>JAABUJ010000142.1_pt1 | contig 160563 bp, 195 predicted proteins | sample 5559131 | NCBI WGS metagenome assembly JAABUJ01 (sample SAMN10711875, study PRJNA513366) | rock metagenome | isolation source: Antarctica rocks | place: Antarctica: Victoria Land, Mt New Zealand nord | collected 2016-01-07
CATGCCCGCTGCTGTGGGTTGCCTCACATCACAGCACAGAGTGCTGACGCGGCTGCGGCTTGCCAGGCGGAGCGCTGCCGCAGTTCGTGAAGCAGAGCATCCTGGCTGCGCCCAGCTACGACGTGTTTCCAGGCGTCGACCTGACAAATATGTACGACTGGAGCTGCCCCAATGCCCAGTCATGCCTTTACCAGCGAGACTCTTCGATTGCGGTGAGTTGCTAACTAGCGGGCTTCTTGACAAGGGCATCTGCACTAGTGATAAGCATGCTCCACAGACCGCAGCAGCTAGGGTGGTCGACGCAGCACCGGCGCTCCATCCATGCCTGGCCAGCTGTACACCATCTGCACAGATGCTAAGCATGCATCTGCATGCTGCTACATCCTGAGTAATATAGGTTGATTGTGCTGACCCACATCCTACTCATGGGTGATGATGCCAACAGTAGGCATGTCAAGCCGTGCAATCTGGATGCACCGCTCGACCATGGCAGATCATGAAGAACTTGTGGGAGAAGGACAGAGAAATCTAATGAGCTCACGAGGATTGACATTGACGCAACAGTAAAGTGTGTGTAGTTGTTGACCCAGTTCCGGCATACCCCTGACAACGCCATGGCGCGGCAGGTCACCTGCTGGTATGAAGGCTGTGCAGCGGACCTGATGAGCTATTGCAGCGACAGCAACGATTGTGACGCGCTTGTCCTATTTTACAATGGTGTGGGCTCAAATCGTACCCGGCCATCAGCCTTCTTCAAGACATCCAGTGGCAGCTTGGATAGACACCTGAATCTGGCATCCTACCTCACGCTTTCGCCCCAAGCTGTTCTGTATGTTAAGAAGTCATCGTGGACTGGCAACGGCAGCCAAGGGTATGTTGAGGTGCGTGAATGTGCAACAATGTGCAGCACCACTCGCTCAGCACGTCTTGCCAGAGCACCCGTCACCTGCTGTGCACCAAGCAATGAGGTTGCCGTATGGATGTGCAGCACCGCGGTCTGTGGTGATCGGCTGCGGCGCTTGTGAGCGACCAAGGACGGTCAGCAGTGACACGTCCTGACATGTCCTGGTGATGACGATAGCGTGAGCCCCTCACGCTGCTCGCATGGTGCAGGGTGTGCTGCAGGGCAGCCCGCCAGCCCCCGCAGCCTGCCCACCCTGCTCCACGGCGTTGGACATTTGCGAGTCCGTTCCTGGCCACTACGAGGTAGGCCCTGCACTGCTTGGCACATGCATGCAGGGCCGACCATATCCAAGCATAACCGATGACGCAAGGCAGCCAGTGCACCACCTGGCAGGGCGCACGTCTTGCGACAAGCACGCTGGGCACACTGGATGGAGGTTGCTGACTGCACATGTAGTTCATTGACATGCCTGTTCTGTGGCTCCCATGCACATCCTCGCGAGATGCTGGGCACCAAGTGAGATAGCTACCCGGCAAGACGTCGTGACTCGACATGTCGATGTTGAGAAGTGCTGTACTTGGCAAGCTTGCATGAACCAGGCTTGTTCTTTGAAAGCTTGCTTCAGGCCGTGTGCCACAACATATATTGACAGTTGCGCAAGCGCTTACAGGTCAGAGACAGTGCTTTCCTGGGATTTGGCGAGGTCGCAAGCGAGCGGTCGGCATTGATGGGCATGCCCAGCTACAGCAGCCACATCGACTGCTGCATCCAGTGCAATGCAAGTCGAACGGTATGCATCGTGCACTCAACGCCAGGATGCAAGCATCAGCCAGGGCCTGAATCGCACCCAGCGTGTGTTAAGTCGTTTTAGCGTGCAGTGCAAGTACTGGTCATACTGCGGGGGTTCTGCCGGATGCGACGGCGCCTGCCATCGCGCTGTGCTGCACTTGAATTACACCGCCTCTTCGCTATGCCGGCGCGACGACAGCAATTGGCCGCAGTGCGTTGCCCCGTCGTAGCAATACATGCTCACAATCGGGCAAGCAGCGCTGCTAGCCTGGTGCTGCGAAACAGCTGGCGTATTATGCAGGCACTCATGTCCCAGTTGGCTCATCCCCTTACTAGGTGGGCAGGTTTCTGCGGCCATATACTGAGCAGCTTGTACATGGCGACAGGGGCACCTGCATCCTACAGGACTACTCCCTTGGGGACCCCAGCCTGCTGACGCCGATCAACAGCTCATGGACATCCAACAAGCTCTTGCTATCCGCGCCAGGTATATACATGTGTGTTCCTCAGGGCATTGTTAAAAGTTGTAGTCTTTCAGCAAGCCTGCACGGCTGCCATATGCAGGCTTACTGCTGTCAAAGGCATGGTGCAGAGCGGCATAAGTTGCGCGCCACGGGCATGTGCTGTGCCTCAGGTAGCAGGCGGATACTGCGTGACATGCCTGGCTCACTCCTACAATGTTCCCACGAGCTTCAGGCATACTTTGTCTGGTAGTCACTGTCCTGAGAGGCATTGGCAGCCGAAGGCACCAGCGCATATCAGACTCTGACAGCACGCGGGATCGTGTTGCACTCCATTCGGCGCTGTTTGCAGGTGGCGCAGACCAGCGAGGCCGAACCCTGGGCGGAGTGTTCGGCGGAGTTGCAGGGCTGCTGCTCTTAGCTCTGCTGCCGTGGTGCTTGCTGCGCCGGCGGCGGCGCATGCACGTCGTGCGCGGGGGCCTGGCCAAGGGCAGTGACAGCCACACAAGCGTGCGGGAAGCTGCGGACTCGCTGGACCTGAAGACGGCCCTGGCGCGCCCCATGACACTGCTGGTGCGCGCGCCGCGCCTGGAGCACACTCTCTGCTCATGTGCGGGCTCAGGGAGCACACATGCACGCCTTTGTGTGAGCGCTCCCCCAACCTGTCCTGGCTGTTCGAGCATGTGTGCACATGATAACACCAAGGAAACACGTGCTCACGATGGCATACCTCCCCGTGTGCTTTGCCCGCATACGCATGTGAGGCGGACCTGACGGCCGCGGCCCGCGCTGCCAGGAGTCGGATGTCGTCATAAAGTTGGATGCAGCAAAGAGGCCGCACATCCTGGGCCGCGGCGCCTTCGGGCAGGCGCGCGGTGTTTGCTCTGGCAGTGATACATCTTTGCGAATGCATCGTCACGCCCTGCTCATCATCATGATGCCAGTCCTTGAACAGGGATGTGGCACGAAGGGATGCCCCGAACTTGCCGTGTGATGTCTGGTTCTGTGCACATCTGAACCTTGTTGACTTTGGATCTGACAGGTTCAGAAAGGCAGTCATCAGCGCAGGTGCTGCTGGGGAAGTGGCGGGGGTCGCTGGTCGCGGTCAAGGTGCTGCGCGAGGAGATCGTGGAGCGCGCGAGCGCGGCAGAGCTGCACCAGTTCAAGCAGGAGGCGGCCATGCTTCAGGCGTCGCGGCACCCGTACATCCTCAACTTCTACGGGGCCAGGCTCAGCCGCCACCCCTACATGCTCGTCAGCGAGGCGCGCAGGGCCTCGCCGTCGCATGCCGCATGCGCTCTCTGATGTCTTCCAGCCAAGCTGCCGACGCGAGCATGGTAGTGTAGAACATACTTTTTTTTGCAGAGGGAAGTGCGGCAATCTTGACACGTTTTTGCATGTACCTGTTCTCAGCCCGCTTCACTGCCTCTTGACTTTAACAAGGCCGTGCGCTTGCCACGCGCCGACAGTACATGGCTGGCGGCGACCTGGACTCCGCGCTGGCGCGCGACCTTGCAGAGCACGGCCCTGACGACCGGCGCCTGGGCTGGTACGCGCACGGCCACAGCGTGATGCTGTGCGTTGCGCGCGCGCTGGACTACCTGCACACCCTGCAGCCTGCGGTGCGCGCTGCGCGCCGCATGCGCCCCGCATGCGTTGCGTGCGGCATGGCGATGGTCCTGGCCCATTGGGAAAGCACCTGATTGCCTGTGGCGCGCAGCTGGTGCACCTGGACATCAAGAGCGCCAACGTGCTGCTGCAAGACGCCACGTTCGCGGTCGCCAAGCTGGCGGACCTGGGCGTCAGCAAGTACCTGGTCCAGGGCAGCCTGCTCAATCTGACGCGGGTCGCGGGTGCGCGATTGCTGCGTCAGTCGCCCCCGGTGGAGTGCCTGCCTGGGTGCACATGCGGTGTCCGCGGGCGCAGACCTGATGTGACACTGGGGTCCGGCGGCCGTGCCTGCGCAAGCGGCATATGCAGCAGATGTGGTGAACGATGATCCCTCAGCGGCTTTGTCTGCACTGCTTGTCTGTTCCGGTGTGAGACACATGCCAGTGACAAAGCAGAGCAGCTCCTCACAGCGTTGAAGTCTCTACTCAGCAGAGCATGCTCGTGCAGAGGCCCCTGATAATCACGCTGTGCGAGCGTGCAGGGACGATGGCCTACATGGCGCCCGAGCTTCGAAATCCGAGCACCAGGGGGCCGTCTGGCGGCGGGGCCACCGCGCTCAACGCGAGGGCGCTTGACGTATACAGGTGCCCCTCACACACAGAGCCCCGCTTATATTCCAGAGTGTAGTGGTGGCCCCTTGCCCAGGTGTTGTAGTAGGAGCTGCACGGACGCCTCTGGGGAGGTGCATGACCTGCATTCAGAGCTTGGGCTCGCGCCACCGCTGACCACAACATCCAAAGCCTTCCGGAGGGCTGACCTGCCAACCCGCGCGCAGCTTCGGCGTGCTGCTGCACGAAGTCTGCAGCGGCAAGCGCCCAAACGGCGTCCAGCCCCTGTCAGCGCTCAGGCATGCCTGTGCTGCCGACCCCTGTCCATGGCACGGCCGAGGCGGATGAGAGTCCTGTCCAGTACAGGACTTGTCCCGGCAGGCTGTCCAGTGCATAGGCTCTGCTCAGGCAAGGAAGCTCGCATGCGTTGAACTGCCTTGGTAGAGAGAATGCAAGACCCTGAGAGCACGCCGACATATGTCCGTCAAGCTGCACACGCAGCTCATTTGGTTGCGCTGCTGCCGAAGCCCGACTTTGCCAAGCACCGGCTGCGTAGGGTCCCGGATGACTGCCCGCAGGCCGTGGTGGCCCTCGTCGAGGCGTGCACCGAAGCAGACCCCGGCGCGCGCCCCAGCGCGGCCGCCGTGCAGGCGGCGCTGGATGCGGCGGCGCCGCAGCCACAGCAGGCAGCGCCGCCCGCGGGCTCAGGCCCTGGCGCTCAGGCTGTGCAGCCGGACACGCCGCCACAGACGGAGCTGTAAGTTGGTTCTGTTAGCGCAGACCTTTTACGAGAAATACTGGGCTGGTCATGGTGAGCATGGGCGGGCAGGTGGCTCGCCGACTTGGGCCGCGGGGCTGCGCGAGGCTGAGCGCGGCTGGGCAGGGCGCTGGACCAAGCAGGTCAGTCACGCGAGCGTGTTCCTTTCTGTTCCCGAGCCGCCGGGTTGCCGCTTACTTGCTGGTGTGCGGCGCCTTCCAGTCGGTCCTGGTTCTGTCCTTTCTATGGTTATTTTTATATACCAGTCTACTTGGTTTTCAGGGTGTGGCCTCCACTGGCATCATGAGAATAAGAGGGACACGGTGCTCGGCAGGATGCCTGGTGCTGCAGCAAAAGGTCAGGTGACTTGCAAGGCGCAACGGATTGTGCGTCATAACAATACGCATGGATGAGACCGTTGCCGTAAAAAGGCATGCGTTGCACAGACTTCTGCACTGCCATTCCGCGTAGTCCATGAGGGGGTCACTGCCCCCACATGGCTGTCTGGTTCTGTTACAGCCATGTGTGTTGCTTGTAGTGTGCTCTGCACTAGCAAGAAGTGGGCTCCAGACGTAGTCCGGGCCATGCACAGTAGATGCACTGCGCAACAGCATGTGGAAAAGCGCTGGACTCAGCATGCCACTGTGCGGTTATTACAGGTAGAGGCGGTACACATCCAGGACCCCTCCCGCCGGCATTTACCCAACACCTATCTAATCAGCAGGTCAGCGTAACCTTAGGTAGATCGCCAGTGCACGACGGTGCGTCGTACTTGCAGATGCTGCATCGCGGTCTCTACAGCTGAAGCGTCAGTGTCCCACAAGCAAACCTTTGGAGCCAGGAGCCTTTCACGTTCACAGCCTAACACAGGCACGGCACTCCCGTTGTACCACATGCAGGCACTTTTAGGTGTCCGTACAGATGATGCAGTGTCTCACGCAGTGCCAGGACAGGTGGTGCAACACACCGCTGCCTGGATGCCTTGCTTCTTCACCAGCCTTGATGCTTGGCTCTGAGGGCGTGGCCACCAGCAACCTGTGCATTATTCTTTATCTAGTTGTCCTGTGGCCCTGTGTGGTGTGCCGCGCATGCTCCAAAGCTTTTGGCTGCTCAGCAAAAGAGCCACTTGCTCGTCAGCTTGGGGAGGACGTGGGGAGACACTGCGGGTTAGCTGTGTTACATGGGGCGTGTGCGGGCTGAACACGGCAGGCCTGCGCACGGTAGCGCCGTACCGCTGCGCCCACGAGCAAACACTTTGCCATGGAGCCCAGCGCCGACAAACACGCCAAGGCAGACGTGGTGCGGCGTCGGCGCGTGCTCACTGTTCCCTTGCGTGCGATCCTGGGCAGCCTCAGTGGCTGAGAGCGGCTGCCAGGGCCTCTGCACGTCGTGCTTTAATTGGTGTGGTGTCCCAGGCTCCATACGCGGTTCCTCTCTGAGCGAGCTCGCGCACGGTGCAGGGCGCAAAGCTGCGGGACGCAGTCAGGAGCGGGGCGCTTGCGGATGTGCACGCCATCCTGAAGGCCGCGGGGCCTACAAACGCATTCTACCACGTGCAAGAGGTTGAGCCGCCGCGGCCCAAGTGGGACCGCCTGTGGTCCGCGCGGGGCAGCAAGTCCAGCTCGGAGGAGGGCTACACCGCGGTGCACCTGGCCGCCAAGATGAACCATGTGCCCATCCTCGATGCGCTGCTCGAGGCCTGCCCCTGCGCGCTCAACAACGAGGTCGAGCGCGGGTACAGCGACCACCAGGTCAAGAAGGGGCTGACGCCCATCATGGTGGCGGCGCGCACCGGCAACGCCGACGCGGTCAGGGAGCTGGTCAGCCGGCGCGCCGCGCTCAATGACAAGCTGGACAACGGCAACACTGCGCTGCTGCTCGCGGCGGCCAAGGGCCACAGCGGCGCACTCGAGGCGCTGCTGCAGCAGGTCAACTCCGCGACGGTCGTGGACATGGCCGACATCAACGCCAGGGACCACAGCGGTGCGCTGGTGCCCCAGTTGTGGCTCAGTGAGGTTGCGCTGCTTGTGCCACACGGTTGTTGTGCTGTGCATGGGGTGCTGTGGTCTCCGTTTTCATGTGAAACCCCGCCCCACGCCGCCAGTGTTGCAACGCAAAAGGTGGGAGCGATGTACAACCCATCTGAAGGAGCACGCATCATTCGCTGAGCCGTCTGAGCTTGCTGTCAGACCGTGCAGCAGAGCTCGCTGTCTTGGTGCATAGATCGACTTTTACCCTGCAGCACGGCCCCCCTGCTGCCGGCCCGCCTACCACCATGGCCGTCAGCGCCAGCCCTTGTTGAGACCTCTTCAAGGCATTGCTGTGGCGCCCGAGCACATCACCAAGGTGCACGCACGCCTTGCCGCGCGTGCCTGCCGCCCGCGCACCAGACCTCCCCGGCATGCGGCGCGCAGGCAACACCGCGCTCCACCATGCCGTGGAACTGCGGAGCCAGGCATTCCGGCAGGCCGTCCTGGACGTGCTGCTGTCGGGCATGCGCCAAACGAAGCCCAACGTGGAAGCGGCCAACAACGCCGGCCTCACGCCGCTCATGCTGGCCATCCAGCATGGCTACGGCGACGCGTGCGACATGCTGCTGCGGCGGCAGCAGAACCTCAACCTGGCCGACGGCGGCGGCTGCACGGCGCTGCACTACGCCGGTGCGCGCGGCGCACTGTCGCGCGCGCCCGCCTGTGGCTGGCGAGCGGGGTGGGCGCTCGCGCTGCGTTTGGTCCAGCCGGCCAGGCGCAGCCGCTCGCAGCAACACAGGCGCCCTGTCCCTGTGCACTCTGCCGGCCCCACGCGCCCTACCCGGCAAGATGACCTCCAGCTCAGGCTGCTCGCAGCAGCTGTTTGAAACAGCTGCGTGCACTCACCTTGCATGACACTGCTTGTCGTCACCTGACGCCTGTCACGGCGCGGCTGCCGCATGCATGAACCCTCTGGGGGGCGCCGCGCAGCCCTGGACGGCAACCTGAGCATGGTCAGGACGCTGTGCGATGCCGGCGCCAACCCGCTGGCCGAGTCGCAGGTGGGCCCCCCGCCGGCAGGCCTGCTTGTCCATAGTGGTTTGGTTTAGTTCTATCCTTATACGATTAGGGCCTATCTTTACCCTAAATAATGGCAGGCAGCAATGCAGAAAGCATTACGTGTGCATGCGGCGTGTTTTATTCAAAGCGCCGCAGCCGTCTCTGTATATCGGCCGCAGTTGCACGCGTGCGCAGCGAGCACGATGTCGGCTGCCGCAGGCCTGTAGCCTGCCTGATTGCTCCACCGGCTAAGCGTGCTCCGCTCGCCTCCCGCACCGCGTGCATGCTGGTCACCCAAGGGTGCACATCCGCTCCGCGCGCAGTCCAAGATGCTGCCGGTGGACATGGCAGACCTGCACAGGCACGGCTGCAAGGCCGTCCGCGACTTCCTGGTGCCGTACACCAACGCGACGCAGCTGGTCGAGACCGACGGCTTCCGCGGCATCCTCAACGGCATCAGCATCGTGGCCGTGCTGATCGTCACGGTGACCTTTATCGGCATGCAGACGCCGCCCGGCGGCGGGTCCGACGGCGAGGGCGGCCAGCTCAAGCTGTGCCGCAGGGGCACCGACGCCGACGGGCGCTCGCTGTGCACCGGGCACGAGATCGCGCTCAACCAGGACGCGCTCAAGGCGTACGTGATCCTGGACGGGCTGTCGCTGTTCTGGGCGGCGACCGACCTGCTGCTCGTGCTCGCCTTCCTGCTGCCGGGCGTCAGCAAGCGCTACCGCACGGGCCAGCGCGTGGCCTGGGTCTGGTGCATGCTGGTCAGCTGCTCGCTGCTGCTCGCCGCCTCGCTGGTCTGCGCGGTCGGCGCGTTTGTCGCGGCGGGCTTCACGGTCGTCCCGGCCGAGGAGTACGGCCTCCTCGGCGTCGTCCTGGCGTTCGGCGGCGCCTTCCTGGTGGCAGCGCTCGTCCTGCTGTTCCGCTTCATCGACAGCGCCCGGAGCCCCGACACTTACAAGTTCATCTGGGAGGAGCTGCTGGGGTGGCGGGCGCGCGGGCCAGAGGCGCGCGCCCCATGGTCAGCCTGCATGCCTCCAGCGGCTGTCCCTTTGCCTGGGCGGCCAGGCACGAACGGCGGTCTATTAGCTAGCTGTCCCTGTTGCTTTCCACAGATCATGCTGTGTGCGAGAACTGGCTCGCGCTGTCCTGCGCCTATTTATTGACGACTCACAGCCTGTGCGCGCGCAGGCATCCAACAGCAGGCATGGGTCTCAGCATCTGGAAACTCCCAAGGCGCGAGGGGCCAAGGGCAGCTCTGGGTCGCTCGTCTGAGCGTCAGGTGTGGTGCCGCCCTTGTGCGCTTGTTACAACCTGCAAGGCAAGGCGTGACGGGCTCGCTTGGGGCAGTGTGCAGGCTGCAGGGTGACGTGTTGACGGGTGTCGGGCCATCATTGGAGACATGCACAAGCAACATGCCAGTGGTGTTTTATGTGTATGTATGATGGTTCTGATTCGCTGCAATGTGTTGAGCTGCGCCGCACATATGGACACGGATCATGGCCCTCGTGTCATGCACACATGTGGGGGTGGGGCAAGTGTCTGGGCTGTGGTGATTATGGACAGGTACGCGCATGGACAATATGTCTGGTCTTTCCAAGTCTTTTACCGTGATGTCTAGGACAGCTTAGGAACAGGGTAGAGTACTGCTAACTGTTTCCGCTTGACCAATCCAGGGGGAGCTCCCCGCGCGGCCGATTCGGCTAGCGCGCTGGCTGAGATGGCTTCCAGGAGAGAAGGAGAGTCCATTTGCTTAGGGCAATACTATAGAACCTGTGGCATGTCAGTGACTGCACCCTTTGCGTTGCGTGCACGACATGCATGTCGCTGCCTGCCTCATAGTGTGCACATGTGGGTCTTCTGAGCGCCACATAGAGCAAGGAGGGTGGTGTGGCTGGGATGGCTCTACTGCAGGCCAGTTGCGCCCCACGTCTGGCGCGTTACTTCCTTTTCAGCATAGGGTGGTAACCTAACCTAACCCTTTTCAGTTGTCGGTCAGGCTGGTCCAGGCTGGTCAAGCCTAGGAACGGCTGCTGTACGTACGTGTGAGAAAGAGATCCTGTCCACCCCGGGGGTAGGCTAGGCAAATGCATCTGTATACACGGGGCCGCGGCCTTGCACTGCCTGTAGCCATACTTTTATTCTTGTAGGATGCGTGACTGGTTTGCCAGGTGGCCTGCAACAGGGCAGCAAGTAGCATCCTCAGCAATACTCGTTTACCTTCAGTGACACTGACATTCCTGTGCTCGTGGCTGGTGAGGTGCCTGGTGGGGACCGCCTCGGGCATGAGTCTGTTGACGGCGGTATACCTCACGACTAGCAATACCTCATGACTAGCAATGATGCAGGCGGCCCATTGCAAAGAGACACACGCATGCACACAGGCACGTGTGAAAACGTAGCTTGAAAATGGCATAGAGAGTCGCTCACATCAGCGCGCATGGGCAGCAACACCCTTAGGGTCGTGCGTGCCGAAAGCTGCTCCGGAGCACTGTACCATGCACTTGTGCTCATGGACAGCCCTCGTACACATGCAATGCCAGCATATGCCGACCTGACTTGCAGCGCTAGCGAGGTATTTGTACTGGCTGTGTCTGTCTGAGCGTGCACAGCTCTCCGTACAGAGATAGACGTTGGAGGTGGTCCGAGGCTTGCGCCTTTTGCAGCTTGCGCTAGCAGTGCCACCGTGGCACACATCCTATGAGCCGCTGCGCAGTTGCTTGGACACTCTTCCTGGCTGTGGCAGGCGCAGTGGTTCAGGCGCGCAGGCGCTCATCACACCAGCCTGACCTCATACTGCTGCTGCCTTCCTGTCGGCGTCTGCTGTGCACTTGGCTTCCGGTAGTCATCTAGCCTGCACAAGCAGACACGCGACTGACCTGCCAGAGCGGAACGCAGGCGGAGATACTGCCATTTCCGGACCCAGCCCTGAGCCTGATTGGTGCGGGCCTTATATGTATTGCCAGTTGTGCCTCGACACAGACATGCGCTGTGCGTCACATGCAAGCGGGCTTCTTGGCGGGTCGTGCAAACGGCCGCGCTTGTGATAGTACGCGCAGCACGTGCAGCTCTGCTGGTTGCGCCGTAAGATATTGCCCCACCCGCAGCCCCTTGCTTCGCTTGCCCATCGTTTATTTGGGAGGTGGAAAGGACCGCTGTGCTACAAGCTGAAGTGGTTTGTGCTGACCTTCTTCGCCGCGTTCTTGCTGCTCGGGCACCAACACCTGTGTTGTGGATGGGATATGTCGGACAGCGGCCAGCACCTATTGTGCGATTTTGAGACAGAGGCATAGCGGCAGTGCCCATCTTGCACCTGCTCCTCTTTTGCTAAGCTGCACCCTGCCAACAGCCTCCCGCCTGAACGGGGTGTTGCTGCTATTGCTTCCCGGCGAGCTGCAGGTTGCAAAGCGTCCAAGTCCCTGGCGGCTTCAGGACACGGTCTGCATGGCTGTTAGCCTGGTTGCTGACTCAGGCTCTTCTGTCAGTCCTCACAGACCCGTCTGAATGACCTGTGGCACTGCCGCGCAGTGGGCGCTGGCGGGTCCGACATGTCGTGCGTGGCACAAAACCACTCCATATACTGCGACACGGCTCTTCGTTTCCTCACCACAGTCGCCAAGGTCAAGGACAGCACTGGATGCTGCGCCGAATGTTTGAAATACCAGCCTGTGGGCGTGGGCGGCGGCGGCCAGCCGTGCAACATCTGGACCTTCTGCGGCCCTAGCGGCAGCTGCACGCTGTCGGGCGAAGGAGTTGCAAGGCCGGCGCACTGGACCAACATGGCCGTGGGCGACTGTGTGCTGCTCTACTGGCCTGTTGCCAGCACCGGCCAGCCTAGTATTTCGGGTCCTATTGCCCAAAAGACTTCTGCGAACCTGTCGTACTGGACAGGTGCGCGGCCTGCACTCCCCTCTGTTGCGAGACCACACGTCCTGTTCCAAAGAAGAGCGCATCCCTACAGAGCGACACATGATGCATGGGCGTGCCACAGCAGGCTGCTGTGCATCTGGGTTGCCAAATATGAGTGCGCGCAGTTAAAGCATTTGCCGTGTGCTTGCAAGCTCGGCGTTATCATGGATCCATTATCTATCCTAATGCTGGAGCATGGCCCGGACATTTATGCAAGTGTGAAAGACAGGGTGGCAGGCACGGGCTGCGGCCATGAGCCAATCAGCCTCAGAGAGTCGCTTGTCGTCCACCCAACAGCTGGACAGCCCTGATGCACACACCGTGCACCTGACCCTACCACTATGTCGCGAGTGTGCACATGCAGGGGGTGCATCGTCTCTGCATTGGGATGCCTAATGTCATAATGCACACATGCAGAATGCTGACACGGCCGTGGCTTGCACAGGCGCAGCACTGCCGCAGAACGTGAAAGAGGGCATCCTGGAGGCGCCCAGCTACTACATTTATCCAGGCATTGACCTGGACTCTTACGTCTGGACGGACTGCCCTGAGGCCCGGTGTCTGTACAAGGGCTATTCAAATTCGGTGAGTTGTCACTTAGCAGTCCCTTGACAAGTGTACTCCCATGAGAAACGTGCTCCACAGATCCCAGCAGTGCAGGGTGGGCAGAGCACCACCGGCGCTCCACCTGTGCCTGGCCAGCTGGCACACCGTTTTGCTGTAATATTCTGGCACATTGCTCTGCTGAGCATGCACTCTATGAAAACTGTTTCATTGCTGACGCTGGTGCATCCCGGATAATTTAGGCTGCTTGCACTGAGTTTCAGCCTGTTTATGAGTGGTAGTGCCACAGTAGGCGTGTCTGTTATGCTGTAGACCGCGTGGCATTCATCACAGTATCAGAGAAACAGTTTGAGCTGATGAGCACCAAGTGTTGATGCAACAACAATGGCTTGTTGTACTAATGTGCGCTGTTTACCTGGTTCCACACCTGACAGTACCATGGCGCGGCAGAATAATTGCTGGCACGAAGGCTGTGCGACGGACCTGCTGAGCTACTGCGACAACATTAAGTGTGACGCGCTTCTTCTTTTTATCAACGGCGTCAGGTCCAATCGCACGCGGCCGGCAGCCTACTTTAAGACCTCAAACGGCAGCCGCCTGAGTGTGGCTTCCAAGTTCAGGCTTTCGCCCCAAGCTGTTCTGTATGTCAAGAAGAACTCATCATGGACTGGCAATGCCAGCCAAGATGTTGTTAAGGTGCGCAAGTGTGCAGAGCGTACGCAGAGCTTCTGTGCTCTCTGCACCTTGGTGAAGCACCCACGACCTGCTGTGCACCGCAGTCAGCGACCCTGCTGTACTGGTATGCAGCACTGCGGTCAGTGGAGGTTTGCTGCGGCGCGTGATATGCGACTAGGGTATTTAGGCAGGTTTGCGCACTGGTGATGGCGATGGCGTGACAACCACGCTGCTCGCGGGGTGCAGGGTGTGCTGCAGGACAGCCCGCCAGCCTCTGGAGCCTGCCCTGACTGCGCTACGCTGTTTGACCACTGCATCTCCACTTCCGGACAATATCTGGTCGAGGCCCTGCACTGCTTGGCACGGCCATGCATGGCCACACAAATGCCAGTATGACTGCTGACATCGTCGCTTACTGGCTGGAATGTAGGCTGCGTGCACAATAATGCAGTCACACTGCACAGCCACACAGTGACCAAGCTGCAGATTCGCGCAGGTCCGCCCTTATTCTTTTCTGAGATTTGGCGAGCTCGTACGCCAGCCGTCGGCGTTGATGGGCATGCCCGTCTACAACAGCGACAAGGACTGCTGCCTTCAGTGCGATGCAACTCCAACGGTACGATTTTTGTTCTTGAAGTGGCTGCTGCTGGCATTGTTCCATTGACAGCCAGACCCTGAATCGCATCCCAGCACTTGGGGCCCACACATATGGGTCGTGCACCATGTGCAGTGCAAGTACTGGTCATTCTGCAGTGCGACGAACGGATGCGGCAGCGGCTGCCATGAAGATGTGCTGCTATTGAATAAGTACAATGCCTCTTCGCTGTGCCGGAGCGACGGGACCTGGCCAGGGTGCGTCGCCCTGTCGCAGCCAGACATATTTACGTCTCGTGCTCAGCCAGTCACAACTACGCTGTTCTGATGTGACTTGGCAGTGTTGCTGCTGGGAGCTTGGTGGCGTCTTTTGGATCGGCTCTCAATACACACCATGCTGATGGGCTGCTCAGCAAATCTGAGTGCCTGTGCCACTGCAAGTTACGAGTGCTAGGCTCAGTCCAACCTGGAATGCCTGTCCGGATGCAGGTATCATACTATGTTATGTGAGCCGCAAAACACCTGGCAACATATATGCAGGTTCCATGACCCAGTTGTTGTCATGAGACTATTGGCATAGCATGTGTGTCTACATAGCAGCAGTGCATAACCTGGTATGAATACTGTGCCTATGTGCTGAGCAGCCTGGACCTCGCGACAGGGGCACCTGCATCCTTCAGAATTCCTCCGTTCACCCTGGGCTGCAGACCAGCGCTACATGGTTTTCCAACACGCCCTCAGCACCCGCGCCAGCACCCGCGCCAGCACCCTCGCCAGCACCCGCGCCAGGTATGGTGTGTGACAGGCATGGCAGTCGGGCTCACCAGCATGTGGTCACTGCTACAGCGTGCAGGATCAACTGACAGCTTTTTGTGCCTGCAGATAGCGCAGACCAGCGAGGCCAAACCCTGGGCGGAGGCGCAACCCTTGGCGTTGGCCCAATCGTGGGCATAGTGATCGGCGGACTTGCAGCGCTGCTCGTCCTGGCTCTGCTGGTGCGGTGGCGGCGGCGCATGCACCAGACGCACGAGAGCCTGGCCGAGGGCGATGAGAGCCGCACGAGCGAGCGGGAAGCTGCGGACAGGCTGGTCTCACAGACGGCCCAGGCCCGACTCAGATCATTGCAGGTGCGCGTGCCGCGCCTGGAGCGGGTCTGTCGTGCGTAGTGCTGGCCTGTGTCACACGCGCGTGCTCAGCCTGTGCATTCCATCTTTGGCCAACCTCTGCCTGTGTGCCAGGTCGGGGAGCACACATGCGTGCCTGTGTGTCAGCGGGGCGTGCGCTGTCCTTGCTGGTCGAGCATGTGTGCACATAGCTGCTTGGGTGGCCACACTAGGGTGGCCACACTAAATAAGGATGGAAGGATGGCCTTTGGTGTGCTTGCATGCAAGCCCCGGGTGCTGTTCCTGAAGCCTGCGGTCCGCACTGCCAGGGGTCTCCTGTGGAATTCCCAAACAGGCCGCGCGAACTGGGCCGCGGCGCGCATGGGCAGGCGCGCCATGCACACTCCTACTGGTGAAATAAGGCTTGTGAGTTTCCTTCACAGATTCGTTGCAAGCTTGTATGCTGCAGAGTTGTGGTCAGCAGGTGTGCAGCGGGGATGACGCCGTGAACATGCTGAATGACTGACGGTCCTGCACCACTCCACTCTTGTCTACTTCATTGGGTTTTGAATGAAGTGACAGACCAGTGAGACGCATCTGCATCTCCTTTGGTGTGAGGCGCTGCAGAGCTCGCCGTGCGTCTGATGATTGCAGGTGCGGCTCGGTAAGTGGCAAGGAGAGGACGTGGCCGTCAAGGTGCTGCTGCAGTGCGGCACAACCCCTCCCGCGGCAGACCTGCAGCGGTTCATTGAGGAAGCAGCCATGCTTCAGCGTTCGCAGCACCCCTGCATCCTCCACCTCTACGGGGCCGTGCTCGACTGCCAACCGTACATGCTCGTCAGCGAGGTGCGCAAGGCCTCACTCGCAGTGATAGCAGCTGTGCGGCATGTACATTCTGGTGCCCTGATGCAAGCCTGACTCGCGCCGTCAGCGCGAGCAGAGCAGCGGCGCACAGCAGTCGTACACTCAGCAGATCTTGCCGTGTCCTCCGCTTACCTGCGCTGGGCCTGCATCACACGCTGCTGACAGAGTGTCTACACGCTTGCCATGCGCCGACAGTACATGGAAGGCGGCGACCTGGATAAAGCGCTGACGCGCGACATCGAGGAGCACGGCGCCGCCGATCGGCGCCTGGGCTGGTACAGGCAGGGCCGCAGAGTGATGCGGGACGTTGCGCGCGCGATGAAGCACCTGCACTCTCTATGGCCTTCGCCGGTGCGTTCTGCAGGCCGCATGCGCCCTGCATGCATCCAGGCTGGTGCGCTGCCTGCGGCATGACACTGCCTCAGGCCCACGTAGAAGCAACTGGTTGTTCCCTGGCGCGCAGCTGGTGCACCTGGACATCAAGAGCGCCAACGTGCTGCTGCACGACGCCACGTTCGCGGTCGCCAAGCTGGCGGACCTGGGCGTCAGCAGGTACCTGGTCCAGGGCGACCAGAGCAGACAGGGCTGGCGCGGTGTGGGTGCGCAGCTGTTTCTGTCACTCGTACTCAGTGGGTTGCTTGCCTGGGTGCACATACGTTGCCAACAAGCGCAGACCTGATGTGTCGCTGTGGTCTGGGGCCGCGCCTGGGAGGGATACTCATGACAACAGATGTAATGGTTGCTTGTTGTTCAGGAGCTCTGTCCGCACTGCGTGCTGATCGACTGTGCACGTTGAAACCGCATGCCAGTGATAAAGCACAACAGGTCCAAAAGATGTTATAGTCGCCGCTCTATTTTTTTTCCCTGTTATTTTTCCGGGCATGCCCGCGTGGAGTCCAATGAGGTCCTCCCAAAGGCCCTGTGCGAGCGTGCAGGGACGCCAGCGTACATGGCCCCTGAGGCCCGGTACACGGGCAGCAGCGGGTCTCCTGGCGATGGGGCTCCTGCGCATACAGCGCTCGACATATACAGGTGCTCCTCACTCTCAGAGTCTCGTCTGACGTCCAGCATCTTGTCATTAATGCTGGCGATGGCCCCTGAGGTGCTGAAGTAGGGGCTGCACGGGCGCCTCTGGGGAGGTGCATGAGTTCAGAGCTTGGCCTCGCGCCACCGCTGACCACAGCACCCAAGACGGGACGTGCGCCCCGGAGCGCTGACCTGCCAGTCGGCGCGCAGCTTCGGCGTGCTGCTGCACGAGGTCTGCAGCGGCAAGCGCCCAGACGTCCACCATCCCCGGACCGTGCTCAGGCACGCCTGTGCTGCCGATCCCTGCTTCCGGCATGGCCGAGACTGATAAGAGGCTTGCTGGATGCAGGACTTGTCCCGGCAGGCTCTCCAGTGCATAGGCTCTACTCAGTCAAGGAGGTTTGCATGGGTTGATTGCCTTGGCAGAGAGCATGCAAGACACTGAGACCGCGCCGACACAACTCCGTCAAGCTGCACACACAGCTCATCTGGTTTGCGCAGCGATATTGAACAGATCCAGGCCATGCCATGTGTTGGCCGCGCAGGGTCCCAGATGACTGCCCGCAGGCCGTGGCGGCCCTCGTCGAGGCGTGCACCAGAAGAGACCCCGGCGCGCGCCCCAGCGCGGCCAGAGTGCTGGAGAAGCTGGAGGAGGCGGCGTCGCAGCCAGAGCAGGCAGCGCCGCCTGTAGGCTCGGTCCCTGGCGCTCAGGCTGTGCAGCCGGGCACGCCGCCACAGACGGAGCCATAAGTCGGTGCTTTGACGGCAGACCTTCGTGTGGAGCATGTTATGGGCTGGTCGAGGCGAGCATGCGTGCAGGTGGCTCGCCGATTGGTCCGTGGCGCGCTGCACGGCTGAGCGCGGCTGCACTCGGGCAGGGTGCTGGGCCAACGATGTCAGTCTAGCGTACGCATTCCTTTCTATTCCCGAGCCGCAGGGGTTCCTGCTTACTTGCTGGTGTGCGGCGCCTTCCTGTTGGTCCTGGTTGTACCTTTTCTGTTTTATTCTCACCAGCGTACTTGTTTAGTTTAGGGTGTGGCTGGTGCTGTCAGGCCCAGAAGTTTGCCATAGGCCGCAGCCTTCCCAGGGTGTTTTCTACCCCTTTTTTACTCTCTTGTTTTTTCCCTTTACTCTGCTGCGTTGCAGACTGGATGTTTTGGGGCCCCTGCTCGCTGCCGTACAACATCGTCTCCGTTGACATTTTTTAACCAGGGACCAAGGAGCACGGCAGGACGCCTGGAACCGCAGCAAGAGATCAGGTCACTTGAAAGGCGCCACGGGGTGTACGTTGTGGCATTGCGCATGGATTGATGCGCTGCAGTCAATAGGCGTGCGTTACATAGACACGCGCACTGCCACTTAACACAGTGTGTAAAGGAGTCACTGCCCCACATGGCCGCTTGCTTCTGTGTACAGCCATACTTTTTGCTTGTAGTACATTCTGCACGAGCAAGAGGTGGGTGCCAGACGGTCCATGCACAGCGGATGCGCGGCGCAGAAGCAACCGGGATAGGGCTGGTTTCAGCATGCTGCCACAACTTTCCAGTGCATGTGCCTGCGGGCTGCTGTCGTCGCTACTGCTGTTTCGAGGCAGTGCGCTGTCCTGACAGGTAGACCGGACTGCATGTCCATGCAACGACCCTGCCCTGCCCGCATTATAGGCCCAACAGCCTATCTACTGGTCTAGGACAGAAGAGTACTGGGTACGTTGGATCCGTCACCCAAAATAAGACTTGGGGGCATGCCAGGATGAAGCAGGCAAAGCTGCCACTGTCTTGCTGCTGCATGAATTCCAGCATGGTTCCCCAGGCGCGAACAGGTGTGCAAACTCAGTACAAACGCAGGCGACAAGAAGGACACTTGAAAAGCAGGTGCTGCTCATCGCCCAGGGCGCTGGAGTCACATGTCACGCAGAGGCGCTGCGCCCTGGGGACGTCACTGTAGCGCAGAGCTTCGATTGGGAAATGGTGGCAGCCCAGCCGAAACATGATGACCTTGAGCCCGTGAGAGGCCTTTTGCAGTATGGGGTCGTGGCGCAAACCAGCAATGCACACTTGGCAAGGCTCGCAAACCTAATACCTACCTACAGGTAGGTCTCAAGTACTAGCTACTGGCTAGGTGCTGCCAGTGCATCATGTCAGTGCTGCTCCCAGTGCAGTCCTGACTGACGAGCAATCAAATAGTACAGCGTATCAAATAGTTTGAGCGAGGAGCCTTTCACAGCCCACTGCAGGCACGGTCCTCCCGTTGTACTATATGCATGCAGTTATGCATTGTCCGTGCAATTTAGCATGGCGGACAGGATACTCTGAGCACACAGACCGCTGCCTGGGTGCCTTGCTTCTGCACTGGCCTAGGGGCTTGGTTCTGGTTGCGCGGCCACCTGCCACCTGTGCATGTTGCTTTGATGCTTTATCTTCATATGGTATCCTTTGGCTCATTTGGGTGTGCCGCGCACGGTCCAATGCCTGTGTACTTGAGTCTGTGGTGCTCAACAGCAGATTTTCTTGCTGGTCAGCTTGTGCATGACGTGGGGAGACACTGCGGTTCGGCTGGAACTAACTTGGGACACGTGCGGTCTCACCACACGGCAGGCCCGCGCACGGCAACACCGGTCCGCCTCGCCCACGAACGACAGCGAACGCTTGCCATGGAGCCCAACGCACAACACGCCATTGCAGACATGGTGCGCCATAGGCGCATGCTCACTGTTCACGCGAGGCTGGGCAGCCTGAGTGGCTGGGAGCGGCTGCCAAGCCCTCTGGACGTGTTGCCTTCACTGCTGTGGTGCCCCAGGCTCCACGCACGGCTCCGTTGTGACCCACCTCGCGCGGTGGTGCAGGGCGCAAAGCTGCGAGATGCTGTCTGGAGAAAGGACTTTGATGAGGTGCATGCCATCCTGACCGCCGCGGGGCCCGCAAACGCGTCCTACCTTGTGCAAGAGACGGAGCCGCCGATGCCCAAGTGGGACCGCCCGTGTTCGGCGCGGGGCAGCACGTCCAGCTCGGAGGAGGGCTACACTGCGGTGCACCTGGCCGTCAAGAGGAACCACGTGCCCATCCTCGACGCGCTGCTTGAGGCGTGCCCCTGCGCGGTCAACAGCGAGGTCGAGCGCGGGTACAGCGACCACCAGGTGAAGAAGGGGCTGACGCCCATCATGGTGGCGGCGCGCCACGGCTACGCCGACGTGGTCAGGGAGCTGGTCGGCAAGGGCGCTGCACTCAACGACAAGCTGGAGAACGGCAAAACCGCGCTGCTGTTCGCGGCGGCCAAGGGCCACAGCGGCGCGCTCGCGGCGCTGCTGCAGGAGGACAAGTCCACAACGCTCAAGGACGCGACCGACATGGATGCCAGGGACCACAATGGTGCGGCGGTGCCCAATATGTGGCTGATTGTGGTCACGCTGCTTGCGTGCCAACGTGGTTGTTGTGCGTGCGATGCTGTGCTCTCTTGATGCATATGAAACGCCGCCCCATGCTGCAGCACTGCCGATGCCTGCCGCCAGTGTTGCAGTGCGAAAGAAGGAGGGAGCGATGTACAATTCGTTCGCAGGAACACGCATCACTCGCAGAGCCGGCTGAGCTTGCTGTCAGACCATGCACCAAAGCTCACTTCCTTGCTTCTCCAATTGACTCTCACCCTGCAGCACGACCCCCTCCTGCTGACTTGCCAACCACATGGCCGTCAGCGCCCCTGTTCCCTCTTCAGGGCATTTCCACGCGCCCGAGCATGTCATGCAGGGGCATGCTCGCCGCGCGCCGCCCGCCGCCCAGGCACTCACCAGCATGCGGCGCGCAGGCGACACTGCGCTCCACCACGCGGTGCGCCTGGAGACCCAAGCCCTCCGGCAGGCCGTCCTGGGCGTACTGCTATCCCCGCCGCGCAAGAAGAAGCCTAACGTTGCGGTGGCCAACAACGACGGCCTCACGCCGCTCATGCTGGCCATCCGGGCCGGCCACGGCGACGCATGCGACAATCTACTGCGGCGCCGGCAGAACCTGAACCTGGCCGACAGCGAGGGCTGCACGGCGCTGCACTGCGCCGGTGCGCGCGGCGCACCGTCGCGCGTGCTTCTCTGTGGCTGTTGCGCGGTGCGGGTACTTGCGCAGCGCTTGGTCAAGCAGGCCAGGCGCAGTTGCTTGCCGCATCACAGGCGCCCTTTCCCTAGGCACTCCGCCGGCCCATCCCCCCCGGCCCCAGGCGCCCTCCATTTTGTGCTGCTTGCAGCAGCTGCTTGCATACACGTGCCTGCCTGCACCTGCGCATGTTGATGCAACTGCGTGTCATCACCTGACAATTGCCACTGTGCAGCCGCCGCATGCTTGAACCCTGTGGCAGCCGCGGTGCAGCCCTGCAAGGCAACCTGAGCGTGGTCAAGACGCTGTGCGATGCCGGCGCCAACCCGCTGGCCGAGTCGCAGGTGGGCCGCCGCCGACAGGCCTGCCTGTCCACGGCAGGCAGCAGTGCAGACAGCGTGCCGTGCAAATGCGGCCTTCCTGTTTCCGCGTGCCGCAGCCGTCTCTGCATGTCGACCGCAGCGGCACGCATGCGCAGCGAGCATGATGTTGGCCACCAGGGTTTCCGGCCTGCGTGGTTGCCCGACCGGCTCAGCCTGCTAGGTTTGCATCTCACGACGCGCGCATGCTGGCCACACACGCGTGCGTCCCCGCTTCGCGCGCAGTCCAAGATGCTGCCGATGGACATGGCGGACCCGAATGAGCTCAGCGGCAAGGCCGTCCGCGACTTCCTGGTGCCGTACACCAACGCGACGCAGCTGGTCGAGACCGACGGCTTCCGCGGCATCCTCAACGGCATTAGCATCGTGGCCGTGCTGATCGTGACGGTGACCTTCATCGGCATGCAGACGCCGCCCGGCGGCGGGTCCGACGGCGAGGGTGGCCAGCTCAAGCTGTGCCGCAGGGGCACCAACGCAACCGGGCACTCGCTGTGCGACGGGCAAAAGCTCGCGATCAACCAGGACGCGCTCAAGGCGTACGTGGTCCTGGACGGGCTGTCGCTGTTCTGGGCGGCGGCCGACCTGCTGCTCGTGCTCGCCTTCCTGCTGCCGGGCGTCAGCAAGCGCTTCCGCGCGGGCCAGCGCGTGGCCTGGGTCTGGTGCATGCTGGTCAGCTGCTCGCTGCTGCTCGCCCTTTCGCTCCTTTGCGCGGTCGGCGCCTTTGTCGCGGCCGGCCTCACGGTCATCCCGGCCGAGGAGCATTGCCTCCTCTATTTCATCTCGGCGTTCGGCGGAATCGTCCTGCTGGCCGCGCTCGGCGTGCTGTTCTACTTCATCAACAGCGCCAAAAGCCCCAACATCTTAAAGTTCATCTGGGAGGGGCTGCTGGGGTTGCGGGCGCGCGAATCAGAGGTGCGCGCCCCGCCAGCGCATCCTGCAGCAGGCCTGCCGCGGCTGTCCCTGTGCCTGGGCGGCCAGGCAAGCAGGACGGCCTGTCAGCGAAGCCGTCCCAGCTGATTAGCATTGCATGCTGTGCACGCAAACAGGCGAGAGCCTGTTCGCTGACATCTCATGGCCTGTTCCTGCGCAGGCACCCGACGGCAAGCACGGAACTCAGCAGCAGTCTTCCATGGCACTAGGGGCCAGGGGCGAATCCGGCTCGCTTGTCTAAGTATTCTGTGGCGGTGTGCCGCTCTTTTGCGCTCAGTGCAGCCTGCATGGCGATGCGTGAGGGGCTCGTTTTGGGCGAGTGTTCAGGCTGCAGGGTGAAGCGGTGACGGGTGGTAGGGCCGTCACTGGAATATGCACACGCGATGCGCCAGTGGTATAGATTTTTATCCAGGCGTTTCGGTACTGGTGTGCTGCAGCACATTGGGCAGCAGCCGCGCCGCACATATGGGCACGGATCATGGCGCTCGTATCATGCGCACATGTTGGGGAACCAAGTGTCTAGGCTATGGTGATTATGTCCATCTGGACATCTATGCTTTAGGTCAACATGCCCGATCTCTTCATGTTCACTACCGTGATAACTGGATGGCTTTGAAGGGGTTGAGAGCTGCAATACCTTTTGCTTGACCGGGTAGGGCGAGCTCACCCGCGTGGCCAGCTTGGCCAACGCGCTGGTTGAGATGGCTGCCAGGGAAAGAGGGAACGTGTTTTCTGGCCCAGGCCATGGCTGCCTGAAGTTGTGACTTCTCAGTGAAGCATTCTTGGTGTTGCGTGTAAGAAACGCACGCCGCTGCCTGTCTTGTAGCTTGCGCGTGTGGGTTTTCAAAGCGCTGCATAGAGCAGGGTGCATGTGTGGGTCTTTTCAGCCCTGCATGAGCAGGGAGGGTGATGTGGCTGCTAGTATCTGACCTGACCTCCTCTTTACCGCTGGTCCGGCTGGTACAGGCTGGTTGAGCTTGTGCGCATGCAACTTAGGAACAGGATAGGTAGGCAATGCACTCTTGCGCCGCGGCGCTGGCTTGCCTTGAAGCCATGCTTCCATTTTTGTACTGTTTGCTATCAAAATTGCCAGATACGCTGGTGATAGGGCGGCGAGGTGAAGCCTCCAATAACATTTTTCTCACCTTGGTGACTGCCTTTCCTGTTTCGGACTGCTCAACTTCTTTGCATCCTCCGCCTTTGGAGCCTTGTGATCGTTTACATGTAATAATTTGAGTGGGTGAGGGGTGCTCAGCTTGGACTGCTTTGCAGCACTGAGCTTGGATTAAGCAAGCCAGGTTGGCAAGTACTAAAATTTAGTTATCTGCAGTGCAGCAGTACATGTGTCTATAGCAAGCCTGGACTCTGTTTGCTCTGCAAGTAATGTGAGCAACACATATTGAATAGCAGTGATGCAGGCACTCCGTTGCAAAGACAAGCACACACGCACAAAGACATGTGTGAAATGTAGCACACATACCAGAATAGGTGGCGCCAAAGGCTCATTCACAGTTCTTCAAGCGCCTCATGTGCAGGGCAACAGACACGCTGGGTGTCCAGATAGTTTACAACATGTAGTGCAAGCTGAGGGACCGAACAGCGCAGCCGTGTGGACGCCAGGAGGCTGCCGTCGCCACACACCATGCGTGAGGAGCGAGCTCGCTCACACCGGCTCACCGCTGCTGTCGCGCAAAGGACATCAGCTGCTGCGCCTCCCAGGTTGCCAGGCGACCCACAGCCTTTTCGGCGTGCGCAGCGCCGCGCCCCGCTCGCTGGCCAGCATCCCCGCCCTGCTGCCGCCCTGCGAGCAGCGCATCCTGCGCGGGGCCAGCGCCGCTGGCGCTCCCTGCGCTGCGGCTGTCGCCCTGGGCGCCAGCGGGGCCTGCGCAGGCCGCGGGCGCCTGGCCAAACCCTGTCCCTGATCCCTGAGGCACGCGGCTGCTCGCGCCACCATGCGCGGCCTCCGGCGCCTGGAAGGACGCCCAGGACGCCAGCGAGGGCAGGCCGCTGCTGGCAGACGTGCTAGGGCCGCGACCAGGGTTTTGAGCGTTGCCTGCACCGGGCGCACCGCCGGCGCGGCCCGCCTCAGCAGCAAACGCGGAGGGCGGCAGCTGCGCGCACGTGGGCGCGCCGGCGCGGCCGCTGCCGGGCTCGCCAGCGGCGGGGGTCGGCGGGAACGCGTCCCAGCTGCCCTCGGCGTCCCAGCCGTCCAGCAGCGGCGCGGAGGACGTGCGCCCGCGCGCCCCCAGGGCCGCCGCGCCTGTGCTCAACCCTGGCTCGCCGCCGGCGCCCAGCGAGCAGCTCGCAGCCGGCGGCATCGCGCCGTGCTGCGCGCGGGGCCCGCCTGCAGGCGCATCCTCGTCCAATGCATCCACCAGGCTGCCAAAGCTCGCCAGCAGTGCCGCGTCCGGCGCCCGCGCCGCGCCGGCCGCCGGCGCCAGCATGGGCGATGCCGCTGCCGACGAGTCGGCGCTGCCCGGCGCGAGCGCGTGCGCGCTGGGCGCGCCGGCGCGCTCCGCCGGGTGACCAGGCCCGGGGCTCGCGCTCTGACTGGCGCACGGCGCAATGAAGGCGGGAAGCGCGTCGTCGTCCAGCAGGCTGCCCACCGAGCGCATGCTGGTCGCCGCCGAGACGGGCTCCGGCAACGGGTGGACCGCCAGGCTGGGGCAGCGCCGCACGGGGGTCAGGGCGGCCCCGGGGTCGGGGCCGGGGAACGGCCGCGGCGGCGCCAGCGCGCCGCACGGGAAGCTGGCGCGGCGCGGCGTGACCGCCGGCGACGGCGCCGAGTCCCAGGCAGAAACGTGCGACCCGGCGGACGCCCAGGCGGCGCCGCCGGCGCGCCCCCCGCCCGCGGGCCCGGCCGACGCGGGCGGCTCCGGCGACGGCGCGTCCAGCTCGAGCGCCCCGGACACGCCGTCCCGCAGGCGCCGCGCCCAGGAAAAGGCGCGCAGGCGCACCGGTGGCGGCCGCGGCGCCTCGGGCGGCGCCTCGGGCGGCGCGTCAGGCGGCGCGTCTGCGGCGCCCGCCGACGCGCCTGGCCGGGCGCCGTCCTGCGCGCGGCGCGCCCGGGCGTCATGCGTGGCTGCCATGGTGTGCAGAACTGCGTGAAGTGCTCGCGGTGGCACGACCAGCCCTTTGTTCAGGTGTACTTTAGTTTGTTGCCCGCGCCCAGGTGCAGCGCCAGGCAATGATGAATAGCTCGGCACCTCCTCAGACACTCTGGTGGCTGCGGCATTGGCCAGATGAACAACGCTTGCTTGATCAGTGGGGTTGTTACGAACATGGGGCCTGCCCCGACCCCAACCTGCAGCATGGACGTGCGCGTGACGGCCTCGTATACGGTCTCCACGGCGCTCACGCGGCCCAGCACGGCCGCCTGCGCGGGCGTCCACTCCGCCGCCAGCGCCTCGCTCAGCAGCGTCTGCGCGGCGCGGCCGCGGGCTGCGCTCACAGACCTGCTGGTGCGGGAGGGGGCCGCCTATGCATGCATGCGCGATGCACTGCCACTCCAGCCGCCAGCGCCTCTCTCAGCCGCGTCTGGGCAGCGCGGCCATGAGCTGCCCTGTCAGACGTGCTCGTGCGGGGCGGGCTGGCCTATGCATGCATGCGCACTGCTCTGCGAGTCCGCTCGCCAGCGCCCCGCTCAGCAGCATCCGCAAGGCGGCCACAAGCTTTGCTCGCCAGGCTGGTCGCATGGTGCGGCGCCGCACGTGCATGCTGACCAACAGGCGCCATGCACAGGGCCTGTCCCAAGACAGGGCGCAGATATGCGCCCGTTGACCCGCCCGCCTGTGAGCACACTCGCCGAGCGCGCCCGGCAGGCCGCGCATGTCCCGAGCTTGGCATGGCTCCTCAGCCAGGCAGGGCCGACGCGCTACAAGGCAGGATGCTGCTGAATCCCTGCCTTGTAAGCTCACCGAGCCTGTGACCGGGCCGGCCCAAGCGCAGCAGGGAGCTTGCGCCGCGCCTGCGCGCGCTTGTGGGGCCACGCGGGCACGCCCAGGGCGCGGCAGGGCAGTGGTGGGTTGGGGCGGCGGCAGGGCACAATAGGGCTGGGGCCGCGCCTGCAGGCGCTCGTGGGGCCAGGCGGGCACGCCGAAGCGCAGCAGGTCCACCATGGCCTCCATGTCGCGCATGCCCAGCAGCGCATCGCCGCATACGCGCACGATGCCCAGCGCGACCTGCGCGCGGCGCCGCGCCGACCAGTGTCGACGCCCTACACCCTGACCCTACACCCAACCGGCCTCCACGTTGCGCAAGCCACTGCTGCGCGCCGCTAGACGCGCAGGGAGGTGCCCGGCGCTGTTTGCGCACAGCGCCGCTGTGCAATGGCCAGTGTACGCTCGGCACTCGCAGAGCGCTCGCCCGGCTGCACACCTCCGCTTTGCAAGCACATTGCAAACAATGTCTGTCTGCGCACAGGCCCGGGCGCGCCCAGTCGAGCAGGCAGCAATCGCTGTAAAGCTGCTGGCCATGGCTGCCTGTCATTCCAGGCGTCATGCAGGCAGGGGCGCGGCGCATAGCATAAATTTGCGTGGCTGCACGTCACCAGGGTGCGCGCTCTGCCCGACGCGGCAAGCGCAGCGCCCTGTCCGCTACTGCTGAGAATTGCAAGCGCGCGCGCGCGCCCGCACCTTCATGATTGGCATTAGGTAGCAGTCGCTGAGGATGACGTCCATGACGCGCGCGGAGAAGAACAGCGGGAAGTCCGCCGAGAAGGCCGTCAGCAGCCAGGAAGACGCGTACAGCACCTGGCGCAATGGTCATGGACGTCAAGTCAGGGTTAGGGTCCCTATCATAACCCTATCATAGTCCTACCCTGACGAGACGTCCGCCGAGATGGCCGTCAGCAGCCAGGACGACGCGTACAGCACCTGGCGCCGCCTAGGGCCGCTTCAACCGGCCGGGCGCAACCTGAGGACCAAGCAGCCGCTGCGTCGCTGGGGCGCCCATCCCGCAAGCTCACACACAGGTGTTCATAAAAGTATATGCAGCACGCACCGGCAGCGTGCCGCTAGGCCTGCATCTGCTGCAGAGCCACGGATTGGGACTACTCTCACAAATGTGCGTGGCACGCACCGGCAGCGTGCTGTAGGCCTCCATGTGCTGCGCCAGCCGCGCCGGCATCAGCTGGCCCAGCTGCCAGAGCCGCGCCTGCGCGCCGCGCATACCCCTCGCTCACGCCGTACCTGCGGGGCGCAAAGCGCTGGCAGGCTGCCCATGGCGCGCGAGCGCGCGCCCGCCTGCGCGCGCCCCCGCGCCAGCGGCGCACGCATGCGACGCTGCTTGGCGGCCTTCCAACACGGTCCAGTGTCAGCGAGCGCGTAGGCCTGAGCGCGCCCGCCTGCACGCCGAGCCCGCCCTGGCAGGGGGCCGGCAGCGCCAGCAGCGCGACCCAGGCCGCCGCGCGCAGCGAGCGCGGGCCGTGCTCACTCACCGCCACACACTCAGGTCCTGACAACGGACTGCCTGCGGCGCCAGGGCCCCGGGCCGCGCCTGCAGCATGGCCAGGTCGGCGGCGTACAACGCGCGCAGGCCGCGCTCGCTCACCGGCCACACACTCATGGCTTGAACTCTGATATGCTTGGGGTTAGCGTTAGGGATAGGGGAACGCCTGCAGCATGGCCAGATCGGCCGCGTACAGCGCGCGCAGGCCGCGGCCGCGCATGAGCACCACCAGCGCGCCGTATGCGGCGTCCTCCGCCGGCAGCCACACCAGCAGCAGCGCGGCCAGAAAATTCATGCCCTGCGCGCCGCGCGCGCCCGGTCGGGCAGCCGCGCCCGGTCGGGCAGCCCCGCGGACGCGGACGGATAGATGTGCGTTTGGTTAGCGCACTCCAGCGGCGCCCCCGCTGGGCTGCGCCAGCGGCAGCGGCCGGGCCGCCACCCTGCGCCCCACAGCGCCAGCCAGCGGCCGCAGAGAGCCTGCCGAGCAGCACAGGCCGAGCGCCGAGCCGCGCCGGCGGCAGCAGCGCGGCCACGCGCCCTTTGGGCCCAGTGCGCCGCCGGCGCCTGATCAGCCTTGCAGCCCCTCCCGAGCGCTGTTGGGCCTGCACGTCAGGCGGCGCGCCCATGCCGAGAGCCGGCGCGCCCCGGCTCCTGCGCCCACCAGACAGCCAGGCGCGGCGGCGCCGGGCGGCGGCAGGAGCGGGCCGGGCGGACCTGGCAGTAGTTGACCTCCGGGTCGGACGCCGCGTACGCCTTGAGCACGCGCTCCAGGCTCGCCAGGCCCTCCGGCGTGGTGAACCTGCACGCGAGGCGACCTTGTGACCCTACAACTGAGAACCTACCCTACCCTATACCGCTGCTCTACGACCTCCGGCATCATGACGCTATGCGCGCCGGCACCGCCGGCGGCCGCCACTACCCAGGCGCTGAAAGGTGGCGGGGCCGCTCGCGCGCGTGGCTGCTGCTCCTGCCGTGCCTCGCAGCGCGGGTCCGAGACGGGCCGCACGCGCCTACTACGCAGTGCCAGCGCGCGCTCCAGAACCCCGTCACGGGTCGTGCGCCTCCGCGCGCAGCAGCCGCGGTCGCGCGTGCCCTGCTCGGGGCCTCGAGCTACGTGCGACCGGCCAGCGCGGGCGAGGACAGGCGCGGCGCGCGCGCACCGCTTGACGCGCGGGAATGTGCGCCCGACGTCCTTCTCGATCGCGTCGTCCACGACCGGCGGCCGCGCCTGCGACCCAGGGGCTTTGGTGGTGGACGCCCCCCACAATGCCTTGGCGGGCACGTCGCCCCACCGAGGCGGCCAGCGTCCCACCAGCGCGGGTGTTTGTGCCCGTAACCAGCATGGTGACTGTGGTGAGCCGGTAACCAGCCGGTGACTGTGACAGCGCAAGCTTGACCAGTCAAGTGTCCAGATTGCCTGCAGCTGCAATCTGAAACACGCTCCTTCAACAAGACGGTGCGTGTGATGCCCCTCCGTTTGGCCAGTGGCGTGGACTGCAGGAGCGCCCGGGCCGCCAGCGTGCTGCGTCAACGAGCAGCGGCGCGCCTGCGCCAGCATCCGCGCGTACTCGCGCCCGGCGGCATGCCCAAAGCCGCGGTTCCTCGTCAGCACGCTGAGCCAGAGCTCCGTGCGCATGGCGCCCGGCACGGTGTGCACGCTGCGGCCGACCTGCAGGTCCACCGTGCGCGTGGCCTCGTCCTCATCGGCGGACACGCGCAGCGCGTTGCGGAACATCTGCAGCACGCCCGGCGCCGCCATCGCAGTGCCCTCGCCACTTGTTTCGAGGAGCAGACTGCAAGAGTCTGCCTACCCCTGTGCACCACTCATGTGCACGCCATGTGGTGAGCACACATTGGGGCCCACCGTCCTCAGCACGATAGGGAGCGCTTAAGAGCTGCGCGCAAGAGCCGAGGAAACCGGGTGCTTTACTATGCTGCGCACGTGCGCCCTATAGGTCACGGGCTCATGCAAACTTCAGCCGGACGGGCAGCTATGGCGCGTTCTTAAACGCGCCGGCCGCCAGTGCAGGTTCCGGGAGCCAGTGCAAGTGCAGGTCCCGCGAGCACCGAGCCAGGCGTTCGCCGGCGATATCGCCTTCTTCAAGATGGCCTTGATTACGCCTCAGGCCGGCAAAGTCGACGCCGTGCCGGTCCCGCCCGCGCGGAACGCGTCCATCCGGGCATGGACCCAGGACACGGACCTGGACGACAAGCTGAAGGCGCAGGCCGCAAAGGTGACCAGCGACTCACCGGCCTCCACCGCTGCTGCCGCCTCGGGACGGGTGGCCATATCATCTGTTGGTCTGCCAGCACCGCTCCCTGACTGCGCCTGGATCGGTGACTGTGAGCAGCCTGCCGCATTGCCGCTGACGGCAGTGCGCGGCGCGGCCCGCAGAAATCTGGTTGGGTAGCCACATTTGGCCTCGCGTTCGCCGCGGTGGGCGTCATTTTTGGTGCGCCCTGCTGCAGCGCACTCACGCTTGCCTGGGTGGGCCGCGGGTGCGGCGCTGCGGTGGCCTGCTGCGCCCTGTGCATGCAGCTTTTCGCACCAGATGCGGCCCTGAAGCAGCAGCGCGCGGCTGACGGGCGTGCCTCGTGCAGGGGATATCGGTACCTCGCCACTCTGTGCGCCCCTCGGCTTGGCGAGCAGTCCCTGCCTTGACGCGTAGCGTTCCTCTTTGTCATGGCGACATGAGTTTCTGCCATGCCGCCTGTCATAGCATGACAACGCTTGAGGCGCAACAAGCGCCAGCTGATGGAGCGTTTGTGTTCCTGTGCGGCTCCTCGCAGACGTCTTCAGTTCCACCTTTTCCAACAGCCCGTCGAACGCGGACGTGCTGGGCGCTACCTGCCTCATCTTCTGTGCGCACCCTCCGCCGCTTGGCCAGTGGATTTTGCTGCCGCTGAAGTACGCACCACGCTGTGCAACAGCCACAGCCAAGCGCAGTTGACGCACGCTTATCGTCCCGCGCAGGGAGCCTCACGCTCATAGTCATGGTCAAGTGAGCGGCAGCCCGCTCTGCCCCTCGGCCCGAGCTGCGGTACTGCTTGTGTGGCGTGGTCGCTGGTGCATATGCACTTCTCTGCCCGGCCGTCGTGCTTTTGGAGGCTGAGCGCTACGCAGGCTGTGGGCTGATGCGGCGGGGTGGCTGCCAGGTACTGCTGCTTCATTATCCGCTTGGACGACAACGGCGAGGGTGCGGCCCGCGTTGCGCATGCACCAGGCTTGCGTCGCAGGGTCAGCTAGCGCACTTCAGCAGCGTCGACAGCTACCGGCAACATCCCTCCTTTTCCTCACACCTGCTCTATGGTTGTTCAGCACTGACGCTCGTGCAATCAGTCTGCATGCCTCCCTGCAGCCACTACGGCGCGGATGTCAGCCCTAAGGTCTGCATTCAACCCTGACCCTACATCTGCCCATTAGCACAGACAGCTCAAGGCCGCGCACCTCGCACGCTGCGCCGCATGCTGCCGTGCTGGCTCGTGAGGCGCCGGGCGGCGCGCAGGCGGCACGTTTGCGCTGTACTCGCTGCTGTGCCGCCACGTCGGCATCACGCCCGGCAGCCGCACCAGCGCGGTGCCGGACCCCGCGGACGTGCTGCTGTCGCACTACAGCAGCGCGTCGGAGCTGGGCGGGCCGGCGGGGCCGGCGCCGCGCCGCCGCACGCTCGGCGCGGCCCTGCGCGACGGCATCCGCGGCAGCCGCTGGGCGCAGTCGGTGCGCGGAAAGGCGCTCCGGGCAGGCTCAGGCTCCATGGTGGAGGCTGTTGCTTTGCACACTGAGGAGCTGGGCGTGCCCGCTGGGTCCGCCCCGCCGCCATGCATCAGCGTGCGCCTCTGTGGCGGCATCGCTGCAGCCGCTGGCGTAGGGGCGTGCCCGTCCTTCTGTGCGCGGGCTGTCACCAAGTGTGCAGTAGTGCTCAGCGTGTGGAATGTGCGCCGGCCATGCTACATGGTAGCGCGCAAATGTGCTCAAACGCAGCCAAGGCCTTCCAGGATCCTGCGGACTCCTCTGCATGGACACCTGGTATGGTAGGCGTACTGCTGACAGCCATGCGCGCCACACCGCATAGTAATGCCTGCAGCGCCGCGCGCGCAGCTGCTGCTGTCGCTGGTGCTGCTGATGACCTCGCTGGTGCTGGGCGACGGCGTGCTCACGCCCGCGCAGTCCGGTCAGTGTTCCACCTAACCTAGCCCAACCCTACCCGCTCATGTTCAGCAATCCCTGCATATTCCCACAGCTGTCATCCTCCAGGGTGGGTGTGCCATGCGTGATGCATAGCGGTCTCTCCCTCGCCATGCTCCTGACATTTTCTTGTCTTGGCATGGTCCAACTTCGAATACGCTGCATGCGGTGGTGGGTACACGCCTCACAAGCTCAGTGGAGTGCGGTGCATTTGCCATGGGCTGTGCCATGGGATAGACTGGTAGACTTGACTGCCTCCTAATAGCGCGTCTCGTTGCACAGTGCTGGGCGCGATCTACGGCCTGCAAGTCCGGACAACTGTCTCCGGAGGTGCGCGCCTGCCGGCGCGCGCGTGCGCCCTGCCAAGTCGCTTCAGTACCCCTGTGACGACGCTGCATGTCTGGGCGCCTGCTGCCAACTTGGCGCCCCGCCCGCATGCTGGACGTCGCAGCGGCCGGGCCGTCAATGGGCGGGCGTTCACCTGAAACCTAATTCTAGCCATCGGCAGACGGACGCTGACGTGCGGCCGCGGCCGCGCGCGCGGCAGACGCCGTAGTAGGCATCTCCATTGCGATCATCGTCCTCCTGTACTGGGTGCAGAGCTGCGGTACCGGGCGCGTTGGGCCGTCGTTCTCGCCCATCGTCATCCTCTGGTGCGCGCCTGGCTCACGCTAACCCTGGCCCTGGGCCCCAGCGCAGCCTCAGTGTGTGGCTGCCCCCGCCGTCAGGGTCCTCTGGTGCATGTCAGACTCCCCCCCGCCCCCCGCGCGTAAGCACGGGGATCTGCAGCATGTGTGTTTCCCCGCAAGCTACAGTGCGTGGTCATCCCCGCACCCTCTGTGCGTTGCTGCGCGTTCAGCTGTCGGATTGCGGTGCTCAAGGTGTCGCGGCCTGCATGCTGCATACCCTGTCTGCCCTGCTTCTGCCATCCGCACGCATGCCCCGCGTTGAGTGCAAGAGTTGCGATCCCTGTATCGCGCTCTAAGTGTCGGGCGCAGGTTTTGGGCGATGCAAGCCGGGCGGACATGCGTCGCACACAGTCTCGGTGCGGCTGACCAGCGCTCCGCGCGCCGGGCGCCGCAGGTTCATCTTCAACATCATTGTCGCCATCTACAACATGGCCACGTACTACCCGGCCATCTGGAAGTGCATTAATCCCTATTGGTGCGCGCACCGAAGCAGCGCGCTCGCGCAATGCTGCGGGTGAGCGTCGCGGCAGGGGAGGGCTGACGGCGTGCCCTCCCGCGCCGCAGGGGCTACCTGTACTTTGTCAACAACGGCATGAGTGGCTGGATGAGGTGCGGCCCTCTGGGAATGCAGAGCTTTGGTGTCCTTGTGCGGGCCCCTGTCGCGGCCTCGCCGCTCGTCCACCCCCACATCCAGATGCAGACCCAAGCTGCTCCAATCACCGCTGCAGAGCCTTTGCTCTCCCGGCACGCCCCCAGGGCGCTCGAAGACGCCGGAAAGCAAAAGCAGCGCGAGTGCCACATACCCGCACCATATCACGCAGGCGGACGGGTCGTCTCACTCGCCCGCCCGCGTGCGCCAGCCCCAGTCCTACCCTAAGCCTCGGCTCAGCGGCCCGCCCGCGCGCGCAGCCTGTCCGGCATCTTCCTGGCAGTGACCGGCACGGAGGCGTCCTACGCTGACCTCGGCCACTTCTCGCGCCCGGCCATCCAGGCGCGTGGCCCGGTCGCGCGCTGCTTTTGGACGCATGCGCTGCTCCGTTGTGGATGCGGGTGCGTGAATTCTGCAAGCTGTCAGTGCAGCCTGCATGCTAGCCCTGCAGCATGCTGGCTCCGCGCTCGCGCGCACCACAGATATACCACGCGGCTCTGCACGCGCGAGGCTCAGGCAAGCCGCAGAAAAGGGGTTACGGCCGCCAGTCCTGGCGCCCGCGCACGCTCTCGCCCGCCCGCCGCGCCGCGCGACGCGGCCGGCTCGCGCACCCTCGCCAAGCGGCACGCGCCGTGCCGCGCGCAGATCGCCTTCTGCGGCATCGCCTACCCGAGCCTGGTCATTACCTACTTTGGCCAGGCAGCCTTCCTGATGGCCAACCCCGACCAGGTCGGCAGCACGTTTTTCGCGTCCATCCCCTTCAGCGACGGCTTTTACTGGACCTTCTTTGTCATTGCCACCGCCGCCGCGTGCGTCGCCAGCCAGGCGCGCGGCTGACACTCCACGACCGAGGGCGCGAGCGGGTTGGTGTGTGGGGTCCAGACCTCGTCGCATGCATGCGGCGCAGCGGTCGGCAGGCTCCACGCCCGCGAGCAACGCCCCTGCACGTGCGTCGCGAACCCAGCCCTGCCCTGTGCAACTGCACTCAGCGGGCTGCAGCTGCCTGCGTCCTGCTGCCGTGGCCCGCATAATTCAGCATGCACGTGCGCCGCGACTGCGGGCCTCGCGCGTCCCAGCGAGCACGCGCGCGCCCCCCCGCGCACGGCCGTGGCCGCCCGGCGCGAGGGGACGCCCGCCGCTGCCGGCAGGCCATGATCACGGGGACGTTCTCCATCGTGCGCCAGTCCATCTCGCTCGGCTGCTTCCCGCGCGTCACCGTCAAGCACACGTCGGCGGGCGTCGAGGGTGCGCGTGCCGGGCGGCGCCCTTACCCGGGCGGCGGCCGGCGCCGTGAGCGCGTTTGCCCTGGCTCTTCGGCTCAGCGCAGGCTGTGTCACGCGGAGGTTGGCAGCGGCTGCCTCGCCCTGCACCTTCGGCCGCCAGGCCGCAAGCGGCCGCAAGCGGCCGGGGCTCGGCGCCGCTGCCATCGCCTGGCTTGACCAAAACGCGCGCCGCACGCGCGGGCCAGATTGCCGGCGCCTGGCCTGACGCGACGCGCGCCGCGCGCGCGCAGGCCAGATCTACCTGCCGGAGGTCAACTACTGCATGATGGTCCTGACGGTCATCGTTGTGGGCATCTTCAAGACGACCACCATCCTCGGCAACGCCTACGGCGCGCCCCGGGCGCCCCACAGGGCTAGGGTCAGCGCGGCAGGGCTCGCCGCCTGCAAGCACACAGTGAGAGCGGGGCCCCTTGCCGTGCGCGGTGCCATGTGCCTGACTTGTCCCGCGTGCCTTGCGAGTGAGCCTGCGCGCTCTCGTGACCTCCGCGCGACGCGCGGCGCGGCGCTGCCGCCCCGCAGCCCCACAAGCATGCCCGCGCCGCTGGCAGCGCGGCGCGCGCGCTGCGCCCGCCCCACGCGGGCGCCGCCGGGCGCAGGCGTGGCCGTGAGCGGCATGATGATCGGCACCACGCTGCTGGCCGCGCTGGCCATGCTCGTGGTCTGGGACTCGTCCCCGCTGCTCGTCGTCCCCTTCCTGCTCGTCTTCCGTGCGCGGCCCTAACCTTAACCCCCCTGCCAGGTCGCGCGCGGCGGCCGCCCCTATGATGCGGCGCCCCTGAGGTGCATGCAGCCCCGCAGACAGGACCGGCCGCACACAGTCGTGCATGATTCGGCTCTGGGCGCGCGAGCGGCGGGCGACGCCGCTGATTCCAGCGCGGCGGCGCCGGCATGCACTGCCTGCCGTCCAGCTGTCACGTGATGCGGTCAGCCATGTGCATAGGTGGAGTCACCACACCGGGCCGCGCACCAGCGCGCCGGCGCGCGCAGTGTTCGTGGACGGCGTGTACTTCTCCGCCAACCTCAACAAGGTGCCCATGGGCGGCTGGTTCGCCGTGGCGGTCGCGTGCGCGGTGTTCGCCACGTCCGAGCTGTGGCAGTTTGGCACCAAGCGCAAGCAGGCCGCGCTCAACGCGTCCAAGGCGCGCCGCCGATCATGTCAGGCTCTGCGCGGCGCGCATGTCAGGCTCTGCGCGACGCCGCTGCCGAGCAAGCCTGCTGCGCGCCCTGGCTCCGGCAGCCGTGCCATGTGTATCGTTGAGCTGCACCGCTTGGGCGAGCCACCTGGCGTGCCCGGCGCCCACGGATCCAGGCGGTCGGTTCGCGCACGGCCGGGGAAGCGCTCAGCCTAGGGTAGGGTATAGGGTCTCTGTGCCGCCCAGCTGCAGCCTCACCGGTCAGGTGAGGTGCACAGGTGCCCATGGACGCCATCCTGCGCGAGCTGCCGGCGGCCAGCGCTGGCGGCGGCGGCGGCGGCGGCGGCGGCGGGGACCGCGTCGCGGCGTCCGAGGCGCAGGGCCAGGGCCAGGCGCTGGGCACCGCGCAGACGTCGCCGGTCTGCGATGCGCAGGTGCGGCGCCCTGGTCGCGCACGATGTGCTGTGCAGCGCGGGGAGGTGGGGGCGCGTGGATGTGGGCAGTCTGCATGGCATGCGAGCGCGCGGGATGCTGCTATGCGGAGGCTGCTGCGCAGAGCAGGAGCGGCGGGGCCCCCGGCAATCAGGCTCAGCGCGGTACTTCAGGCACAAGGTTCATGTACTGCTGCCTAGTGCACTTGCAAGCACACAAGGAACACGCTCTCGTCAGTGAGGGTGACAGCACGACCTTGCCGGATGCCTCGGCGTTGCGCAAGGTGAGATGCGCGCGCCGGGCCAGAGCAGGTGTGGGCATCCTGCCGCAGCGGCCTCTTTTTTCCACTTTTCTTTCTTCCTAAAATTCCCACCGTTGCAGATGCATGTTGTGGATAATGTCCAGTGGCCACACAGTGTCAAGCAGCCATGTTCCCATGTAATGCCCTGCAATGCGCAGGAGCTGTCACCCGCATGTAGGGACCCCTACCGCGGGGCGCCCCGCGCAGCGCAGGACACGCTAGCCTGCGACGCGCGGGTGCAGCTCCCTCAGTGTGCAGGGGTTTTTATTGGGTTCTTCTCAGCAGGTCAACTGGTCTGAACAGGTCATGCCTGTTTGGCGTCAGCACAGACGCCGCAAGCCAACCTCCGTTCCCTGGATCAAGACATGGTGTGTGTAGCCAACTGGGCGCGCCTGCCTTTCAAGTGCTGCGTGCGCAGCGAGAGGCGTTACATGTTTGCACGCTGCGCCCCGCCGGAGCCCGGCGTGCTCTGCAGAGGCGTGGCAGGATGACAGGAGGGCTGCAGCCGGAGGCGCTGAGAGGCGCCTGGCTGGCCGGCCGCAGACGCAGCAGCCCATCACGCGCATCCCGGGCCTGGCGATCATGTTCAACGAGTCGGTGTTCGCGGCGCCGCCGCTGCTCAAGACGCTCGTCGCGCGCTGGGGCTGCCTGCACGAGACCGTGGTCATGGTGCACGTGCGGCGGGTGCGCGCGCGCTGGCCGCAGCGGCGCCATGTGCAAGCCCACGCCGGCGGCCCGGCCATGCATGTGCACGCACATGGTGCACGTGCGACGGGCATGGTGTGCAGGGTGCTCACACCCGCCTGCATGCCTCCAGCCTTTGGCATGCACTTGCGGACCTCAGCCTCATCCCTGCAGGCCTGCACTCCTGCCTGTGTTGTTGGCCGACCCCGGCAGCGCTCCCAGTTCCGCGGCGGCGCCGTGCGCGCCGCCGCCGGCGCGCGCGCCGTCCCCGCCGTACCAACCGGCACCCTAACCCTAGCAACAGCCGCCGTGCGCGCGCCGGCGCAGGTGGCCGTGCCGACCGTGCTGCCGCAGGAGCGCATGCTCTTCAGCCGCGCGGGCCTGCCGGGCATCTACCGCGCTGTGCTGCGCTTCGGCTACCTGGACCGCGTCGATCTCGGGCCGGACTTTGTCGCGGCCGTCGTGCACGAGGCGCGCGGCCCCGCCGCCCGCGCCCGGGCGCCCGCGCCGTTTCAGGCGCCGCCTGGGCGGGGCGCGGCTGCTGCCGCGCTCCCTCACGCCGGGTCTGTTCCAGAGCTGTATTGACATGCCAGGGAGCGATCGCATGTTGTCTACCCGCTCCCTGGGCGCGCTGCCCGGCATGGAGGCTTGCAAGCGGACATGCCTGCGCATAAAGCACCCTCAGCCTTCACAGAAGATGCGTGCTGCTCCTCGGCTGCCGCCCGACGCGCGGCGCGCGGCCGCGCAGGTGCTGCAGGTGAACCCGTCGCTGCGCCCGGGGCGCCTGGCGGCGAGCGACCGCGTGTCGTACATCCTGAGCCGGCCCATCCTGCGGCCGCGCCCGGCGCGCACCTGGCGCCGCTGGCCGCGCGTGGGCCTCGTGCTCGCGTTCCGCTTCCTGCAGCGCGCCACGCGCCTGGCCTGGGAGGACTGGAACATCCCGCCCGAGGCGATGTTTGAGGTGGGCATCGTTAGCGAGTTGTAACCCGGCGCCCCGCCGCGGCCGGGCAACGGGCGCCCCGGCCGTGCGTCAGGCCGATGCCCAAGACTTTCCTCCCCCCCCCCCCCCGCCTTTTTATAGGCCTGCAGCTAGCCGCATTTGGGTCACGCAGGCCGGGTGTGTTGCCGGAGGCGGCGGACTCGCGGCGGGCGCCGTGGCTGAGGAGCGGCGGCCCAAGCAGCCAGAGTGTGGCCCCGCTGCCCCAGGGCCCGGATGCATGCCTTGCACAGCGCGCCTGGGCTGGGCCTGGGGCCGGGGGCGCTCCCCTCCCACTCGCGCCGTGCGCCGTCTGCTGTGAGCGGCGCCCGCCCTGCTGCCGCTGTCAGGAAGGCCCGGCGGCCCTGTGGCCGTGGCCGCCTCTGGCCGGGCACGCCGCGCACGCAGCTGCGAAGGCCCTGGAGCCAGCACCGGAGGCGCCGGATGTGTGCTGTCCGTGGAGAAAAGGACGTTTCCGGTTGCTGCGTGCCAGCGAGCTCCGCCAGGCGCGCGCAGGCCCAGCGATGCATGGCACAGCTGCATGGGGCCGCCTGCAGGGCTCTGAGCCCGCTTCCTGCCCTGCGCCCTGTTATCTGGTCGCGGCTTCGGGGGAGGGATCAGTGAGGCCTGTCGGGGCGCCTGCAGCGTGCAGGAAAGCTTTGGTAGCCCCTTGCTTAGGGGGCAGCAGACCTGCTCGGCCTGAGGCTGGGCGCTCGGGGCCGGGCTGGTCGAGCACGCCTCTATCACAACCTGTCTGTGGCGCATTAGCGGGGCAGTGCTTGGAGCACAGGGCCCGTGCAGCCGCAGGGGACTTGCTTGTGCCGCTCGCGGTGGACTCCTAATTTAGTGCGAGGTGCGCTGAGACAGGCACTGGGCATGAGCGCCAGGAGTCGTGCGTCAAGTGTGCTGCCTGCCACATGGGCTAGGTGTGCTTCTGGGACGCCTCAGACAAGCACAACGCCCCATATGCAGGGCGCTGTGACGTTGCAGCCTAGGCAGTGTGACCACTGGCGCTGCTGTGGCGCAGTGTGGTTGCACACGGTCCTGCCCAACAGTGCTTTCAGTGGCTGCTATACAGCTCAGATGCGGGTCTCTGTGCTGGTGGTATGTGCGCTTGTTGGGCCAGTGTGTCGGGTCACTTGTGCGCCTATCAGGCTGTAGCATCTAATCCTTTGTATGTGGCAGCGTTGGCTAACCACTGTGGAAGAATATATACTCCACGTTGCACCTTAGCCCCTATCAGTTGCAATTTTCAAAGTAAGCCGAGACAGCTGCTCAAATCGACGGAGTCCCGCGCACGTCACAACTATCGCCTTGGTAGCGGCGGCAGCTATTTCAAGCACCGTGCCGTGGAGCAGGTACCCTGCGCACATGGCAGGTGGTAGAGACGTAAAAACGCACACCAAGCTGCAACTTGGCGTCTTACAGAGCTGACACACAGAGCAGCACCAACCAGATACCAGCGTAATACATCCACAACCAAGCTGCTGAGCAAATGCTCCGCACTTCAGGCTACGCGACTCGATGCACGGACATCTTGGACAAGGTGCATCAGCCCGACAGGCGACCGCACCTTTACTGCGCTCACCGGATCTGCTTGGCGGTGCCAGTATCCGCGTCTGAAGGTGGCCTTGTCCCAATTACCACTTTCGGTTAGGAGTCAGTTTGTTGCCCCGACCCTTGCTTAGCACAACCGGACATCACTCCCGGGAGAAGCGGGAAGTACTCCGCAATCACACGGCCAACGGCCTGAAGCGTGTGTCGACCAAGTGCAAGTCATAACCACGACCGGAGCTTAGCACCGCCGAGGCTGCTGGGCAAAGAAGTTGCGATGTAGCCTGCACTGGTGCGGTGTACTCGGCTGGCTCAATGCCACACATGTGCTCGACACCACACATGTGCTCAGTACTGTGCTATTGGCTGCCTGACTTCTTGTGCTCAATGCTGCGCTAGTGGGTGCCTGACACGTATCACCACTTGGCTCGCAGGACAGGCTGCCTGCTTGCGGGTTTTAATGGACAGCGGCGCACGGCATCGAGCAGCACTTGCTCTGCATGCGCGCGCGGGCTTGCTCAGACAGGGCCCTTGGCTGGTGGACCAGGCACGCACCGCGGCCGCACAGGGCCGTCAGGGGTGCGGACCCAAGCCTGCATGCCCCGCAGCGCGCAGCGCGGCTCTAGGTTATCAGCGGACTTTCCGCTTGGAGCGGGAAGCCTTGATGTGAAAAATGGGCAGCGCAGCTGCGCCTTGATACTGTGGTAGCTGTGCTGCCGTCTGCCAAAGCATGCAGCGAGCTTTGTAGCACAAGTGCTGTGCTTGGCCTCCGGTGCAGGCGTTTTACCAGCTTGCTATCAGCTGTCTCGCACTTACCCTCTCGCACTCACCCTTGCCCATGCTCTTGGCGCGCAGGCTGCCCGCGTCCCCACCGATATTGGGCCTGATGTTGCGCGGCCGCGCCGCCAACCGGCAGGCGGGCGGGGCGGCCGCCAGCCCCCGCGCGGAACTCAACGAATGTCTCTGCCACCGAACCAGTGATTGCGGTGTCACCGTCTACTGAAATGGCATCTAGCCCGTGAAAATGTGACCTGATGCGGGTCTAGAGCAGTGAGGACCGGGAGGGGGGTCGGGGTGAGGTGTATCATTTTGTCGCCCTGGCCGGGTCGCTGTACTGGGCGCATGGCTGGCGGCTGCGGTGTGGGTCCCCGCTTGATGGGGCTGGCCGCGCTGGGGGCGCGCCGGCGAAGGCACAAGCGGCTTTAGTTTTGGTCTGGCTTTGTTCGGGCCTAGTCTGTAGACGGGCCTATGCGGCTCCAGTCCGCAGGGCTTTGCAGTGTGCATGTTCTCAGCTTTGCAGCCCCGCCTGCTTCTCTGGCGCGCGGCACGACTGAACCTTGGACGCTTGCTCGAGCCGCCTGTTTTGGCACTCACTGCCAGCCTCCACCTGACCTGGGCGGCTGCTGCACATGCCTGCCGGCTGCACGCCGTGCGAGCACGCCGCACCACCTATCGCAGCGCCCGCCAGGGGTGCATTAAACGCATGCACTGTAACCCTGCGACCCCTGTGTTTTGCGGTTGCACTCTGTTTCTGGCCTGGCGTGGCTCTGCCTGGCGGCGGGGCGGCGGGGGGCATGACAGCCTCCTGCCTGAGCTTAGGGGTTTGCTGTGTGCTGGCGCATGGGCGTGGCAGGAGCGACTGCAGGGCAAGCAAATATGCCCGAGGGGGAGGTGTATGAGCGCAGTTTTGCAGGCAGCCACTCAGTCTGCTCGGAAAGAGCTGGCAGTTGTGTGCGGGGGTCAGCACCATGCTCCCTGGCCTGCTGTGGCTTTGGTGCGGGCAAGGCCTTGCAGGGGGCGTGGCGCAAGGCCGCGGTTGCGCATATGCGCTCAGCCGCTGTCTCACTGCCTGTCCGAAAGAGCGCACTCGTCGCAGAGAGGAGGCTGCAGTGTGCGTGTTGGTTGGGCGGGCGAGTTGCAAGGTGATGGCAAGTGCAGCTCGTGATGGCATGTGCACATGGGAGGGATGAGAGCGTATGGGATTGCAGTGTTTCCGAACCTGGTATTGCGCTGGGGTGTGCCGGCACGTGGGTGGACTGGGGTGCCTGCCATGAGGCGGCATGGCTAGCAGAGCTGCCTGCCCGGTGCTCGCGGTTGTCTGATGAGGCACCCCGCAGCAGTGATGGCAGGCCGCTGTAGGATACCATGATTGTGGTCGGGCAGCTTCCGAGATATCTATATATATGAATGGGCGTGTGTCTCGACGCCTGCGCGCCAGGCGCGCGGGCATTGAGACACACGCTCGCGCGCAACTCTATTCGTGGGCTGCCTTTTTCATTGCCGCTACCGCTGGGGGGTTGCGCGCGTGCAGGCCCGGAACCATCAGGGCAGGGTGCGGAGGTGAGGCGCCGGCTCTCCCTCTGATTCAGCGCGGTTCTGCGATGTACCCTTGGCGCGCCCTCGGGCGGCCCCTTTGGGTCGGTCCTGATCAGGGTGGCGGGGAGGAGAGGGTAGGGTGTGGGCTCGGCACGCGTAATTCACCAAAGGGCACACCGGCATGCTTGTAATCTGGGCGCCCACCGCCCTTGCGCGGGGCGGTGCGGTGCGGGGCTGCGTCCCCGGGCGGCCCCCGGGCACTAATGGGGCAGATGCTGCCTTACGGCGGGATGCCGGGGGCCGCCTGGCACGCAAGCGGGCCATGCCGCATGCAGCGCTGTGGCGCTGGGTGCGGTGTGGAGGGTTGGGTAGGGGGGTCAGGGTAGGGGGTCTGGGTCTTTGCCCTGCAGACACGGGTCATGAGCCAGGAGAACTAGGTCTACATGTGGTAGGTGTAGAGGCGCTTGCAACATGTGCCAGGCGACCTTGCACATGTAACATGCGCCGGGCGATTTTGCACACATAAGCGCTGAGCAGTATCCTGTGAAGCAGGCAATAAAATCTCCCAACGAAACAGAGCATCAAAACCCGCTGAGCAGCTTCCCAGTAAAATAGAGCATAAAAACTGGATACGCCTCAGTTCACTGTGTCCGACAGAACACTGTGTCCGACAGAATCGAGCAGAGTTAGAGGGCAAGACGTGTGAGCAGAGTTAGAGGGCAAGACGTGGGAGCGTGCAGTGCGCACTTGGCAAAACAGAGCAGCAGATACGCAGGAAAATGCTAACGCACAAAAGGCAGCACGAAAAGCCCACGCACAGGAGGACAGGCATGCGAAGCCCAGCTCTAGCGTGTCAGGCTCCAGCCGGTGACCTGCGCCAGCAGAGCCCGCGCAGTCCGCTGACCCACCAAAGGCCCAAAACAAGGCCTTGCGGCAACATGCTCGGGCGCCGCCTGGGGGACTGCGGGCCGCGGGAACGCGGCCGCGCCTGCGATCAGGCGGTCCGGTCTCCCGCCGGGGCGCCCACTCGCTGCCCGCGCTGCAGCGCGCCATCAATCCACCGGTGCAGCATTGCCTGCGGCCGCGCCGCGCCCTTCTCGCCACCGGGGCGCGCGCGCGGGGCAATGCAGCAGAAAGCGGCCCGCCAGGCGCGCCAGGCGCGTGCCCGGCAGCAGCGCGGCAGCCGACGCGCTGGCTCAGACAGGCCGCACATGATACCTGATGGCTTTTGGGGCCAGGGGCTGCTTGGCAGCGGCAGGTCGCGACCCTAAAACCCAACCTATTGCAATAACGACGACTCTGAATGCTGGGGGAAGGGGCCAGGCTGCACGGGAAAGCCACAGAGTGTCGCGCCAGGGCCGGGAATGGGGGACACTCGGCCGGGGGGCACCTGCGCAACCCTATAAACACACCCAGTGACATGAGACTCTCGGCCGGGTGGCACCTGCGCGACGAGCGGCCGGTCGTGCGGCACCATGTGGCCGGCGTTGCGAATGACCTGCGCCATCCCGGCGCGCGACCGCGCGTCAGCCATGCAACTGAACTGACCGCCATGCCAACATTGGCCACCGCATGCTACGCATGCACCTGCAGCGCCTGCTCACCTCCCACCATGTGCATGGTTAGGTCATTTCAACCCACCATATATGTGTGCAGACCCCATCGCCCCGCGCTGGCGCACCACATGGCTCAGCGTGGCATGCTCGCGCCAGTAGCCCACCACCTCGCCCTCGTGCCGCGCCGCGCCGCGCCCCGCCGGCGCCGGGTCAAGCCCGGGGGCGGAGCCGCCAGGGTCGGCGTCCGCATACCTCGCCGCGGCGGACGGCGCCGGGCCGTTAGCATCGCCGGACGTGGCGCCGCCGCGGAGCCCCGCGGGTCCGGCGCCGGCGCCCGGCGCGTCCGCCGCCAGCGACGCGTCGACGCGCCACAGCTGCCGCTCGGCCTGCTTGAAGCCCTCGGCTCCGGGCCTGCGCGCGCGCTGCCGGCCTCTCCGAGCGCGCCGGGCTTTGGCTGACCGCCGGGCCGTCCCGACGGGGGTCACGCCCTTGGGATTTGGTGCCGACGCGCGTCGGCATGCGTGCCACGCTGTGCGTCAGACTGTGCGCCATCCTGCGGCCATGCCCCAGGTCGGCGCGGCATGCGCGCCGCCCGCGCGGCGGAGCGCGCGCACCAGGCCAGGCTGTAGATCCAGGGTTCGTTGGTGGCGGGGCCGTCCTGCGCGTCCGTCGCTCCCTGATAGAGCAGCAGCGGCATCGCCGCCAGGATGTCCGGGATCAGGTACTGCGCGGCGGGCGCGCCGGGCGGGCGGTCAGCTGCTGGCAAGCAGGAGGCCGAGAGGCGGAAGGGCACTCTCTCTGACCCGGCGCGAGCGTGTCTGCCGCTCGTGCGGGCACTAGTAGATGCTGCACGCGGCCGGGCGGGATGCTGTGGTGTACGCAGAGATACAGCAGATGCGCAAGCCGCCAAAACAGGCGCCTCTCCTTCCGCAGTGCACCATGTCAGCAGAGTGCGACACCTGCAGCAGACGCTTACGAGACCCCCGCCCATCAGTACGGCTCAGCCATCAGCGCCTCAAGGCCTGTTGACCCTCCAAGACACCATGCTGACCCCAAGACAACCCTCCTCCTCGTCATGCAGGCCAGCGTGGCGCAGCCCGAGGCGGGCGCGGCGCCGACCTTGGTGCTCTTCATCACGTCGGGCCCCAGCACGGCGCCCACGCGCGCCGAGCAGGCCTCAAACGTAAAGTTGTCGGGCACGCCCAGCGCCGCCTGCGGCAGCCCACGGCTGGCTCGGCTCCCGCCGCCATGCCAGCAGCGCAGGGAGAGCCCAGAGGCTGCCAACGAGGTTCCGGCCGCATTTTAGTAAACGCTGCCATCCCGATCGAAATCACACGAGACAGTGCTCCACAGCACCTGCACCGCACGGCAGCTGGCTTGCAGCCCCATGCTCCCCTGGCGGCTTGCAATATAGCATGGCCGCCGCCGGCTATGAGCCGTGCAATGGATGCGCTGTGCCATGGAGCCCACCCCTCTGCGCATGCATGAGCGGCGCGGCGCGCAGCGCGCGTGCGCGCCTTGACCGCCGGCAGGTTGAGGTAGCGGTCGACGGCGGCGTCGGCGTCATAGTCGCGCGCGCGCCGCGTGTCCAGCAGCGTGCCGACGCCGCTGGAGGCGGTCAGGTAGGCCAGCAGCGCCTCACGCGCCTGGTGCGCCTGGTCCCACAGGCCTGCGGGCCGGTCCCGGCGCGCGCGTCACCGCAGCAGCTTCAGTCAGCTGCACTTGCACTGCCCGCAAGCCCCTCTGGCGGCCCGCAGCACGGCTCGGTGCTCGGCGGCGCGCGCCGCTGACGGTGCGGACCCCCAGCAGCGCTTGACTTGCGAGGTGCGCCTGATCGCAGCGCTGCCGGATCGGGCGCGGGGGGCGCTGATGCAGCGGCAGATGTAAGCCCTAAATGCTCGCAACCCTTGATGCCCTTGGCAGACATCATTGAGCAGCAGGTTCGGTCGCGATTTGCTGAGTGCGCACAATTACCCATGCCCTGCTCCAGACGAGCATCCATGCGCAGCACATCCGGCAGCGCCCCTTGCCGACCGGGGGTATGCGCACGCTGTCCGCCATGAGCCAGCTGCTTGCACTGGATCAGGCTGGTCAGGATCTCTGTGGAGGTAGCAGCCGGTATCCACGCATGGCAGAGGGCGGGCTGAAACGCTACGCGCAGGCTGGCATAGGGTGAGTTGGGTAGGGTATCTGTGAAGGGTAGGTAAGGCTCACTCGCCCCACGCAGGCGGGCAGCCGCGGCCGCGCACCCAGGGTCATGAGCTCCGCAACCTCCAGCTGCTGCTGCAGCGCGCAGATGCGCTGACGCGTGTCGATAAGGCCCATGTAGTGCAGAACATCCGCGTGCCGCAGCACCTGCGCGCCGCGCATGCACTCAATAAGGCCGGCATGTTGCAGGCGCTGTGCGCGCCATGCAACTCTGAACAAACCGGCCGCACGCCCCGGGCGGCAACTGCTCGGTGCGCTGCTGGCCTGAAGCACGCCGGAGCGCTGCAGCCGCGTCTCGCGCCGCGCTTGCTCGGCACATGCGCCGACAGGGCGGCCCGCCGACCCGGCACCCATTGCCTGCCCACGCCGGCGAGCCGGCTTCCGCACCAGACCCAGCCTTGCCCCAGGCAAAGGGATAGGGTCTAGGACAGGGTAGGGTGAGAGCGCCGGCGCGCCTGCGAGGCCGGGTCGGTGAGCCCGTTGCCGATCGCCAGGCCGGCCAGGCGGAACGCGGGCGGGCGCAGGCGCGCCGCGTGCGCCGCGGGCACCGGCCGGGCGTGCGCGAGCCGGCCGCACGCGGCGCCCGCCTGGGCGGTATGTCGCGCGGCGCTGCACTCTGCCTGCAGGATGAAGTGGCATGCCGCGCGCAGGGTGGGGCGGGGCACCCGCTCAGTGCGGGCACAGCAAGGCGCGGGCCCACCCGCCTGCACCTCGGCAGCCACGCCCTGCCTGCACCATGAATCCGAGCTGCGGCCTGCATGCAGGCGCTGAGCGGGGGTGACACGAGGAGGCCACGCGCGGTGCGCGCATGGCTGCACGGGTGCGCGCGGGCATGCATGCGCCTGCGGGTGCACAGCGCTCGCACGTCTCCCCGATCAGCATGCTGCTGCGAGCCCCGCAGAGCAGGCGGCCGGCGGCGGCGGGCGCGCACCTATGGAGGGTACGTATTTCCTGGCGTAGCTCTCCTGCACAGTTCCAGCGGCCCGACTTCAGGTACACGGGGCGGCTGTGAACAGGCTTGAGCCTGGTGGGGGTGGCAGGGCGGTGGGTGGAAGGGCGGCATGGCAGGCCGGCGGTCAGCGCCGGGCACGGCGGTCAGCGCCGCGCGCGGGGGCGCACCCCGGTGATGAAGAGCGGGCGCCGCTGCAGGTGGGCATGGCGCTCGAAGAAGGCCTGCATGGCGACGTACAGCTGCGCCGCGAGCTCCATCTCGTCGGACGGGATGTCCGCCTCGCCTGCGTGGTTCGAGCGCGCTGCCTGCTCAGCTTGCTTCGCTGAGCCGCGACGCGGTGCTTCACAGCTTGAGCTTCATGTGCTCGGCGGACCAGGCCTCCTTGGTTCCGCGGGGCTGGGGAGTGTTGAGTGCTGAGCGGCGCGTTGCGCATGGGTCTGCAGCAGGGGCCGCGCACCCAGGGTGCTGAAACCCGTGCCGACGGGCTGGTCGATGTACAGCAGCCCATAGCGCTGGTTCCAGGAGCCCTCGTTGGGCCGCAGGCTCAGCTCTGGCGTCACCTGCGCCGCCCACAGGCACTGCTTCTGCCAGGCGCCACACTGCGCTGTAACAGACCCGGCGCGCCACTGCAGCAACCATTGGTTCTTCTCGTTACTGGCTGGGCCAGTCACAGCCAGTCTACAATAGCGTCTTTGCGAGGCCGCACCCGCTGCGGGCCGTTTATGTACAGCGAACCATACAGAGAGGCGCAGCCCGGTCCGCCCTGCGCGCTTGCCCTCAACCTGAAGCAGAGCGATGCTGCAAGCTGCAGCACTGCAGCGACAGCAGCACACCGTCAAAGCATGCATGAGCTGCAAGCCATACTACTGAGTCAACCTGGTGCCGGAAAGAGGAGACCGCACCTCCAGCCACAGGATGATGGGCACGTGAGCACCCGCGCCCTCCTGAGCTTCGTGGTAAGTGTAGAACATGCGGCTCCCCTTGGCTGCGTCCACAGGCAGGAAGCCGGCGTGCGTCACATTGGGTAGCACGTTGGGCTCCGCTGAGGCTGCTGCGGCCGCAGGTGTGCTGCCAAGATCAAGCGTGCGGGCCGCAACAGCACAGTGGCCGGCTATGACAGCAAGACTCAGTAGAGCCAGCGGCCAGCTGCACAGTGCCGCCCGTCTGCATATGTTTGGACAGTCCATCAGAGTGGCTGCAGGGGCTGGGACACAACATGCAGCGATCAATGTGCCCGGAAGATAGGCACGCTGTTACAGCTGCGCAACCATGTCTGCTCTATATGACGGAATGGAAGCTTGTGACGCTTCCAAGCTGGAAAGGGGGCTCAGCTATGGCTTTGCTCATGTTGCCCGAGCTTTGCCGCGTCAGTATATCTAGGGCCATCCACAGTTACAGACATGTACGACCTTGCAGCTACAGGAGGGCAGTGAGCGCGTGCTGTCAAGCACTGTGGCCCTGTACACACGGCTAGAAGGGCCACCAGCGGCCCATGCGCTTCAATATGGCCTGCGACTGGCTGACATTGGCGTCAACGGCTCGCGTCCCTGCTTGTGCGCGCTGGATCGTCCCACGCTGCGCCTGCAACTCTTGCAGGATGTCCGCCCCAGTTGCCTGTGTGCACAGGGGCTTGCTGAATGCTGTGAGAAGGCGTCAGGGGTTGCTCGCTCTCAGCCTCGGCAGGTGCAAGTGAGGACAGCTAAACGCAGCACACCTCTGCCTCTGCCAGCTGCCTGCGGCTCTCCGCCAGCCGCTCGCTGGTCTGCGCGGCGCGTGCAGTCGACTGCAGCAGCCGTGTGCGCTGCTGCTGCTGCTTTGTCGCAGGCTCAGCAGCAGGGCAGGCTACGTCGCTCTCCAGAGCTGATGAGAGTGGCTGGCTCGTGGATGCTGGCTGCGCTGGACGCGTTATGATTCGGGGAGCACTGCTGGGCTGCGTCATGGGCAGCGTGCACTGCTAAGTCAGCCAGCTGGCAGTCTCTGACACATACTGCATGGAAGGCAAGCAAGCTAGAGTGACCTGTTCGTGTGCAGCTGTGCACGCATCCAGCATTACCCTTGTCAAAATAAAAATTACTTTTTTTTTCGAGACAGCACACGAGAGACAGCAGTAAGTGTGTGCGCACTCTATAGTGTGGGTGCTATGGCCTTCGCCCAGCGGAGCGCCCAGCGGAAGGGGGACTCAGACCCTCGCACGTGCAGCCCCACAACCTTGAATAGCCTGTGCCAACAGGAGCTGCTCCTTATACAAGCCCGAGCTCAGGCAGACACAGCCAGGCACTGCGATGGCGACCGCAATGCCTGCGAGGCGCTGGGACGACTGGAACGAGGCCGCCAATGATGCCTTCCGGCGGGGGCGCTTTGCGGAGGCGGTGGAGCTGTACACAGGCGCAGCCGAGCTCGCGGGGTCGCCGGACCTGGACATCCAGTCCTCCGACCGCGCCAAGCTCTTTGCGAATCGCTCCTTTGCGTTCACCAAAGTCGGTGCGTGGGCGCCGAGCTGGCACCAGCGACTGCACGGCAGCTTGATGTGTGGCAGGGAGCGCTGACAGCGGGGCTTTTTGCGGCGCCAGGCGACTTTCTCCGTGCATGCAAAGACGCGGAGGCGGCCGTGACAGTCGATCCCACCTTCACAAAGGGTGCGCCGGTGGCAGTGCTGGCAGTAGCGCCATGCCCTTCCATGACTGCTCAGGCTGTCAGGCATACATGTCAGTTGAGCCCTGGCGTCTCCCACCTGGCTGCTGCGCAAGACGGTGTCCACCAGTGCAGCGCCTTCTCTCCCTTGCTACACATGCGACCAGCTTTCTAGCAGCGCTGAACCGCTTGGCAGACGGCGTGAGAAAGCCTTGCTTCTGGCCCCCTCTCTGAGGCTGGGCAGACAGAAGGAGTCACAGGGACTCCGTGGGCGTGTTCTGTTTACAGGCCCCGGCAGGGGCGGCGTGGCATATCTGAAAGCCGACGCGCGCGCGCGCAGGCTGGTTTCGGCTGGGCACGTCGCTGATCAACTTGCGCTTGCCGGATGAGGCGGCGGTAGCGTTCAAGACCGCGGCAGTTCTCGAGCCTCAGTGCGCCGCCCCCTTGCAGACACGCCCAAAGCGCCGCCTGCTGTCACCTCCTCGTTTTTTTACGCTTGGACGCTCTTGACTAGACTCCAGGCGGGGTGTGCGCAAAGAGCGGGACGCCGCGTCGCTGCCAGGCTCCCTGCAGCATTGCCTGTGTGAGTGCTGAGGTGCGGGGGTGAGCGTCAGGAATGCGGATGTGCAGCGGGACCTGGCCGCCGCGAAGCTGCTGCAGGAAGAAAACGGCGGTGCGGCCCTCGCACAGCGTCTCTATATACTGCAGCCAGAGGCTGCCCCATGTAGCACCGTGGGGCCCTGCCTGCAGCAAGCTGTGAGGTGCAGGATGTCTGTCACACACGGGTTATACCAATTTGTCCGTGGTCCTGCTGTAGCCGTTACCGTCCAGACAGCCTCCGCTGCTTACCAGGCAGCTGGTCCCTTGCACAGGCTTCCATCGTGGGGTGCGCATCGCCGCGGCATGAGCTGTCACTGCGTGGCGCGGCGGCGCTCAGCGCCGCGGGCGCGCGCGCAGGCGCGGCGGCGTCGCCGCAGCTCTGGCAGGTGCGCCAGGACGTCGCGCGCGTGCTGGAGCGCGCCCAGAGCGAGCTTGCGCGCGCGGGCGCCGCCGCGCCGCACGCCGGCAGCCGCGGCGCGGCGGACGGCCCGAGCGCTGCCGGCGCCCCCGGCTGGGGCACCGCAGAGCCCGCGAACGGGCACGCCGCGCACTTTGGCGCCATGCCCGTGCCCGGCGGCGCTGCGACGGGGGCGCGGCGACCGGCGCCGGCCGGCGCGGAGAACCTGCGTGGCGCGGGTAATGCGGCGGGCCCGAACCCTATCCTAGAATCAGAGGCGAGCGTGTCCAGCTCTGGAGGCGGCAGCCCGCCTAAGAGCACCTCGCGCCGCGTCGCCATGCGCCGGAAGAAGGCTGCGGCGGCGGCTGCGGCGGCGGGCGGCGCCGGCGGCGCCGGCAGGAGCCACGCCGCCAGTGGCCCCGCGAATGACGGCGCGTCATGGCCGCCGCACAGCTGGGCGGCGGGCGAGCGCCCGGCGCGGGCGGGCTCGGGGTCGGGGCTGGGGTCGGGGCATTTCATGCCCGGCGGCCCTGCGGAGACAGCGCCGCCGGCGATCCCCGAGCCCCCAGGCTTGGCCCCCCGCACGGGGAACCGCGCGGGGGCTCCTGGGGAGCCTGCCGCCGCGGCGCAGCCAGCGACGGGCGCCCAGCCCGCGGCTCGGGGCGACGCGCGCACGGCGGCCGACGCGCACATGGCGGACGCGCCGGGCGCGGGCGCGGGCGCGCACGTCGGGGCGAGCGCGGAGGGCGAGGTGCCGGCGGCGCGCGGCGAGGCGGAGCGCGCGCGGGGCACCGCGCTCTACAAGGCCGGCGACTGGCAGGCGCGCCGGGGCCGGCGACGGCCTGCCCGCCGCTGACGCCTAGGCAGCACCCCAGCGACGTCTAGACGCCGTGCCGGTGCATGCGCCGTGTCATGTGGCCTGTTGATGCGCGTTTGTTTGCGGCGCGCCTGCGAGCATGTGCGTGCCACTGTATGCACTCGGCGCGTGCTCTGGAATGGCGAGCAAGGCCATGCTGTGGGACAATGTGTAAGGCCACTGTACAGCGCCTGGAAAAGCTTATCCATGACTGCGCACTGCACGCATGCGGCGCATCCGCGTCACACGCAGCGCGGGTGTCGGACGGGTGAGCCGCGCATGCCCGAGCGCGCCCGGCCGGCGCGGCAGGGCGCGGTGGCCGCGTACAAAGCGGCGGCGGAGCTGGCGCCGGACGTGGCGGCGCACCCTGCGAACGTCGCGGCCGCGGCGCTCATGCAGGCGCGCGCGCGCGGGCGTGTGGGCCTGGAAGGCTGCGAGGCGGCGGCGGCCGGCCTGGCCGCCTGCCGCGCCTTTGGCCTGCAAGCGGGCGGCGGCGCAGCCGCGCCCTGCGCTGGCTTGGGCAGCGCAGGGCCCATGAAGACATCGGCGTAAACACCGCACAGCCTCGGCGTGCTGAGAAGCCTGCATCAAGTGCCGTCGGCGCCGGACGGTCTGCCTCTGCCGCCCCTGCCGCCAGGCGCTGAGCCAGAAACTGGCGTGCCGCGCAGGGCCAGTTCAAGCTGGCAGCCGAGCACGCGGCGCACGCTGCCGCGCTGGACCCGCTGTTCGTGCGCGCGCACGCGCGCGCGGGCAAGGCCTGCCTCTGCCTGGGCCGCTGGGAGCAGGCGCGCGGGACGGCCCCCTGTGGCATGAAACCCTCATGAAACCCTGCATGGCTGGCCCGTTGCGGCCCTGCCCCCTGCTGCACATGCCCAGCTGGCCGGTCGCATGCCACAGGTGCAGGCTCGGCTTAGACTGTCAGGCACTCGGTGCGAGGTCGCGATCACTGCGGGGCTCTGCCCTGACGCAGTTCGGGCACATCACCGAGCTGGCATGACTGATTGGCGCGGGGTGGGCCAGGCGGCGGGCCACTACGCGCGCGCGCTGGCGCTGGACCCCGGCAATGCCGCGCTGCGCGCCGAGGCCGGCGCAGTGGAGACCGTGCGCGGGCATGTCGAGCAGGGTGCGCGCACCCTGGCCCGCAGGCTCCGCGTGCGTGCACTGAGCAAGCAGTGAGCAGAAAGGTGAAGTGGAGCACAGTGGCTATGACGGCAAGAAGCTGGCACGCCTGCAGGTGCAGGTATTGTAAGAGGTTGCTATGGCGTGGCACAACAACAGTTGACAGCTGTGCAGCATTATCTTGTCGGAACCTGCTCACAAGGCTGCCGCGCCCCAGTCATGGTAGGTGTCAGTCTGCACTTCTGGTCAACCATGGTCCGCGGCCGGCAGGCACCGCGCTGCTGGGCAGCGACGCGCGCACCGCGCAGTGGCACGGCGACCTGGCGGCGCGCGCGTGCCAGCCGGCGCCGGAGCCGGCGGCGCTGCTGCGCGTGCAGGCGCTCCTCGCGCAGGCGAGCCCCCCGCCAGCACCCCTGCACGAACGTTGCGACCTTTCTCCAGAGCGAGAAATCCCTCCCGAGCACGAAAGCGCAGCCACTCTGACAGCGCGCCCTGCGCGTCACGCTCGTGTTAGCGGCGGCGCGTGGCTTCCTGCGCCGCCAGGCAGCACCTGCCGTCGGGCGCTCTGGCGTGTGTGCCTGGGTGAGGTCGGGCCGCTTGCGCGCACCTAAGCCCCTGCTGGATATCCTTGTGAGGGAGCGGCATCGCAAACGCGGAGGCGGTGACGGAGGTGCGCGCCGTATGAGGGTGCCCTGGGTTGGGAGCGGAGACCTGAAGAGGCAGCAGGCGTGGCAGGCACGGCACGCTGAGGCCGTGGCGGAGACGCACGCCTCCTTATGAGGCGCGTGCGCCTCAGAAGGAGGCGCGCGCGCCTCATTAGGGTAACCCTAAGTTTGGGAGCAGAGCCGTCACGAGGCAGCGGCGCGGCAGGCGCGGCACGCGGAGGCGGTGGCGGAGGCGCGCGCGCTGACGCGCGAGGGCGACGCGTCCGCGCCCGAGGTGCTGGCACTGCGCGGCGCCGCGCTGTACGGCAGCGGCAACATGGGCCTGGCCACGCGCTGCTACGAGGAGGCGCGCCCGCCGCGCCCGGGGCCGCCCGGGGGGCAGCGGGCGCCTGCGCTGCCTGTCGGCAGGCATACACAGCTGGCACAACGCAGCGATTGCAGCTGGAAAGCATGACATGGTGCGACGACAAGGCAGAACGGGCCTGCCGCGCGCTGCTACGAGGAGGCGCGCCGCCGCGCCGGGGCCGCCAGGGGGCAGCGGGCGCCCTGCACTGCCTGGCAGCAGCGCGTGCCTTGCCTTGCGCGGCCGGCGGGTATATGCACGCCCTTGGTCAGCGGTGCAGTGATGCGCGCTCCAGACCTGCGGGCAGCAGGACATAGCTGGCACAGCGCAGCGAGTGACGCTGGAAAGCACGACATGGTGCGATGACGAGGCAGATAGTGTGTGGCCAGCTCTCACAGCCCGAGCGAAGGCACGCACAGCGTTGAGGGAGCTGCACGATTGGCGACGCAGAGGCCATAAGTGTTCGCGCTAACAGCGGCTGCACAGGCTGGCGGCTGCACGCAAGGCCCGACGTGGCCTGCAGTGCTGCGCTCTTTGGAGAGCGCTGAGATTGGTGCAGTACTCGTCGCCGACGGACAGCGGGCAGCGCAGGCGCTGCGGCGCGACCCCGACTGCGTGGCGGCTGCGCGCGGTCTGAAGCGGCTGCGCGCGCTGGCCGCGGCCAAGGAGGCTGGCAACGCCGCGTTCAAGGCGGGCGACTGGCGCGCTGCACACGCGCAGTACAGCGCCGCGCTCGTGCACAACACGCCCGGCTCCGGCAACGCCGCGTTCATGGCACAGTGCGCCTGCAACCGGTGCGCGCCCCGTCACCCGCCCTGCACCCGAAAGGCGGGCCCTGCACCACAGCGACGCGCCCGGCCTCGGCAGCGCCACGTGCATCGGCGCGGCGCGCCTGCCGCAGGTATGCGGCCGGGGCGTGAGCTTGCCTGCCGGCAGCGCGCGCTCTTGGCTGCCACAAGCGCTAGTTGATGTCATGGGTCTGGGTGGTTGCATGATGGCAGTGTGACCAAGCGCAGCTGCGGTGCCGTAGCTGATTTGGTCGAGCAGCGCCAGACGCTGTTGGGCGCACGAGTCAGCTGCGGTACCCGTGCCGGCCTGTCCTGTGCCTTCTTCGCACACACCCAGCAACGGTCGGCTGACCAGGAAGGCGACTATGAAACTCATGCGTGCGGCGCTGACGCGCGAATGGTGTGCCGCGCAGGGCGGCCGCCTGCATGAAGCTGGGCCGGCACGCGGACGCGCTGGCGGACGCGCAGGCCGCCGTCGCTGCGGACGGCGGCTACGCCAAGGGCTACTTGCGGCGCGCGCTCGCGCACCAGGCGCTGGGCGGCCTGGAGGACGCCGTGCGTGACTTTGAGAAGGCGCGCGATCCTACCCTAGCCCTGTCCTCGGTGCCTGTGCCGCTCTGTAGGCAGCGAGTTAAGAGGCTCGCCAGGCACGGCTGCGTCCATGTCCGGTTCTGCGTCCTGCGTCAAGCAAGGTATGTACGGCAGTGCGCGCGCCAGCTTGAGTCATGCCAGGGCAGCAAGCAAACGCTTGTATCACGCATGCGGCCGTCGTGGGCGCACATGGGCAGCAGGGGCCTTGGGGCGGCCGCCGGGCGGCAGCTGTGAACGGCGGGCCTGGCGTCGGCGGCGTAGCGACTGCCTTGCACACAGGTGACCTTATCCTAATCTAACCCCACTCTTTCACCCTGTTGTCGCGCGTTGCGAAACAGGTGAAGCAGTTGGAGCCGCAGATGGCGGACATCGGGCGGCTGCTGCGCGAGGCGAAGGTCGCGCTGAAGGTGTCCAAGCGCGTGGACTACTACGCGCTGCTGGAAGTGGACGCCACGGCCAGCGACGTCGACATTAAGAAGGTGCGGCCGCGCGGGCGCCTGCGCGGCAGGGGCGCCTGAGCGCACATCAGCCTCTCTGCGTCGATTTTCACGTCGACGGTGTGGAGGAGTGTGTTACAAGCGTGGGCGACGCGGCGTGGCTGGTGTCAACGGCGCGCAGGCCGTGATGTGTCGTTGAGATCCCGGTCATGGTATCCCACCATCAGTCATGTCGGTGCATGTGCATCTGTCTATCTTTGCGAGTGGCGCATGTCGAGGAACAGAGACACACCTGCCGCGGCCGGCAGGCGTACAAGCGCGCGGCGCTAAAGTACCACCCGGACAAGGTGCCGAGCGAGGAGCGCGATGAGGCCGAGCGCAAGTTCAAGCAGGCGCGGCCAAACCTCTGCGACTGACGTGCTTGCTGATGTATGAGTCGCGCGTATGGGACGGCAGAGATGTCTATGTCAGCAGCGAGGCGCGGTTGGCAGCAGCTGGGCGTGCGTATCCTTGTGTGCGCACCCTGGTAGCAGCAGTTGTGGGCGCTGCCATGGCACTCCCTGGTGGGAGCGTGACGTCTGCGTGCCACCTGCCAAGATTGTTGTGTCAGGTCTCATACATGCAGGCGCGCTGTCTGCTGCATGGTTGTGCAGGCCACCATGTGCGTGCCTGTGGAATTGCAGCGCCCGCCGGGGGCTGACATGTACCCGCCGGTGCATCCTGTGGCCGTGCCGGGCATGTGCCTCAGCCGCGCTGCCGCCGGCAGCCCGGGCGGGCGTGGCGGTGGTGGTCCCAACCCTGGATCTAACCCTAACCCTGGCGCGCCCAGGTCGGCGCGGCGGTGGCCATCCTGACCGACGCGGCCAAGCGGCAGCGCTACGACGCGGGCTGGTCCGCCGAGGAGATCGAGGCCGGGTTCCAGGAGGGCGCCGGCGGCGGCATGCGCGGGCACGGCGGCGGCGACCACATGGACGACCTGCTGGCCGCCATGTTCGGCGGCGGCGGCCCGCCCGGCATGCGCGCCAGCGCCGGCTTTGGCGGCGGCTTCCCCGGCGGCGGCGGCGGCGGCGGCTTCGGCGGGCACCCAGGGTTTGGCGGCTTCCACGGCGGGGCCGGCTTCGGGCGCCGGTAGGCCATGCGCGTGCCATGCGAAGTCTTCAACTGGGGGCTGGCGCGCACCGCTTGTTGGCTACTGCCATGGTTGGCGGCGGCCGCCCTGGCACGAGTCGCCGCTGCTTTCCTGCACGGATGGGGCCCAATACCGGCAGAGGGACCATGGCCTGGTTTTGGGTATTGCCAGCGCTCGCGCCAGTCTTGGCTTTTGACCTGCGAAATTCACGTCTGCAGCGTACTTGAATGAGCAGACAGTCTTCTGGGAGTGGTAGTGGGCCAGCTCAGCTCAGGTCCACAGGCCAGCTCAGCTCAGGTCCACTCCAGGTTGGCAGAGCATCTGTCAATGGAGCACCACAATCAGAATAAGCGGGCGACGTTTTGGCGGGCAGCAGCGGCGCAGGCCCCCGGCACGCTTGCGCTGCGTGGGCGGCACAAGTGGGGTTGTGTTATGGCTTCAAGGGTCCAGGGTGCGACAGGTGCCTGGCGCGCGAGCGAGCTCATGCGCGCATGCCCGATGCGTGGCTGCCTGCCAGCGCTTTGCACGTGCATGCTGGGGGCGCGTAAGGGTTCCCGGGCAATAGGGGCGGGGCTCTTCCTTGCAGGCGTGGGTGTGCAGGAGACGCGGCGAGCGTGCTTGTGATGAGCGGGATTTGCCCTGGTTCTGACCCCGGCCGGCTTTCAGCCGTGTTGCTGCGCGAGCAGGGTCCGTCAGGCAGCGCAGGCGCATGGGTTAATGCCGGTCTCGCCTGTCCTCCCGCCTGATGCGAGACGTGCAGTCCTGCACGCTGGACCTGCACACCAGGCAGTGTAAGGTCTGGAGGGGCGCTGCAACGCAGTTGCTTGGAAGCAGGTGCAGACAGCCTGTGTGCAGTTACGGGACTGGTCGGGGTTGGGAGGCGAGGGTAGCTCCACTGTGGCAGTCTGCTGCTGCTGGCGGGGTGTACACTGTTCCTCACAAGTGCCGCATTATCCCCTAGGACGGACCAGAAGTGCGGGACTGCCAGAGTGCCTCGGGAGTGCGGGACTGCCAGAGTGCCAGCCTCGGTCTTTCATGGTTGAAGGAATGACTGAGCAGCCAAGGCTGACAGCGCATACAAGCGCTCCACTTTGAGGCCCGCCGTTGTGCGCATGCGTGAGCACGCGGTTGTGAGCTTCAGGACTGTGTATGCATCTGGCAACACTGACAGCGCTGCGGCGCCTGACGTGCAGTGTCTTCTTTTGGACAGCTTGGGCACGCGTAGCTATCTGGGGGATAGGTTGGCTTTGTAATAATGCGCAGACCCTCCATCCTCAACCAGCCATGTGCAGGCAAATGGCGGAAGAAAAAATGCCTCTGTATGCGCGCAGCAGCCGCAGAGCGCCGCAGCGGTGCGCTGTGCCTGTGTTGCTCCCGCGGCGCAGAACACTTCCTGTGCTGAGGCTGCTTGAGTGGCTTAAGCTGCCGAACTCTATCACAGCGTCTGAATTTGCACGCGTATCAAGTTGATACTGCACTGAGCCCTGGCAGTGACAGCATAGACCCCTCTGCTCATGCACTCAGTGCACTCGATTCCCTCTCTCACTTTTCAAGTGTTGAACAACATGCCATGTTTTGAGGGGTTGCCCTTCCAGGCTAGAAGATACCAATAGAGGCTCTGTCTTGGTAACACCAGGGGTAACTTTAGCAAACCTGGGTCTGAGTTACACAGTATTTCTTGATGCAAGCGACATGGCTGTTTATAACCAGCGGCTGGTGCCTGACACACACACGGACCAGCAGCCATGCATGTGCTGGGAGCCAGCATGGTCGAGCCCGGCTCCTGGCTGTTGGTCGGGCACAGACGCTCCGGCACAGCCGACTGGACAGGCTTCACGCGGCCGCAGCGCCGCCGGGGCGCTGCGCATAGGCCAGCTGCACCGCCAGCCATGAGCGTGTTGGTGGCGAGCCTCTGCATCGCGTCCGTGCACGGCGCAGCCCCCGCGCCAGCTGATAAGGGGAAGGGCGGGAGGGGCGATGCGATACCCGGCCTGACGCACTGCGGCTACCTGCCGCTGCGCCCTGAGAGCGACCCGGAGCGCAAGCTCTTCTACATGTTTTATGAGGCGCAGTGCAGGGACGCGGGGCGGGCTCCGATCATGCTCTGGCTTCAGGTGCCCCGGCGCCTGCCCAGAGCCTCTCCCCAAGCCTGTCCAGGGCGGTTGCAAGCATGCCTATTCTGTTTGGCGGGCACTTGAGTGCGCTGCTTGGCAGAATATGCTGCGCCTGAGGCAGTGGCATTGGCAACATCCCTCACCAGAACCCGCAGCAGCTCACACACAGGCTCTGGCCGCCACGGCGCACGCTCGTACGGCCACAGCTTGGTGAGGACGTACAGAGTCTACGCGATCTGGCGTCGCTCACGTGCACCATGCCCTCGTCCTGCATGGTGTGAGCTGAGCGGGCTGGCCCGCGCGGCGCAGGGCGGCCCAGGCGCGTCGGCGCTGCTCGGTAACTTCTACGAGCTCGGTCCGTATCACGTGACGGAGGACCTGCAGCTGCGCGAGAACCCGGGCGCGCGCGCACGCACTGGCTGGCTGGCTGCAGTGCGGGCAGGGGGGCTCCTGCCGCGGCCTGTTGCTCGATGAGCACGGATACGTTTTGTGGGGACTGGTTCCTCTCAGAGTCGGCTGAGAGTGCCCCGCGCCCTCACCGCGCTCCCTGACCGGCCCTGCGGGCGGTCCTGGCACTTTGCACTAGAGTTCGAGCATGACATGAAATGATCATTGCCTCAGTCATGCAACCAGCACAACATGCATGGTCAGGAGCCGACAGGCTGCCGGGCGCGGGCGCAGCCACGTGGAACAAGCGCTTTGCGATGCTGTTCGTGGAGCAGCCTGTGGGCACGGGCTTCAGCGAGCCAGGCATGCTGCTCGGCTCCTTCCTATCGCCAGGCTCCCGCTGCTGCGCTGCACATACGATGGCACTGGTACTGCTACACATGATATGCCGCACTGGCAAACATGCGGTGGGGATTCGCATTTCCGCACCATTGCCCTTATCAGGAGGGCCCTATACCACGGTTGTAGACGGCGCCAGCCCTCGACACAAAAGCCGACCAGCCCTCCGTGTCTGCACTCGCAGTGTGCGCACATGTGCACAGTGGTAAAAGCCTGCTCCACGGCCATGCCTGGGTGCGGTCAGGGCACGACAGGAAGCAGCCAGGCACCCCCGCATCGCTGTCTGCAGCATGCGTGCTCGCTTCCGCCGCTGATCCCTGCAGCTCTGCACGCAGGGCGGGGCCCGCTGGCGGGTGACATGACCGAGGTGTCCCTGGAGCTGTACGCGGGCCTGCAAGCCTTCTTCCGGGCGCACCCCGGCCTGCAGCGGCGCCCCTTCTTCGCCGCCGGGGAGAGCTTTGCGGGCAAATTTGTGCCCTGCCTAGGCGCGCGCCCGGACCGGCCCCTCATGGATGCTCATGTGTGGACCAGCTTGCCAGCATGCTCGAGCGCGGCTGCCGAGGGGCAGCACTCGGCGCTTTGCGGGCTGGTCGCATGTGTGCTCAGAGAGCTTCTGCGGATCGCGGCTGCTGCTGTGGGCAGCAACCACAGATTCTCGTGCAAAATGGTGTTGTCAAGTGCTTGTGGCATCCTTTCTGAAGCTGCCTGCAGCACCTGCGTAAGCGGGACGCGCGCGCGACGGATGGGCCTGTGACCCCGCGCATGCAGGGCTGCGCAGGGCACGCCGTGCTGCAGATGGAGGCCCTGCACGGGCGCGGCGCAGCGCCGCCGCTGGCCGCCGGCGCGCCGCCGCCGCCCGCCGAGGCCGCCGCGCTGGGCGCGCCGCTCTTCCGCCTGGCCGGCCTGGCGATCGGCAACGGGCTCACCGACCCGCCCACGCAGGCGCGCCCTACAAGGGTAGGGTTGTGGTAGACCCTAATCCCAGCCGCGTGACAGAGCTCTGCAGCGAGGCCTGTGGCTGGCGCGGTGCGCTTGCCGTGTGGTCCGCGTCCGTCTCTTCAGTATGATGGCGCGGCCCGCGCACACTTGCTGTGGGGTGCACAGATCTTGACAGAGAAACCTACCGTGAATCTCCTACCCCGACTTCTGGCCAGGTGCTGGAGCACGCCAGCGCGATGCACTACATGGGCCTGCTGGACCTGGAGCAGCGCGCGGAGGCGGAGGCGCGCGCCGCGAGCGTCGCCGGCCACATCAGCAACGGCGCGCGCATCCTTGTGCCTGGGCGGCGGCCGCCCACGGCGGGCGTGCCTGAGTGCGAGCATGTCTGAAATCACAGAACACGGATGCACTCGACGGCGCCCGCCATCGTGTTCCCTCCTGCTGAGGGTAATTAGGGATGCGTGCGTCTGCTGCATGGGCTTGGGGTTTAGGGCTGCCTGCTATAATCTTGAGATGTGCGCGCCTGCTGCCTGGGGCAGCTCATGGCTCTGCCTCAGCACTGCTGGCGGGCATGCGGTGCGAACAGGCCTCGGCTCCATGACAGAACCCATGCGTGCCAGCACAGCGTAAGCCGCAGCCGCCAGGCCAGCGGCTGCCCTGCGCGCGCAGGCAGCTGGGCGGACGCGCAGCGCGAGCGCGCGGCGCTGCTGGACTTCATGACGGACGCGAGCGGCGTGGGCACGCTGCTCGACACGCGCCGGGCGGCCGGCTATGACCACACCAACCGCGTGCGCCGCTTCCTGAACCAGGCGCACGTCAAGGCGCGCGCGCCGGCCCCGCCTGCCCGCCCCCGGCCCGGTACTGACCGTGCGATGACGCGTCCCATGATTGTGGGAGCGATGCCAACAGGAATATGGAGCAGCCACTCCCAGCGCTGGCCACCACGGTCTGTTGTGAGGGCCGCTTGGCAGAGCATGCAGAAATGGACACAGTGCGCCATGTCAGACCTCCGCCAGCATGCGGAAAAATGCCGAGGCGTCGTGCGCGGCGCGCGCAGGCGGCGCTGGGCGTCCCCGCGGACAAGGAGTGGATCCGCAAGAGCGAGCCGGTCAGGAAAGCGCTGGCCGGCGAGGTCATGCGCAGCGTGGCGCACCTGTTCCCGGACCTGCTCGCGCGACTTCCCGTGCTGCTGTACCAGGGCGCGACCGACGCGCAGGACGGCCCCGCCACCAACGAGCCCTGGATCCGCGCGCTCGCCTGGCCCGGCCAGCGCGGCTTCGACCGCGCCGAGCGCCGCCTGTGGCGCATGCCCGCCGAGCTCGTGCGCTTCCCCACGCTGGCTTTGCTCGCAGGTGTTTTTCCATCTGCTCAGAGTAGCTCTTGCTCATGCGGGGTCATGTGTATTGTTTGCATCTGACGTGAAGGTATCAGCACATGGACGTGCGCAAGCGTGTCGCCCGGCAGGCGCCCATTGGCGGCTCCGCCGGGGAGCCGGCGCCGCCGCCCCTGCGCGTCGCGAGCGACGGCGGCGCGGAGCCCAGCGGCAGCGCGCCAGCCACGGCAGATGCGCACGCCGATGCGCACGCCGACGCGCGCGCCGGTGGGCGCGCCGATGCGCACGCCGATGCGCACGCCGACGGAGAGCGCCAGGCGGTGGTGGGCTACTGGCGGGAGCACGGCAACCTGACGCACGTGAGCGCCCCGGGCGCGACGCGCGCTCGCTGCTGGCACACTCTGCCGCTGAAAGCCTCTCTTCTGTAGTGAGGAGCTCGAAGCGCAAGTGCCGCCGCACGGGCGAGTCTGCGGAAAGCGTCCCGGGGCTCGGTAGGCTGAGGACGTGAGACGGGTGCAAACACCCCAGAGACCCACACAGACCCTCGAGCTGGGGTCTGATGACTGACGGTCCCCGGCGCGCATCCGCGCAGGTGACCATCCGCAATGCGGGCCACATGAGCCCTGGGGACCAGCCCTGGGTGGCCAAGGAGATGATCGAGACGTGGGTGGCCTCAGCGCTCCGGCATAGAGAGGAGCGACCCGCGGCCCCGCACGCGCCGCCAGCAGCGGCTGAGGACGCTGTCGGAGGCGGGGCAGCCGACGGCGTGAGCGTGTCGTGATCTTGTAGACCTTATAGCACTGCACACTGTGCTGCTACACTGCAGGCAGATCCCTGGCTTCAGGTCTGTGCGCAAGCAGCATGAGGTGGCAGATGACTGCGAGCACAGACCACGGACAAGCTGCAACTTGTTACATGTGATCAATGAGCAGAAGTAAGCCAGCCATCAACGCAAGCCCTGCTGCCTCACGGTACATTCACTTACTGGCAGACCCTGTCTGCATCATACCTACACGTCCTGGCCATGTCTAGGGTTCCTGACGGCATGCAATGTCGCCTTCATCCCTAAAGGCACGCAGGCCCTAAACAGCATCGTGCGCTCGCCGCACTCAGACACTGCTCAAGCATCCGCAGACAACAAGAAGGCCGCTTGCGTCACTGCCAATCACTAGACCCTATCACGACTGGACTGTGCCCAAAGTCAGTTCAACAATGTATGAAATAGTTCCTGTGCAATTGGCGGCCCGCATGTGAGCCACCACCATGGTCTGAAGCAGAAGGAAGTGCTTGCCGACGGCATGACAAGGCACCAATGGCCCTCGCCCATGGTCGTGACCGACCAAAACGTGCCTACCATAAAGTAGGGCCCTGCAGCATACGTTGGGACAGCCGCGCCCCCGCGCCTATGAACCCTCAAGATAGACCCAGGAAAACATCAAGCCCGTAGGGAGGGAAACCCAAGAATGCTCATTCACAAGCTCCTGAGGCCAATGTGGCCACAAGGGCTGCGCACTACATTGTTTCGCCAGCGGCCGCACACGCGCCGCCCACTGTCAACCGCGCCCAGCGCCAGACCTGCACCCTCAGGCGCTGCAGGAGCTAGCTCAGGCCTTCACGGGGTTTGGACCATGCGCCGCGCCCCGCCCCTCCACACACCCGGCACCCCCAGCCTGAACGACCCACCCTAGACCTCCGCGGAGCTCGGCCCTCGCGCCGCCGCGCGCCGCCCGCCGCCGATCGCGGCGGCGACCAGGCCGCCGCCCTCGGGCCCATCGCGGTAGCCGCCCACGTTGGGCACGTCGGCCGCGGCCTCGGGCGGCCGCTGGCCGCGCGGCAGCAGCTCCGCATCGCCGGTGCCCGCCCAGCCGCCCTGCAAAAGCCGCAGAGCACTTTGACGGTGAGCTCCTTGGCGGTTTGAGGAGAAGTGCATGAGCAAAGATCACCCTTTTGTTGCGACATGACAAGGCCGCCTACGCAGTGGCTTGACGACGTCTGCAATTCGTGCACTAATCTCCGCACAGACTATGCGCACTCTGTGTGCCCGCCGCGCAACAGCCGCCACCGCCATACAGCCCACAGAGCGCTTGCCTCGGCAGGCCACAACGCCCCCAGCGGCCGCGAGCACACAGGCTGAACCCAGCAGAAAGTATGCTGGTCCGCCAGACAACGTTGGTCTGCCGGGCAAGCACGCACCTTGGCGGGCCCCGCCTGCGGCTGCCCTGGCGGCGGCAGCCGGGAGTAGCGGACCAGGTCCAGCAGGTAGAAGGCCAGGAACCAGCCGACCAGCACGCCAAACACCGCCCAGTAGTCGCGCATGGCTGCCGCGCGCCCGGGACGGAGCTGACAGGGGCGCCGGTTTGCGCGCAACGTGGGGCCGAGCAGTGGCATGGCGAGTACGACACTTATACACGGCTTCCACAGCTTTCAGGCAGGCACAGCAGCGCTTTGGCGTTTAAGTTTTGGGGAAGCAAGCAGGGCAGGCGCGCACGTCGGTGCCCCAGCAGCATGCCGCCGGCCAGCTGTGTGAGCGCCACGAGCGCAACGAGCCAGCCGAGCCACCTGGCCTCCCCGCGCGCACACCATCACGAACTGCTACCCAGCAGCACCGCTGCTGTACGCGCAGCGCAGAAAGTGTACAAACGCACAAAGGGTGCTGCCTCCATCACCACCACTGGCTCAGCCAGGGTCAGCCGGGCCTGCCCTTGTATGAAGGCCCGTGCGATCCTTCAGATGGGGCCACAGCAACCATGCCCCTGTGAGGACGCATACACAGCCCGCTCGTATCTACTGTGACGTGCACACCATGCACACAACCTGTGCAGCAACACAGACGGTGCTCCCACTCAGCAAACGTAACACATGCATGCTGCTCAGGGGCGCCCGGCGGGCGCGGGGGCGTGTGCACCTGTGGGTGACGTTCCACGACTGCCGCAGCGGCGACTCGTGCGAGGGCCGGACCAGCAGCGCGATCAGCGCCTGGACGCCCACTATAATTTCCAATGCGATTCCGACGGCCACGTGCACGAGCACTACGCGCGAGCGCTTCACGGACGCCATATTTATCTGGGACCCGACGATGATCACCGACGCCAGGTTGACCAACCACGCCCCCACCTGGGCGCGCCGGCGTGCAGAGCGGCGGTGAGCGCCGCGCTTGCCGCACGCTGCTGGCGCACTCGCGCTAAGCGACCGCACGGCGCGCACGACACCCAGCGCGCGGCCGCCGCTGCCTTGGCACCAGCCAGGCCGCCACCAGGGGAGAGCACAGCTAAAGCAGGGCGCTGATACTAAACTTGAATGCGTATCCACAGTCAACATGCATCATGACCCTGTGGCAATCCTGATGACATGCTCAGTCACTTGTAGCACGCAAGCGTTATGTATCCGCTACATGCACGTCCAACAGCCTGCAATCGCCCCTGCTGTGAATGCGCCCCAGCTGGCACTGCGGAGCCTCACACATTCATGTTTTCATGGCACAACCCTCTGACGCACAGCAGATGGCGGTGCAGGTGCGCGTGAAGGAACCCTGACAGGGGCCGGGAGCACACCTGCACGGCGCGGTGCACCTGGAACCACCAGCGGGACATCATGCTCTTGCGCGCGTACGCCATGAAGACCCCAAACGGAACCAGCCCCACAAACACAACCAGCATTATTTCGCCGTGCAACCACGTCAGATACCGCCGATGCGCGCTCGCCGCGTGCGCAGCCGCGGAGCCGCCCCGCTGCAGCAGGTGCCTGCCGCCTGAGTCTGCAGCAGCGGCCCCCGAGTGCAGGCTGCCGCACGCGCTGCCGGTCCTGCCGGCCCGCAAAGAGGGCGTCGGGCAACCTTGCACCCGCGCCCACGACATCGCTACACGGGTCTGCATCTCCTGCTATTCACGCTCCTAACAGTGAACAGCGAGAGGCTGAGCTCGCCACTTGACAGGCGTGCCAGCCTATGCATGCGAGCGGTGCAGACAGTGCGCTGGCATTCGTAGCTACCACCTGTGACACTGATGATAGACTTTGCACTGGTATAGCGCGCAGTGCAAACATGAACTACACCATTGGCCCGGAGTTTATAACTGCAAGCACCTTCTTCTACACACATATGCACTACAGCAAAGCTCCTGCCACTGAAACTCACAGCACAGGCAGCGCAGCGCGACCATAAGACTATTTTGTGCAGTTGCCGCCAAGCACAGCTCGCAAGCTTGGCTGGCCTGCATATGCACACCTTGCCAGCATCTTGCAGCGCACTTCGAGGTCACTAGCTTCCTGCCCCAACGCAGCTCAACGCGAGTCAGTACATAACCATCAGCGCATAACCAGGAAGCTCTTTCAACTGACAGACTGCTGGACTAGTAGCGGAGCGACAGAACGCAGCAGGCTTCAACCAAGGCCGGGCGCGCACTGCGGCGGCGCTGGCGGCCAGGACGGTCTGCGCAACACACACCGCCAAAGTGCAAGCTAGAACCAGGCGCCAGTGCGCCGCCATCCTGCCCCGCTCCAAAGAGCTGGCTGTCAAAGTCTAACGGCTTGTGCAACACGGCACGTGAGCAGCCGCTTATTTGGCTGCCGAGAGTGTGGTGCCGTGGCCCCTACCTGGGCTCTTGATCCCTATGACTGAAAGCTCGCCCGGGGCCAGCTGGAGCATACCTGCATGTGACAATACAAATGTTGCCAGCAGCGGCCCGTGCATGGCCAGGCATATCAGAAATGCAGTACGCGCACTGCGGTGCTGTCACATTTGGTCGTGCTGTTCCGCATGTAGCACTAAAAACGCCTGCGCCAAGGACCTTCTCCACACCAAAATACCCAGCGACCACTCCCTGCTCTTTGCACGCTCAGCCACAGAACCACCAACCCGCTATGTGACACATACACATCAAGTACATAAATACAAGCGGCAGCTCAGTGTGCACCAGGCGCGCAGACCTCGACAGTAGCTACCAGGCGCCGCAGCGCGCGCCACACGCCGGCATGGCCGGCGAAGCACAGGGCGCTGCCGCCGCGCACCAGCTGCCCGCGCTCGCGGTTCAGGTCGCCAACGCACGCGGCGCCATACCATGCGCCTGGCGCCTCGCCCATGTCGGCGAGTCCCAACCCAGAACCTGACCCAAGGCCTAGGCCTCCAGCACCGTCCCTCCCGCTCGTCCTGTTGCCCCCCTCCGCCCCAGGCGCGTGTCGCGCCGGCGACATCTCCGGCCCAGGAGGGCCGCCCCGGCCGCGGTCGACGTCGAGCAGGCCATCCGCAGGACCGCGCCACGGGGGCGGCGTGCCCACCGCCCACTTGGAGTGGTCGGTGGTCGTGTTCCAGGCGCGGCGGGCGGCCGCCGCGGCGAGCGCGCGGATGTTGGTGACCGGGTATGCGCCGGACGCGCCAGCTGGCGGGCAGAATGACGGCAGCGCGCCCTCCCCGCGCAGCCAACTCTGCACCTCCAGCCCTGCGCCGCCCCGCTGCGCGTGGGCGTGCACGGCCGGGCGCGCCAGGTGCGGCGGACTGCGCACCCTTCAGCACCTCCGCTGCCAAGTGACCAGAAATGCGGAGCGCATGGCAGGGCGGGCAGTGCGGCAACAGCGGCCCCACCCTGCGCGACCAGGTCTGCACCTCCCGCCCTGCATGCCTCTGCATGCATACGAGGGGGTGCTAGCGATGCACACAGCGCTCCGAGCGCGGCAGGCACTACATGCATGTGTATAGCGCCCTCCCCACGAACTCAGCTTTGCGCGTCCAGACCCCTTGTGCCACTGCATGTGCATCGCGTAGAAACATTGACAAGAACAGGGAACAGAGCGGTGATAGCATACCAGGCAGGCATGCCTGCCCCAGGGTCCGCAGAGCGGCCTGTCGGCATGGGCCGCACCGTTGCCGTAGAAGGGCGCAACGGCGTCCTCGTACAGGTACACGTCGCGGCCGGGCGTGGTGGCCTTGGCGAAGGCGTGGAAGCGCTCGCCGCCAGCCGACGTGACGGTCTGCTGCGCCAGGTCGCCGCCTGCTGGCGCAGGCCGTGCTTCATGCCAGCACTGGGCGTGGAGCACTCTCAGTGTACGTGTACGAGGACCTTTCAGTGTACAGGCATACAGCAAAAGTCCAGGTGCTGCAAGAGTTAGGACTTTGTGAGATGAAGCAGACTGGCAGCGCTCGGGCCATGCCTGCGCCGGCGCCGCTCGCTGGGGCCGCCAGATCGGCCGCGGCGCGCGCCACCCGTGCGGCGCCCGCCCACGCGCTGACGCGGCCCCTGTCTGCATCCATATGGCTCTCACGGCTGCCGCTCACGGCCGCGGCGCCGCGGCTGCTGGGCTGCAGGCCGCCGCCGGCACCGCTCTCTGGACCCTCCTCACCTCCCGCGAGCGCGCCGCCGTCGCCGCCGCCAGCGCTGCCGCCGCCAGCGCTGCCGCCTCCGCCGCTCGGCGCAGGGCCGGCGGTAGGGCCGCGGGCGGGCGGCGGTGGGGATTGCAAGCCGAGCGCGTCGGGCACGGCGGCGTCATAGATGAAGATGTGCGGCGTGCGCAGCAGGCGCGCGGCGGCGGCCAGCGCGTCCGCGCCCAGCGTCACGCACAGGAAGCTCTGCCCGTTGAGCAGCTGCCCGCCGTGCTCGCCGCAGCACACGCCTGCGAGCCGCGGCAGCTCAATGGCTCTGGCAGGTAGGCTGCCCGGTTTTTTCCATACTTTCACGACGGTGCATGCGGGCGCATTGCATGGAATACTGTAATCAATGAGCCCACCATATGATGTCAAGGCAAGGGCTGCGGCCATGCACACTTGTTGTCCCTCCAACATCGATACTACCACTGTGCAGAACCTGCTACTGCCAGCATGCCAGAGTCCCAATGCCACGGCTGTTGATAAGCACACGGGGTGCGTATGGTCGTATACCTTGGTACGTCGGCGTGAGCGCCGGGCTGTCCGGGAAGCGCGGCGCGCTGTGCACCAGCCAGAAGCCTGTGCCGGTCGCGCCGTAGCCCAGCACGCCTGCCGCCGCACAGCGCAGTCCCTGTGAGCTCTGGGCGGGCTCATGAGTTGCCACCCTGGAGGGACAGCGCCCCGCTGAACACGCCTGCTTCATGCCGCTCAGAGTGAGCTGCCGGACAGGCCCCAGCGCCTGCCTGCCGGGTTCCTACTGGGTAAGAAGTGCGTGCAGCAGCTCATACATAGCGTTTATCTCAAGCCACAAGCAGCCGGGAGAGCGGGCTGCAGACCTTTTGCGTGCGCCAGCGTGAAGGTGACAGTGCCGTTCGGCCACTCGTCATTCCACAGCACCCGGCCAGCACTGCTGGTGTCATATACCTGCACACCGCGGACGGCCCGTCTCGCAGGTGTCAACAAGGCAGTGTGGAAACGCACGCGCACGAGCTTGCGCGCTTGCGCTTGCAGTTGTGGGCGCACTTGCTGCAGCGTCTCCGCCAGCGGGTTGCCTTGCACGCCGGCAATGTCCTTGTGGTACTGCCACTCTGCAGCGTGGCAGAGGTGGTGGCTCTGCTATCAATGTGGTAAGTGCTCTATCTCATACAACGGCAGAGGGCTTGCGCCGCCAGACTTGCACGCCGTATGTATGTAGGCAAGATGGACAGGTGTTGCTTGTCCTGGAGTGTGTTGCCAGTGTAGTGATTGCAAACACAGTGCAGTGAAGGCGCTCACATATGCAGGTTCTGTGCCACACGGAATAGGGCAGAAGGACTGCCCACTGTAGAGAACTGCTCGGAAATCTGCAGAACAACACTGGATGGAGCGTGTCAGCACCGACTCGCACCAGAGCTTGCTGTGCTGTCAAGGTAGAGATATTCACGCCCGAATGGCAGCTTCAAGGCCAACCACCTGCGCGGCAGGTCAAGTGCACCTTGGCAGCCCTGGCTGTTGGACAATGTGTCCGCAGTGCCTCGGCCTTGTTTTCAAGTGTGCCCACCAGTCTATCTCAGCGCCGGCGCTTGTCCTGCACGTCAGCTCCTTACCGCTGGCGCATGCCGCGCACAGCAGCAGCGCAGCATTTGTGAGGCATTTGCGCGCCATCTCACCTGGCAAGTGTGCAGCGGCTGCGCATCTGCATCACAGACCCATCAAAGGCAGGCATAGTAAGCGTGAATGAAGAGAGTCAGGATGGAGAGTCGGAAGCCATGACCGGCATACGTATGCGCATGCAACCCCCCGGCATTTGCAAATGAAGGGGTACGCAGTACTCAGCACATGGATTACCATGCAAAGCAGGACTTGCCTGCCCTGTGATGCAAGCGAACAAAGTACCTGTGCTACAAGACTAGAGGGCACCTACACAATCTCTGGTCAGCTATGCACATGCAAAATTCAGGACTGCTGCAGCACAGCCAGCTCTGCTGCTTCGTCCATGCAGCAGAGCCGTCACGGACTCGCTCGCTCCGCTGCAAACGCTGCATCAGCCATGCGCGGGATCTGCCAGTGAATGCGCATTGCAGCGCCTGCGCGCTCCGCACACGCGCGTCAGCCTTCTGCCCATGCGACAGGTACGCCAAATTATTGCTCACACCGGACTGGGACGTATGCATAGCATGCACTGCACCACTTACCCCTCTCAATCCTTCAAGTACTGATCCTGGTCTTGATCAGAGCTGTGCTGAAAGGCGGCCAGGCAGCGCCTGAAAGTAGTGTACACGCAGGCTCGCACAACCCAGCCACCCCCCTGCCCGCCTGTGACAATGCAAGCGCGCGTGCGGCGGACCTGCGAGCCGCCACACATTGTGCGCGGCCTTGGCCGCCCAGACCACCCACAGCGCGTGCACGGCCCATGTCGCGGCCGCCAGCACAGGCAAGTACGCGACCACGAAGCCCGTCACCATCACGTCGCGCACCTGCGCGCGCGCGCGCGCGCCTGTCCGTGCGCTGCCACGCGCTGGAGCCGCCGGCGCTGGCCAGTTAGCCATACAGCGGCGCGAGCAGACATTGTCAGCTAAGTAGCAAAAAGCACTGGTGCTCGCGCCAAACTCCCGCGCAACTAGCGAGCGCTGCACACAGGTTCGCATGCGCGCATGAAGGCCCATGAAGGCCTTATGAAACGATGCTTAAGCGGCCCTCCGCATGCAGGCTACGGAGATCGACAGTGCTGCACCGCCGAACAGCATAACCCAGGAGCAGCATGGCATCCGTGCGGCTTTGGCCTGTCACCCAAGTTGCACCAGCCTGCCGGCCTTGCATTGCGTAAAAACACTCATGGACTGGCAAGGCATCGCAGGCGCCCTGACGCCCGCCGGCAGCGTTGCGCGCGCGCGCGCGCACCCAGGCGAAGCTCTGCGTGGCGTACAGGAGCCCGTCGTAGACAAATACGGCGCCGTTCACGGGCTGCATCGCGCACAGCAGCGCCCAGACGGGCCCGCGCAGCACCGCCACCGCGCCCGGCTCGCCCGTGAACAGCGCGATCACGGGGTCGCGCCAGGCGTTCAGCGCCGCGCCGGCGCCGCCGCCGACCGCGACGCCCAACAGCAGCACGCGGCGCGCCAGGCGCGCAAACCGCCTGCGCCCCCGGCGGCTCAGCAGGGCGCGCGTGGGTGCTTCAGGCGACGCGCACACCGCTGAGGCCCAGGAGCCGCATCAGGACCCCCCGGGCGGCACCAGGCGCCTGTGCTACTGCAATCTTTCCACGGTATCCCTAACTGCTCAAGAGGCAGAGGGTGTCAGAAGGTGCATCCAAGCAGAGGATGAGCAAGCAAATAGCAGATCGCCTGTGCAGCTGCGTCTGCCTGACACCCGCAGAGGCAGCGGCTGGGGGGGGGGGGGGGGGGCCGCGGGCGCCCCGCCCGGGCGCCCCCGCCCCGGGGGGCCCGCGCCCGGGCTCGCGCGCGCCGGCGGGCCCGAGCGACGCCAGGCGGCTGCCCAGCACGGTCCCCGCAACCGCGAAGCCGTCCACGACGTACGACGTCAGCATCCACAGCTGCGCGACCACCTGGTGCGCCGCCAGCGTGGCCGTGCCCAGGCGCCCCGCCACCGCCATCGCCAGGAAGAAGGTCACCTGCGGCGCCGCACGGATTGGAAAACTTATAGATTCTAGCCTCAACCCCTACCCTTAAACCCGGGCTCCTGCCGCTCCCGCAGTCTGGAGACCCGGTCATACCCGCCTCAGCGTTTTATTGGACCCCTGTCTCAACTGCTGGACCCTAGCGCCTGCCGCACAGCTTGCAGGGCTCCAAGCGCCGCGAGTGGTGCACTGCGAGCAGTTGAGCACCACATCGCTGCTCATGCCTGTCTGTCACTCAAGGCTGGAGCAGTGCTCATGCACACACAGGCGGCGGGCCGTTTGGCATGAGCTGGGGCGCGCGCGCGCGCCTGCAGCACCGCCGAGCGCACGAGCATGCTGGCGCCGTCGCGGATGAAATCCAGCAGGTGCCCGCGCTCGCAGGCCGCTGCCAGGCCGCCTTCCGACGCCGGCGCATCCCTCTGCGGCTCCTTGGCGGCCCCAGGCGCCGGCCCCGCCGGCGTCCCCGCAAACAGGCCCCCCGCGGCCGCGCCCGCCGCGTCGTCGCGGCCGTCGCCCGGCGCCGCGCTGCCCGACGGCGTGCCCGCCCACAGCGAGCCCTGCCCGGGCTCCTGCCCGGGCCCCGAGCCCGCCGCACCCGCGCGCACCGCCTCCGCAGAGCCGGATGCGGCAGGCGTGCCCGCCCACAGCGAGCCTGCCTCCTGGGCGGGGCGCGCCCCGGCATCCTCATCAGCGCCCGCGCCGCTGCCAGCGCGCCCGGACGACCCGGCCCCCTCTCCCGCCTCGTCGCCAAGCTGCACGCGGCCGCAAGCCAGAGGCTCAGCTGAGCAAAGGCGACTCTGTGACAAAGTGCCTGCGGTTGGATGCCCGGCGTGCGAATCTGCTCCCGTGCATGCCTTGCTTGCCGCGGCTGCGCACAGCCGGCCGTGCGGTCACGCCTTCACTCATGTAGCTGCGCACGCGTTCAAACGGCGCAGCGGAGCGCGGCCGCACCAGGGGCGTGCGCAGCGTGTCCTTGCTTGGGCCGGGGTCGGGGCCGCCCACAGGCGGCGAGAACACGGCCACGCACGCGCCGCCTGCGGTTACGCCAGGTTGTGATTAGGGTCAGGGTTAGGGTGAGCGCTGGACTGTACGGCCGACCGATCCTGCGCGATGCGTGGAGGACCACAGGCCGCCCGCTGTGCGACAGGGTCGCATGCTGGACGCGCATGCGCGGGCGCGCACGCAGCCGGACAGGCCCAGCGCGGGCGCGCGCCCGCGGCGGCTGCGAGCGCGGCGGTGGCGATGCTCGCGGCGCCCAGCGCAGCCAAGCGGCCGGCGTCCGGCCGCGGCAGCACGCCCAGCACGAGCACGCTCGCGCAGATCTCCGCCAGCGACTGGCACGTGTTGAGCGCCGCGGCAACGCCGACGCGCGCGTAGCCCTACCTTGCGACGCTCGGGCAGTCAGCCACCATGACGATGCTGACAGCGCCATGCATAGGGTTGACATTGCATTGGACACGCACGCAGCCCTGACCTGCACGCTGTCGCGCGGCTAGGCAGCGCCGCTCTGCCGACAGCTCCCCGTCACGTAACACTTCAAACAGGTGAGAGGCTCAAACAGGTAAGAAAAACTGCATGTTGACGGCTTGCCACATCAGCGCCTCATGTTGCACACCCATGCGCAGGGGCAGTCTATCTCTGTCATTGTGAGCATCCACATAGGGCTGCTGTGCTCAGTATGACTTCATGATGAGATGGGGGAACAAGGGGCGTGCCTGCAGGATGCCGGAGAGCGCCATGTTCAGCAGCACCAGGGGCGCCAGGCCCGCTCGCAGCCACCAGTAGACGCGCGCCTCCTGCCGCACCTGCGCCCCCGCCTCCCCTTGTGTAGCCACAGCGCTGCCGGCCTGCAAGCGGGGTAGGGCTGGCGTGTGCTTTGCGCAGGAGCATGTGCTTCACGCAGGAGCGTCCCTTACGCGTGCACAAGGCCCTTCACTGGAATGGAGCTTGGGAGTGGCCTAACGAGCACGCTCGCCTGTTGCCCGCACCAAGAGCTTTGCCTCCGCACCCCGCCCCGACCCTGGCCTACGCCCGCTGCCCGCACTCGGCGGGCGCCAGGCGCGCCTCAAGCTCGAGGTGCAGGAACCTGTCAATGGGCCACTGCAGGCTGCCGAGCGCGGCCGCGGCCAGGCAGCCCGCGCCCAGCGCGCACACCAGCGCCAGGCGGCAGCGGTGGCGCGCGCCGCGCCAGTCTCGCGCGCCCGCGCTCTGCCCGACCTTGGCGGCGACCTGCCGCTCCCGGCCCCAAAATTGAGCGCGCCCGCCTTCGCGACCGCCTCGGCTCATGGCTGTGACACTATACTCAACCAGCAGCGACACACTCGGTCAGCAACCGCGCGCTTAGGGCGCCGCTCCTGCTCGAACACAGTAGCGGACCTAATGAGGAGGTCGGAGCACAGTGCTACGGGTGGTATCACGCAAGTGGTCAGCGGGTGCTCGCCCCATCGACCAGGAAGTTGAACAGGAAGGTTGCGAGGTTGGCCGAGGTGTTGACCGCCGCAAACGCAGCAAGCGGCGCCGAGCTGGCCTCGCGCCCCAGCAGCGCCGTCTGCACCGTGACGGTGAGCGGAGCGGCAGCTGCGCCGCGTGCGCCACAGGGGAGCTCGAAACAGCCGGGGCCAGTCTGTGAGCGATAGCGCTTTGGCAGCCGGACAGCACTGCTGTCGCAGCTCACCGTTGAGTGCGATGGCCGGCAGCGCGACTAGAAATATGCTTTTGTAGCTGTCGTAGCGCTCCTCTGCGCCTGCCATGATATGCGCCGACTGAACAGTCACCGCCTGGACTGGCCGCCTACACCTCTCTCTTCACGCGTCGCTGTTCTGCGCCGAAAGCTTCCATGTGCTGCGAGGTAAGCAGTGCATGCGTCTCAGGCATGCACGTCAAGCGCGGCCTGCCAACAAGTGTATCGTGTGGCCTTGCCAGTGCTTGGCAGCCGCAGTGCACAATTAACTCAGCTCAGATGCCGATTGCAACCAATGTGCAAAGTCTAGCTTGAAAAGCTGTGACTCAACCTGTCGAGTCTGGTTGTTGCTGCAGTCGTGGACGTCCAGCCTGCCCAGCCCTCACGAGGAGTTGGAGTGTGAGAAGCCTCGCGTGGCTTTTAGCTTTGTGGGGCAAGCAGTTGCATGTTCAGGCTGCTTGGAGCACACAAGCGCGCCGCCACGCTTGGCCGCTTTGCACAGAGGGTCGACTTCGCCTGGTGCAGCTTGCGGGCAGCACCCCCGCAGCCCTCCCACCACAGCCGGCGCTGCAGGTCGGTCGGCAAGCACGCGATGGGGACTGTGGAGGAGGCGCCCCGCGTAATCACCGAGCTCGTCTCGCAGTCCTTCGGCGGCAACGTGCTCGAGCGCTCTGTCGCCTCCCGCCGCGACGCGGTGCGCGCGCAGCCCGCGCCCTGCCTCGTGTCCCTGCTCTGCTGCGTGTCGGCCGGCACTCTGCGTCGCCGGTGGGAGGACTGCCGGAGCTGAGAGGGGGGCGCCCGGCCGGGGCTCAGTGCGCCGTGCGCGGCGCGTGACGCGGCGCGCGCCAGCCGCGCAGGACTTTGTGAGCAGCGCGCTGCCGGCCGCGCGCGTGCTGCTGGTGCTGGGGCACGGCGTGGCGGTGCGCAGCGCGGCCGCGGCGCCGTCCGCCGCGCCCAAGCAGCTCGCGCTGCTGGGCCTGGAGGACCTGGAGCAGCTCGGCGTCGTGCCTGCGGACGACGGCGCCGGGCTGCGCCTGCGCGACGGTGCGCGGCCGGGCGCTGCCCAGCAGGCGTCCAGGGTCCCGCTAGAGTACGAATGTGCCGGGCCTCTCCTCGCGCCGCCGCCCGCCCCTTTAGCGTAGCCGATCTGCAAAGCCGGGTCCATTCTGAATGAGCCAGGCTGGGCATGGCCAGTAACTGCCGCGTTTAAGCGCACGGCCCGAGGGTGGTGCAGGAGGGCCGCGCGCTCCCCAACCCGCCATCCCCAACACGCCAGGCGGTGCTGTAGCTCGAACTGCGGTCAGATGCTCGAGCATTTTCCATTTAGTGCATGTCACACGCAGTGCAGCATGCGACGCCCAGAGCCTCCTAAACAGGCGGGCAGCGCGGCGTGCCTGCTTCGCAGGGGCGCACCGAGGTGCGGCGAGCCTCATGCGGCGCGGCGCGCGCAGGCGGCGCGAGCCTGCCGAAGCTGTACCTTTTGGGCAGGGACGCGGCGGGCGGCGTGCGCTTCGTGCTGGACGCCAGCGGCGCGGGCGACGTGCTGACGGGGCACCTGGCCGCAGCGGGCATGGAGGTCCGCGGGCCCTGGCGCGCGCCGCCTGTGACATGCGGTTGCTTATGCGGGGCCTTCCACCCTGATTATAGGGTTTACCAGGGAACTCGTGCGCAACGGCCGCCGGACGGCCAGCTGGCGAGGACCATGGGGGCCGCGCATGCTGGGGCCAATGGGCAGCGATGCGCGCACCGCAGCTCGCCCGCTGCGCATGCGGGCGCTCGGGCCCGGCCTGCTGCGCTGGCGGCGCCGCGCACAGCCTCGCGTGCGCTGTGCCAACGCGCGCTGGCGGCGTTGGGCGCAGGCAGGGACACCATGCATGCTGACGCGTTGACGGCGAGGCTCTGCTCTGCTCGCTGCAGCCGTCCCGCGCACGGCGGCCGCGTCGGGCGAGCCGAGAGGGGAGATGTAGCCGGGGCGCGGATGCGCGCAGGTCTGCGAGCTGCGCGCGCTGATGCCGGAGCTGGAGGCGACCGAGCTGGCGGTGGCGGGCCACGCGGTGGCGCTCTCGCAGTGGCATGTGGTGCGCCCGCAGCGCGCGCGCCGCCCCATATACAAGTAGCAAAGCTGAGGCCCGGCGGCGACCGGCTGGATTTGCTGTTTTTGCTGCCCCGCGCGTGCAGTGCAGGGACTGCCACGCTCAGGACGAGCAGATGCGAGCGTGTGGCTGGCGGGCTTGGGCATGGCTGCAATGGTCTGAGTGCTTTGGGGTGAGCGCGTGTTCAGGGCAGGGGCCCGTGGTGCGGTCTGCACGGCGCGTCTGTAGGTGATTGGCACAGCGCCCGCACCGCTGCGCGTTGAATGTCTCGAACGCGGCAGCTGCTGAAGCAGGTCCTGCACGCCTGGTCCCCACTGGCTCGAGCCGGCGGCCGTGAGGTTAGGGAGCGCGCCCAGCACCGGCGAGGGGCGCCCGGCGCGTGACAGGCCAGGAGCAGCGGGGCCGGTGCAGTTGCCGTGGGTGCTGCCACAAGTGGCGCGCCGCAAGGCTGACCGGTCTCGCGCGCGCGCAGTCGCACAGCTTCTGCGGGCGCTGCGGCGCACCGACGGCGCCGATCGAGGCCGGCGCCAAGCGGCAGTGCGGCGCGGACGCGCGGCACCGCGTGTACCCGCGCACGGACCCGGTGGTGCGCTGGCTAACCCTACCCTACCCTATATGCAGGGCTTTAAAAACCCAAGATCTTCCTGATCCTATCGTGTGCCTCAGAGGCGGCCGGGGGGGGGTGGCATGTGCACGGCTGCGGCAGGTCCGCTGCTGACGCCCCTGCTGAGGTGGAAGTTGGCAAGTGTGTGCTGACGAGCGGCGATTGCGCTGGGGCGGCAAGCACTCTGGGAGTGAACGGCAAGCGCGCTGTTTTTCATGGGTGCAGGGCCTACTCGCTTGCACGTCTCCCACTCTAACCCTATACCCTAATTCCCTCGCGCGCGGCGCGGCGCAGGCCATCATGCTGGTGGAGGACGCGGCCGGCGACGCGGCGCTGCTGGGCCGGCCGCGCTCGCTGCGCGGCCGCGGCGCTGTGCTCACGTGCCTGTCGGGCTTCATCGAGCAGGGCGAGGCGATCGAGGAGGCTGTGCGGCGCGAGGTGGCCGAGGAGGCCGGCATTCCCGTCGGGCCCGTGCAGATCCTGGGCAGCCAGCCGTGGCCGATCGGCGCGCGCCCGCGCGCGCGCCCGGGGCATGTCTGGTGGGCTGCGTGTCGAGCGAGGGTGCAGAGGCTCGGGCCGCTGCTCTGTGCGGCCCATCGCACCAGGCTCGCTCGAGCACCAGCGGGGGCCGCTGGCTTTGAGCAGCGGGCTGACCAAGGAGGCCAGCTGCCCTGCGGGGTTCGTCCCGATCCCGGCCCAGTCCAGGCTCTCACAGTGCGCGCCCGGGTGTGCACCGTGACGCCTGTGCCCATAAGCCGCCCGTGCCTCCGGCTTGTGGGGCTGGCGACATCCCACAGTGTGGTATGCCCTTACTCGTGCATGGGCGGGGTCGGACTGGCCGATGCCGCAACCGGCGCCGCGCGCGCGCAGGCCGCGGCGGCGGCTGCGAGCTCATGATCGGCTGCGTGGCCAAGGCGGCCGGCGACGCCATCCACGCCGACCCGGAGGAAATGGAGGAGGTGCGCTGGGTGCGCCGCGCGGACGTGCTGGCCGCCGTCGCCGCCGCCGCCGCGCCCGACAACCCGTACTATGGCGCGCCCTGGCCGGGGCCAACCCTGCCCCATGGATCATACCGATTTATCATCAGACCCCAGTCTGCACATCTTCGTGATACGATGTAGGCTCGGCATGTGGTGCCCCGGAGAGCTTGGCGACGACCCTCATGCCTGAAGCTCATACGCATGCACAAGGGCGAGGAGGCACGCAGCTGAAGACACAATGCGGTCGCCTCCCAGCCGCCTCCTCGTCGGCGGTGCCAAACGGTCGCCAAACAATTCTCACGCTATTGCGTGCCGCGCGTGCAGGCAAGTCGAAGGAGCCGCCGCAGCAGGGCGGCCTGGACTTCTTCATCCCGCCGCCCTGGGCAATCGCGCACCACCTGATCAAGGCCTGGGCCAGCCGGCCCACGCCCTGGTTCCCGAGCCGCATGTAGCGCAGTGAATGGGCTGCTTTGCGATGATGCTCTTGTCATGCCTTGCCACGTACTGGAAAATGCATGCACTGAGTGGCCATGGCCTTGGCCTTGGCCGACAATCCAGGGTGGGCTTTGCTGGTTGTTAGGTAGAGCCTGGCATGGCATAAGTGCAGTTGGTTGCTGGTCTTGTGCCACGCATCGTCGCAGCATAGGAACGCATGGTCCTCTCATGTTGTGTCGTACATTGCATCGGTGCAAATGGCAGAGCATCTGAATCTGCATTCTTTCAACAGTCCAGGTGTGTGTTACCACACGACAAATCCTGTTACAATAGGGACGCTGTGCAGTACCTACCAACGCGGTGATCACCACTGCAGCAGCCCACATGCGAGCTGCACACAGGTAAACTTCACGCAACCTATCAGGCCACCTCCTGCGCCGCAGGCACGAGCACCCAACCCCGTAAAGAATCCCACAGTCAGGCACCAAACTCAATTCAGTACCTTCATTGGGGTACAGCAGCCCGCGCTTCCAAGTCCTTATGTGCATACCAATCAGTATACCCCAACGACCTACATCACGGCCGCACACCCTAAACATTCATGCCCGCCGTCACAGCCGATGCATCACGCACTCTGGTTGCGCTGCCAGACCATGAGGTGCATGCTGGCGCCCACGCCGTGCAGCGCCTGCAGGCAGAAGCCCACCGCGCCAAACATGGCCTTCCACTCGTTCAGCGTCCGCCAGCCGCCGCCCGGGCACTGCGCCAGGATCTCGATCGCAAACAGCCCTGCGTCCCCCCCAGGAAAGAGCCCAGGTCGATCTTTAAACGCTCCAGAGCGCTCCAGGTGACATTCATGGGGCAGCTGCACATCTGCGAGTCTTGACAACAACGAGCAACCAGGTTTCATTACGATGTTGTGCTGCTAAAACCTCACCGCTCAAACAGGTCATAGTTAAGCATACTGCCACAGATGGCATACCCTGTTTGGGCGATAGCAACATCAACCCATGCATGCAGAAAAGGCGGCGGACCTGGCGCGACACCGTCCCTGCAGACGTTGTGGCTGCGGTCGCCCGCCTCGGGCACCAGCGTCTGCATGCACAGGAAGCGTCAGCAAGGCCAGAGCGTCGCGGCAAGGGCGCCATACATGGCGGTGCTCGCACACCAGATGCAGTGCACCTCACGCAGCTACAGCACTAAGGAGCCGCTGCGCTTGACTGCGCCTGACCGCCCCGCTTGTGCGCCCCTGCAACTACAAGGCGCACCTACTCATTCATGCAGTGGCAATGCTACATTATGTGCACGCACAGACAACCACCTCCTCTTTTGAATGTTCATACAGACACCATTCTGTCGAGCCCCCTGGATCCACTTCCCGCAGCACACCTGCAGCAGCAGGATGCGGCCATCCGGCGTCAGCACTTGCGCGCAGTGCTTCAGGATAAGCGCCGCGTCGGTGTCGGAGAAGCCCGACAGAAAGTGCTTCATGACCAGCGTGTCGATGCCCGCCTCCGCGACCGCCTTCGGGAAGGGCTCCCGGACCTGCCGGCGGGGCTACCCCAGTCAGAATGCCGCTCATGCCCGGCACTCAGACGCGGGGCTGCATGGCAACACGCATGTCAATAGGCCACAGCATGTAGGCTGGCGGCTGTCACTCAAGTGCATCACACAATGCGCAGCTCAGATTGCAGACCGCAGCCCGTCTGAGGTCACGGGCATCATGCGCAGTCGCACGATCAAAGCACAATCACACAGAGGCAGAAGTACAAACTCTCACCTTACCTCACATCCACACCCAGTCAGCACACACTGACCTCACAATGGCGGCACAGCGCAGCCGTGCGAGCGGCGCGCCTCGGCCGCGACAAACTGCAGCCGGCTCTTTGCGTCTTTGATGCCCTTGGCCTCGAATGTACCCGGGATGTCCACGCTGTGGCGCGCCGCAGGACCCACGTCACGAGCGTAAAACGTCACGAGCGCCAGATGCACACGTTGCAAGCTTTACCAGACTGCCTCTACCAAGGCAACATAACGCCACTTCAAGAGAAAGCGGTGATGTACCACGCATACAGCTGCACGCCGAATCATGCTCCAGCAGCAACCATGCTCCAGCAGCAACACAACAGCCACTTGTCAGCCACCCGACTCGCCAAGGCCAAGGCAAACCATCCAGCTCGACACGGCCAAGACAGACCGGAGCTGGGGCATGAGTGGGGCGCGCGCCTGTCCAGCACCCAGGGGCGGTCCATGAGGATGCCGCGGCACTGCGGCCCCGCGCAGGCCATGCAGCGCGCCAGCATCTCGCCGCGGCCGCCACCCACATCCATGATGCTCCGCGAGCCGCTCCACTCGAACGCGTCCTCCAGCGGCACCTGCGCGTCCCCCAGGCGGCACACGGTCCGGCACAGAGCGGGCCTTCCATAACAAAGTTGGTCTTCACACAGTGCGCGAAACAGTGCACGCAGTGAGCACCAACACGCAAACATCAAACAGTGAGCAGTGGTGTGTGAGGCACAGCACTTGCAACAGGCCGGCTACGTCCTTGCACCGGGTTCCTGCGCATTGCCCAGCGCGCTGGCGCCCGTGGCCTCAGGTACCCCTGCAAGGAGGTAAAGAAACCGCACCTCGCCGCCCGTCAGGCTGAGCTTGGTGAAGTAGGTCATGGCCTGCTGGAAGTCATCCGCAAACGCCTCATGGCCGGCCTCCTCGTCGTACTGCGTCGCGCCGCACACGCTGGTCAGGCTCCGGCGAGCAGAGGTTGGGTACAGTGCGCAAACGCCCCAATTGCAACCAGCCTGGCCGGTAAGGCATCGCAAGCAGGTGCATCTCTGCGGAGTGGGCGGGCAGCACGCAGCCTCGCTCGCGGCGCGCTGCATTGAGCCCCATTGTCGTCCCAAGAAGCATCAAATCTCGACCCAAGGAGCGTCAGAGCCTCATGCTTCTCGGCTGGCCACGGCAGCGGCGCGCAACGTGCCGCGGCGCCTGCCCTCCAGGCCTGGGCGAGCACCTGGTGCATGTCCAGGCCGCCGTGCGCGACAGCGAACGCAACCTGCCCCGTCTTCACGGCCTCCGGCAGCGCCTTCCACGCGTCCCACTTGGGCTTGTTGATCTGGTGGTCTACAAAGTGGCCGAGCGTGGCGTCCTTGCCGCGCACGAGCTCGCGCGTGGCGTCGTTCGCGGAGAAGCGCTTCTCGGGCTGCTCGTCCAGCCTGCGCGCGCCGTGGGGCCTCTGGTGTGGTGCGTCTGGTGTAACAGCAGCAGTGCAGGACACAGGTCAAGTGTCAGGGAGAGGCAGAACGGTTGGCGCGACCCTGAGCCGCCAAGAGGCCAGCACAGGAGGCTGCCGTGATGCCACACGCCTGCGACAGCACCTCCTGTTGGTGCATGTGCACTCTGCTGCCCCCGCAGCGGCGACTTCCTGACGGGCGCAAGGGCGCAAGGAAGGCACAGGAGCCGCCGCCCACTCACGGCGCCCCCAGAACTGGACACGCGCGCAGCACACGCTGCAGCCAGAAAGGCGGCACCAGTCTGTGAAAGGGAGGCCGGGCGCGCACAGCTCATACTGCGCCGTGACGCGCAGGACCTTGTAGAAGTGGTCCAGGCCCGCCTTCGTCACGCCCGCCGCCTTGGCGAGCTGCACGGCCGCCAAGACGCTCAATGCAGGAGCAATTTTGCGCTGCAGAGATACGCCGCGGTTCCACTACTGCATACACTCAAGCGCTCGGTGCCAACTTGCAACAGTCCCTAGCGGGCATGGACATGCGCATCACCGGGATGGGCGTCTGGCAAGCAGCCTTGCCGCTGCCCAAGGCGTTGGCATCCCCTGTGCTGTGCGGCCTACAAAAACAGCAGTGTACACAGGCGGCGCAGGTGGCGCCGCATGACAGTGTGGCACACAGGTAGTTTTGGGATATGCCTCTGAGAACGTCATCTCGCCCCCGTCGGCCAGGACCTCGGGAATGCGCAGCTCCATCAGCACGCCCAGGCACGCGCTCAGCCAGTGGCCCTGGATGGCCTGGAATACCTTGGCCGTGGCACGAAGCTTGGCTGCGGACCCGTCGGCCAGGCCATTCTTGTGAGGGGCAAGCACTGAGGGCGCCATACTGCTACAGACCGAATGTGCGATAGGAGGGAGTTGGAAGTGGGCGCTCGCAGTGCCGGCGGCAGGCCAGCGCGCCCCGGGTTCCATGCCACGATGCCGAAAGCGGTCCGACAGCTAGGGCGAGTACCCTCGTGAATTTAAACAGAGACACATGCTCGCTCCGGTTGCACGATGGCGCGTCAAGTCCGCACAGTGCGAGCCTGGCGCTGCAGTACTGCAAGATGCGAGAGCTGTAGACCGGCGAGGTCCATGGCCGGGCTCCCTGCTCCTACCTGAGGGTTCGGTAGTTTCGGCACGTCCTGGGTGCCGCCCACGGCGAAGGTATGTGGCCCGCCCAGCCACAGAGGAAGACAGTGTGGTCTCTAGGCTTGCAGGCCCGCGTGCCCCTTGCACCGTCCGGGCTTGGGTTGCACGCGAGGTGCGCGCGAGGAACTGCTGAAGCGGGAACTTGGCCGCAGGCAGCGCCGGGGCCGCGGCTGGCCGGGCCGCGTCGGCCATGACCCCAGCAGCGGCGGCGCTCCTGGCGGGCCTGCTGCTGCTGGCCGCCGGCGGCGCCGCGGGGGCCCCCGCCACGCACCGTGTGCGGCGAGACGCCGCAATGAGCCTGGATGCGCCGGCGCTGGCGTCCGCAGACGCAGCGCCGGACGTTGGCGTGAGCGGCGGGGCACTGCCGGCCGGCGCGGGCTGCGCGCCGGTACGCGCCGAGCCGACCGGGCGCGAGCAGCGCAGCGGGCGCGCCGCGCCGCGGCAGCCGGGCCCGCTGCAACGCGCGCCTGCGGGACCTTGCGCCGGGGTCGGAGCTGAGGCCGCGGGCGCGGCCGGGTGCGGCGCCGGGCGCGCGGGGGCGGCCCTGCCGGAGCCGCCGGCGCCGCACTCGCATGCGGCGCAGTGGGAGGGGGCGAGCGGCGCGCCGGCCGGCCGGCGGCTGACCGAATACGTCGAGCTGACCAACACGACGGAGCTGCCGGCGCTGGCTGCGATCGACGCCAGCTGCGGCCGCCTGGTCGTCGTGTGGTGCGCGGTGAAGCAGGAGGGCGAGGGCGCGAGCGTGTACGACTCCTACCTCAAGGTCTCGCTGCTCAGCGTGATGGCCAAGGCGCCCTCGGTTGTGCCGGTGCTGCTGTTCGACGGCGCGGCCGACCACCCGCTCGCCGTCTGGGTGCGCGACAACGGCGGCATCGTCATCGTGCACGCGCTCAGCTTCAAGCAGCACATGATGGAGGCGGCGACCGAGCTGTACCTGTGGCAGACGACCACCTGGCTGGCCACCTTCTCCTACTTTGACATCGGGCTGGTCGTGGACGAGCTGCGCGCGCGCACGCAGGCGCGGCCCAGGGCTTGTAGCAGCCCCGGGCCCACGGCGGCCGCGCCATGCCGCGCACGGGTCAGCCTGCGGTGCAGAGGCGCCGCGGGCGAGTTTGTGAGGTAGCGCCAGGGCGGCGTTGCCAGCGGCTGTCATCTTTTAAGAATGCGTGGCCCTGGCGGGTCGTGCGTGGGCGCCTGCGCTGCGCGGCAGGGCGCCGGGGCCGCATAGCGCGGGCGCGTCCGCCGGCGCGGCTGCGGCGTGCCCGCGCGAGCGGCGCAAGACCTGCGCCTTCACATACCCCATACCCTGCCCCATACCCTAAAATGGCGCGCCCCGCGCGCGCGCAGGGCCTGGGCGTCGACCTGACCAACGTGCTGTACACCGACGTGGACACCATCTTCATGGGCGACATCAACGCGTGCAGCCTGCCCGCGCCGCGCATCCTGGCCGCGGCGGGCGAGGTGACCAAGCTGACGCCGGCCAACGCGGGCGTCATCTACCTCAACCTCACCGCCTGGGCCGAGCTGCACGGCGACCTAATGCGCTTCGCGGCCGGCCACGGCTGGATCTTCCCCAACGCGGACCAGGAGTGGCTGTTCAGCTTCTTCGGCGACCGCGTGGCCGTGCTGCCGGACACGTACAACTGGAAGCCCTACTGGGGGCACCCGCAGCCGGGCACCTGGGGCCGCGCGCCGGCCGTCAAGATCCTGCACATCCACGGCCCCAAGTTCCAGGCGCGTTTGGCCCTAATCCTTACGTAACACTCAGCGCACGCTGCCCCGTGTGCGAGCAGGGCGCCTTGACCCGAACCCTGGACACTCGCCCTAAGCCCGCCTGAGCAGCCCCTGCGGGCTGCTGTGCTGCATTCTTCCGTTCACACGCTGAGCAAGCAAGGCGTACCTGGGCTCAAGCTGCAAGCCCCCTCGTGCCGGCGCCGGCGTCACTGGCTGCGCCCCTGGGCAGACCCTGATGCTGCGGGGTCCTGCGCCGTGCCACAGTGGCGTTGACTGGCGCGGCGCGCCCGCGTGCGCCGCGCGCCGTGCGCCGGCCGGGCAGGCCTGCCTCCGCCGCCACTGGGCGGGCCGCCAGCGGCGCCGGCCGCGCGCAGGAGGAGAGCGTAGGGCTAGGGCTTGACCCTAATCTCGCGCTTGCAGGAGAGCGTGTGCGTGCTCAAGTACCTGGACACGTACGGCCTGGTGGACGACTCCAATTCCACGCTGCTGGCCCAGATCAAGGGCTGGTGCAAGTACGAGCGCTCGCAGTACAGCATGCAGCTGCTGCTGGACGCGAACAAGGTGGACCGCGGCCGCCTGTACAACGAGGCGCACGTGCTGTTCTACAACTACCTCGCCAAGGCGCGCATCCTGGGCCGCCCGGACGAGTACTGGGAGCTGGTCACCGGCGGCGCGCGGGCGTCCACGCAGGCGCCCCGGGCCTCCACGCAGGCGCCCTGAGGCCGCGCCGCCGCGCGCGCGCCGCGCGCTGCTCGCGCGCTGCCGGAGCTGGCCGTGCGCCCGCTGGGCCGGGCCGCGGCGGATAAGCGCGGGCGTCCTGGGAACCTGCGCGGCCTGTGCACCTCCGTGCACGAGTCATTCCGGTGCGCTTGGGGTTTCTTCTGGCCGCTGGTATAGGGGGGCAGCTGCCGCGCGCGCGTCGCGCATGCAAGCGCGGCGAGCTGGTTTCAGGGTGTGTAAGTGATGCCACGGGCCTGCATCTTGTGGGTTGCAGCACGGGAGCTAGGTAGCTCGCTCGAGGATTGGGTTGCGCCGACTTGTGCACCTGCTGTTGCAATGGATGACATGCATAGCCGGCCGTGCCGGCCAACACAGGCGCCCGCTCATGTTGAGGCGGCGCGCGTGGGTTGGCGCCGCGGCCACTCTGGATGGCTAGATTTTTTTCCTTTGAAAGTTGGTAGGTCTGCTGGCTGCGCTGGCGCAGTGCGCCTGGGACGGGACCCCAAGCGCTGGCCAGCGCGTAGAGCCTGCCAGGAGGTCGTGCATCAGCCGCGCCTGCTGTGTGCCTGCTGTTGCGAGCAGGCGATGCCTCCAGGCGGCCCCGAAAGCCCCCTATGCCTTATACTTGCATACTGCGTGCTGTCCTGGAAGCAAACTGTCCAGTATGCATTGACCGAAGTATTGAAACTTAGCAAGCGAATTGGGGCCGGGAGCGAGCTGCATGGCAGGGGCGCTTGGGGAGTGGCCGACGGCAGACATGCCGGGAACTGCTGCTGTGCACGCGCACTGCGCCTGGGGAGGTGCAAGCGGGTGGCGGCGCCGGGGTGAGCGGCTGCGAGCTCATCTTTTTGAGTGAGGCGCGCGCAAGCCTGCCTGCCTGTGCACCTGTTTCGCGCGGCGTGCTTCGCTCACGCCAGCGTGCAGGTCGGACACTTGCCTGCAGCTGCATAGATGCATATAGAGCCATATCAGAGCTGCTCGATTTATTGGTTGTGAGCGGGCACGTGAGAGATGCTGGGTCAGGTATGGGCTTGAAGTAGCAACGGGGGAGTGCGTGGTGCAACAGCCGCTTGGCCTGCGGCTGCGGCCTGCGCACCCTTGGCCATGTGGCACATTGTGGCACAGTCCGGCTCGGCCAATTCATTTTGCAACGCCCTGCCGGCATGTCGCCGGCAGGGCGCCGCGGTCCCACGGCCTGCTGTCTGACGCGGGTTCTTCCAGGGGTCGTTCGCCCCAGCCCTAGATGTGCATGGGTGATGCTGCTGTCTGGCAACACAGCCACGCATTTTTTTGGCGCGCCGAGCGCGCGAGGCACATGGACGCCGAGGCAGCGCACGCACATACGCCTGCGCCTGCACGGCGAGCCCCGCGTATCATATATAGCCATGTTTCAATATAAGCCCTGTACCCTGTCTGGCATGTGTTGCGTATGCTGTGTTCACGCCTGGCAGGGGCGCGCGCCTTCACGTGCGCCCCTGCCAGCGCGGCACCTAGGCGCGCTGAACGGTCGCTACTGCGAGTGCTAGCTCCGGGCAGACAAAGGGCCCTGCGTTTTCTGGTGTCTGCCAGGTGACCACACTTGGTGTGAGCGTTAGCTTGAGTTGACACGGCGCCATGGACTAGGAAGCGCCTTGCAAACCCTCCCACTGCAGCACCATCCGTGACGTTCGGCCTCCGCTTACAGCCGCGTCTCTAAAACGCATGCGCACGCGCACCCTTGGTCAAAGCCGTGCTCGCGGCAAGTCAAGGAAGAACACTGCACAGCCCAACAATCAGCGGGAAGGGACCAGGGGCGTCAGGTGGGGCAGGCAGACAGGCTATCCAAGCATCGTACAGGCAGCAAGAGTGCTAGCATGCATGAGAGGTACAGGAGCCGGCAGCCAAAATGAATCGTCCAGCAGCAGACTTCCAGGGGGAGGGCGGGAGGGGGTTACGTACAAACAGGGCAGCACCGCCAAACAACGCATGCAGCAGTTCGCTCAGTCTATAAAATGCGTGCTTCTCCTCTGCGTCCCCTAGCTCTGACGGTCGATATACAGTCGGCATACAGTACATACACCGCGCCGGGGCCGCCGCAGCAGGCCAGGGCCGGCAGGCTCCCCACGCGGCCCTAGTCCCTACTCTCTGCCTCCTGGCGACCGTCCGGCCGTGGTTCCGCATAACCGCGCACGACCGGCGGGGATGGCCCGCCGGCGTGCCCAAACGCCTCCGCGCATCCGTTCGGGTGCGCGGCGCTGCCGCCCCCGAGCACACTTCACGGCCGCGCCCTACCGGCAAGCGCGCGCGGCCGTCCCCGCGCAGCGCCGCGCGACCTCAAAAGCTCGACCCCTCGGAAGCACGCCGTGAAAACAGGCGGCCGCGCCTCGCGCCGCAACCACCTCTCATACATGCCTGCAGAGCCGCCAGCAGGCGCTGCGGCGCGCAGGGCGCTGACCAAGCACCAAAAACGTGCCGCCTTAGGCGGACGCGTGCGACCCCACGCGCGCCGCGGCTGCGCTCTTGGCCAGCTTGGGCACACAGCGGCCGACGGGGTGCGTGAGCGGGTTGCCAAAATCGCGCAGCGGCGGGCTGCAGGCGAAGCATTTGGGACCCGGTGGCGCGGAGCCCTTCAGGATGCAGCGGATCTCGTCCAGCGCTGCCTCCTCCAGGGCCTCCGACTCGCCCCTGCGCGCCCCAGGGGCCAGGCGCCTCAGCAGGATGTCGCTCGAGCTCTCTCAGGCTCGTTGGCGAGCCGGCTGCACCCAGCTAACAGGGGCAAAGCGTCTCCAAGAATCTCCAGCCTCCGCTCGGTTGTGGGCCATGTGTGCGCGCGCCGGGCGCGCTACGTTCACCATGCCCCTTGGGATCGCCAACCAGGCAAGAAGGAGTCGGCCCAGCGACAGACAAACTGTGCTTGAGGGACAGGGTATGCGCCAAGGCGCAAGGTTGCGCGCCAGAGCCAGCGGCCTGGGCCCGGAGCGTTTCCGACCACGCGTGCAACAGTCTGCACCGCAACCCAGAGCCCGCGGCTGGCACGGACGGACAGCACGCACGCACCGAGTGCACGCCAGGCCTGACAGCGCCGGGGGCGGGCGCAGCACAGACCTATAAGACCGCGTCTTTGAAAACGCGCTTCAAGATTGCACACCCTGCGGGCCACCGTGCAGGCCGGCGGGACCGCACCGCTTCAGGGTTGCGCCACAGGGTGCTGCGCGGGCCCCAGCGCAGCAGGCAGCCGGCCGGGCGTCCCCTTCACGCGCCTGACGCTCGCACTCCTGCAGCCGCTGGCTCAGCAGGGAGCGCCCAGACATAGCGTGCGCCTCTCGTTTGGCTCAAGCCGTGCGGTGCCTGGCTGAAGCACTAGAAGGAGCTCCGCTTGCCCCGGTGACAAACAGCGGCAGAGCACCGCCCGCCTCTCAGGGTAGGTGTTGGAGCAGGAAGAGGGAGAGAGCGGAGGCTGAGGCAGCAGTGCAGCAAAGCCGGGGCTGGGCAAGAGCAGCCGCCCTGCGGCGGCTGCGCGGCGAGCATGAACGCGCCGGACCGCTACGAGAAGTTTGTGGTGCCGGAGGGCGTGCAGAAGTGCGCCCCGCATGAGCGTGTTTATCAAGATGCTGTTGTCTTGCGCAGACTCACCCAGGCGGTGTGTTGCGCCAGGATCTCCTTGGAGAAGGACACCAAGGTGCTCAACGCGGCCACGTTCACGCTGCAGCGCGAGGACCACACCGTCGGCAACCTGCTGCGCATGTGCGCGACCGCGGCTGTGCCGGGGGCCTGGATGGGCTGTGTGTGTGCGTCACAATGTAACGCTGCTCTGTTGTGTAGCCCGGCGGCGAGTGTGTCGAGCCTGAACTGGAGACCCGCCAGCTCCTGGAGCGCATCCTGCAAGTTGCGATTGCGACCTGCACGGGGGTTGTGGCTCTACGCTTGTCACCAACTAGCCGAGGTGGCGAGCATGAGGTGCAATGGGCGCACCCGCTGCTTTGCTGAAGCAGTGGACAGGCGTGGGTAGTTGTGCTGCCGCCGCCGCCGCCGAGGTCGGCGCCGGCGGGGCGCAGGCAGCTGCACCGCGACAAGGAGGTGCTGTTCGCGGGGTACAAGCTGCCGCACCCGCTGGAGTACCGGATGCTCGTCAAGGTGCAGACGCGCGGCCGGCGCACGCCGCGGGACGTGCTGGACGCCGCGCTCAGCGACCTCGTGGACGAGTTTGAGGACATGAAGGCCAAGTTCCGGGTGCGTCTTATCACAGTTGTATGACTTCTGTTGCAGAGGTTTTGTATGTGTGAGACTGCTTTTGTGATGAAGAGCGCGCAACATGCCGCCTTCTGAGCCTGCCTGCCAGCACATGCGCCTGCTCTGCAGCGAGCCAGGCGCAGGGCGTAAGCGTGCGTGCGGCCATGCCTTGTCCCGTAGGTGGTTGCACAGCAGCGTGGCCTACAAAAATGCAGTGGCACTCAGGCGTCTTGGACAACCTTTCTCGTGTGTCAGAGACCGCTCCAGGACATTTACACAGCCTGCGAGTGGGGCGCTGCAGGAGTCTGCTAGCCGCGCTGCTGCTGCCCAGCAGTTCTGACGAGCGACGAGCCTCTGGACGCAAGCTTTCCACCGCAAGATTCCTTCCGTTTGGATAGGTATTGAGGTCGCCATGGAAACAAGCGGGAACAAATGCAGGGAACAGGCTGAACTGATTGCGGTGGTCTAGCGGTGGTCCAGCGAGTGTCCTAGGCGTGTCGGCTTGAGTATTGCAGCCTTGGAGCGGACCTGGGTGCTGCTTCATTCCGGCAACCAAGCCCCAAGTCGAAATGTGTTGTGCTCAGGAATCATCATGTGCTTTACTGTATGTGTTACATGCTTCACGCACCGTCACGACTCTGCGCTACGCAAATGCAGGAGCGGCGCTTGTGGCAATGCATAGCATTCGCAGGGGCGGCGCTTGTGGCAATGCATAGCGCAGAGGTCACTGACTGCATGAAATGTTCGTCTCACCGTCTCACCAACACCACTGCTGCACAGCATTTTTCCTTGCTTCCAGGGCCCCTCAAGCTTCATTGGGACATGCAACGTCATGGGCAACCTTGGAGCTCCAAGGAGGTGGCCAGTGTCGAAGCCAACCAAACACAAGGAAGCGCTTTCATAAAACAGCAAGCGATTCAACCGGCTTGCCGCACCCATGGTGCTCGCCAGTTGCCTGCTCGTACTCGGCGGCCGGTGCACCTGCACCCAGCGCAGGCTGGTCGTCGCATGCAGCCTGCTGCGCCAGCACGCCCGCCCGCGGCCAGACGGCGCGCCAGCCGGCGCCTGCCGCCAGCCGCGGTCCCTGCAGGGCAGCTCCAGGGCGTACAGCAGGCGGCATGGTAGCCGCAGCGTGCGCGCGTGCTCCTCCTCGGCCAACGGAGCCACGCCTTCGCCTTCTAATGGAGCAGGTGAGCACCGCGTGGTGCACCACCGACAACCTTGTGTGCCCCGTCAGTGCACCTGCGCTGGAGCACGCGTGTGCACTTGATGCATGCTGGTGCGCATGTTGTGGGGGGAACGACGAGGTATGCTGCACTGGGATGCTTCTGAGCGGTGTGAGTAGTATGGCGCCCTGCTTTGGCACGCTTCAAGCTTCAGTGTGGAGCTGCACCCATCCTCTACAAGTTGCAAACCTCTGCGCCTGCCCTGCGCGCGCGCCAGGCCCCGCGCGCGGCGAGCGCGAGCGGCCAACCGCCGGGTACCTGCAGCCGCCCCAGGAGATCCTGGACGTGGTGGACCGCCCGCCGGAGCCTAACCTGTCGTTCTCGCCCGACCGCCGGCGCGTGCTGCAGCTGTACCGGCCGCCGCCGATGCCGCCCATCAGCGAGCTCGCGCGCCCAGAGGTCAAGCTGGCCGGCGCGCCCCCGGCTGCAGCGCCCCGCCCGCGCCGCTCCCGCGCCGCGTTCCTCGTCGCGGACGCCTCTTTAGGCCAGGGCCGGCTCTCGCATGCCCAGCCGGAAGACCTCCCCTGAGGAACATAAACACGGTAGTTAATGTATGTGTGCAAGTGCTGGCACGCCTGGCTGCGCAGCCGAGTTTGACCGTGCGCAGGGGTGCGGGCGGACCTGACCTTTAAGGGGCGCCGAGCCGCGTGAGCCACCAACGTAGCCGGCGCTGGGGGACTGCACCAACGACCTGGACATGCTGAGCTTCCATCCTGTCCCCGAGCCCCATGGGCCCGCACGGGCATGCCTGCCTGAGCGGCCGCGCGCGGCCGCGCGCAGGCGTGCGCGTGGACCCCGAGCTGAACGCGCAGAGCCGCATGGGCCACTACCGCAGCCTGGCGCTGGTCGACTACACGGACGCCCTGGTCGTGCCCGCGGACGCCGCGCTCGAGACGCCGGTGCGCGCGCGGGGGTCCCCTGCCCTGAGCCGCCCGCGTGGCCCGAGTCCGCTGCGCGTGCCGCGCTCGTGTCCCCTCAACCAGGTCTACTGGTGCAGTGCGGCGCGCGTTCCGCCGCCGCTCCTGTGCAGCTGTGCGTATCCCTCGCGTGTGCGAGTAGAAGGAGCGCCCGCGCGCGGCCGGGACGTCTGCGCGCTCTCAGCTGCTCAGGCCCGCCGCGTTGGGGCAGACCGACCGGGCGCCTCCGCAAGTGGCTGCGCGTGCTGGCTGGCGCCAAGCATTTATTACCTGCACCAAGGGTTTATCACCTGTCAGGGTGGTGCAGGGCCCTATGCCCTGTCCATCGCACGCATTGCACGGTCAACCCGGCACACCCTGCGCTGTGCGCAGGTGCACGGCTATCCAGCGGGCGCCTGGTTGAACCTGGTGTCCTGGTCACGAGACAGCCGGCACGTCTCCTTCACCACCCGCAGCCCGGGCGCGCGCGCCCTGCCTGCGGCCCTATGTCTCGCGGGCGCCCTCTGCGCAGGTCTAAGAGCCTGCTTTGTTGTGGAGGCGCCCTACCTCGCCCGTGTGCAAAGTATGCCCGAGACTTTCGTTGGCAGGACCTCGGGTTATAAGACAATATGCTTGCTTAAGGCGCCATTCTGACATGGCGCACGCTCTGAAAAAAAATTTGCCCAGGCAAAATTTCTGCTCTGCTGCACGCAGGCGGGCCGCGCGACCCGCCGCGGCAGCCGCTCGCGCTGTGGGTGGCGGACGCGGCGACCGGCGCCGCGCGCTGCCTGCTGCGCTCGCCCGAGCTGGGCCTCAACGCCGTATTTGACGAGTTGCGCGCGCGCCCGCCCGGCGCCCCGCCCCTACGCCCTGCGTTGCGCGCTGCAGCCCTGGCCCACTGGCAGCCGTCACGGGCTGACCCCCATGTGCTCTGCGGCGCGCGCTGCAGCCCTGCCCTGCTGGCCGCTGTTGCGGGCGGACCCACGTGCCCTGTGGCGCGCGCTGCAGCCCTGGCCCGCTGGCCGCCGTTGCGGGCGGACCCCACGTGCCCTGTGGCACGCGCTGCAGCCCTGGCCCGCTGGCCGCCGTCGCGGACTGACTCTATAGGGCTTGGCGCGCCGCAGCTACGAGTGGGTGGACGACGACACCATCGCCGCGCTGGTGGTGCCGGAGGGCCGCGGCCCGCCGCCCCCGCGCCCGCCCGCGCCCATCGGGCCCAGCATCCAGGACAACACCGACGGCCGCACCAGCCAGGTGCCGGCAAATTTACCCCCTTGCGTGCAGGCCGACCCTGCGCGGCCACACACCGGCTGTGAGGGCAGTTAGTGCTGCACCCTGCGGGTTGCGCGACTATGTGCCAGAACATGTGGCGTCCTGGCAGCTCCGCAGACCGCGCATAGGCCTCCGGTGCAATGACCCGCCCCCGCGCGGCGTGCAGGCGCGGACATACCCTGACCTGCTGGCCGGCCCGCACGACGAGGCGCTCTTCGAGCACTACATGACCTCGCAGCTGGTGCTGGTCTCGGTGCGCGCCACGCTCGTGCACGCCCACCGCTGCGTGACCATGCTGGGCCCCAGCAGATGCGGGCCCAGGATAGGGTAGCGGGGCCCTGGCCGCTGTCGGGCGCCTTGTTGACAGTCCTCGGTGGCGCCGGCCAAGGGCCCTGCGCCGGGCGCGGCGCGCGGGCGCGGCGCGCGCGCGGCCTGCCAGCCGGCAGGCGTAGGTCGCCCTGGGCCTGACAAGCAGAAGGTGGGCTGACCGTAAAGGGTCCTGCCCAGGCGCGCAGCGCGCGCAGGTGGGCAGCGGCGAGGTGCGGCGCCTGGGCTCGCCGCGCCTTGTGGGTAAGCTGCACCATAGAGCGCCGTAAGCAGGCAAGCGGCCGCGCAGGTGGGCAGCGGCGAGGTGCGCCGCCTGGGGCCGCCGCGCCTGTACAGCTCGTTCGCGCCCTCGCCCGACGGCCGCTTCCTGCTGGTCGGCTGGCTGGAGCGGCCCTTCTCGTACACGGTGCCCTGCGGGCGCTTCCCCAAGCGCGTCCAGCTGTGGGATAGGCGCGCCCGCGCGCTTTTCACCCCTCCCGCGGCCGGCCGGGCGCGACGGCATGCGCGCGCGGCTGGGCGCCGCGAGCCGCTCCGTGGTGCAGTCGATGGGGCTGTTACCATTGCGGAATTTGCCACCGGCATGCAATTAAGCCTATAAGGCTGCAGAGCAGACTGGTGTACGTCATGGGGCATGGTCAAGCAGCAGCGCTGCTCTGCATCAGCCTGCGAGAGTGCTGCTGACAGTGCGCCCTGGAGCGCGCGCCGCCCCGCCCTCAGGTGTGCGGAGCCTCTCGCGCTGGGTCGCGCAGGGAGCGGCGCGGCGCTGCGCGGGCTGGCGGCCTGGTCGCCGGCGGAGGACTGCATGTCCAGCTGCAGCGCGCCCGGGTAGGTGGGCTGATCCTAACCCTCCCTATCTTGTGAGGCCCGCGCAGGGAGGGCGCCGTGCTGCGCGAGCTGGCGGCGCTGCCGCTGGCGGAGGACATCCCGATTGCGCACAACAGTTGCCGCCGCGGCCCGCGCAGCGTCGGCTGGCGCGACGACCGGCCCGCTGAGATGGAGTGGATAGAGGCGCAGGCGCGCGCGCCCATGAGGCACCGCGCATGATGCCAATGACAGCAATCACCCCACCAGGCCGGCATGACGCGTGACCGAGCTACCCGGCAGCAGTGCCGTGGAGCTGAATCTCAAAGAATTCCAGCGTTCTGAGACCTTAGGGATGGCCCCAGGACGGCGGCGACCCGGCGGTGGCGGCCTCGCCGCGCGACATCGTATACACGCTGCCGGCCGACGAGGCGACCTCGGGCGCGGCGCCGCGCGTGCTCGCGCAGACCGAGCTGCGGTACGCGCGGTCGCTGCGCGTGGTGTGGGTTTAGAGTTTGGCATGCATGCAGCGCCCTGCTCGCGTGCCCTGGGTTCAGGCTTGGCGGCCGCTGCGCGCCTGCTCCGCACGCCCCCTGGCATGGCGACTCATCTGGCACCGCCTCCGCAGCCGGCGCTGCAGAGCGCTGGGTTGGTGCGAGAGGCTTACGAGCCTGACGTACTGCCACGCCCTGTGCGCCCAGCCCGGCGCGCGGCGCAGGTGCGGCGGCGTGTCCTGGGGCGACGGCGGCCTGGCGCTGCTGTACGAGTCCTGGTACAAGACGCGCCGCAGCCGCGTGTGGACCATCGCGCCGGACGACCCGGCCGCGCCGCCGCGGCTGCTGTGGGACCGCGACTACGAGGACGCGTACGGCGACCCGGGCTCGCCGCTTGGCCGGCGGACCGCGCTCGGCACTTACGTGCTCGCGCAGCTGGAGGGCTCCGGCGAGCTGCTGCTGCAGGGCGCGCGCCTCACTTAGTGGCAGATCCCGCGGGCCCCCAAAACTACCCGAAATGCGAGCGCCTGGGGCCTGCTGGCTTGGGAGCGCGCTGCAGCGGTGTGCTTGTGGCGGGTCAGCCACAACTGCCTAACGGAGGTGTCATTCTACAGCCAACAGCACCCGGGGTTCGCTTGGGCAGGCTGTCGTGGTGCACCTGAGGGCGGCTGGCCTCGTGCAGCAGACGCTAGCACGCCCTGCGCCGCAAGGCCCTTGCTAGGGCGTCATGCCAGGGTCTGACACCCTATGGCCGGCTGCTCGCGGCAGGGTGGGGCGCGTCGCCGGAGGGCAGCCGGCCCTTCCTGGACGCGCTGGACGTGCGCACCGGTGCCAGCCGGCGCCTGTGGCGCAGCGCGGAGGACCGCCTGGAGCAGACCGGCAGCCTGCTCAGCGACCTGCCCGGCGCGCCGCTGCGGTGCGGCGCGGCGCGCCGCGCTCATGCCTTGCGGCGCGGCGCGTCGGGACGGCTGCGCTGTTTCTTCTAGCGCAGGCCTTTCTTCCTGCAGCCTACGAGTTTTTTGGCAAGCAAGCACATTGCTGTGCCTTTGCGGGTATGGCGGGGGCCGCCTGGTGCAGCGCGAGGCCGCGCTTTGACCCGCTGGGCGCGTTCGTCCGCGAGCCGCTCACGCATAGTGGCGGCGGCGGCGCACTCATCCCCCGTGGGGCCCGAAGCCAGAGGGCGGCGCGCGCGAGCCGAGCGCCGCGGCGCGCAGGCTGGACGGCCTGCAGCTGCTGATGTCGCGGCAGAGCGTGGAGGAGCAGCCGCAGACGCATGTGCTGACGCTGGCCGGCGACGCCGGCGCGCCGGCGGAGCGGCAGCTGTCGCGCTTCCCGCACCCCTACCCGACCCTGCGCGGCCTGCAGGCGCGCGCGCCGCTGCGGCCTCCGCTGAGCGAGCTGCACGGGAGCGGGGGAGCGTTGTCGGGGTGGCAGGCGTCAGGTACTGCGCGTGCTAGCACATGCACTGTTGCGCAGGTAGCCGGCGCTTTTGTGCAGCGGGAGACATCAGCCTACAAGTCAGGGCGATGGCCCCAGTAGTGATGTAGTTGCTGTGGGGCACCGGCGAGGGGCCGACGCGGCGCCTCGCCGTGCTCCCGGCCGTGCTGCACCCTAAGCCTAGCCCTAAGAGCGGGCACGCGCGCACGCGCGCAGAAGGAGATCGTGCGCTACCAGCGCGCAGATGGCCTGGACCTCAACGCGACGCTGTACCTGCCGCCTGGCTACCAGCGCGCGCGCGACGGCCCGCTGCCCTGCCTGCTCTGGGCATACCCGCGCGAGTACAAGTCGCGGGCGCGCGCCTGCTGCTGGGCTCTCCTTGCAAGTGACCGAGAGCGGAGGCGCAGAGGTCTGCCGGCGCATGCAACGCTGTCAGTGCAGCGCCGGGCCGCTCGCTTGGGCGATCAAAGCTCGCGCATGCGCACCCGACTGCGAGCTGTAAACTCTAAAATTATGCATACACGTACCCTGTGATGTGGGAGCTGCGACCCTGTCGCGTGCGCGCAGGAGGCGGCGGGCCAGCTGCGGCGCTCGCAGCACGAGTTCAGCGGCGTGGAGGCGACGTCGCCGCTGCTGTGGCTGGCGCGCGGCTACGCGGTGCTGGACGGGCCGGGGTTCCCGATCGTGGCCGAGGGCGGCGCCGATGCAGAGCCCAACGACACCTACGTCCAGCAGCTGACCGCCGCGGCGCGCGCGGCCGTGCAGGCGCGCGCCTTGCCGCCGCGCCTGGGTCTGAGCGGCGGCGTCTGTTTCTGTGCCGGGCAGGGTCCAGGGCAGCCTGAGCGGCGCGCCGGCCTGCTGCGCGCGCAGGAGCTGGAGCGGCGCGGCGTGGTGGACCCGGCGCGCATTGCCGTCGGCGGCCACTCGTGCGCCCTCGCTGGCATGTCACACCCAGCGCTGACCCGGAGTGTGTTCGCTCACTGCAGGCGCACCTACGTCGCCATGCCCGCCCCGCATGCGCAAGGCCCAGCGAGGCGAAAAAACCACAGTATGTCGCACCCTGCCTGCCGCGGTACCCTATGTACATGTCCAGGCGCGAGAAGCCAGGACGTCACCACGTGCTGGGAGCGCGGCGTGCGCCCCAGGCCTCGGCGCACGATGCGCCGGCCGTGCGGCGCAGGTACGGCGCCTTCATGGCGGCCAACCTGCTGGCGCACGCGGGCGACCTGTTCGCGTGCGGCATCGCGCGCAGGCGCGCCCGGCCCGCCCAGTCCGCTTCGCTGCATGCGCCGCGGGCGCGGCAGGCGCGCGGCCGCGGGAGTGCGAGCGTCGAGCGTGGCAGGACATGTGGGTTGCAGAGCCGGAGCCTGAGATAGGCCTGCAGGGGACCGGCCCGACGGCCTCCGACGCGGCCGCGTTGTCTGCGGGCGCCTGGGCGACTGGCCGCTGCACATCTGCGCCAGCCCGAGCACAATCTGCTGTCAGAGATGTCAGCACAGAATGCCGCGCCGCGCGCCCCGGCGCGCGCTCACCCATGAGAAGTGCAGGCGCGTCGGCCGTGCGGCGCGAGCCGCACAATCAGGCCGGCCAGCAGCCGCGCGGCCGAGCGGCGGGCTCAGCGTGTGTCGCGCGCGCCGCGCGCAGCGGCGCCTACAACCGCACGCTGACGCCCTTCGGCTTCCAGGCGGAGGAGCGCACGCTGTGGCAGGCGCCGCAGACGTACATCACCATGTCGCCCTTCATGCAGGTGGGCGGCCGGGGCCCTGCCTGCGGCGCGCGCCGCCGCCTGGCGGACGTCGCGTGTGCCACCGGACGCGGCATGTGGTGGCAGCCGCGGCATGTGCAGTGCTTGCTGGACGTGCATGCAGCCATGCCGCTCAGGTCCCTGCCCGCCCCTCGCTGTGCGCCGCGGCCGAACGCTATCGTGGCCTGCCGCTGCTGCTCTGGGACAGCGCACGGGTGTGCATGTGCTTGATGACGTGCTCAGTGCGCCTGGCAGTCGTGTCTGCCGGCTGCCCGTGTGACCGCACGACGCGCATGTGTGGCAGCCAAACCCCAGTCACAACACACAAGTAGTGTCGGGCAGGGAGCTGGCGCGGCCAGGGCGCGCCAGGTCCCTGCAGCGCCTGCGCTGTGCATGATCTGCCAGCTCTGCTGCGGCTGTGAGCGCGCTCCGATCGCTGTGTGCGGGGCGCTGGCAGGCGGACAAGATCAAGCAGCCGCTGCTGCTGGTGCACGGGCAGGTGCGGGGCCTCCCGTGCTGCAGGCGCGCTGAGTGCGTGTTTTACGGGCGCGCGAGTTGCGCCGGCTCGGGCCGCATGAACATAGGGGTGCTGAGAGCCTGCTTGAGCGCAGGGCGCGCTGGCGTAGGCCAGGTGCTGCCATGGAGGGTTGGTAGTAACCTGCATCACATTTCTGCGTGCAACGGGCGGTAGTTCTGTCCAGTACAGGGTGTGCGCCCAGGACGCTCTGGGCGTCTCGCAGCCCAGAGTAACTGGCAGCGCGCCAGCCAAACAACAGGCCCATGCGGCCGCATGTGTGGCAGACTCGCCCGCGCCGTGCCGCAGGATGACAACAACACCGGCACGTACCCGCTGCAGTCGGAGCGCTTCTTCGCGGCGCTCAAGGGCCACGGCGCGCCGGCGCGCCTGGTGCTGCTGCCGCACGAGTCGCATGGTGCGGGCGCCGATGCGCAGCGCGTCAACTCCCTTACTTGTTCTCCTGTACCCCACGCTAGCATGTAATGCAGCACAGTTGGAAGAGCCATGCTTGTTCCCTGTCTGCATTGGCTGTTGCTCAGGGCGTTGGTATTTTTGCGTGGCGCCCATCATGCGCAGGCCTGGTAGCCTAGCCCGATGCCGGTGCTGGATCCTGGCGCGTGTTGTGCAGACCATGCTCACAGCAGCCATGCATTCGCTCCCCAGCGTGGACAAAGGAGGCCGGGTGCGCGGAGCAAGGCGATGCACGCAGCCTTAGCTGGCTGAACTCGGCATGCAGCAAACAAACACTGTGCAACGTTGTGCAATGCGACGCGGGGCAGGGTACCGCGCGCGAGAGAGCGTGCTGCACACGCTGGCCGAGCAGGACGCGTGGCTGCGGCGCCACTGCGAGGCTGCAACGGCAATTGACGCCGAGGCTGCGCCGGCCGCCGAGGAGGCGGCGCCGCAGCAGGCTGTCGCCGGCGGCGCCGCGCTGGAGTCCCCCGGCGCCTAGGCCAGCCGCGCCGGCGCTGGGGCGCCGCGCGTGTGCGAGCGACCCCTGCGCTGGCCGGCCGGGCTGCGCAGCTGGACCCTGAAAGGGGGACGGCGGCGGCGCACGCTGTGGCTGTGCCTGCTGCAGAGGTCAGGCGGGGATAGGGGCTATCCCCGGTGGCGCTTGGCTGGGGCGAGGGGCTCAGCATGCAGCATGCGCCGGTCTGGCCCTGTGCAAGGGCTCCTGACCTGGGTTGCGTGCCCCTGGGCACCATGATGCGGGCCGCGCCCCGACCCTGCGCGACTCATGCAATAGCGGAATCGCCGGCAGGCGCGGCAGGGCAGCTGCAGGGGAGCGCAGGCGGTGCTGGGCTGCTCCAGACTTCGCTGGTGGCACGCAGCGAGCGCGCGCCGGCAGCGAGCGCGCGCCGGCGTGGTGGTGGCCGCTGCTCCGGCACACGCGTGTGACACCCAGCGACGCTGAGGTGAATGGATGACTAGAATAGACTTGTGAGTGGAACATTGCAAGCTTGCACCATGCAAGCCTGGGCATGTACAATGCGGGACTGCCCCTTGCCGGTTAGGGCAACCGGCTAGCCCTGTTTTCCAAGCCGGATGAATCTCTTGCGTGCCCGTGCTCGTGCCTCCCCTGCTGCGTGACGGGGCTGAGCACGGCGTGCACGCTGCTGGGGCTGCCTAGAGCGGCTTGCAAGCGGTGGATGTGCACCCCAGATCTAGGTGGGCATCCCGCCGGGCAGTGCCGTGGTGACCCCCTGCCGCCGCGCCGCGGCAGTGGGCAGGCCGCGGCCTTGTAGAACGACCACTGCTGTACGCCCGCCGGCCGGAGGCCGACCACCGCCGCACTGGAAAAGCAGAACATGCAGTCGGAGGAGGGCGGGCGGACGGTGGAGGCGAGGATGAGCCGGGCGGAGCGCAAGGTGCTGCTGGACAGAGTGGTAGACGAGAACGGCAAGGACGGGCGCCCGCTGCGCCAGAGCGTCAAGGACCGCCTGGACAGGCAAGCACCCCTGCCGCAGCGCCCGCGCGAGCGCGCCCGTGCGTCCGCAAGCTGACTCGGGGCGCCGGGCGACACACCCGGTCCTCGCCATGAGCGGGCCACTGCACAGCCCGCTCGCGGTGCCGTGCGCCGCGCCAAGCGCGCCGCCCGCCTGGCGTGCGCGGGGCCCTGCAACCTGGGGATCTTGCGCTGCAGAGCCTGCAGCGCAGCCGCGCTGCAGTGTGTGCGCCTGCTTCGCCCCGCCTGGTCGAGCTGTGCATGCGCATGTGCACTGCCGGCGTGCGCAGACGCGCAGGCCCTGGCCTGTGTAGGTCGCCTGCTCTGAGCGCGGCGGGCACCGGAGCACACTTGCCTAGCGGGGGCAAGCGGCACATCTTGGAATATAGGGGTGTCTGCTGGCAGAGCACACTGCGCCTCAGCCGTGCGCGGCCAAGAAACTGGGCGGCTCTGCGCGCCAAGGGGCTGGCCGGGCTCTGTTGCTCGCACAGTACCTGGCTAGCTTGCACGCACGTCCTTTAGCAAAGCAGCAGTCGGCACTGCGGTGGTGTTTGTGGCGGCAGCGAAGGTGTGTTATGGCTGCGGCAGCGAGCTGCGCGGCTGCGCAGCTCTTGCCCTGCTTAGCCGCAACCGGCAGTGGCCGGGAGTCCTGCCGATGGCGCTCTGCTCAAACAAAAGTTGGTCCGCCTCCTGGGACTTGCGCGCTGCCGCTCTCGTGAAGGCCTGTGCAGGACCGGCGCAGCCGCGCAGGGCGGCAGCGCATGTGCTGGGGTAGCAGGCTGCGTTTGGGCCCGCTGGGCCTGGCAGGGGCGAAGCCCGGCGGCCGTGCTCCGACGCGCTGGCTGGCTGGCGCTCGGCGCAGCTCGCAGCTGGTCAATTGGCGCTGCGGGCGGGGGGCGGCCACGGCCCATTCCGGCGGGCCTGACCGCGGCCCCGCCGCTGCGCGCCCGCGCCGCCGCCGCGCGCAGGTTGCGGAGCCACGCCCTGTCTCAGCGGCGCGCCGCCATGTCCAGGCCGCGCACACGGCGCGGGGCGGACCCCATAATGCATCCACGCGGACGCGTCAGGCCGCGGAGGCCGCCCGTCGAAGTGGCTGGCTCACGCCGGGGCGCGCGGGCGCGCAGGGCGGGCCTGGCGCGGCCGCGCGTGGAGGTGCGCTGGGAGGATCTGGCCGTGGAGGCGCGCGTGCTGGTCGGCCAGCGCGCGCGGCCGACCGTGCTCAGCTTCTACCGCAATGCGCTGCTGGCGCGCCCCCCCGCGCCCCGCCCGCGCCCGCGCCAACCGTGCCTGGCGCTAGAGCGCCGTCCCTGCCTGTGCGAGTGTGGGTGCGTGCCTGTCTGAACATACCTTATTACGCGTCATTGTCAGGGCCCTGCGACCGCGCGGCGCAGGCGCCGCTGGTGGCGGCGGGCCTGGTGGGCGACGGCCGGCAGCGGCTGCGCATCCTGGAGCGCACCAGCGGCCGCCTGGCGCCGGGGCGGCTCACGCTGCTGCTGGGCGCGCCCGCGTCCGGCAAGAGCACGCTGCTGCACGCGCTGGCCGGCGCGCTGCACGGCAACGCGCTCAAGGCGCGCCCGCCTGCCCAAACCAGGCTAAGCGCCATGGCGCGGGCGCCGCGCGCGCGAGGCTGCGCCGTGCAGGCTCTGGCGAGCGCGGCGCAGCGCAGTCGCTCAGCGTGCTGCGCTTCGCATGTCCCCCCAGCATTCACGCGCATCAGCCGCTCACACCCTGATGCATGGGGCCTAGCAGCTGGCCCACCCGGCCGGCTGTTGGAGCCCAGAGATCATGCGCAAGGCCATACAAGCCGGGGGCGGTCAGCGGCCGGGCGCCGCAGGTGCGCGGGCGCGTGACGTACAACGGGCGCGAGCTGGGCGAGTTCCAGCCGCGGCGCACGGCCGCGCTGGTGGAGCAGGGCGACACGCACGTCGCGCAGCTGACCGTGCGTGAGACGCTGGACTTTTCCGCGCGCTGCCAGGGCGCCGGCAACCGCGCGGGTGCGCGGCACCACGCTGTACACGCTGAGAGATGCCTTGGCCCGGCTGCGTCGTGCTGGGACGGCGCGATGATACGTGGAACCGGCCCCGTGCGCGGCTGCTGCGCTCCTGCGCTGCTGCGCGTGCGCTGTCCTGCGCCGCGTGCACAGTGCGCAGAGCAAGGCTCCAGCTCCTGCTAGGCGGGCTGGGGGCTGCGCACGCAGCCGCGATGCAGGCGCTGCCCTCACCCTTGATCCGCTCCGAGCCAGCCGGCCAGCCGGGGCGCACGAGCAATGACGGGCAGCGTCCGGGCATGCCACACGGCAGACGCCCCGCGCCGGCCGCGCCCGCTGCTCAGCACGCCGGCCGTCGCGCGCGCGCGCGCAGCAGAGGTGGCGGAGCTGCGGCAGATGCCCTGCCCTTATCCTAACCCTAATTTGGTCAGCTCGCGTGCGCGCGCAGCGGAGGTGGCAGAGCTGCGGCAGATGCCCTGCCCTTAACCTTAACCCTGATTTTGCCAGCTCGCGTGCGCGCGCAGCGGAGGTGGCAGAGCTGCGGCGGCGCGAGAAGGGCGCCGGCATCGAGGTGGACTGGCCGGTGGACGCGTTCATGAAGGCGCTTGCGCTGCCCGCCCGGCGTGAGAGCCTGGCCACCGACCTGCAGCTGCGCCTGCTGGATCTGGAGTGCTGCCAGGACACAGCCGTCGGCGGCGGCTGGTTCCGCGGCGTCTCCGGCGGGCAGGTCAAGCGGACGAGCGCGGGCGCGCGCCCGGCCGCGCCCCCGCCACGCTTCCGACAACCCATGCCTGTCGTGACGCGCAGGGCGGCCAGGTTGAGCGCGCCTGCGCGCGCGCGCGCACTGAATGCGCATGCGCGCTGCTTTGTCAGCAGCACAGGCACATCATGTGCCGCGCGGCCGTGCGCGCCAGACCTAGGCGCCGTCGCTGGCAACTCGTCTATTGCCTGTGTGTACGATGGCGTGATGGCACGGCGCGGGCGGCGCCTGCAGCGATCCCCTCCCTTCCTACCGAGCCTGGGCTGCCACTTCGCGTCTCCGCGCGCTGGGCCCGGCTGCGCCAGCCGGCAGCATGAGCCGCCCCGTGCGCGCGTGCACGCACGCGTGCGCCCCGCCGCGCCGGCCCGCCGCGCCGCGCTCGAGTCCAAGCCCGCTGGGCGCGCAGGCGAGGCGCTGGTCGGCCCGCAGCGCGTGTACTTCCTGGATGAAATTACCACCGGCCTGGACTCGGCGACCGCGCACCAGGTCGTGTCCGTGCTGCGCGACCTGGCGCACCTGGAGAACGTGCGCGCGCCTGGGCCGCCCCGCGCCGCCGGGCCTCGATTGCTTAGACGTGCACTGCCTGGCAGCCTTTGGGGCGCATGTGGCGCCATGCGTGAGGGCATGCATGCTCACAGGCGAGGCGCCACCCGGGTACTGTGATGTGATTGCAAGCGCGTGCGGGACGGCAAGGGGCCAAAGCTTTCTTCAGTGTGTTATCATGACAGTCAATCTGCCGAACAGGGCATCCAGCCGGGCAGCAATAATGCCGACCGCGCCTGCAGCAGCTGGCACCCGACGCGCGAGCGCAGTCTGGCGCCTTGCACGCCCGCCCCGTGGCGGGACTGCAGGAAAGCAGTCCACGGCCGCGCGGCGCGCGCAGGCGACCGTGCTGGCGGCGCTGCAGCAGCCGGCGCCGGAGACTTTCGCGCTGTTCGACGACGTCATGCTGATCAGCGAGGGCGTCGTGCTCTTCCACGGCCCGCGGCCCGACGCGCTGCCCTTCTTCGCGCGCCTGGGCTTTGCCTGCCCGCCGCGCAAGGACCCCGCGGGCTTCCTGCAGGAGGTCAGCTCCGCGCGCGACCAGGCCGTGCGCCCCGGCCCCGCGCGGCCTGCCGCCTGCGGCTGCGTCGCCCCCGGCTCGCGCGGCTGCCTGCTGGCTGTGTTTGTGCCTGTGGCTCACGCGCCCGTTCAGCAGTCGTGGTACAATGACTGGCCGGGCGGCAGTGCATTGTGTTGCATGGTGATTCATACAACATGCACTCATGTCTGCCACCACACTTTGCTCCCACAGCATGCCTGTAGTAGCCTCAGAGCAGCGGCCAGAGGTTGGAGCGAGGCAGCCGCACATCAGGCGCGCCGACGCAGCCCAGCTGCGCGCGCAGCAATTCTGGGCGGGCAAGGGCGAGTACGCGCACGTGCCGGTGCGCGACATCGCGGCCGCCTGGCGCTGCTCCAGCTCGGGGCTGGCGGCCGCGGCTGCGCTCGCTACGCCGCTGCCGCCCTCGCGCGACGGCGACGCCGCGCTCGCCTGGGCGCCCTACGCGCTGCAGGGTGCGCGGCCGGCGGCCTGGGCGCGGCGCGCCCAGAGGCGCGGGGTGCCTGCGCATCTCGTTGCATTGGATGCATCGAAGGCTCTCGAAGGCTCTTGGAGGCACTCTTCCTGGTGAGTGCTCTGCACCAGCCTCGAGCCCACGGTCCCGCTCTCGACCGCCCGGCGCAGGCTGGCGCGCGTTCAAGGCGTGCCTGCAGCGGGAGTGGGTGCTGACGGAGCGCTACTCGTTCCTGTACTACTTCCGCGTCGCCCAGGCGCGCCCGCGCGCGGTTGTCCTCCCGCGCCCGCAAACGCGCACGGCCGTTACCAACTGTGCTGCCGCCTGCTGGAGACTGCAACAGTCAGCTGCGCGCCCCTGAGCTGGCGCCCAAACAAGCGCCGACGCATAAAAAGCCCCGTGCTGACGCACAAAGTGTGTGCATAACCCTGTGCGATGCTCGGGCTCAGTCGCTGCACATGCGCCTGTCTTGCCGTGTGATCTCATGCCCACGCAACCCCTTGATACTGGAGGGCATCACCCCCGCATTGCCTGTCCCTCGACCTGGATGCGCTCTGCCACAGCGGCGCCCGCTGCTGTGTGTGCACGCACCACCTCAAGTAGGGTAGGGCTAGGGCTAGGGCTAGGGCTGGACTCAATGCGGGCGCACTCCTGGCGTGCAGGTCGCGGTCATGGGCATCATCGCCGGCACGATGTTCCTGCGCACGCGCGTGCGCCCGGACTCGGTCATCAACGGCTCCATGTACATGAGCGTGTGCTTCTACTCCGTCATGATCATGATGTTCAACGGCCTGACGGAGATGACCATCGCGGTGCGCGGCCGCGCCCGCGCGGCTGCGCGCGCCTGCCGGGCGTGGGTTGCCTTGACTGTGAGGACAGCTGCTCGAGCGCTTCTTGATGCAGGGACATTGCTGGCGTGCATTGTCCAGCTCACGCCTCCTGTGCAATTTGCCGACTTGCCGTCCCATGCGCCTCACTCGGATATAATTTTGAGCGCACACCATGCACCAGCTGTAGGCAGCTCTCGCATGGCCCGCCAGCTTGACACGGAGCACGGGCATGCAGCCCGCGACAACTTCCACGACGGAGGCCGGCTACAGAAGCGGCAGCCGGAGCGTGCGCCGGCTCTCAAACCAACCCTGTACCCTGCCGCCGGCCGCGCCGACGCCCAGGGCCCCCGCGCCGCGCGCAGGTGGACCGCCTGCCGGTGTTCTACAAGCAGCGCGACATGCGCCTGTACCCGGCCTGGGCGTACACGCTGCCGACCACGTTCCTGCGCGTCTTTTACTCGGCCACCGAGGCCGGTGTCTGGTCGCTCATCGTGTACTGGACCGTCGGCTTTGCGCCCGAGTTCGGCCGGTGCGCCCGCGCGGCGCGACTTGCGCGCGGCAGCCTCGCAGGCCGCGGCGGCGCCGCCCGCCAGCCCAGGCAGCCGGCGGCGGCGGGGCCGCCGCGCGAGCTGCGGGCTGTGACACCCTTCCCTGGGGGCGCCGCCCGCCGGCCTCGCTGTGCGATGCAGCAAGCTGCCGGGCCGCCTCTCTTTTGCGGCGGCGCGCGTGAGCCAAGGTCAGGGTCAGGGCGTGAGCAGGGCGCGGGCGCGGCCGCAGATTCCTGAGCTTCTACGCGGTGCTGTTCCTGGTGCACTGCAACGCGCTGGCCATGTTCCGCATGTTTGCCGCGCCACTGCGCGAGCTAGATTTAGGGTCTAAGCAATGATCAGGGCGCGGGTGCGCCGCAGGTTCCTGAGCTTCTACGCGGTGCTCTTCCTGGTGCACTGCAACGCGCTGGCCATGTTCCGCATGTTTGCCGCGCTGACGCGCGACATGGTGCTCGCCAACAGCGTCGGCTCCTGCTTCCTGGTCGTCTTCCTCATGCTCTCCGGCTACATCTTCGCGCAGAGTGCGCGCGCCCGGCCGGCCCTGCCCTAACCCTACCCTGCCATGCATCTACGCGGCGCCATGCCCATCGCCGCGCACAGCCGCCTCACAATTTCCCCACCGCGCGCTTGACGGCATCCCAGATCGTGCCGTCCATCAGCCGCGCCGCGGCACCCAGCGTTGCCAGCATGTGGCGGCGCTGCGCCCACGTTTGCGCGCGAAGGCGATCACGCTGGCCTGCTGGAGGACCGGGGCGGGCACGCCGGCGCACGCGGCGCTCGCGGCCCCCGCGCCTGAAAGGAAAGTAGCCTGACAGCGGTGCCCGCGCGCGCGCGGCAGCGGACATGCCGGCCGGCTGGCGGTGGGCGACCTGGCTGGACCCGCTGGCGTACGCGGTGCAGGCGCTGATCGCCAACGAGTTCTCCGCCAGCCGCTGGGCGGTGCCGTACGAGTACGCAGACCCGGGCGACAGCACCACGCTCGGCCAGGCCGCGCTGCAGGTGCGCGCCCCGGCCCCATTTGGCCGCCCTGCTGGTGGCGCCCGGCCCTGCAGGGCCGCGCTGCCCCAGCGGCGCAGCGCGCGGCGCTCGCGCTGCTCCTCGACGTCCGGCACGCCTGCTTGGGAAAGAGCGCTTCTTGCCATGCATTCACTCGTGAAGCGCGCCCGTCGCGCGGGTGCGCATGCACGGCAAGGTGCTTAGTACGCCTGTGCGTACGATGCTGCGGCGGCAACACATGGCCCGCGCGTGCGGTCCGGCGAGCGCCCTTGAGGCGGCCGGCGCGCGCGTGCGCAGATTCGCGGCTTCCGCGGCGAGCAGCGCTGGGTCGGCATCGGCTGCGCGGCGCAGCTCGTCTGCATCGTCGTCTTCAACGCGCTCACCGTCGTGTACAACCGCTACATGCAGCGTGCGCCACCGATCCGCATGCTCCGCGACCCAGTTTGGACCGCGGCAACGCCGGGGCTCTCTTGTTCTATTGCGCTGCCTGCGCGCACACTGTGTGAATCGCTGCCCAAGCCGCGCCGCCAGGTGAAAGTGGGCCCCGCTGCCGCATCCTGGCGGCGTGCCCGCCGCGATATGTTTGAGCAAAGGAGCCGGGCGCCCCTGGCATGCTCGGGCAGAGCTGACGCGCGGGCGCGCCGCCGCGCGGCGCAGCGTTCGAGCGCCCGGTGTCCGTGCTGAGCGTGGAGGGCCTGGCCGAGCGCGAGGCCGCGCGCGCGGGGCGCGCCGGCCCCGCCGCGCCCGCCGCGGATGCCGCCAAGCCCAAGTCGCGCGCGCACAGCATCAGCAGCCATGCGGGGCCCATGGCGGGCGTGCCGCCTGCGCCCGTGCACGCGCTCGCGCCCGGCCCCGGCGCCGACCCGCAGACCTACGCCGCGCTGCTGGCCGCCGCGGAGAAGGTGGCGGCCGAGACGCCGGGCGCGCCGCGCACGCCCTGGGCGCCCGGGCCGGCCGGCGGCGCGTTCGAGGACGGCGACGCGGGCCCCGGCACGCCGGGCGGCGTGGAGGCGGTGGTCGTGTACGCGGAAGCGGGCGAGCGGCCGCGCGCGCGGCCCAGCCGCGCGGGCTCCGAGGACTGCATGTCCACCGCGCGCTCGCAGATCCTGGAGCTCTGCCAGTTTCTGGGCGTGGAGGACGGCGCGGGCGCCGGCGCGCGGAGCGCCGGCGCGGCGCCGCCGGCGGCCGGCGCCGCGCCGGCGCCCGCGCCCGCGGGCGCGGCCGCGCCAGGGGCGCCTGCGGCGGCGGGCGCGCGCGGCCTAGGCCTGCCGCTGCAAGCGCTCAGGCAGGCGCTCAGGGAGTCCCCAATAGGGCGCCGGCTGGCCGGCGGCGCGGCGGGCGCAACGGGCGCGGCGGGCGCGGCGGCGGGCGTTGGCACGCGGGGCCTGGCGCTGCCATTCCAGCCGCTGACGCTGGCCTTCCGGGACATCTGCTACACCGTGGAGCTGCCCAGGGCGCGCGCGCGCTCGCTCTCGCGCCCTTCTTTCTTTGTGGCGCGAGTCTTTCTGTGAATAGCGCGACCAGCGCGCCCTCCGATCCGTGGGGTTGGTTCTAAATTTTGAAAACCTGGCAGGGCGTGGAGGTGGACCTGCTGGCCGACCCGGACAACCCGGGCCACGCGGCGCGCGGCGCGTCCGCCGCCGCGTCCGCCGGGCGGCGGCCCGGGCGGCAGCAGCTGGAGATCCTGCGCGGCGTGACCGGCACCTTCCGCCCGGGCGTGCTCACCGCGCTGGTGCGGTTCGGCTTTAGCTAGCGCAGGGCAGCGCCGCATGCCGCGCGGGCGGCGGGCCGCATGTCTGGCGGGCGAGCTCGGGGCTGCCTTGCATGCGAGACATGACAGCATGCATTTCAACGGCAGGCCGGGGCCGCTCTCCAAGCGCTTGTCCGGCGCTGCGCCCGGGGCCTGAGGCGCGGGCGGCCGGCCGGGCGCAGGTGGGCGTCAGCGGCGCCGGGAAGACGACGCTCATGGACGTGCTGGCCGGGCGCAAGACCAGTGCGGGCCCCGCCCGGGCCGGCGCCTGCGAGCTGCGCGCCGCGCGAGCCCGGCGCTTCGGGGTGCAAGGGCGTAGGCGGGGTTTTTCCGGCGCATGGAACGGGGTGCTCGCGCGCGCGCGCACAGGCCGTGCCCTCAGAGCCGCAGCGGGCTGACACATTCTGTTGGAGCATGCCATGTAGCCAATCCGCGCTGCCGCAAGCTGCTGCACCAACACAGTTCCCGCGCGCCCCTCGCCGCGGCACCGGCAAGCGCCGACGACGCGCGGCGCGCGCGCTCGCAGCCGGGCGCATTGCCGGCGACATTCGCGTCAACGGCTTCCCCTGGGAGCGGCGCGCGTTTGCGCGCGTGTCCGGCTACGTGGAGCAGTCGGACGTCAACGCGCCGCGGGCGACCGTGTGGGAGGCGCTGGCGTTCAGCGCGGCGCTGCGCCTGCCGCCCAGCGTGGGCGCGGCCGCGCGCGCCGACTTTGTCGAGACGGCGCGCACGCTGTGCTCCTGCAGCTGCTGTGCCTGCACTGCAACCGGCGGCATGCGCTTGAGCCGCGCCCGGCTGCCTTGCGCACGCCCGCCGCGCCTGCCGCGTGTGCGTGCATGCGCACGAAGTCCTGAGGCCGCGGCGGCGCGCGCCAGACGCGGGTAAAGCTCTGAGGCCGCGCGGCACCGTGCCCCAAACGAGAGCAGAACCCTGAAACCCTAACGCTGCGGGCGCGCGCATGGCAGGTGCTTGCGCTGGTGGAGCTGGGGCCGCTGCGCGACCTGCTCGTCGGCGCGCCCGGCGGCACGGGCCTCAGCCTGGAGCAGCGCAAGCGGCTGACGATCGCGGTGGAGCTGGTGGCCAACCCGGCCGCGCTCTTCCTGGACGAGCCGACCACCGGTGCGCGCGGCGCCGGGCCGCCTCTGCGCCCGCGCCCGCCGCCGCACGAGCGCGTCCGCTGTATGTGGGCGACCCTGCTGCTGGGCCGGGGGCAGCCTGTGTATGGCCAGAGTGGCTTGAATGATTTGGGAATGTGCGCCGCTGGGAGGCTGCGCGGGCTGTGCGGAGAGCTTGCCCTGACCCTCCTAACCCTGCCGCAGGCCTGGACGCGCGCGCGGCGGCGGTGGTGATGCGCGCGGTGCGCAACATCGTGGACACCGGGCGCACGGTGGTGACCACCATCCACCAGCCGTCCATCGACATCTTTGAGGCGCGCGCCCGCCCGCCCACGCGCGGCCGCGGCGCCCGCCTGCCTGGCATGCGCATGCCGGGCGCTGCCCGCGCGCCGGGCGGGCAGCGCTCGGTGAATGCGAAACTTGCATGCCCTGCAGCTATGTGCTCAGGCCTCCTGCACAAGCAGCAGTGCAGTGCGGCCAGGGCCTGCCATGCACTCCAGCATCAGCCACTGGCCCAAACATCCGGCACATAACAAAATCGGGCGGCCGCGCGCAGGCATTCGACGACCTGCTGCTGCTGAAGCGCGGCGGGCGGACGATCTACTGCGGCCCGCTCGGCGCGCGCTCCGCCGACATGGTCGCCTACTTCCAGGTGCGCGCGCGGCGCCGCACCCGTCGTCCGCCGCGCCCTAGCATGCGATCATGTATGGTGGCGCTGTTGCAGCGCGCGCCTGTGCGGGGGCCGGAGGACGCCCCGGCTGCATAGCACTTCACGCATGGTGGCTGCGCCCTAGCGCACAACCTGTGTGTGCTGGGCGATGCTGGAGCGCGGGCGCGTCACGAGTGCAAACAAAGGAAAGCCGTGCCACACTGCGCAGGCGATTCCGGGCGTGCCGCCGCTGCCGGAGCGCGCGGCCGAGGCCGGGGCGGGCGCAGAGGAGGACGAGGATGAGGGCGGCGCCGGGCGCGCGCGGCGGCCGGCGGCCAACCCGGCGACCTGGGTGCTGGACATTAGCCGGCCAGCCGCGGAGCAGCGCCTGGGCGTCGACTTTGCGGCGGTGTACGCGGCGTCCGCGCTCGCGCAGTGCGCCCCCGGGTGGCTCGGATCCAGGTCAAGTCTATCCAGAATGATCAGATGAGAATCAACGTGCTGCGCCGCCGGACTGTGCTTGTACGCTGCCAGGGCGCGTGCGGCATCGAGCGCAGCGCGGCCGGCGAGGGCCTGGCATTCTCTGAGACGTGCGGAGCCGCCGTCAGCTGGCCTGCCAGGGCCGGCGCCCATCGCGGCAAGCGCATGGCAGCCGGTGTGGCGCGGCGCTGCAGGCAGCGACATGGCACTTTTGCTGAGACATTAGGCACGGCGTCGATCGAGGGGGGTGCACCAGACATGCGCCACCGCTCTCACGGCGCCTGGGCTCCGCGCCCGGCAGGCGCGTGGCGGCCGAGGTGGAGCGGAACATGGCGCCGGCGCCAGGCGCGGCACCGGTCGCGCCGCCGGGCCGGTACGCGGCGTCGGGCGGCGCGCAGCTGGCCGCGCTGACCGCGCGCGCGGCCCGCACCTGGTGGCGCACGCCCGACTACAACGCCACGCGCTTCCTCATCACGCTCGGCATCGCGCTCATCTTCGGGTCCATGTACTGGAAGCGCGCGCACGAGCGGTGCGCGCCGCGCGGCGCGCGCGCTGCCGGGCGGGAGCCCGCTTGCTGCTGCGCAGCAGTGACTTAGACAACTGCAGGATGTTGCATGCTGGTGAGAGTGTTGCATGTGGATTTGAAAGGACTGCTAGCATGCTGAGGAGGCAGGGCTTCTGGCCACGTGCCCTTGGTGTGCGCGGTAGCACTGACGCGCGCGGCACGCACGGTAGGTATGTGCCGGCGGATGTGATGAACATCGAGGGCGCGCTCTACTTCTGCACCTTCTTCATGGCGCGCCCCGGCGCCGCTGCGCTCCCAACGGCTCCGCTGCATAGCTGACGGAGCGGGCTGCACTTGCTGCTGCTGACGGTCAAAATGCTGTGCGCTGTGTTTTTTTTTCCAGTGCCGGTTGGGCTATGCAGGGCTGCAACAGCACCGCTTGTCTGAGCGTACTTGCGGGACGCGCGCAGGGCGTGGTGAACGCCATCGTGGTGCAGCCCGTGTTTGCGGGCGAGCGCGCGGTGTGCTACCGCGAGCGCGCGGCCGGCATGTACGCCGTGCTGCCCTTCTCGCTGTCGCTGGCGCGCGGCCCCCCTTCCCTGACCGCACGACAGCGCCCTGACGGGCGTGCATGCCCTGCCTGGCACCTCTGGCTGGCGCTCGCACATCTGCGCAGGTTGTATCCCACACAACAACGCTCGCATGATAGCAAGCAAGCCCCTGGCTGCATGTGGGCGGCCCCGCCCGTACGCAGGCAGGGTGATGGTGATTGCGCGCCCGTACCGCGCCAGGTCAGGCCGCTGGTGGGGGAAGCGCGCGCGGCAAGGCGGGGCATGCTTGCATGCCGCCCTGTAGTTTTCTAAAACCCTCTGGGGTTGCCGGCAGGCCGCGGTGGAGCTGGTATACAACGCGGCGCAGGCGCTGCTGTACACGCTCATCGTTTACTACATGGTCGGCTTTGACATCGACGGCAGCACCGGTGTGGCGCCTTCCCAAGTGATGTGCGCAGTGCCCGAACGGTGGCCGGGGTGGCGGGGCCACCCGCCTGCAGCAGCCTGGCCGTGATGTCCGCATGCCCTCTGACAGCCATCTGACCGCTTGGACACGAAAATCGTGCGGTCTGCTGCCTGGTGCCAAACCCTGTGCCTGCCCTCCTCCGCGCCTGCGGTGCGGCGCCCTGAGGCGCCGGCGGCCTGATCAGGCTGCGCGCGGGGGCGCCGCGCGCAGGCAAGTTCTTCTGGTTCCTGACGTTCATGTACGGCACGCTGGTCTACTGCACCATGTTCGGGCTGATGGTGGTGGCCGCGTCGCCCAACCTGATGATCGCGGCCGTCGTCAGCGCGGCCTTCTTCTCCATGTGGAACCTGTTCGCGGGGTTCATCCTGCCGCGCCCGGCGCGCGCCCGTGGCCCCCGCGGGCCTCTTGTTGGGCCTCCTCCTTTGCTAGTCCTTGTCCGGGCGCGGCGAGGAAGGCGCTGGATTGGGCGCTGCGCCGGCGCGTGCGCTCCGGCGCGCAGCGCGGCGGTGGAGCCGGCCTGCTTTGCATGCATGTATGCAGTACGGCCGGGCCCCGCCGTTCTGCTTTGGCTGAAATTGTGCCTCGCGCAGCCGCCAGCCCTGCTGCCACCTAGTTGCTGCGGCATGGCCGCCGGCGTGTGCATGCTCCGCCAGCCTCCACAGCCGCGCGGGCCCCCGCTGACATGCGACGCGCGCCCCGCAGCGCATGCCGGCCTGGTGGGAGTGGTACAGCAACGTCAACCCGGTCGCGTGGAGCGTGTACGGCCTGGTCGCCAGCCAGCTGGGCGACGACTACACGTATTACGTCAACACGTGCGCGGCCCTGCTACGCCGAGGGTAGTTAAGGGTATCCCACCCTTGCCTGCCAGGGAGCCAGTCACGCACGTAGCGGCCGCCTCCCGGCGCCGCCGAGGGCGCCTCCGTGCGTCCGCAGCGACGGCGCCCTTCCGCGCTGCAGGGGCCGGCGCTATGCGGGCTGGCTCTATCCGCAGGGCGCAGGGAGCGCAGTCACATGCTGGCTAGCTCGTCCTGCAGCGCAAATGCAATGCCTTAGCTGCCCCTGCTGTGGCCGCGGCGACCTGCCGCCCCGCCCGCGCGCATGCATACCTGGAGCCCGAGCGAGGCCGTGCCAGCCGCGGGCGCCGACCGGGCCGCGCCGCGTGCGGCGCAGGTACGGATTGGACAGCAGCGCGGGTGGGTACGGGGAGGACATGTGGGTGGCCGTCTTCGTGCAGCGCTACTACGGCTACTACCACTCCGAGCTGCCGCGCGTGGCGCCCATCGTGTTTGGCTTTGCGGCCGCGTTCTGGGCGGCGGCCACGCTCGCGCTGCGCTTCACCAACTTCCAGAAGCGCTGAGGGCGGCCGCGGAACGTCCGGGGGCTACCGGCTCTCTGCTCCCTGCGGCTGGTGTGGAGCGCCAGCTCAGCAAGGCGGGGACGAGCGCGGCTTGCGACTTTGTGCTGGCATGAGCGCGCGGCCGTCCAGGAGGTGCCAACCATCAGACTCAGCCAGCCGCATTGGGGTACACGCTGCGAGGGCCACAAGCAGGGTCTATGTACGGCAGTTTAGGAGGCCGCAGCGTGCGTGACCGGCACTGCAGGGCAGGGTGCAGCTCCGCATGTCCTGGCCTGGCAGCGGAGCACACGGCGGCTGGGCGTGCTGCGCGCCACCAGATCACTGAGGTCTGCGCATCATGTGGGCGGGGACGCATGCATGATGTGATCCTACGAAGGGGTTCTGGCAAGGAGCGCAGGTGGGTTGTCAAGTTCAGCGCTCCAGTAGAGTATTAGAGTGCGTCAGGGTACTCGTCTGCTTGTGCTCAAGGGTCGGGCGCTGCAGGAGCGAGGCGCCTGCCCCGCCGCTGTTTTGCGCGCTCAGCTTTGTCACGCAGGTGTTGAAGTCGAGCAACGGACCGCATGATCTGCAGGCTGTTTAGGCATGGTGCCGGCGCGCCCGCTGGGCCGGCACGTGCGGGGGGGCGTGCTTCTCATCTGTCAGGGGCAGCCAAAGCAGGAAATGGAATGATGGCACCGGTGTCTGGTAGGTGCAGGTGACTGTGACACTGGTTTGCAAAGAGCATTGCTTGGCCTCCTGCACCAGTGCGTTTCCCACCGGCGCACAATCCCGCACAGCCGCGGCAAAGAGATAGTCCTTGACACAATGCCACACGTGTTGTATCTGCAATCTGCCCTACCCTATTCTGCCTTGGACTTCCTTGGACTGCTGTCTGACCAGTTGCTGAGGGCCTCAGTAACTGGCCTCAGCCTGAGGAGCCTCAGGGAACGCCGGTGTCGCAGGAAGCACGCTTAAATTTGCGTGTCAACTTGGTCGTGCCAAGCTATGCAGCGTCAATGCTTCCAGTGCGCCTGCTCTCTGACACGCCCAGCCTTGGGGCCTCTTGGCAGCCAACACTGTCAGTGCATCTGCTCTCTGACACGCCCGGCAACAAGGCGCCGCCGCCGAGGCGCAGCAGCTGCACACCGCGGCGGCCGCCGCCGACGCAGCGCACGCGGAGGACCCCAGCGTGGCCAAACGCTCTGCAGGGGGCCAAGGACGCGAAGGCCCAGGCGCGCGCGCCCACCCGCTGCCCGGCGCCGGGGCCTTGTCCGCCCGCGCGCGCGGCCATCAGGGGCGCGCGGGCGGCTCCCCCCAGGCGGGCAGAGCGTCTGCGCCTGGCGCCGGGCAGCAGGCGGACGCGCGCGCCTGCGCCTAGGCGTCCTTGGCCATCTGCAGAGCGCCGGCCGCGGCGCGGTCCTTCTCCACGCGCACCGCGTCGGCGGCGGCCGCCGCGGTGCGCAGCTGTCATACTGTCTGCGCGCGCAATTGTGTTGCGTAATCAGGCACGCACAGAGTCTGCACGGGCAACTGTCGCAGAGGCCTCACATCAGGTCCTGCTCTTGCACAGCTTAGGCACAAAGTATGCCCCTGCGCGCGCGCGTGCTCCGAAGGACTGGGGCCTAGCACTATTTGGCTGAAGCTGACGCCTTTGCAAGTTTGGCTGTAATGAAAGCGTACCTTTCTCAAGAGTTCCAGCTGTGCGCCAGGCTCGCTCATTGCTGCACGAGCGACCGCACACGCAGGAGTGCACAGAGTGGCGGTGCGGCATATGACGTCATCATGTGACCGACCACTTGGGCGCTCTACGCGACGTGCAGCAACGAGCGAGTCCGGAGTCGCACTGCAATGCGCGCGGCACCAGTGTGCCCGCGCTGCTGGGCAGTGCCCCTCGCTCGTCTCTGTCTGGTTGTCAAGCGTGACTGTGAGGCAGGCCAATGTGTAAGCACAGTACTGACTTGAGCCGTCCAACGTGCGCACACGCACAACAGTTCACTTCAAGCTGGAGGACGCCTCAGCGTACAGTACCAGCAGCGCCGCCTATACTGGCAGCGCGGTCAAGTTCTTGCCGCTCCTGTGCCCCCGCGACACCGTGCGCATCGCCAGGGGCGATTTACGGCTCAAGGCAGAGATCGCGGTGCGGCCACTGGACGCGCCGCGCTCTCAGCCTTCAGCCGCAGGTCGGCCCTGGCAGTGCGGATGAGGGTGCCGGGGCGCAGGAGCGGCAAGGTTCTGGCCGCGCTGCCATCACAGGCGGGCGCCGCTGGTCATGTACATGAGAGCGTCCTCCAGCGCAGAGTGGAGCACTGTGCCTGCGCGCATGGTGAGGCTGACCTCAACATAGATAGATAGATAGATTTATTACACTACGCAGCCCCAGCTAGGCTGATGAGCGTCGGTCCTTAGTAATCAGGTCATGTTGTCTCATGCACTCATACGTGAAACAGGCCACACCATACTGGTCTGCCTGCCACATGAACAGCTTCACCGTGCGCGGTGAGGTAAACATACCTTGCTCCCATAGGGGGCTTGCCAGACAGCCAAACCCTTGAAACCAGGCAGGGACACTTATGATCCAAACAGAGAACGTCACAATGCTGCTATGCGTGCCTAGCGCCGGCAGTAAGATAAGGCAGGCTCAGCCGCACCGGCGCAGGCGCGCGCGCGTCTGCAGTAGCGGCAGCGTTGTCGTGCGGGCTGTGCGCTGGCAGGTTGCTGCTGCTGGCCCGGAGTGCGGCTGCGCCAGGCGGCTGGGCGCCGCCTGTGGCCGTACCGGCTGGGCGGTCCGGTCCCACGGCGCGCAAGAATGGAAGATTGTGTGATGGACGTGTGCTGCCCAATGAACTGCATGTGCATCCAGCCCACATGACCAGGACGCCGTGGCCGCCCAGCAGCTAGGTGGGCATGTGTTTCTCCGCACCGCAGCAGATGACTTCGTGCCAGCTGCCTCCGCCGCTCTCCAGACAAGGTGGTTGGCACAAAGTCTTCCACAGTATGGGGAGAAGTACATGCCCGCCGAGCTGCAGGCCCACGATGGCATGCTGCGCGCTGGCCAGCGCCGCCTCGCACTGCTCAGCGGCGTCGCGCGGCGGCCAGGTCTGCCTTGCGCTGCGTGGCGGCGGCGGCCACCCCGCGCTGCGCCGCGCCCCGCTGCGTTGCGCGCCTCTGACTCGTCCTGCGCGGTCGTCAACTGGGCCTGCACGGCGGCCAGGTCGTCGCGCGCGATCTGCAGCGCGTCGACGCTCTCCTTGGCCGCCTGGCCGGCGTGCGGGCCCAGCTGACGACCGCGGAGGACGAGTCGGAGGACCGCGGCAAGCAGCGGGACGCGGCGCAGCGCGGGGTGGCCGAATCCGCCAAGCAGCGCGAGGCGGACCTGGCCTTGGCGCGCGACGCTGCCATGCAGCGCGGGGCAGAGCTGGCCAGCGCGCGCGCTGCGGCCAAGGCAAGCGGCAAGGCGCTGCGGGCCCCGCGCGACGACCTGGCCGCCGTGCAGGCCCGGGGTGCATGGAAGTATGCAGTCCGCATCAGTGTGGTTTTGGACTGTGTCTCAAGCGCACACGCTGTGAGGTCGATATGGGCAGCATGCGGCGCTTGCACTGGCCGCTCGCGCTGACCCAGCGTAGGCTGGCTCGGCGGTTGTCCACCTTGATCTGGGTTGAGTCGGTCGAGCGTCCAGCCGGGGCGCTCTCGGCCGGGTCGATATCGTGCAGAGCACAATGCCCGCCGTGCCGCATGTGCCCTTCCAGCGATAGTCGCCATTGAGGTAAGCCTGCACAGCCGCTCATACCTTTATGAACGGTTGGCTGCAGTGCTCTCTGTTGAAGCCTTGAAAGGCACGGCTCTGGCTTACACCAGGAAAATTGAGCAAAATAGGGCAAGGTGCTTGTGCGCATTCCATAGCAGACTGCGTTAATGCGCGAAGCAGCGCTGATAATGTGTAAGCAATGATTTTTCAGGATTTCAGCATTGTTTTCAGAACAAACAATTAATCCAGCCACCGCTAAGCTGCCTCTCATGTTCGTAGGGCGCATGCCCCGTAGATGATGCAAACAGCAGGCGCACATCAATCAAACGCATGGCTGTGCCCAACACTAGCCCAACAAAGACAAGTCCTGTCTGCTCACGAAAACAGTCTGCTCACGAAAAGTCCTGTCTGCGCGTTTGATAAGGCACGACAGAAGCAAAGCCACGGTGTGGTGATCAGCCCTTGAGCACATGCCATGCTACTTTCAGCAAGAAGACCAGGATACCAATAAGCTCAACCACTGACCCATTTAACGGCCAGCCTGACCAAGTCCGCCATGCTGTTGAGCACGATGGCTGATCCGAACCCACTGGTCGTCCTGGTAGTGAGTGCATGCTAGCAACAAGGACAAGTCCTGTCCTAGACAAGTCCCGTCTATGCTAGGCCAAAAAAAAAGGTGGGCAAAAAGTAATGGTTCGAGTTGAGGCTGAAGCGACTCGAACGCTCGACCTGCTGGAGCTTCCATTTCTGGAATCAGCCGCTCTAGCCAATCTGAGCTACAGCCCCCAACCCTATTCCGCTGGGGGGTATGCTGTCATTCCAGCAATTGGCAGTGGTAATATGAGCCAGGACACATGCATGTCAGGTGCAGTGCTCAGGCTGACTCAGTTGCAATGCACGGCAAGCTGGGCACAGACTACTGGGCAATTGCACAGCACCATAGGCGGTGATATTGCTGTGGGAGGCGTTATTTACCAGCTGCAGGATCCAATGCTTGTAATTCCGCATGGCCTTGTTCCTCCTTGGCATCCGCGCGCTATGTTGGCCTCGCTGCCGCCTGTCTCGGCACTACCACACAAAAGCGCGCAACGGCACTTTCGAGCTGCTCTTGCAGGCCCGCCACAAGGACGTTGCTGCCCTGTTTGAGCAAAAGCTGCTCCCCATGTCCCTCTACCTTGGCCTGAAATATGCTTGTTTCAGCGCATTCAGCACGAAACATGCGACTGCCAAAGCTTCCAAACGGCCCACGCAGGCCTCAAGAGTATTGCTACACTGTGTGCGCAGAGCAAGCCCAAGCAAGCACCCTGCCGCAAGCGCGCTTCCTCCACACTGCAATTCTGTGAGAAAAGGCGGTGCGGGACAGGGACTGGATAACACTTAATGCAGGCTTCAACCCAGCAGGCATGCGGTGCATCGAGCCAGACAAGCATGTCCCATATACCCTGCGGCGATAGGTCCAGGGTCCCGCTTTCAAAAACTGCCCAAGCTGCGCACCGATAAAAACACCTCATCCTGACGCCCCAGCCAGCCATCTGCCCAGCTCCTGCACACGCCTGCGCCCGCTCACGCCCGCCCCAGAGGGTCTTCGCAGCCAGCCACCACGGAGTCCAGCGTGATGGTGCGCTGCATGCAGCTGCAGCGCCTTAGGCGCTGCATGCTCTGCACAATCCGCAGCCGGGCATGCACTGATCCGCCTGGCACCCCCGTGCGCAGAGCTATCGCAAGGTGCCCGCCGTGCGGCGGGACGCCAGAAAACCCGGCGGGCGGCCACCCGGCCTGACAGAGGAGCAGAAGCAGGAGATCAGGTGCGCGGGGCTGCCGGGGCCGCCGCGCTGCGTGCGCTGAACCCGGCGCGTTGACCGCGGCCCCCGGGGCGCCGCAGGGAGGCGTTTGACCTGTTCGACACGGACGGCTCCGGCGCGATCGACGCCAAGGAGCTCAAGGTCGCGATGCGGTGCGCGGCCGGTAGGCGGCGCGGGTCGCCGGCGCGACGCATGCGCCCGGCGGCGTTCACGCGGTGCGCGCGCGCAGGGCGCTGGGCTTCGAGCCCAAGAAGGAGGAGGTGAAGAAGATGATCGCGGACATCGACAAGGACGGCTCCGGCACCATCGACTTTGAGGACTTCCTGGGCATGATGACCACCAAGATGGGCGAGCGCGACAGCAAGGAGGAGATCCTCAAGGCCTTCCGCCTGTTTGACGACGACGAGACCGGCAAGATCTCGTTCAAGAACCTCAAGCGCGTGGCCAAGGAGCTGGGCGAGAGCATGACCGACGAGGAGCTGCAGGCGCGCGCCCGGCTCCCTGCTCTGGCATCAGCAGCCGCGCCGTGCGTGGTTGCGAGCGCGCGCCCTATTTGCTTGTACGGCAGCAGCCGCGCCGTGTGTGGTTGCAAACGCTGTACTCTCGCGCGTCTCGGGCGCGGCTGCTGTCCGCGGCCTGCGCAGCGCTGGCTCGGCGCTCGCAGTCGTGCAGTCAAGAGGGACAGCCCGTGCTGCGCCTCAGCGCACGCCCCGAACCCAGCGTGTGTGTCTGGAACGATCTTCTGCACAGGCAGGCCTGATGGCTGGCTAAGTCGTTTCACAGAATCAGCATTCCCGCTGTCAGCGGCGCGTGAGGCGATGCGTTGTATGTTCATGCGAGTGGGGCGACGCGAGGCGCGATGCGCGCGCGCGCGCGCAGGAGATGATCGACGAGGCGGACCGCGACGGCGACGGCGAGGTCAACGAGGAGGAGTTTATCCGCATTATGCGCAAGACCAGCCTGTTCTGAGCGTGCGCGCGCGGCGCTGCGCCTGCGCGCGGCCGCCCCGCAGCGCGGCCAGCGGCAGGGGTTGCCGACGCCGTGCTGCGGCCGGCCGCGCCTCCGCTTTGCTGTTGCGTCGGGTTGCAGCGAGGGCTCGGCCGCGCGTGCTGGGCACACGCGGTTGCCCTCCTAGTGGCCAGGGGCGTGCTTGCGCGACCTGTGCAGCGGTGTGCTGGCCGCTGTCGCGAGCTCGCGGACGCATGGCCGCGCGTGGTATTGCGCGCGGGCTGAGAGGTGGGCGTGCTGTGCGGGGCTCTCTGGCCGCGCTGTGGGTAAGCCAGCCGGCCAGCCTGCCCTGCACATGTATGCATGCTTCTGCCACGGCCCATGGGTTGACGGAGCCTGTCAGTTGCGAGGGCCGGAGCCCGTGACTGGCCTCTGGATGCTGTGTCATGTGCGGCACGCTCCGGTGGCGCTCGGTCTCTGTCTGTTTAGGGGCACCTGCGAGCCGGGGGCGCCGCGGGGCTGCTTGGACAGCCTTGACAAGAGCGAGCAGCTCTTACTGTCGCATGAATCTGCTTGAACTTACACACTCCCGCGACCGCTGCACCTGCCTAGTCTGAACCCTCAAGAGTGTCCTGTGCGCTACGTCCAAGGTGTACTAATAAGCGGGGGGGGGGGGGGGGGGGGAGGGGAGGCAACCAAACTGGTCACGCCGCAGCAGTGCTGCAGCAGGGCGCCTAGCTCTGCTCTGCTGGAGATGCCAGCAGTGCGCCACGACCTCCTGCAAGTGGCCACTGTCGAGACCGCACGCTGTAAAAAACCGTCCCAGCTATGCTACGGCATGCCCGTGCGATTGGATTCGCTTGTCCTCAGGGAAAGAGCTGGCAAACCCTGGCGCTTTCCGCCAGCAACATGCGCTCACCCAGCGTAAGCATAGGCATACGAGCCCTCCTCATTACCCGCTGGCGACCTAGGCACCCAGCACTGGGCACAGTCTGCAGGCGTGACGGCAAGGTGGCAGCGCCCGGCCTTGCACCAGACATGCCCCAGGCGCGGGCGCATACCCGGCATCCGGCCCTCCAAGCCGCCAACACCGGGCAGCGCCGGCCGCGCCCCGGCGCCAACAAGCAGCATGCTCCGTAGGCAATGCTGAGCGTCCAGCATAGGCAGCCTGCCCGCATGGGTTGCGCCCTGGCATGCGGCCCCCGGCGTACGCCCAGGCAACCATGTTTACAGCGCCGCAGCGCTGCCGGGTGGCAGCCCGCGCTCAGACGCCCCAGTCGCCCTGCGCGTCGTCGCCGTCCCAGCCGTGCAGCGCAATGTCCGGCGTGCCGCCCGCGTCGCCGCCGGCCGCCGGCGCGCCGCCGGCCGCGGCGGCCGCCGCGGCCTTGGGCGCGGGCGACAGCGGCTCGCCGGCCGGCAGGCCCTCCAGCGCGGCCGCGCCCTCGCCTGGCAGCAGGCGGCACGAGTCGTGTGAGCTAACAAGCACATCGGGCCAGGCCAGCACGCCGAGCGGGCAGAGCAAGCTGGGCGCAAACCGCCACGCTGTGAACATCATGGACACTGCCAGCTGACGGGCGAAACTGCGATGCGGCGGTCCGACAGCCTGCCTAAATAGGACCAGGTTCCAGCTGCGGCGCTGCCAACACATGCATGCCGACTGGAACTGGGCGGGAGCGTGCATGGGCAGGAGGCGCGGCCGCGGTCACCTTCGGCGCTGGTGGAGGCAACAACGGCGTCGCCACCGTCGCCGTAGCTGCCGCCGGCCTCCTCGTCGTCACCGCCCACGGTCTCGTCGTCATCATCGCCAAAGCCAAACTTCTCCTCCACCTGCCGCGCGCCGGCAGCGCGCTGCTGCAGCGTGTGTGCAGAGGTGGCAGTGGTGGCGCTTCCCTGGACAGGCCAGTGACGAGCCTGGCGCTGGGCGCAAGCCAGCGCGCCCAACCGGCGCACGCGCTGCGCACCTTGCATCAAGCAGGTGCACTGCCAGCGGCCCGCGAAACGTGCGCTGCGCGCTGTAAACAGAGCCGGGATACCCTGGTATCGACATGATGCCCGATGCCGCGCCGCCAGAAGCACCGTGAGCGGCACGTGTTCAGGCAGCAGCTGCTGACCGGCGCAGGCTCGCTGCGTGTGCGACGCCTGGCAGGCACGGGGGTCGGGCCAGGTGCTGCATCCTACGGGCACTGGCCACGTGGCTGCCGCAGGCCCGGGGCCCACCTCGGCCAGGACGGCGCCAAAATCGATGCCGTGCCCCTCCAGCAGCACCTGCAGCTCGTGCACCTGCCGCGCGCGACGCGCGCTCAGCTCCTGGCGCGGGGCGGCGTGCCGCTCGACTCACCGGCGGGGCGTGGTGCCGCTGGCCTGTGGGACAGGGGCCTCTGGTGCCCGGCGGCCTGGCGCGTTTGCTCGCAGAAGAGGCTGCCGCCACAGGGAGCGGCGCCGCGCCGCACGCCTCCGCTGTGCACGCGTGCGAGCCCCCGCGGGGTCATGCAACCAAGCAGCCGGCGGACGGCGGCGGCGCGCGCCTTGGCGGTCTCCTGGCCGAGGCAGGCCAGCAGCGCGTTGTGGTCCTCGCGCAGCTCCGCCAGCTCGGCCTCCGCGGCCGCCAGGCGCGCGCCCAGGCCTTCGCCCTCGGCCGGTCTGCCTTCGGCGTCGGGGCCAGGGCCAGGGCCGGGGCCGGCCCGCGCGCGGTCGTCTGCCAGCTCCGCCTCCAGCCCGGCCAGCCGCGCGCGCAGCGCGCCGGCCTCGGCGCCGCGCTCTTCGGCGGCGGCCTCCGCAGCCGCCGCGCGCGCCTCCGCGGCAGCGGCGCGGTCGGGCTCGGCCTCGGCCGCGGCCAGGCGGGCGGCGAGGTCGGCCTCGCGCGCGGCACCCGCCTCGGCCGCCGCGGCCGCGCGCGCGGCGTCCTCCTCCAGCCCGGCGTTGGCGGCGTCCAGCATGGCCTCCCAGCGCGCGCGCTCGGCCTGCATGGCGGCCAGCTGCGCGCGCGCGCCAGCCAGCTCGGCCGCGCCGGCCTCCGCAGCCGCGTCCACGGCTGCCAGGCGGCCGCGCAGGCCGCAGGCCTCGTCCGCCAGCGCCGTCGCCCTGCGCACGCGGCCGGTCAGCACGTGCTGCGTCGGTAAGCCTCGGAGGCCACGAAAGTGCCGCCAGAGCGCACACAGCACGACATGCTACACACACGCGGGGCGCGAGTGAGGCCGCACCGCGCGTCCAGCGCGTCCGCGCGGCGCGCCGCGTCGGCGGCCGCAGCCTCGGCCGCGTCTGCGCGCTCGGCCAGGCGCTGCGCGTCGTCCGCGCCGCCAGCCTCGCCGCCGGCGGCCTCCAGCTCCTCGAGACGCTCCTGCGCGCGCGCGCGGGGCCCAGGTCAGCGCCCGCTCGGCCCTCTGCGGCGCTTATGGCCTGTGCGCCCGCCGTGCGACGGCCCCGGATGCAGGAGCGGCGAGCGGTCGCCCGGCGCTCCCAGCAGGCATCCCTCCAGCAACCTGCCAGGTGGTAGATAGATGCGCCCGCGCTCACCGAGAGCGGCCGATCACAAGCAGCCCGGCCGCCCCAGCACAAGCCGCCGCGCCGCGCCTGCAGCTGCTCGTTCTCGGCCGACAGCAGCGCCACGCGCTGGAAGTCCAGCTCCTGCTGCTCGCGCGCGCGGCCCTCGGCGGCCGCGGCCTCCGCGCGCGCGGCCGCCAGCTGCGCGCCGGCGTCGCGCGCGGCCTGCGCGGCCTCCGCCGCGCCGCGCCGCGCCTCTGCCAGCTGCGCCTCCAGCTGCGCGCGCGCGCCCTGCGCCGCGGGCGGCGCTGCTCGGGGGGGGGGCGCCGCGTGAACGCGCGGGCGCGGCGGCGGGCGAGGGCGATACGCGCGCGCATTCGGCAGCCAGGCGTGCGCGGCACGCGCGCGCCGCGCATTTGACAGCCCTTGCTTGAGGGCTGGCGGATACTGCTGAGCTGCACTGGCAGCTCGTGCGCCGTGCATGAGAAGCGGCCTGGACGGGCGCGTTCTGGGCCGCAAGCGGAGAAAGCAGCGCCTGGCCTGCCAGCGGGCAGCCGTCGACGCTTGCAAGGTAAGCACCCGCATGGAGCCCGCGCCCGCAGCTCCGCTGCCGTCTGCCCTGCATAATACACCAGGCAGCGCGCTGCCAGCCTGCACGTGAGCCGCTGCTCCCAAACCATCAAGCCTACCAGCCCGGCGCCGCGCCGCTGACCTGCCAGGCGTCGCCGGCGGCCGCGTGGCGCGCATTTGCGGCCTCCAGCTCCTCCCGCAGCGCGCCGACCGCGGCTTCGGCGTCCGCGGCTGCGGCCGCGGCCGCCTCGGCCGCCGCGGCGTCGCCGCCGGCGGCCTCCAGCTCGTCGATGCGGCCCTGGGCGCGCCGCGCAGCAGCGGCTGCAGCAGAGCCTCCCGCGCCGCAGCGCCGGGTTGCTTCCATGCACTGGTGCGTCCCGGCGCAGGGCCGGACCCCGTCCTCTCGCCTCCACAGAGGCGCCGACCGCCGAGCAGGTAACACAAGCTTTCCGCACAGCTGCGGACAGTGGCGCGATGCACAGCGCCTGCGCATGCCCGACTGGCCGGCGCACTGGGCATGCAGCATGCGCGCGGCGCGCCTGCAGCAGCGCGTTCTCCTCGTCCAGCAGCGCGATGCGCTGGAAGTCAAGCGCCTGCTGCTCGCGGAAGCCCGCCACGTCTGCGGCCAGCGTGGCGGCCTCACCCCGCGCTTTGTGCTCCGCCTCGCGCGCGCCGGCCAGGTCCGCCGCCGCCGCGGCGGCCTGCGCCTCCGCGGCGCGCCCGGCCGCCTGCGCGGCCGCGCCAGCCTCGGCCTGCTCGCGCGCATCGGCCCGGGCGGCGGCCAGCGCGGCGGCCGTGCGCGCGGCGGCCGCGCGCGCGTCATCCAGCTCGGCGCGCGCCGCCTGCGCCTCGCCGCACGCCTCGGCCATCTCGTCGTTCAGCCACTCCACGTCCACGCGCTGCTGCGCGGCCTCGGCGGCTTTGTGGGCGGCGCGGGCGGCGTCCGCGCGCAGCCGCTCCAGCTCGGCGCGCAGCGCCGCGGCCTCGGCGACCGCGCTCGCTGCGCCCGCCGCGCCGGCCCGCAGCGTTTCCAGCTCCGCGCGCAGCTTGTCCGCGTCGAGCGCGGCGCCCGCGGCGGCGTCGGCCTCAGCGCGCAGCCGCCCCAGCTCCTCGCGCAGCGCGCCGGCCTTGGACGCGGCGCCGGCCGCGTCTGCCGCCTCGTTGCGCAGCCGCTCCGCCTCGGCGCGCTGCTGCGCCAGCTCGGCGCGCAGTTCCTCGGCCCCATGCGCAGCGCCCGCGGCGGCGTCCGCCTCGGCGCGCAGCCGCCCCAGCTCCTCTCGCAGCTCCTCCGCCTCAAGCGCCTGCCCTGCAGCAGCGTCCGCCTCGGCGCGCAGGCGTTCCAGCTCGGCGCGCAGCGCGGTGGCCTCAGCGGCTGCGCTAGCAGCGCCCGCCGCCTCGGCGCGCTGCCGCTCCAGCGCGGCACGCAGCTCCTCCGCCTCGGCGGCCGCACTGGCGGCGCCCACGGCCTCGCCCCACAGCGCTTCCAGCTCGGTGCGCAGATCCTCCGCCTCAAGCGCGGCGCCCGCGGCGGCGTCGGCCTCAGCGCGCAGCCGCCCCAGCTCCTCGCGCAGCTCCTCTGCCTCGAGCGCGACGCCCGCGGCGGCGTCGGCCTCGGCGCGCAGCCGCCCCAGCTCCTCGCGCAGCGCGGCGGCCTCGGCGGCCGCGCTCGCGGCGCCCGCGGCCTCAGAGCGCTGCCGCTCCAGCTCCGCGCGCAGCTGCGCGGCCTCGGCGCGCAGCCGCTCCGGCTCCGCAACGTCTGCGGAGCCGCTCGGCGCCGCGGGCGCCCCGGCGCGCAGCCGCTCCAGCTCCGCCGCCTGTGCTGCCGCCTCCTGCAGCGCATGCGCGGAAGGGTCAGGGTTTTTTACAACCTACAACACTGCGAGCAGACAAGCATTGCGCCCACTAAGCTCAGCGGGGCCGTGCGCATGCCATGGCAGCACGCATGGCTGCGAGCGCGCGTCAGCCCCAGGCCGCCGCGCAGATGCGCAGCCGTGCCGGTGTGCGCCGCCTGGCCCCCAGCGGCTCCGCACGCCTGGCGCGCGCGGCCCCTGGCTTGCACCGCCGAACCCCGTGGGCCGGGCGCGGCGCGCGCGCCTTGGCCGCGTGCGCCAGGCGGCCCTCCAGCGCCTCGATCTCCTCGTCCTTGGCCAGGCCCTCCTCCGCCAGCGCCTCTGCCTCCGCCGTCAGCGCCGCCACGCGCGCCTCCAGATCATCCCCACCCTCCGGCGTCGGCTCAGGCGCCGCGGCCGCGCCGGCGTCCGCCCCCTGCGCGGCGCGGGGCAAGGCTCGCCCTGTGAGGCGGGGCGGGGCATGTGCAGGCCCGCAGCTGCCATGCACGCAGTGCTCTCCTGGACCCAGTGACGCGGGGCTTCCAACAAGCGCCTAGCCTGATCATGTGAAGCGCCGCCGCTGCTGCGCGCACAGCCATAGTCGCTGCGTCCCAGCGTCCGCGCATAGCGATGCAGTCGGAAGCGACGCCGCCCCCAGCCCCGACGCCGGCCGCGCACCTGCGCGGCCGCGCTTTCGTCCTGGAGCGCCGCGGCGCGCTGCTCGGCGGCGGCCAGCGCGCCGCGCAGCTCCGCCGCCGCCGCGGCCGCCGCCTCCGCCGCCTCGCTGCGCCGCACGAGCGCCGTCGCGCGCGCCAGAACCTCGTCCAGGGATGCCGCGCCGGGGCCCGCGGCATCGTCCGCGTCGGCCTCCGGGCTTGCGCCCGCGCCAGCGAGCGCGCGAGCGATCGCAGCGCGCTCCACGGTGGCGGCCGCGGCGGCGTCGGCGGCGGGCACGGCCAGGGCCCTAGCACAGTCCTGGGCCGGCGCTCCCGGCGCGGCGGCCTGCGCGGCGGCGAGCGCGGCGGCGAGCGCGTCGCGCTCCTGCATCAGGTCCTCGGACTGCGCGGCGACGGCCTCCGCGTCCGCGCCCAGCTCCGCCAGCTCGGCCTCCAGGCGCGCCTGGCCGCGCGCGCACAGCGACTCATGAGCCAGCAAGTGAGAAGGCTGGCGGCTTAAGAGGCGGTTCGCCCCGCGCAGGCCTGCCCCCTAGGCTCTCCCGCGCACCGCGGCCAGAAGCCGTGCGAGCGATCAATCAGCCTCCCTGGCGCCCCTCAATGAATCGAGGCGGCTGCGAAGAGCGTCAGCGCGGACGCGGGCGCACGCACTGCACAGAGAGCAGCTCGCCGGCCGCCACACCTTGTCGGCCTGCAGCGCGTCGCGCTCGGCCGCCCACGCTTCACTACGCGCCGCAAGCGCGTCCTTTTCGGCCGCCAGCGCCGCTGCGGCCGCGCGCCCCTCGGCCAGCTGGCGCTGCGCGGCGTCCAGCTCCGCCCGCTGCGCGTGCACGCCGCGCGCAAGTTCACGTGCGCGCGGGGCGGGCCACACTAACAAACAGGCGCACCGCATGGGAGAAGAGACTCTCCGCGCGTGCACATATGCGTGCTTGAGCTGCCCGCACAGCAACGCCGGAAACGCTGCTTCTGCGCAGTCAGCAGCACGTCCATGTGTTGGCCCTCGCAGCCTTCCCGCCCGGCTCATACTCAGGCGGGCGCGGCGTGAGGGCGCGCCTGCTGGCTGGCGTCCGCGCCGGCGGGCGGCGCGGCCTGCGCGAACGCGGACACGACACGTGGCGGCTCCGCCTCGCCCGCGCCTGGCGCCTCCGCGGGCGGCGCGCCTGCAGGCGCACCAGTGTGGGCGCCGCTGCAAAACAGGCAATGCGTTTTGGGGAGATGGAGCAGGCGCACCGGGCTGGTGCAGCGGCACAGTGGAGCGGGCATCCCAACCTTACCAGGTTCACATGCCCTGCCACTCGTTGACAAGCTCATGCATGTCCCGCGCGGGCGCACCAGCCGCGCCCTCGCCGATCAGGCTCTCAAAAAAGTCGTCGCCCGCTGGCGCGGCGTGCGACACGGGCGGCCCGCCGTTCGCGGCGGCCGCCGCGCCGGCCGCCGGCAGGCCGTTGCCGTGCGGCGCCTGCGCGCGCGCGCGTTTGGCGCCAGGGCGGGGCGGCTGCAGCCCGGCCCGGCGCCGCACAGAGGCCCGCGCGCGCCTGCGCCGCGCGCGTGTGCGCGCGCAGGCCGGACCCACAGCGCAGCGATCCAGCCATGCTGGCCGCGGGACAGGGGCTGCAACGCGCTGCATGACATTCCGTACTCAGCGCTCTCGTGCATCAGCCAGAGGAGGGCGGGGGGCACCTCGTCCATGCTGGCGCGGCCGGCGTCGAGCAGCTGAGCGGACTGGCGCTGCGCAGTGGGCGCGCCGCTGCTGCCGACCGCCTCGTCGAACGGCGAGGACAGCCGCGCGTTCAGCCGCTTGCCCAGCAGCTCGGGGCCGGTCCTGCGCGCGGGGCGCCCGGTGACCCACCAGCTCATGAGGCGAGGCACACGTAGCTATTTGCGCGACGCAGGCGCCGCCTGCATGGCGGGACAACAGCAGGCTGCCGTCGATGCGCTGCTAAAGCAAGCGCCGCGCAGCTCGCTGGCACAGCAGGCAGCGGCCGCGCCGGGCGCGCACCCCTCGGCGGTGAACTGCGCAGCCAGCGCCTGGAAGTCCAGCGCCGGCGCGGCGCCGCGGTCGTCGCCGCCGGCGTCCGCGGCGGGCGTCGCGCCGGCGGAGCGCGGGCGGCCAGACGCCGCTAGCAGCGTGCGCGGCGTCGCCGCGCCGCCGCCGCCGGCGCCGGCGTCGCCGCCCAGCAGCAGCGTGTGGTCTGCCGAGCGCGGGCGCTCGATCGAGGCGGCGCGCGGCGCGGCGCCCGCGGCAGCCCAGGCCGCGCCGGCGCGCGCGCCCGCGGCCGCCGCCCACGCCGCGCGCGGCGTGTCCGCGACGCCGCCGGCCTGCAGCCCGCCGAACGGCAGCGGCAGCGAGGCGGCGCCGACGCGGCCGCGCGGCCCCGGCGACGCGGCGCCCGCGCCCGCGTAGCCGCGCGGCGTGGCCGCCTCGCCCGGCCCGGCGTGCGCGTGCGGCGCGCCAAACACGGGCGGCAGCCGCAGCGCGCCCGGGCTGCCGGCGTGCGGCTGCGGCGCGGGCGCGTGGCCCGGCGCGCCGTGCGGCTGCGACGCGCTTTTGGGCAGAAAGGCGGCGAAGGCGCCGCCGGCCGCGAGCGGCGACGCGCCGCCGGGCGGCCCGTGGCTGCCGCCGTCGGCGCGCAGGCGCGTCGTGTCCAGCAGCGGCACCGGCGGCGGCGGCGGCGCGGCGTAGCCGCCGGCGCGGCTGCCGCCGCCGGCCTCCAGCGCGTCCAGGTCGCCGCCCGGCTCGCCCCAGCCCTCGCCGCTGCCGCGCGCGGGCGCAAAGTCCGGCTCGAACGCCGCGCTGGCGCGCCAGGCGGGCGCCAGGAAGGCGGCCGGCGCCGCGCCGCCCAGCGCGCCCGCCGGCGACGCGGGCGCCGAGGGCGGGTAGCGGTAGGCGGCCGCGCCGCCAGCGGCGCCGGCGCCGCCGCCGCCGGCCCAGCCGGCGGCCGCGGGCGGCGCGGGCGGCGGGCCGCCGTTGGCGCCGTACGGCTCCGCGGAGTAGGCCTGCACGGAGTGCGAGCGCGCGCCGCCGACGGCCCACGCCGGGCTGGCGGCCGCGCCGGCGAAGTCTGTCGACGCGCGGCGCGGCGCGGGCAGGGCCTCGCGCGCGGGCGCGCCAGGGCGCGCAGCGGCCGGCGGCGCGGCCGGCGCGCCATCGCCGGCGAGCCAGTCGTCGGCGCCGCCGCCGTTCTCGCCCCAGAACGCGACGCCGGCCGGCAATGGCGGCTCGCCGGCGGCCGCGCGCGCAGGGCTGGCCGCGGGCGGCGGCCCCTGCACCGCGTCGCCGCCGCGCTCCGGCCCGGCCGGCGGCGCCGGCGCGGCGCCCTCGCGGCCGGCATCGCCGCGCGGGAAGCGCGCACCCAGGCCGCCGACCGCCGACTGCACGGCGTCTGCGCGCGCGCCCGCCGCCTCAGCGCCCGCGGGAGGCGGAGGTGCCGCACAAGAGCATCGCGCGGGGGAGCGTGTCGGGCAGAGGCGGCGCAGGCGGCCGCAGTGATGCGGCGTGCCGGCGGCGCGGACGTGTCGGCCAAGCGCAGTTGTCTCCGAGCAGGCCCCACAGCCGGCGAAATCCCAGGCTCTGCGGCAGCCGCTCGCGCGGTCTACGCACCGGCTGCGCTCCGGCCTACAGAACGCCCCTACAGCCCTGCTTCGGCAGGGCACGCGCGCAGCACACGACGCCCAGCCCTGCCGCGCGCACCCGAGCGCACGAGGCCGGTGACCCAGCCGGCGAGCGCGCCGCCCGCGCTCTCGGCCGCCTCCGCCAGGGCCACGCCCGCCAGGCGCGGCGCTGCGCGCGCGGGGTCCGCGCGCGCGCCCGCGCCGCTGCCGGCGCGCGCCGCGCCGTCAGGGTCGCCTTCGCCCGCGGCCCCCTCGGCGGCCGCGTCGCCCGCGGACGCGAGCGAGACCGCGTCCTCCTCGGTCGCGCTGCGCTCCGACACCGCGTCCCAGGGCAGCGGGCCTGCGCACGCGCGCGCGCGCTCAGCTCAGGGCGCGCACGGCCGAGCATGGGCGCGGGGAGCCGCGAGCAGGCGCCACTCATAAACATGCAGTGTGGGCCACAGCGCAGGCCTTGTGCGTCAATGCCCGGCTGATGCGTCGATGCCCCGGCTGCCGCGCCGCGCTCGCGAGGCGGGGCGGTGCGCGCGGGCGGGGCGGGCGGGGCGGCGCGCACCGGCGAGCTTGCCGAAGCTGGGCTGCGCACGCTTGGTGGCGGCCGCCCAGTCGCCGAGCGAGGAGGCGCTGGCGGCGGGCTCCAAGCCGCTCGCGCCGCCGCCGCCGCCGCCGTCTGCGCGCAGCGGGGGGCAGCGGGCGCTGGGACGGCCGGGCTGCGCCGACAGGTGACCTGAGCATTGGCGCGTCTGAAAGGGGCCCGGCGCACTGCCAGGCACACAGGTGGTTTTGAGCTGAGGAAGAGGCAGGCGATTTGGCTTGGTGCATGCAGAGGGACGTGGGCGGCGAGCGCCGCCCTACGCTGGCCGCCAGGGTGCGACACAGCGGGCAGGCGCGCATACGCGCAGGTTCGCAACGGCAGAACGCTTGGCGCGCTCACTAAGCATCGGGCACGCAGCACCTTGCGCATTGGCGCACACGGCTTCCCGACGCAAGGACCGGCGCGCACCCGCGCCCGCGGCCGGCGCGCTCGCCTCGGCGGGCAGCGCGTCCCGCGCTGCGCCGTCGTGTTCCAGGCCGCCATTGGCGTCGGCGGCGGCCGACGCTGCTGCGCTCGGAGACTCGCCCTTGCCCGATGCAGGCGCCCCAACCTCACCAGCGGCCTGCCGCTCGCCGCCGTCCTCGCCCGCGGCCTCCGGGCGCCAGCGGGCGGGCTCCTCCGCGCCGTGCCCCTCCACAGCAGAGCCCGCGCTCTGGCCGGCGCGCGGCGCGTCGTCGCCGTCGCCCGGCGCCGTGTCGCCGCCCAAGCCCGCAACGGCATGCTCCGCCGCGTCCGCCGCATCCGCGCCGGCGGCCGCGTCGGCGCCGTCCTCGGGCGGCTCGGGCGCCTGCCCGACCGCCGGCCATGCGGGCGCGCCGTCGCCGGCCGCGCCATTGCCGGCCGCGCCAGCCGCGCCCGGCGCCGCGTGCGCGTCCGCGTGCTCAGCAGCCGCATCGAACGCGGACGGATCGCCGGCGGGCTCGGCGTGCGCATCATCCTGGGCGGGGTCAGGGCCGTCGGGCGCGGGCGCTGCGGGCGCGGGCGCGCCGGCGGCCTCGGCCTGCGCGACCAGGCCGGCGACCCACTCCCCCGCCTCGGCCTCCGTGCACTGGCCGATCTCCACGTAGTACGCCGCCCAGGCGTGCATCTGCACGCCGGCCGCCGGTCACGCCGCCTGTCACGCCCCGAGCGCGGCGAGGGACAGCAGGTGTGTCGAGGCCTCGTCAGCGCGTGCGTGACGCGCGCGCGTCCAGGTGAACAGGCGGCTGCAACGCACGACCGCCGTGCTTGGAGGCCGTCCCCGTGACCTGCCTCGCCCGAAGCCGCACTGCGGTGCATGCAGCCTTCCCCCGCCCGCTTTGGCGCGGCAGGGGGCTGCGCCGCCAGCGCGGGGCCGCGCCTGGTCCCATGTGTACCCTCCGTAGGGTCCCGCCTCGCCGCCGCCCACCTCGCCGCCGCCCGCCTCGCCGCCGCCCGCCTCGCCGCCGCCCTCGCCGCCGCCGCCCCAGGCGCCCGTGCCGCCGCCCTCCACGCGGCTGCCCGCGTCCGCGCCGGCCGCCGCGCCGCCGCCGGCCTCCGCGGCCCAGCCGCCTTCCGCGCCGCCGGCGCCGCCCTGCGGGGCCGCCAGCGCGTCCGCCCCGCCCTCCCAGCCGCCACGGGCGCCTTCGGGCAGGTCGAGCGGGTCGCCGCCCGGCAGCCCGCCGCCGCCTGCGCCCGCGGGCAGGCCCAGCGCGTCCTCCCCGTGCGCCCAGGCGCCCTGCAGGGGCTCCAGCGGGTCCGCGCCGCTCCCCCAGCCGCCGGCGCCGCCCGCATCCGGGGCGTCCAACGGGTCGCCGCCCTGTCCCCAGCCGCCGCCACCCGCCTCGCCCCCTGGCGCGCCAGACCCCACGCCGGCGCCGCCGGCCGCCTCTGCGCCGCGCTCGGCACCGGGCGCGGCCCAGGCAGCGCCCTCCGGATCGGGCGCGCCGCCGGCGTCAGCGGCGGGGGCGCCCGCGCGCCAGCCCTGCCAGGCGGGCGCGTCCGGGGCGGAGCTGGTGGGTGAGCCGGCGGGCGGCGCGTCCGCCTCGCTGCCCGCGGCCGCGTCGGCGCTCCAGCCGGGGCCCGACAGCGAGGGCTCGCCGCCGCCCCAGCTCGCGTTCTCGCCCACGGACTCGCTGGGCGTGATGCCTGCGCGCGGCCGTCGGCGGTCGGCGCCGGCCAAACGCAGGCGGGGCCCGCGCGGCTGGCTGTGTATTGCAGCTATGGCGTTTCCTGCTGCAGGCAGCTGTCCACGCCTGAGGCGGCAGGACGGCGAGGGGCGCCGGAGTGCGCTCGGTGCTGCTGGGCGCGCACCCGCCTCGGGAGCAGCAGTGGCGTTGTCATTGTCCGCGACCGCGGGCTCGCAAGCGTCTGCACGCCCCGCCGTTTGTCAGCACACCAGCACCAAGCGCTCTGCGGAGGGCGCTGCTTGCGGGATCGCGCACTGGCAGGAGCACCGCAGGCTCGGCAGAGCCCGCGCAGAGCCCTGCACGGCAGAGCGCGGCGCACCGAGCTTGGCGCGCTTGGGGCTCGCCACTGCCTCGCTGTCGTCGGCGCCGCGCACGTCGGCGCGCCCGCGGCCCTTTGCGCCCCGCCCAAATGCGGCGTACCCGCCCGCCTGGCGCAGGCCGGGCTCGTCGGCGCCGCCCCGGTGAGGGCGCCGCAAGGCTCCGCACGACAGGCGCCGCAGCACCAACACCAGCCGTTGACATGCCCCACCGGCAGACCCCGCCTGGTGTGCAGCAAGGCGCGCGGCCAGGCTGGCCCCCGCCTTGCGGACACTGTGGACCGTGTCCGCGCACGGGGCCGCGCAGGCGGCCATGCAGGCGCAGACACTGTGGACCGTGTCCGCGCACGGGGCCGCGCAGGCGGCCATGCAGGCGCAGGCTATCGCACGGAAGACAGGGCCGCGCCTGCGAGGACGCGGCCGCGCCCGGCACGAAGAAGCGCGGCTGCGCGGCCGCCGCGCCGGCCGCCGCTCCCCCGCCCGGCACGAAGAACTGCGCCGGCGGGCCAACGTTATTAGGGTGCCCTGGCGACTACCTCTCGCCGCACGCGCAGCGCCCGACAGCCGCAGCAGGCTGTTCAGACGCCCGGGCGTTTGCCGAGCTGAACGGCGACAGCTGCCCCGCCAACCATGCAGCCACAGCCTCATGGGCCGCCCTGCCTGCACGTCCTCGCCAGACACGCGTGCGCCCCGCCGCGCTGGGCAACCCGCACTGACTGGCGCAGTTGCACAGGCCGCGCCTGCGTGCTCAGAGTGTCTGCGACCTGACGAGTGCATACTGCGCAGGTTGGCTCGTGCGCGGGAGCCCCACCCTGCCGTGCTCACCCAACCCTGAGTCCCCCACAGCAGTAGCCGCGCACCGTGGGCGCCGACGGCGCAAGCGGCGGCCTGGGCGCCAGCGCGTCCGCGGGCACCGCCGCGCGCGCCGTCCCGCCCAGCAGCCCTGCATCGGCGTACCGCGCGGCCACGCCCCGCGCCCTGTGTCCCCGCACGAACCATGTAGTTCATATACACTAATGGCTCAGGTCCTGGCGCTGACCACAGCACTGGCTGGCTCGGCGCCGTCAAAAGCTGCCACCCGCAGCTTTAGAGACAGGCGCGCCGCCAGTGCACTCGTGCGGGGCTGCTAGCCCCCGGTGGCCTCCTTGGCACGTGCCAGTAGCAGCCAACGTCCGCAGCATAGCGCGCCGGGAGGGCAGCGCACAGGAAGGCGCGCTGGTGCACTGCCCCAGCCTGCGCTGTGTGCGCACCCGGTGGCGCGCGCGGCGCCGTCCCCCTGGCCGCTGCCGGCGTCGGACGCGGCGGGCGACGCCGCGCGCGACGGCGGCGGCGGCGGCGCCCCGCCGCCCTCCGGCGCGGGCTCCCCAGGCATCCGCCACATCTTCAGCTGTCGAACAGACCACATGCACCCGCTCAGCCACTGCAGTGCCTTATAGTAGCTGCCCGCGCCCCCCTGCCGCCCACCACACCTGCCCGCTGCCACACCGAGCGCGGGCGCGCCCCGCGGAGCCTCAGCGCACGCGCAGGACGCAGGCACGCCCCCGCCAGCTGGGTCGGCCGTGTGATCAGGCACCAGCCCCATTGCCACAACGACAGCGCGCTGCAGGGCGATCAAGGCACGCGGCCGTCCCGGCGCCCCGCCCGCTAGGCTGCCGCGCCTCCCGCGCCCAGCAGAGGCCCGCGACAGGCACAGGGGCGCCCGGCCCTGGGCGCACCTCCTCGTCGTAGAACATCGTGTTCTTCTCGCCCAGCTTGGCCTTGACGGGCTTCTTGCGGCCCTCGGCCGCGCCCTGCGCCGCGCGAGCGCGCAGGCTCCGGGGCTGCCGCAGGCACGGATTGCTGGGTACGCAAAGATACCGCGCGGCCTTGTCACTGTCATACAACTGAACGCATGCAGGGCCCAGACGTCCGGGCGCACGCCTGGCGCGATCAGGTGAGCGGGGTGGTGCGCAGCGCTGTGTGATGCCAGCGCGGCTGAGGAGAGCGTGCAGAGCACTGCACGGGCATCCCCGGCCCCGTACCTTGCCGCTCCATAGCCGCCCAAACAGGCCGCTCCGCTGGGCGGGCGGGGCCGCTTGCGCTTGCGACATCCCGCGCTGATCCCGCGCTCAGCAGACGCACATCGCGGACGCCGCTGCCGCCGCGGCTGCCAGACGCGAGACTCCCAGCTCGCTGGCAGCGAGCACTGCGGGCGACTTGTGTGACCGATCTGCGCCTTGCTGCTGACACCTGTGCGCTTGGGCACACGCTCGTCTAGGCCGGCACGGACTGGGGAGCATGGCCCGCCGTGCGCACAAGTCCTTCGCACTCTCCGATAGCAGCCGTACCCTAAACAGGCCCTGATGGAAAACAAAATTTTTGAGCTTGAGCGGCTGCTTGGCAAGGCCCTCGCCAAGTTGCGCCCTGCTGAGCTGCAATAAGCTGCGCATTGGCGTGGCGGGCACGATACATAGGCCAGTCTTCAGGTCCTGCTTAGTGCAATGCACCGCCATAGCTTTGCTGGGCTGCCCGGCCTTGGTTGTGGCTCCGGCGACGGGCGATACGGCGGCGTTCTGCTTGGAAACGATTCCAGCGGCAGGGAACTGGTGTACTGCACTGTGGGCCTCACCAAAGAAGCAATGCACACATACCAATTTAAGGCCGATACACTGGACGCGCATCCCGGCGCGCTGGTGGCCTCTCTGGCTGGCCTTGAGGTGAGTGGCCGGCAAGTTCTGCCAGTGTGGAGCGGCGCAGCGGTCTTGCGTTCTGACGGGGCGCTTGTGCTTTTGCCCACGGGTGATGCTTGCACCAGCGGCCCGGCATTTCCTGCCAGTGCCCGAGTCTGCGCTGTGACAACATGTGGCGAAGAGAGGCGCGAAGGGTGTCGCGTCTGGCAGCGCGGCGCGGTGGACCGGCCGGTCACGTTGACGTTCCACCGCTGCCCAGAGCTGTTCCACCGCCTGCACGATTACATGTGGTGAGCTCCTGCTTCTCCCCAGCAGCAGCTGCTGACTGAGGTGCTGCCTCTGCATCAGCCAACTGCGGCTGTGCACGGGCTTGGCATGCAGACTCACTGTGGTGGGACCGGGAAAGGGGCGCCATGCAGCAGGCGCCCTGGCTGCAGAGGTCTGCTCCCGCACATCGCGGTCGCCACTCAGCTGCCAGGCAGCGGCCGGCCGCCAGCGCTGCCCGGGCGCGCGCGGCAGGTGCGGGAGGCCGGCCGCCCTGCCGGTCGGGGTCGACCTGGTGGACTACGCCAGGGAGGCCGACTTCTACCAGCTGCCTCCGCAGGCGATACCCCTGCCGCTGCTGCTGCATGCGCGCGTCCTGCAGGCGCACGAGGCCGCCGTGGAGGGCATGCTGGCGCACCTGCTGGTGCGCGGCACGCCCCGCGCGCCGGGCGCCCGGCGCCCCGCCCGTCCTCGGCGCGCCGCGGCGGCCCGCTGCGCGCCGAGCTCGGCCGCGCGCGCGCGCCAGGCGCGCACGACGGCGGGCCACGGCGACGCGGCGTTCCTGGTGTGCGCCAAGGCCAGGGCGGGCTGCGCCGCGGCGAGCGGCCCGGCGCTGGAGGTGGCGGCCGTGCCGGTGTCCGCCGGCTACCCGGTCGGCCGCGCGCCGCTGCCGGGCAACATCTGGAGCTATGGCAGGGACGGCGAGGCCGCGCCGCCCGCCAGCGTGCTGGCCGTCCTCACCGAGCGGCTGGAGCGCCTGTCGGGCGCCCGGGTCGCCCAGGCGTACAAGGTGAGGTGGGGGCCGGGCGACCGGCCGCCGCCGCCCGGGGCTGCTCTGACGCGCACCCTACCCGCGCGCCCGTGCCACCGGTCCCAACGCCGCCGCTGCGCAGGCCGTGCCGGGCGTGCGCTTCGAGGTGCCGTCGCAGGTGCTGGGCCCGCGCTGCTGGGCCCGCCTGCGCAGTGCGCCGCTAGGCTGCGCTCCCGCGCCGCGGCAGAGCGGGGCGCTGACTCGAGTGTATGGCGAGGCCCGCGCAGCACGACGCGCAGCCGATGCAGGTGCTGGAGGTGACCGTACAGCCCACCGACGGCCGCAAAGGCTACTCCGACAGCCTGTCAGAGAGCGCGATGCGAGGCGCGACGGCCTGACGCCGAGCGCGGCGCGTCTGCGGCCGGGGGCGGGTTCCGGCTGGGCGAGGCGCGGCCGCCCTGCCCTCGGCCCACGCTGCCTGGGTGTCTGTAACAGGTGTCTGTGACCTCGTGCGCCGCGCACTGTGTACATGTCGGTCAGCGTGACTGAACAGGCGCATGCAGCGTACAGCCTGGGTGCTCACGCGACAGGCGGAGCGCTTTTCCCTTTTTGCTCACATGTGGCGAGCAGCATATTGTGTAAATGATAGTGATGCGCGCCTCAGAGGTAGGCTTGTGGCAAAGTATGGGTACCCTGGAAGGCTGTTAAGCGGTTTGTACATTGAAGACAGTTTTGAGGCTGGGTTGATGCCCTGTTACACCGCCCGGCATCCCTCAGTGATCCCTGTGTGCAGTGATGAGCCGGCTGAGGCACGGCGTGATGAGTTTCATTAACAATGCTGCTAGGTTTTTACTACTAATTTTGTAGGCAAGTAAATGATGGGCAGAGCACAGGCCATGCAGCATGCGGAAGCCCGCCTGTAACAAGCTTGTAGAGGCGAGTGAGCGCGCATTCGGCATCCGCAGCCCCCAAGTCATCACGTATGTGAACACTGCAGCCCAGCCGCGAGCCTCGTGAAACAATTCGTGCACGGGTGTGGCGTGCGTGCCTCCCAGCCGCCTCCCAACTGCCCCACGCGGCGTGCTTGGTTTGGTGGGGGGCGGAAGCACTGTGTCACAGTTGCCCTGCTGCTCTGCTAGCAGGGAGTCTCCTTGAGGTTCAATGTGGCGTGGTCGCAGGAAGTGAAAAGTGGGTGTGACCTTGGACTGCCTGCGGCTCACACGCTCTTGGTGCGGTAGTGCGGGCGGTGGAAGTGTGCACTCCGTCTTTACATTACAACAGCTCTAGTGCCGGCAAGGTACACACTGTGCCGGCAGGATGCAAACGTATGGTCTGCCTCGTGTTGCAAGCATGTAATCTCGCCTCTACTCCAGCAGACTGGCCGAACTGCTGGCGCATGGGTGCCTGCAGAACCGCCTGACGCGCACGCCTCTGGAGCGGCAGCAGGTGGTTGGTAGCACATGCAAGCCAGCTGTCGCGCACACGGCAGGCAGCTGCGGGGTGCCCACGAGTGTTGCCCGCACTGCAATTGCACCTTCATGGCGCATAGCCCATTGCTCCAGTCTAATGGACCATAACGTTACAGTGCACCGCCGTGCCCTGCCCTATTTCCCCCCTTCCCAATTCATTTTGGATTCACTGGTAAAGATGACGTCTAGCTCAGACGTCTGCGCACTACCGTGCGCGCGTAGGAAGGTGGCCCAGAGTGCTGAGCAATTTGACACCGCTGGTTCCACACCAGGGCTATATGCATACGTGCCGTTTGTCATTCACCGCACCCCAGACCTCCTTTGCAATGGAGGCAGAGTTTGGCATGGCGAGTCCCGGATCTAGTGATCAAGCCGCCAAGGAGGTGCGGCACTCTTACGCCAATACAAGGACAACACATTGGCGCTGTGTGCGGTGAATGACTCTCGCGTCGCTTGGAAACCTGAGGTGCTGCGAAGCAGCGCCAGAGAGCTAGCCTGCGCTTGCGCTCGGTTGCGACTGGCTGCAATGAGCTGCAAGCCTTGCCTTGCCGAGGTGTTGATATGCGTGACGGGCCCACACACGCCCTGCGCAAGCTGCCCCCCCCCTTCCCTCCAGAGACTCCTGCAACCTCGAGGCAAGCTGCCACGCGCCTCGCAGTGTGAGAGCGTGTGCCAGCAGAGTCCTGGTTGGTGCAGCATTACACCGGTGAGAGATCGGACCGCAGGCGGAGAACACTGCCTGCACGTCCATCTGGCTGCCCAAGCCCACGCTGCACTGCCTCGCGCCGCAGCCGAGGTCACAGCCTCGCGTCACGCGCCCTGCCGGCCGCGCAGGTGCCTTTCACGACACTGCCCAACGAGCTGCTGGGCGCCATCCTGCGGCGCGCCTGGGCGGACAGGCCGCCGCGCCCTGCAGCGGAGGAGGTGCGCGCCGCGGCCGGCCTGGCGTCCGTGTGCCGCCGCATGCGCGAGCTGCTGCGCGCGGCGCCGCTGCCGCTGGCGCTCGACTTCAGCGCGGCGCCTTCGAGCGACGCGCAGCGCCGCTGGCTGCTCGGTCCCGCGCGGGCCGGCCGCGTGGAGGCCGCCAAGTTCTGCGTCGTTTCTAATGAAGATGAGGAGCCATTTCCGGATATCCTGTGGGAGCGGCCGCTGCTTGATCGGTTTCTGGCCCGGCACGGCGGCGCGCTGCTGCAGCTGTCCGGAGTGCCGCTGCAGCTGGTGGCCTGTGGGAGGAGGCACATGGCGCGGCCTGCTCTAGACCTGAGCGGCCTGCGCCTGACCAAGCTGGGCATCACCTGCTGTGATATCAATGCCTACAGATACGACTGCGAGTTCTTGTGGCCCGAGTACATGCCAAGCACCCTAGAGGAGCTGGACCTGCTCGGCCTGTCTGGGCTGATGTCTGACCTTGACATGTCGAACATAGCATGGGCGCCGCGCTTGGGCCCAGGCGTGGGAGGGTGGTTGCCACGGCTGCACACCCTCCGCTTGACAGCCGGTGATGTAGCCTATAAACCAGCCAGTAGTGTGAGCCCATGGTTGGGCATTGACAATCCACCCCTCCTGGAGGGCTTGGCTAGCCTCCCGCATCTCGAGGTGGACGGCTCTGGGGCGGCTGTTGAAGGCTTGGAGGTTCAGGTCTTTAACAAGGTCAGGTCTGCGCGCGTCGTGTCCGGTGGCCATGTGGAACTGTGGGCCGACGAGGAGGATGCGGCCATGGCCGCGGAACGCCTCTGCCAAGCCCGCCTGCAAGCTGCAGAGCTGTGCGCCGAGCGCGACGGCATTCGCATATTTCGTTTAGTCCGGGGGGATAAGTGTGACGTTGAGTGCGCGGAGCGTCTCACTCGTGAGCTTGTGCTAAAAATGATAACCAGGTGCGGGGACCGCTTTGCGGTTGAGGTGGAATTTCCTGAGGTGCCTCCGGATGGGCGCCATCGGGGCAAGGCCAGGCTGACCCGACTGGCCTGGCGCCGCTGGCCTGCCCCCGGCGCGCCCAACCTGCCGGCAGCCAGGGCTGCGCACGAGCGCGCTCGCGCATGGGCGATGGGAGGCCCGCCGTGTGATGTAGGTGGTGAGGACGATGCTTCATAGCACTGACCTTGGGTGTGGGTTAGGGGTACATGCACAGGGCCAGTTGCAAGCTCAACAAGAACTGCAAGGCGTTGCGACCAGCACACGCTGAAGATGCTGAGAGCGATGAAATGCGGCAAGGGAACACATACACACTGATCGTGCTGAAATGTGTATGTAGGAGGGGCAAGGACGCGCGTCAAATAAAGCTAGGACTGTAAGCATGGAATGGTGATTGTGCTGCTCCTTCTATCACGCTCCTGTGTCAACATAAGCACAGTGTCCAAACTCGTGTTCGCATAACATGCATGATAGCCAGCACCTGCTCATGCCAGCCGTAGCTCTGGAGCAAAGCCTACCTATGCAAGACAGTGCATAGGCGCAACAGGCCATGGTCGGTCGTTGAACAGGAACATGTGCTGCTCAGCAAGCTGAAGCCTGCCTGTAACAAGCTTGCGGAGATAAATGAGCGCGCGTTTGGCATCCGCAGCCCCCTGTCATCACGCACGTGAGCACTGTAGCCCAGCCGCAAGCCTAGCGAAATATCTCGTGCGCGGTTGTGACGTGCGTGCCTCCCAGCCGCCTCCCAGCTGCCTCGCGCGGTGTGCTTGGTGGGGGGTGGAGACGCTGTGCCACGGCTGCCCTGCTGCTCTACTTGCAACATGTGTCGCAACTGTTTCTGGATGGCTCGTAGCCCTTTGCTGCAATTCAGGCCTTGCCTGGCGTTACAATGAAGCCAGATTCCGTACCCTGTCTACCATTGGACTTGCTTAAAGTCCGAACCGTTGCCTCGAAGGAACAGCGCCACACTGCAAACCCATGTGCCATGCAGCGCAGCTGCGGCCTGCCTGATGCGTCCGTACGGGGTCGCACGCGCATCGCGCCAAGCAGGACAGGCAAACAGTCTGCCTGCCCCGCCAGGTTTCCCGGCGTGGTGGGCATGTTTGGCGCGGCGCTGCTGGCGGCCAGCGGCCTGGCGGCCGGCGGCGCCTGGTGGGGCGTGGCCGGGCTGCTGCACCTATCGGCCGGCGCGGGCGCCGTGCTGCTGGCCGCCCAGGCCTTTGCGCTGCACGCCTATGCGCAGCACTGGTGCGGGCCTGCAGACGCGCCCCTGCGAGCTGCACCAGCGCTTGGGCACTGCGCAGGCCGCCCCGCCCTGATGGGTCGAGGCGCTGCCGGCGCCCGGCGACGCGGCGCCGAGCCTGCATGCGCGCGTATTTGAGCACACAGCGCGGACGGCGCGCAGGCCGGTGCTGGCGGTAGCGGCCAGACACGACAGCAGCGGCGGCCTGCGCGCCGTGCTGCGCGTCCTGGATGCGCACGCAGCGCCGCTGTGCGCCGCGGCGGCCGCGCTGGGCGCTGCGCAGGCCGCCTGCCTCGTCGCGGCCGCCGCATATGGGTCGCGCACGCCGCTGGCCGCGCGCGCGCAGACGGCCGGCTGCTGGGCCAGGTAGGCGCCCCATGGGCATGCGAGCGTGCCATATGCGCAGTGGAGGGGTGCTCAGTGGTTCTTGGCGGAGCAACTGGCTGTCCTATTCTGGCGTGCTGCATGCGTTCATGTGCGTTTTTCCATGACGCTGTCGGGTGCATGCTGCATGGCTGGCCAAGCTCACCAAACACGTTGCTGGCTGTCGATGAATGTCTTGCAGCGCGTGAGAAGGCGTCGCACAGCGCTGCACAGCGGTGGCCAAGCATGCACAGCGCGCAGGGCCAAGTGCAGCAAGGGCGCCGCTGCTGCGGCGGCCGTGGCGGGCGCGGCCGCCGCCGCCGCGCGCGCGCGCCTGGCGCAGCTGCCGCCGCCAGACAAGCTGCTCGGCGCGCTGTCCGCGCGGCTGTCGTCCTCAGGCGGGCCTGGCTCCCGTGCGTCCTCCGGCGCGTCGCGCGCCTCCAGCGCCGGCGCCCGCTCGTCCGGCCGGGAGTCAGGCTCCTCGTTGGGCTCGCACGCGTCCGACGCGCCCGCAGGGTCGCTGCGCGGCGGCAGCGCGGGCGCGCCCTGCTCCGAGGCCGGCTCCGACGCGCCGGGCGGGGAGAGCGGCGTAGGGCAGGCGCTGCCGGGCGCCGCGGGGCGCGCGGACGCGCAGCCGGTGGTGCTGTACGCCGCGTTTGGCGGCACGCCGTGGGCGGCGCTGCCGCGCGCGCTGGCGCCGTCGCCGCCGGCGTCGCCGGTCGGCAGCGCGGCGCCCGCGCCTGTGCGCTGGGCGCTGCGCGACGCGCAGCTGCCGTACTGAGCGCTGGGCACTGCGCCTGGGGAGCGAGGCTGTACTAAGGGCCAGAGTGATCATTCTACCTGCTATGGAGCACTGGCCGTACTGGGCACTGGGGCTGCGCGCTGCGCGCTCACTACATCGCGAGCGCGAAGGTTGTCAGGGTTGCCCTTTCAGGGTGGCCCTCCTCATAGTTGGACATTGCAGACTCATGACCTGCAACAGTGGGCAAGCAACTGTGTATAAATAGCAAACTGCTGCAAATGTCAGCGGGTAGTTGAGGCTGCCGAGGGAAGCTTGGGTACGCTCGAGAGTCCAATGCATTGTGGTGACAGGACAGGCAGGGATGCAGTACTTGACACCCATTCCAGTACAGGACGGATTGAAGTCTTGAATGAGGATTGAAGCCTTAAAGCATGTTGCCTGCCTAGCCTGGATAGGCTGGAAAGTCCTGCTGTGCTGGGTGCTTGCGCTGGCGGAAGTGGCAGAGGGTCTGCATCTGAACACTGGAAGAGTTGAAGCATGGCGGCAGGCCCACCAACAGGGCATTTTCTTGGGCGGCTACAGGATCAGCACAGGTCCGGTTTGGGTTGTCGGGGTTGGTGCGTGCGCTCGCGCATTGCCTGGGTCTCGAGCGCCGGCAGGCCTGGAGTGCCATTGTATCGGCCAACAGAGGTGTGAGGTTGTCCATTAGGCTCGAATTGAAGGGGCAAAGCGTGGAGTGATGCCGGGAAGAAACTGACAAGGCACACATTGGCGGTCATACTGGTGGTCAGAGCTCAGCGGCGGAATGCGCAAGGCCGTTTGTGTCCGGCAGAGCAGCCTGTGGGCGATGTCAGAGCGCTGGCTGCTTTGTGACGGGTACTTCTTGGGCTGGTTGCGCCCGCTTTGGCGTGCTCATGTAGCTGAGTGTACATCACGCCATGCTTGCATGCACTGGCGTGCCTGCCGTCCTTACTGGAGTGTGGGCTGCTTGGCAGCAGAGGGGTCTGTTTGCGTGTTGTGGCTGGCAGCTGCTTGCAGACGACTGTGTACTCCGGTCTGCACTTGGGCACCAGCATGCAGGTAGTTGGGCGCACCGTTCACCTGAGCAATCTCTCAGTGTTGGCTTCAAGTCCTGAAGTTCAAGACAGCTGACATGTAGAGAGGCAAGCGTTTGTGTGCCCTGCTGCTCTTCCGAGCAGATGTGGGGGCGGTGGCAGGTTGCAAGCCGAGCATGCAGCCAACAAATGATTGTTGTGTGTTGTTGTGTGCTGTCGTCGCAGGGACATCATGCTGTGGGTGGTGCCATGCGAGCAAGGCAGTAAAATTGACAGGCAACAGTGCATGCTGCTTTGCCCCTTTCCTAACAAAGCTCTGATTGAAGCTGCAAATGTTGGACAGCGGTGCGCCCTGTGCTTGTCACAAGTCTCTGGCACATTCTGATGCGCAAGCTGCCGCGTGCAAGGCCTAGCGCACTGCATGCCAGTGCTGCAATGACTAGTGGTGGTACGGCTCTCCTCGCAGGATGGTCCAGCCCCGATACAGCTGCTCCAGCAACACGATCCTCGCGACCTGCGCGCCCGGCCGCCCGCCACTGCAGCGCTTCTGCTGTGCATGCATGCTCACAGCGGACAAACTGCGACCGAAGGATGACAGAGCCACACAGCACAAGAATGAACATGCTTAATCTGTGTTCTGTTCAAGCCGCACGCCAGCGTGCAGCAAGCATGTGGCGCACGGCCTCCGACCCTGGCAGCACAGGCCTCCGCCGGGAGCCATCGAACACCCACAGCAGCGTGCGCTGTGCTCGAGCGCGTTGCATGGGCCCCAGCGCTGCAACGTGTGTTGCGGGAGGGATGGGTGGACGATGCCACTGCAGGTTCTTGCCGGGTGCCGGGACAGGCTGCGAACCTCGTGGTTAAGCACGCACGCGGACAGGCGCAGCAGGGTGTCGGCGCGCGCGCGCACTGCGTCGCTGTGGCCGTGCGGCCCACCGATGATACAGGCGAGGCAGCCTGCGCCAGAGTCGCCCGCCTACGCGCACGGCGGCGCTCGACGCGGCCGGAAAGGTAAACAGTGAGCTGCAGTGCTGTGCAGTGCTCAAGTGTGGGGCAAGCGCCACTCGCCTTGTCAAACACATGCAGGTTTTCAGACGCCGATTTCCAGGACATGGCTGGTCACGCACGCTGGCGATGAGCTGCGCGATGCCCTCGCTGCCCAGCTCCGCGCCCCGCTCGTCCAGGACCACCACGCGGTCCTGCACCGCCGTGCTGTATGGTACGCCACCGTGCCGCACTGCCAAGGCTGCCGCTCACGGGTGGCCTTGGCTCTTTCCACGAGGGCACGACTCTCACCAGGTTGAGCAGGCTCTGACCAGACCTGCGTATGGCAACGTGGAACCGGCGGCAGGGCTCCCACAACAGTGGGTGGTGGTCGGTGCGGGGTATGGTGGGTGGGGCAGCGAACCGAGGGCGCCAGCGCCTTCAGCACGGCATCGCCCTCTGTGCGCACGGCGACCGCCTGTGCGTCCGAGCGCTTGGGGTTGGGCTGGATGCGCTTCTGCTCCACGCGGACATACCGCGCCAACTTGGCCGCCCAGTCACCTGGCCAGCCCCAAGTTCTGAGCCTTCTGAACCAGTACAAAAAGCTCATCGGCAAGCAGGTGCTCACCTGCGCACGCCTCGGCAGGACCACTGCTGCTCTTTGCGACATAGATGAGCTTGATTGGAACTGCCCGCACCGCGCGGGCAAGCTGCTTGCCAGCGCCAGTCTTGTCGAGCTTGGCGGCTGCGCTGGCGAGCAGCACGGTATGTCTGCACACACGGCAAGTCATATGGCATATGACTTGGCCTGGCCTGGCAGTGGTGGGTGAGCAGCAGCACGCCTCTGCGTCACGCCCAACGCCGCACACAGGCACGCAGGCATAGAACCAGGCGTCAAGCCCAAGTCAAGAGCCCGTCATACAACGAGGTCCACACGAACGGCAAGCGTGCATGAGAAAACCAATGCAGCAAGACGTGCATTTACACCTGGTAGGGCGCCGGACAAGTAGCTTTCGTACAGGCTGCGTACTGACAAGCTTTCCAAGCCTCCACTTACTTCACAGCATTTGCCTACTCGCGTGGGCTCTGCTACATGAATTACACTTTAAACTCTATATATAGATGCAGGTTGTTTTTAATATAAATATAAACATTTGCAGGGTCCATTTTGCCACTTTCACAAGTGGTATACAGACATCAGTTTTCTCACTTCCACTGGCAGCTGTTCACTGCTGCCATGGACGCGCCGAGCGTTGGAGACCTGTCGCCGCTTGCGCAAGTCATTCTGGGCATTAGCGCGCTTTCCATCGCTGTAGCTGCCTTGAGTGTGTGCAACTATGTGGCATCTTGTATTCTGAATACGCTGAGCAGTCGCAAAGCGCGGAATGGTCTAATCACGGCACGCGAGGGGCCTGCAGCGTCACGGCAAGTGCCAGCACACACCGCGTGCAGTGCTGCTGCTCCGGAACTCGAGGAGCACTGCTGTGACAGTCGCCTGCGACGCTGCGACTGAGTACTGGCGTTTTGCAGGCGAAAACAGGCGAGCAGAGTGCAGCCCGCGCCGGCGCCTGAGGAGCCTGCCGCGCCTGCAAAGCCGGGCGTCTCGCTCAAGCAGCTGATGAAGGATAGCAGCAAGAGCGCGGCCAAGGCCAAGGCTGGCAAGCACGGGTGCACTGGGGCCTGCGCGCCGGGCCTCAGCCGCTCCCCATTGCTGCTGTGCACTGCCTGCGCGCGCCCGGCAGCGCGCCGGCCAGAAGGCAAGCGCCCCTCTCTTTTGACACGCGTTGTGCGTGCAGGGCAGGCGCCCTGGACAAGGCTGCGCACCATGCGCTGCACGTGAATACCCTCAAGGTAACGTCTGCCTGCTGCTCGAGGCCTTATTTATACAGCCTTTTGCTTGCTGCCCTGCCCTTTTGCGGCCTTTGCAGAACCCCGTGCTGAAGCACATGCTGCAGGCTTTGCAGCGTGAAACGTGTACACGCGACTGCAGCTGTAGCACGGCACAGCGTATCAAGTCTAACCACAGTCCTGCCAGCGCACAGGGGGACCCTTGCAGGGATGCCGACTGCTGTGTGCAGCTCTGAGCAGCGCCTGAACACGTGCAGGCCCGCACAGCGTGCAAGCATGTGCAGCCGAGACGCGGCCCCGCACAGCCCGCGGAGTCCGCCCGCACAGGCGCCCCTGCCCGCTGCGCTGACGCGCGCGGCGCGCGCAGGGGCACCAGGGCGCGCTCCGGGGCCTTGCATTCAGCCCCGACGGCGGCGCGCTGGCCACCGTCAGCGACGACCGCGCGCTGCGGCTCTTCGCCCTGCGCGACGTGGCGGACCCTGGCCTTAATTCCCGCCGCAGGCGCGCGCCATTTATTGTATACACGCACGCGCTTGCTCGCGCTGCCCCTGGTGCCTGGTCGCGGTGCCGGGCGTGCGTGGCTCGCGGCGTCCTCCCCTGTTGCTGCGGCGGCGTGCACAGGGTGCGGCGGGGGGTCGGTGCGAAGGGAAAAAGAGCTGATGAAGCGGCAGCACAGGCTTGTGATTGATAATCTAGGCACAGGCGCCGCAGTTCGACCCGCTGCTGCGAGCCGGCGGCGTGAGCGATGCGCGGCCGCGCCCCGGCCCCAGGAATCTGCTGGCGGCGCCGGTCGACGTCGCTTTCGGACCGGACGCGCAGACGGCCGCCGTGCTGCTGGAGGAGCGCGGCGGCACGGCGGGCGTGCAGGCGTTTGCGGTGGGGTCGGCGGCCGCCGACGCGCCCGCGTGGGCCGCGCCGGACGTGCTGCGCGGCCAGGCGCCGCTGTGCCTGTGCGCCGGCGCGCGCGCCGGCAGCCCTGTGCGCCCCCGGCCTCGCGCCCGGCCGCACACTCGTGCGCACTCTCGAGCCGCCCAGGATCCTGGCGCCAGCACCAGCACGCACCGCATGTGCGTGCCTGCTTGACAGCATCCGCCGCACAGGCGTGGGCCCTTTGGGGCCGACAGCAGGGGGCGCGCGCGCGTGCGCGCGTGGGCGCCCACTCCGGTCAGCTGGCGCGGCAGGGCGTCCTGCTGGCGGCGGCGGCGAAGACGGGCCTGGCGCTGCTGGATGCGCGGGGCGGCGGCGTGCTGGCCGCACTTGACAGCGCCGGTCTGGTGAACCACGGCGCGGCGCTGTCGGGCGACGGGCGCCTGTTTGCCGCCGCCACGTTCACCGCGGATGTGAAGGCGCGCGCGCCGGGCCGGCCGCCTCTGCACTCCCCCACCGCGGCGTCTGGCGCTGCCGGGCGCGGCGCGGCCCGATGCCGCCCGAGCTCCAGCTGCTGCTGTGCCTCTGGCTGAGCTGCGGGTGCCATCTCGGGCTGCTTTCCCGCAGGCGTCCGCTGCAAGGGGCGGGAGTCTCCCTGGTGAGCACGCATGGGTTGCCGATGTGTGGTACCCGTGAGAGTGATATACATGAGGCGCGTGCAAGTGCATTAGCACCTGCCCCGCCTGCCCCGCCACATGCGTTTGCAGACAGGGTGCAACGTGGACGACCCCACGTACTGGTGCATGCATTGCTTCGTTGCGTCGCCCGCAGTGGCAGCCGTGAGAGGCCGGGGCGGGCTCAGGTGTACGAGGTGCGCGTGGACGCAGCCGGCGGCTTCACCGGCTGCCACAAGGTCATGGACCTCAAAGCGCACAGGAGCCAGGCGCGGCCCCGGTCCTCTAGCGGCGCCGGCCGAGGCGGCGCCCGTCTGCGTGTGCAGCATCCCTGCCTGAGGAGCCCGGGGCTCCACACCGTGACGGCCTACCGTGGCAGGGCGGGCAGTCGTGCCTCAGGCCAGGGTGTGCTCCATCATCCGCCCTCAGTGTGCGCCCTCACGGGCGGCCAGGCCTCTGCGCGCCTTGCCGTCTGGAGGCAGGCTGAGACTGCTGGAGCGCACGCACGGACGCGGCGCGCCGCGCGGGGCGCGCGCGCAGGTGCAGGCGGTGGCGTTCTCGCCGGACGGCGGCCAGGCGGCCACGGCGTCGCGCGACGGCACCTGGTGCGTCTGGGACCTGGCCGTGCGCCACTGGCTGCAGGAGGACCCGAAGAAGCTGCTGCAGGCGCGCGCCCCGTCCCCGCAGCGCCTCCCTACCCCTAACCCTGCCATACACCTATGGCTGCAGGAAGACCAGAAGAAGCTGGGTCAGGCGCGCGCCCCGTCCCCGCAGCGGCCCCCGCGCCCGCGCACGCCCTGGCGCGCTGGGTGGTGCGCGCTGGAGCTCACGCAGGCGTGTCAAAGGGGCTACACACGGGCCGTGCGCGTGGGGCAGGCTGCACTCTGGTGGTGCGCCGCGAACCTGCGCGCCCTGACAGAGCCAGCGGTATGCACAGCCGTGTCGTGCGCCAGTGATACAGTCCCAGTTATTGGATTCACCCTGGGCTTGGGGCGGCAGGCGGGGCAGGGCCTGGGGCCGGGCGCATGCTTCCAGCGGCTGGCGTTCGGGCCGGGCGGCGTCGTGGCTGCCGCCGCGCCGGGCGGCGAGCTGCACTTCCTGGACGCGCGCACCGGCCACCTGCTGGAGGTGCGGGAGCCGCTGGCCGGCTGCTGGTCGGCTGTCCAGCGGGCGGCCCTGGCCTGGAGCCGCGCCAGGAGCGTGGGGTCACTGGCGGGCATGCAGGCGTGGCTGCTGAAGTCACACAGGCTCTATCCTGGCCACCGCCTGCAGCAGTGCCGGAGGCAGGCTGCGGCCGCCTGCGGACCGAGCAGGGCGGCGGAGTCGGCGGATCCCGGGCTCCTACCTGTGCGCTTGTTCGCAGCTGCTCAAACTGCCTCGTGTTGTCCTGGTCCGCTCCACCTCCTTGGCTGCCGGTGGGCGCCAACGGAGCGGCACCGCTCTCTGCTCTTTCGGCCTGCTTAGGGGGACGTGCTGTCAGCACCTGCACCGCTCCCGCAGGTGGTGGATGCGCACGAGGGGGACATCACCTGCATGCAGTGGAGCCCCGTGGCGCACAAGCTGGGCAGCGGGCGGGCGGCGGTCCTGGCCACGGGCGCGGCGGACCGCCGCGTGCGCCTCTGGCGCGCTCCTCAGGTCTAGGGCCCATTGCACGTCATCGTGTATTGGCCCAACATTCTTGGGCCTGCAGTATCTACATCCAGCACTGCAATCGGCACTGGCAGGCCAGGATGGCAGCCAGGGAATGCATTCCTGCGAACGCTCTGTAACGAATGCGGGCAATGATGCAGCAGCGCGCTTTGCTCCGTGCAGCAAAGGTGTCTGGGATGCTCCGCCCTTGACACTGCTTGTGTCCGGCAAGCTCTTCAGGTGGGCGGCAAGACACGCACATGGACTGCAACTTCCTGCACTGTTTGCGCACGACCATTCGCCTGCCGGGCAGTCTGTGCAGTGCGCAGTGTGCATGTGAAACCCTACAGCGTCCTTAAGCGGCTGCAGGCAGGCATGAAGCGGCATGCGGGCTCGATGCTGAGCGCATTGATGTTTACATCAGAAACTCGCACTCTCAGCATCTACTGCAAAAGGATATGTAGAAATAGTCGGCAGTCCCCCCCAGCCTGACACAAGCAGCAAACCCCTTAAGAAATTGAGCTGCAAATGCTGGCAACAGCAAGCTGGGCTGAAGCGCATGTGCCGGCACGCCTGTCAGGTGGTTAGCCTACCTGTACCGCTGTGAACTCTATGCTACTCGACTCTGTCTGCCTCCCGCCAACGCTGACCCGGAAACCGGTGCCAAGGCATACCAAGCTAGCGCGGCTCGGCGTCCCAAGCCCAGGGGTGCTGCATGGCCGCCCGCGGCCGCGGATGGTGCCCACGCGAGCTGCTCTCTGGGGCGGCTTTCCGACCGAGGCTCAGGCTCTCGAGCGCCTGCCGCGTGCTGGCTGCCCAGTCAGATGCTGCGCTTGAGCGCTCCGACGGCGCGGGCGACGCGGGCTGGGACTGCGCCTGCGCCGCCACGCGCGCCCAGCATCAGACTGCTGGCCGCCGGTTGAGCAGAGCATGTTTGTGAGCAGCTTCAGCCTGGGCGTGTCAGCAATGCCACCGGAGCTGCACTTGCAGGCCTGCATTCGTGATGTTCCAGCAGTCTGCCTGCTCCACGACACGAGCAGCTGCTGCACTGTGATGCCCCATGCATGCGCAGTCCTGCGCAAGCCTGGCCGTTGTGCCAATGTCAAGCGCTGCCACAGGATTTGCAAGCCAGGACTGCGTGTGTGACCCGTCTGGAGGTGACTGCCGTACCGCAGCGGCACGCAACCTAATCCTATCCCACCCCAGAAGCCACTCCATGTCCCCACAGAGACGAACCTGCTTCGGCCGCACTTCTGCGCAGCCCGCGCTTACAGCGCCGCAGCAGCCGGCGGCTGCCGCCTCGCGGTTGCTGAACGCGTGCCCGCTGCACGCCGGGGCGCGTGCCGCAGACGGCTCAGCTCGCGCGGATGGCGTGCCGGCGCGCCGCAGGCGGTGCTCGGGCGCGATCCAGCGCTGGGACGCCGCGCCACGGTTGAAGAAGCCCTCCTGCAGGCGGGGTCACGGAGCGGTTACAGGGCACGCTGGTGAAAAGGCTGCTCTGTCAAGCCCGCAGGCATCCTCCCGCGCGCATCATTCATTCTTTTGTTGTGAAGCGCTGTACTGCTCTAGCCCAGGTATGCCACGGCACCAGAGATGCACGGCCATATGGCCTGCCTGCGGACAGCTCTGTCGGGTTCTGTGGCGGCCTGGCCTCGCACAGCTTGCACGCAACGGCGCGCCCGCTATTTGAGCCGTCTGAACACTCTGTCACGCGACACACAGCCCCCGGCCCAGACTGCCCGCACCTCTGCATACACCTGCCGCCGCTCCGCCTCGCGCGCGTCGGCGCACTCCTGCAGGCGCCGCGCGGCCGCCGCCGCCGCTAGCCGCCGGTTCTCCTCCGCGACAGCCGCAGCGGCGCGCCGCCGCGCGGTCGCCGCATCCTGCTCTGGCACCGCAATGGCCGCGACCTCCCAGGGCTGTCTGCTCTGCAGGATGGCCGCGCTGGGCGCGGACGCGGCCGGCCCGCGCGCCGCGCCGCGCGCCGCCCGCCGCGCCTCCTCGGCGTCTGCGGCCGCACGCGCGGCTGCGCGCGCGGCCGCCTGCACCTGCTGCACGCGCTGCTGCTCCGCGCTGCGCGCGGCGACAGCCGCTTGGGTGCTGCTGGGTGCGCACAGGCGCCATGGTGACACAGTTGTATGGGCAGGCAGTCAGACCGTTCAAACCGTCAAAGGTAAGCGCTGGCCGTGTGTGCGCAGCGCTGGCACGACACCTGAAGAGGGGCAGGCGGGCTGGCCTTGTTCCGACAGGTGGCAGCATGCATAGAGGCCGCATGCCATAGAATGCCATGCCATGGATGCCAAGCATGGTGCACAAGGGGCGATCGCGCACTAGTTGCGCTGCACGTCTGCCTTCTCGGGGTACAGCGCTGTGCGCAGCCGCTCATCGGCCTCCGCGCGCCTCTGGGCCTTGCCGCGCCACTTGGCCTGCACGAAACGCAGGCGTTCACAGACAGCCAGTCTTCGAAGGCAACCCAGCCGCCTCTTGCAGTCCTTCAAACACCTGACATGAGGCTGCGTGGACTGAGCGCGCTCGTCATAGCGCTTGATCACATGTCTATACTGCACTCCCGCCTGCGCAAGTAGACACGCGAAGCGCGCGTGCCTGCTCCAGCTCATGCTCCTTGGCCTGGTTCTCTGTGTTGGGGTTTCGCAGGTTCTCCTTCAGCGGGCGCGCCAGGATGCTAGCCGTGGGCCTGGGCAGCATGGTGGCTCCTGCTGACACACAAGACCTGCAGCCTACCTCTTCGATGAAAGGCTGCAGCCAGGCTGCGCTGCTCTTTTTGAAGGCAACAACAGACCCTAAGGCCCACAAGCTAGGGCTCGCTGAGGGCTCAACACTTTGCCTCAACACTTTGCCTCCACTTTGCCATCAGTCCTCGCAGTTTGGCGACAAGCTCTCACCGATCAAGGTCCTGCAGACTTAAGACAACTTGCCATACTGCTTAGGTTTACGCGCTGTGCGCGGTCCTGCACTGCAGCAGTGGCCTGCACGAGGTGCGCGCTGTGCTGACTTGCGGTTATCTGTAGCGTTCTGGTCACAACAAAGCGCGCAAGACGTATGCGGCAGAGTCTTTATTGAGGACGCACGCACTTGCTCTGCGCTAGTGTCGGGTGGGCCAATAGTCTTGGGATGCGGCACAAGCGTCCTGCACCAGTCAAGCATCAGCCTCATCTTGATGTAAGGTGCCAGTGTGCGCGCGGTACTTGGCACCCTGCTTCACAGGACTTGCACTGCAGTTCTTTGCACCTGCTGTGGGCAACACTGTGGATATGCTCGCAGCGCGCTGCCTACCTGGCGGCACTAGCTCTCCTGCGGGTTGTGCGCACCCCACTGCCGCTGGCCGCGCACGGCGCGGCCAGGCCGCCCGGCCGCGCTGCCACCAGCCCGTTAGCGGCCTGCACGCCAGAGCGGCCAGGCTGGAGGCAGGCTATGAGCAGGGACTGCCGCTGGCGCACACGCCGCCCGCCTGCACGGCAAGCGCCGACGGCGCAGCACCAGCCGGCGGGGCCAGCAAGGAGGGCCGCATGGGGTCTGTGTATGGGATGCTCGGAGAGGCCAGCAGAGGGAACGGGCTGACGCACCCGCCCCCGCCGGCCGCCTGCATGGCAGCAAGCAGTAGCGCGAGCAAAGAGAACCGCCCGAGCAACGCAGCCGAAGCCGGGGGCCAGGCTGCGCCGCTGCCAGCGCCGCCTGCCACGGCGCACGGCCACGCCTGCAAGGCGGCCTGGCCTGCCCGCGCGGTTCCCAGCCGGGGCCCCGCGGTGCAGGCTGCCGGCGGTGGCGCTGCAGTGCCGAGCGACGCCGCCGGCGACAGGCGCGGCCCGTTCACGCTGTGCTGCCACACCGGCTGCCTGCCCCTGCCAGGTGGTGGGTGCAAACCCTGCAGCCCAGTGCAAACCTGGCCTGCGCCCCCTGCGGTGTGCACAGCCGCAGGCCATAGCAAGGTACGCCAACACGAGTGAGGCACTGTAGCATATCCGTTGTCGCCAGAAAATAGCGACAGGGGCACCAGAAGCTGACTGCGTGCGCGCGGCGTCACGCAGGCCAAGCCGTGCGGGCCTGTTCAAGTGCCCCCGCGCAGCCACCGCGCCCGCAGAGGCGGCCTCAGCCGGGGCGGCTGGCGCTGCCCGCTCCGGGCCGCGTGGCGTGGCCGCGCCAGAGAGCTCCAGCGGCGGTGCCGCTCCGCCAAGCGCCCTCACTGCCCACGCAAGGGGCGCGGCGGGCGACGGCGCGCTGCCCGACGCAACGGCAGTCCCAGCGGGCGGCGACGGCTCGGGCTGCGCGGCCGAGCGCGCCAGCCACGGCGCAGGTCCTGATCATGACCCTGCCGAGCGCCCTGGACCTGGTCAGAAGCCCAGAGGGCTGCTGCGGCGGCCGGCGCCCACCTTCGACCTGCTCTCGGGCGTGCTGGCCGGGTCGCCCTCGGGCGGGGCCGCCCGCCAGACCCTGGGCGCAGGCCACGCACCGCCGCGAGCAGGCCTGGGCGCAGGCGCGCTGCGCGCACCGGCAGGGTCGGTGATCGCGCCCGCTGCGCGGCGTCCGCCGCACAAGCCCTTTGTGCCGCCGCGCGCGCTGCGCGCTGCACGCCCTGCTGCCGACCCTGGGCCCGCCAGCGCCGCGCCGCCGCCGGCCGCGTCAGGCGATGCGCCAGCGCTCCGCGCCGCCGGTCCTGGCGTCGAACCCCGCGCCGCCACCGCAGCGCCCGTGGCGGCGGCCCAAGGCCAGCGAGGCCAGGCACAGCCACCTGATGGAGAAGCAGACGTGCAGCCCGCCGAGCGCAGCATGCGCGGGCCGGCGCACGGTGAAGGCGCCAGCGCAGCGGCGGGCCTGCCAGGCAGCGTGCAAGGACCACACAGCTGCGGCGCTGCGGCCGCGGACCACATCGGCGGTGGGCGGACCATGGCCTGCCCTGAGCCAGGGTCGCCGGCGGAGGCTGACGCGCGAGCCGATGACCCGAGCCCTCCTGCTGCAACGGCGGCCGCATACGAAGAGCTGGATGGCCCTTGGCCGCGGCGAGCGGCAGGCGCTGAGCGCGGCGGGGGCGCGCAGAGCGCCGGGACAGGCCAGCCGTCAGGGCTGGGGCAGGGCGTGGGGCTGCCCGCCGGCGGCGCGCTCGACGGGGGCGGGCCCAGCGCGGGGCGGGCGGCCCGCCCGGCGGCTGCGGGGCGACACGCGGCGGGGGCTGCCACGCCCGCGCCGCGCCCGACTGCGGGCGTGCCAGCGCCTGAGCGGGCCGCGAGCGGCCTGCCAGCGCGCATGCTGGCGCTGCAGAGCGCCGCGGCGCCGGGGCGCGTTCCGCCTGGGGGCTTCCACACGCCGGGGGCGGTAGGCGCCCTGGAGCCGCCCGCTCTCATGGAAGTACAGCACGAAGTGCTGTACCTTATGTCTGAAGGGGCACAGTGCAGCACCCGCGTACCTTGGTCGTCATGCAGCTGCGGGCAAGGCATGCACCCCTGCAGACAGTGGCCCTTTTGGTCCGCTCATGAAGTGGAGTGCGCCACGACAGTGGGGCCGGTGCTTGGCTGCGCAGGATGGCGCCCTGGGAGCTGGCAAACCGGCCTCCACCGGCTTACGGCTGCAACGTGGCTCGCAGCTGCCGCTGAGCTCGCGCGGGCGCGCGGGGCGCTCGACCGCACCCCGGCGCGCTCTGAAGCCGCTCTACCTGGACGACGACAGGGGCAGCCCTGGGTCCGGGGGCAAGCGGCGCCGGCGGCGGTCAGCGGGCTCGTCCGGCTCGTCAGACCTGGACTGCATGGAGCTGGACAGAGCCGCGGCCGCGCGCCCCGGCGCGCCCGAGCTGGAGATTGCCGACAGCGAGGGGGAGGGCGCGGCGGCGGCCGCGCGCGGGCCCCGCCCTGCCCCGCACGACGCTGCCGCAGCGCCCACTGTCGCGCGCATGGCGGGCGCCACCCAGGTCGCCCCCCCGCTCAAGCGGCTGCGCAAGGCGGCGCCCGCGCCCGCCGCGGCTCCGGCGTGCGCGGCGTTCGGCGGCGATGTCGTGTGCCTCCCGGCGCGGCCTGGGGGCTGTGACGGCGATCGCGCCGGGTCGCCCGGCGCTGTCGCCCGGCGCGCGGCCGGCTGGGAGTCTGATAGCGAGGACAGCAGGGGCGGGGGCGCGCCGGGCGGCGCGCCCGCGGCGGAGGCGGTCAGTCGGGCCGGTGAGGCATGCGGGGCAGGGTTCTGGGAAGGCCCCGACGGAGAGGGTCCTAACGAGCCGGGCGCGGCGACCGCGCGACGCGCGAATCCGTTCCTGTCGGGGCGCACGCTGGAGCGGGGCTACCCGGTAGCCGCCCCGCCGCCCCTGCCAGCTGAGCAAGCACGTCTGCCATCATGCGAGTTTAGTGGTGTGCCGTGGGACGGCGTACTGTTGTGGGGTAGCAGCCGCCAGGCGCGCGCCATGGAGCCAGGGTGCAGGACCCCCGCTTGGCTTGCGCTGACAACCCCGCTCGCCTCCGCGCGGCGCCAGGAGGTGCGGCACCCGCAGCGCGCGCCGCGGCCGCGGCCGGGCGCGGCGCCCGGGCAGGCGGAGGCCCTGGCCGCGCTGCTGGCCCCGCCCGCGCCGCCCGCCACCGAGCCGGACGTCATCGACCTGGCCAGCGATGACGACAGCGGCGGCGCCGCCGCCGGCGAGCGCGCCGGCGGCGCAGCCGGAGCGGCAGGCGGGGCGCGCAGCCGCCGCGCCAGCCCCGGCGGGGCGCACGCCTATGTCGGCGCCTACTCCGCGGCCGCGCTCGGCACCGCGGCGGGCGCCGCGCCCCGGGACCCTGGCGACCCCGGCTCGCATGCATTCCCTGGCGCCGCGCGATGCGGGCCTTCGCGGGCGCACGCACACGTCGCTGATGGACCCTCCATCGGGCGCTGGGGCTTCCAGGACCGCCACGGCAGCCCGGCGCTGGCAGGCCCCGCCCCGCGCGAGCCTGCCGGCGCGGCGGGCGGCGGCTGCGCCGCTGCGGGGTCACCCTGTGCGGGCGGCGGGGAGCCGCTGGGCGCGGCCGGGCGGTTGGCCGGCGGTGGCGCAGTGCGCGAGCCGCCCTGGTGGCACCGCCTGCCCGACTTTGTGCCGGTGGCCGCGCTGCGCGGCGGGGTGGACCCACGGCGCGCCGCTTCCCCACCCCCCTGGGGACCACGGGCAGGCGTTTTGCTGGCCTGCGGTCAGCAGTGCGCCGGCGCAGTGGCTGCACTGCGGGAGCTTTGGGCTCTGGCAAACCGCGGGGCGGCCTCACAAAGTCGGGCGTATGCTGAGCGCCCCGGCCCGCTTGTGGATGCATGCACCGGGTCTTGGCAGTGCCGGCGAGCCTGTTTTATGATGTGGAGGAGCATGCACGTGGACGGACTTGCTGCACTTGCCGCTGCAGCCAGCTCGTGACACAGCATTGCCCGAGCAGCAATGTGTGCTGCTGCGGGCCAGTGAGAGTTTGACGCCTCGAGCAACCCGAGCGCCGCGATGAAGCTGCAAAGCGGGTGAGGTCGGCGCGTGCAGGAGCGGCGCGCGGGTGCACGTCGACTACGCCCGGCAGTTCTCTGGGCTGCCGGCCGCCGCCGCGGCAAGGCCGTGCGGCGGCGCTGCGCGTGCCGCGCCGGCCAAACGGCGCGGCAAGCGGGGCGGTGGCGCAGGGCGCGGTGGCGACGGCGCGCCGCGCAGCGGCGGCGCGCGCTGGACAACGGATAGCGGCGGCCGCAAGGTGGGCATCTTCCGGGCACTCCTGGCTGGGGTTGGTGGCGGGTCTCACGTGTGGCAGGTAAATACTGCATGTATGCCTGGCTGCGATGGGCCCACGACAGAGAGCGACTGAGCGGCAAGCACGCAGGCTCTAACTATGCAGGGAATGCAGTGGGTACAAGCAGGTTGCTGACCGACATGCTTTTGACAGCCTGCTTGTCCACTCTCCCAGGCACCCAAGCGGCACAGGACCGTGCACGCATAGTTGGGGCAGTACCACAGAGAGGCAGTCCTGCGACCCAGAAGCCCAGTGAATGCGAGCAACACCTGCGCTGCTCCCAGCCTGCCAAATTAGCCGCCTGTTCTGAAGCCGACACGCGCACAGGTGTTCATCGACGCCAACAACGTGCGGCACAGCGGGCGCGCGGCCTGGCAGGCGGCCGGACAGGAGGGCGGCCGCGCGCGCAGCAGCAGCGGCGGCGTGCGCAGGCGCAAGGGCAGCCGCAAGTAGTGCAGGGAAGCTAGGCCTGGCTGTCTCTCAGTGAGTGAGCATGTGGTGCAAGGTGCATGGTGGCTGCATGGTGTGCATAGATCTGCAGTACTGCATAGATCTGCAGTACACGTTACCGCCAATGTAACGCGGCCAAGGTGCCAGGCGAGAGGGTCGATATGCAAATGGCCTCTGGAAGGGGTGCTCGTTAGGAACGCCCCTCCAGTGCTCACGACCACCGCTCACAGCACACCAGGGCCGGCGCGTACCGAGTGCGAGGACGGAGAAGCATGCAGGCGGGCTGCAGCGCGGAGCTGGCCCGGCACTACGCGGCGTTGTCCACCAGGGGGCGCATCCTCGCAGAATATCTGTGGGTCGGCGGCACCGGTGCGGCCCCACTGCCGGCCCGTGTTCCGCAGACGACGCTTGCCGCTGTCGTCGGCCGGCGCCGGGCCTTCATCCGTGAGCATCTTCTGGGCGGGATGCAAACAACTGGGGTTGAGGCATGGTGCCGGGTGCTTCCGCAGGCTCCAACCTGCACAGCAAGTCGCGCGTGCTGGACAGCAAGCCGCGCTCTGTGGAGGAGCTGCAGCCATGGCACTTTGATGGCAGCCAGACCGGGCAGGCGCCCGCAGCGGGCTCCGCGGTGTATCTGCGCCCGCGCGCGATTTACCCGGACCCCATCCTCGGTGCGCGCCCCGGCCCTCCGGCGCCTGCCTGTGCAAGCGCGGCGCGCGCTGCGGCGCAGATGCCCCACGAGGAGGCCGCGCCGGTGCACACTCGCCATCGGCCGCGCAGGCGGCGAGAACATCCTGGTGCTGTGCGACACCTACACGCCGCCGACGGTGGAGAGCGACACCGGCGCACAGGCGATGCAGCTGCACCCCAGCAACAACCGCGCGCCGTGCGAGCGCGTGATGCGCGCCGCGGCCGCCTCTGCACCCGTGTTCAGCTGCGAACAGCAGTACTCGCTGCTTGAGTCCAAGAGCGGACGGCCCATCGGTGCGCGCCCCGCTCCGCGCTAAGGCGCTGAGATGCGCATTAGTCGCCCGCCGCGTTGCGGCTGGCGGCGGTGCCTCTTTGTGAGTTGGCGAGCCCCGTGCAGCACGTCGTTGCGTCAGAAGAGTCTGTGAAAATCTGTGAGAGCTCTATTGGTCCTCACGCGACACATGGCGGCTGCCGTCCGGTGTGATGCGGCCTCACTCTTGCTCACAAAGAGTGTGGCACTTGGCACAGGCGCGCCCGAGGAGCCTGCAGCGGGGTCCTCAACATTGTACTGCACATCAGGGGCGTACAGCGCGTCCGGCGCCAGCGTAGCCGACGGGCGGGACTTTGCAGACGCGCACCTGCGCGCGTGCATGCACGCGGGCATACGCATATCAGGTAGCGCCCCTTTTGTGCTGCAGCCGGCTGTTCAGCTGGTGTGAGTGTAGCACTGTTGGCTGTCTGCAGTGTGGGGAAGACCTGGTGTGTTTCCTGCAGACTGCGTGCGCTGGGCGGTTGTGTACCCGCACTCTCTCTCCATTTGGTGTGGTCTGTGTGATAATTGAGATCACGCGAGCGGCATGCGTGTAGCCCAAGCATGATTTCCAGCGCCTGCGGTGACTCCACTGGCGCGCCGCGCGCAGGCGGCCACGCAGAAGCGGTGCTGGGGCAGTGGTCGTACTGCGTGGGCCCTTGTCGCGGCATCGAGCTGGGCGACCAGCTCTGGGCGAGCCGCTTCATCTTGCTGCGGATGGCGGACCAGTTCCGCCTGACCGCCTCGCTGGATCCCAAGCCGCTTCCCGGCGACTGGCCCGGCAACGGCGCGCATGTGAAGGTGCGACCTTTCAGCGACGGCAGTGGATGATACTGGCGTTGGGGCAGGGCTTGGCGGTGCGAGCACCTGCGTGTTGGGAAACAAGGCAGTGTCAGGCCTGCTGCGTGCGCCACGCAGCTGCCCTGCGCATTCCCTCGAAGCGGCACTCTGGCCACGGCCTGTCTCTGGCGCGCCTGTGCTGCGAGCGGCGAGTCGGGAGGGCTGGGGCGCGTGCAGGGTGCTGAGCCAGCCTGCAGCGCTGCCGCAGGTGAGCACGCGCGAGACGCGAGAAACGGGCCGCGGCTGGTTTGCGGTCCAGGAGCACGTGCGGCGACTGGGCGCCGCGCACAGCCAACACTTGATGGCGTACGGCGCGGGCGCCGCTGCGCGGTTGGGCCCGTCTGCACTCGCGTTCCGTGCGGTGCGCTGCCCCCGCTGGAGCCTTGGCTCTGACTCAAATGCCCTCCCGCCCCCTTTGCGCGGCACGTCGGCTGGTAGTCCACCTAGCAGGCCTGGTACACCTGTGACATTGCTTCTCCTTCAAAACTGCCTCAAATGCCTCAAATGCCTCTAAACTGTTTGGCGCGCGCAGGCGGTGGAGGACCGGCGCGCGGCGATCCGGATCCCGACCACGGTCCTCGTCAACCAGCGCGGCTGGTACGAGGACCGGCGGCCGGCCGCCAACATGGACCCCTACCTGGTCACCATGCTGCTGGTCTGCACCACGCTGGGCGTGCCGCTGCCGGTCGCCGGCGAGGCCGGCCATGGCCCGTCGGGCGGCCTGGGCGCGCTCACCAGCCCGACCGGCGCGCCCAGCTCCGGCGGCGCCAGCGGCCTGGGCAGCGCGAGCAGCAGCGCGATCCTGGACGAGCTGGATGAGCTGGGCAGCTTCGCGCCGGACACGCCGCCGCAGGCGCTCGGCCTGCTGGCCGCCGAGTGCAGCTCCGACAACTTTGCCTGCGCGTGAGCGGGCGGCGCCGTGGTCGTGCACAGGGTGATGGGGGGGGGGGGGGGGGGGGGGGGCGGAAGA
>JAABUJ010000143.1_pt1 | contig 157204 bp, 163 predicted proteins | sample 5559131 | NCBI WGS metagenome assembly JAABUJ01 (sample SAMN10711875, study PRJNA513366) | rock metagenome | isolation source: Antarctica rocks | place: Antarctica: Victoria Land, Mt New Zealand nord | collected 2016-01-07
CAGCTTGCGAAGCGCCACATTTACCAGCTCTCGCAGCGAGCGCAGCGGATGATCCGCCGGAACGCGCGCCTCGGGCGACAGGTAACTCCACATCGCCGTATTTTGTACATCTTCGGACCGCATCAGCTGCTACCTCAAGATATCGAGGAAACCTGCTACAATTATAGCGAAAAAAGCCCGCCAGATCGACACCAGCGGCATTGCTTTTTCCGCAACCTTGCATACATTGCGACACACCGCCGCTACCTGGTTATTGACTAGCGGGGCCGACTTGCGTACGACGAGCTCAATCCTTGGGCACGCCGATGCGGCGACTACGTTACGCGTTTACGCACACGTCGTAGGAGAACGTCAACGTAGCGCTGTCGCCTTGATCGGTGACGTGCTTGCTGGAATTTTAGAGGCTCGCGCTTCAAAAGATAGTGGTGCGCCAAACGAGGCCGTTCACAGGCAGACATCCAGCCGGGACCCCTGAGGCGAACTGGCACGAAGAAATCGACGAGGACGCGCGCGCTAACATAAATTCGGATCCGTTTTAGCGCCGTCGTATTTCCAGCCGAGGCTAGATGCAATTGCGATTCGATATTGAGTGACAATTTGCTCCGGTGCACGGCGGACGTACTCTTCAGCCATTTCTCGCGTTTCGCCATCTAGGGATGACAGGTAGGAAACTGCCTCCCCTTGCGTTGGTGCACGCGGCTCGCCACTGAACTTCGGTCCCAAAGCTGTCCAGACAACGGCGTCGACGGATTTCTCAGTCGCCCATAAGGCGACTTTCCCGGCAGTCTCGTCGTCGATGCTCGATCCACGTACCCACGAACGAATGTTTGACCCACTCGTCTCTTCGCGATGCCTGAGATTGTCACGAGCCTCGCCCACGTTTTCACATGACAATTCCGCCCAAAGCGTTCGGCAGCGCGAACCTCCTCCGAATAGGACGATCGTCATCCTCCCGTTTCCCAATTGTCGGGCAAACTCCACGCGCAGCTCAGGGCCATCTCGGTGCCAGGGTCGTGACTTCTCGCGGAGTCGCAACTCGCGCGGGCACCAGATAGGGATCCCCACCCAAGACACACGATCTTTAAAAGTCCCCTCCGGCTCGTCCAGTAAACGCACTGACGGTTCCTGGTTTTGTGCATTCTCAAAAGGTTCAGAGGGGCATCGTACGGAGGCACACGACGATCCGCAAACCAAAGTTGACGCTATGAGCGAAAAATCGGGGATCGAGTGGACCGATGCAACCTGGAACCCGGTAACGGGCTGTACCAAGGTCTCGCCTGGCTGCGACCACTGCTATGCTTCAACGTTCGCCGAGCGCTTCCGCGGCGTCCCCGGCCATCCATACGAAAACGGATTCGATCTCACGCTCCGACCGGAACGGCTTGCGCAACCGCAAACGTGGAAGCGTCCTCACGTCATTTTTGTAAACTCTATGAGCGACCTGTTCCACCGCGACGTTCCAGATGACTACATCGATTCGGTGTTTCGGACGATGGTCGCGACGCCGCACCACCAGTTCCAGGTTCTAACGAAGCGTGCGGAAAGGCTGGAGCGATTAGCGCGACGACTGCCGTTCGCAAGTAATATCTGGGTTGGCGTCAGCGTCGAGTCACCGGATTACTACTGGCGCATAAAACACTTACAGCACGTACCAGCCGCGGTACGATTTTTATCATGCGAACCTCTTCTCGAAGCGACCGACGATCTGCCTCTCGACGGCATCCACTGGGTCATTGTCGGCGGGGAGAGCGGCCGCGGAGCGCGCGCCATGCGCGAGGTGTGGGTTCAGAACATCCACGCGCAGTGCGATGCGCGCGGGGTTGCTTTCTTTTTTAAGCAATGGGGCGGCGTAAACAAGAAAAAGACAGGACGACTATTGGACGGCCGCACCTACGACGAGATGCCGCTAAACCTTGTCGAAGGTGATAATCGTATTTTCAAAAGGCATCGGGAATCGACCGCGCTTTAGCGCAGGATGCAGCGCAGCGCGTACCGCGGAAACTTTTCCTTCGTCCCAAAACAGTTCGCACAGCGCTTCTTGGTAGTTTTTCTTCAAGTAAGGCGTGCCGTACGTATGTTCCCGGTATATCTCCGAAATCGTGGCCGTGCGCCCGCGAAAATGGTCGAGCAAATCGGCTTTCAATTTCGCAATCGGGTCATTTCCGTCGTCGAACATCGGCAGCATGGCGGGAGCATGCGGGAGGTCGTTTGATCGAAACGGAACGTCGGCACGTTGCGGCGTTGGCCGGAACTCTCGCCTCCCATTATGCCCTTCATGATATCGTATGCGAGCTCGTGCTTCGTGACGAATACCAAATGGTGCGTAACGTGACCGTTGTCGTTCAGGAATCGGAAAGGCAGAACGTACTTCGCCCCGATCTCTTGTAGAGCGCCCTCAAGGCTGGCCAATATCTCGCGCTCCTTATCATCTTGCTTCGAAACGCTGCGAACCACTTCGGCTAACGCTTCGACGCGTTCGTGTCCGAATATCGCGTCCATTTCTTCGCGCACCAACTTGTTTCGGACGGCCGCCCGTATCCGCGTATAGCTGAAGAAAAACAGAAGCTCGCAGCCAAAGTCCTTGAGGATCGCCCGCATTAGTTTCGTCGAAAGCCCCTGATAGCCAAAGGGATCGAGAAACATGAATGTAGGAACGATGCGTGTGGTTGCGAACTTTTCAGCGAGCCCGTGCTCGTCCGCCCCTCCGACGTGAAACTCCGGCTGGTACTTCAGCGATTCGACACCATCTAGGGCATTGATATTTTCGCGCAGCGCATCGATGCACTCTGCGTCCTTATCAGCGAAGATTGACAATAGTATCTTCGCGATTTCGGCGTCGGCGATCGCATCCTTTAGAATGCGAAGGGGCGTCGAATCCGTGCCGTCCTTGTACTGACCGCGTCCGGCGTAGAGGTCTATGTAAGCGATGCGTTTCTCACGAGCGTTTGATTTCATGATGCGCGCCCAGGCTAAGAAATATTTCTCTGCGATGTTTGACTTTACAATCGAGTGCGGCTTTGCCTCATCGAAAAATGCGTCAGAGATTCCTGGTTTACGACGCTTGCGCGTCGTCTGCGCCGGTTGCGCGCCGTGGTCCGACTCGGCCACAGCAAGATGCCGAGGACTTTCTTGGCCCTCGGTCTGATCGAGAACTCTCGATGAATCGTACATTGCCTGGCCTTGTAGCCGCGCGGTTCGAAGCACGTGGGGAATTACTACAAGATTTCGCTTCCGGCTTCGCAACGCCCGCTCGTCAAACGGAGCGGGCGGTCGCAGTCGCAATATGACGTTCGATGGCACTTAGCCTGAGACACGACGTTGCCGGCTGACAAATTGCTGTAGAGGCGCGGCGCGACGTCAATTATGCTGCTGCCGATTAGGTAGAACTTGGGTAGAACTCGACGCCCCGACGAAGCGAAAAACCCCGTGGTAACGAGGTTTTATATGGTAGCGCCAACGGGAGTCGAACCCGTCTCTCAGCCTTGAAAGGGCCGCGTCCTAACCGATAGACTATAGCGCCGCGTTGCGAGTGGGCCCGGCTGGATTCGAACCAGCGCGCAACCAGTTATGAGCCGGCCGCTCTACCGCTGAGCTACGAGCCCGTGGCCCTTTCTTCTTCCCCGCAGCGTCATTGTTTCCCGCGACGGACGGCAGCTCAGGCGACGCTCCCTCGCGCCACGCGCACTCTAGCAACCGACGCTTGCGAACCGTTTGGCCGCGCTGGACGTCCTGGGCATCGTCACCTCCGGCACGGGGCGCCCGAGCCCATAGACGGCACGAGTCGTATCAACCGGCGGGCGACGATGGAGCCTGTCGGAAGAAGCGCCGGTCGGCCGGTCATGAGCCCAACGAGAAACCCAATTGCGAGATTCGCACCGGTGATCTCGTAGCAGGCGACGAGCGGAACCATGGTCAGTTCGTCCCACGACGCTCAAGGCATGCATGCGGCTCGTCGGTTTCCGCGACGGAACGGCAACCGACGCCTGCGAAGATCAGGCGATGCAAGTTGTACCGTATCTTTTCTTCGACGGCACCTGCAACGAGGCGCTGTCGCGCTACGCTCGCGTCTTCGGCGGCTCGATCGAGTCGATGTCGAAATACGGTGACGCGCCGCCCGGAACCGACATGCCGCCGGGCATGGCCGACCGCATCATGCACGCGACCCTGCAGGGCCCGGGCTTCCAACTGATGGCCTCCGATGCAAGCGATCTCGGGTCGGGCTCGATGGCGCGCGCCTCGGTCTCGATCGCGCTTCCCGACGTCGAGGAAGGCCGCCGCATCTTCGAGGCGCTCGCCACGGACGGCGCCATCCAGATGCCGTACGAGAAGCAATTCTGGGGCGCGACGTTCGGCTCGCTCGTCGACAAGTTCGGCATTTCTTGGATGGTCAACGCCGGCTGAGCTGACGATGGACTGGACGCACGCGGCACAGAGCGCTCTCGCACCGGAAGCCTTCATCTTCGGACCGGCGCTCGCGGTTGCGGTCGTCTTGCGGCGGGATCGGACGCTGCAGTTCCTTGGCCCGACGATCCTGCTGCTCGCGTGGCCGCTCGGCGCCGTCTTCGCGCTGGTCGGGGGCGACATGCGAGCGAGCGTCTTCGCGCTGCCGCTCATCCCAATCAGCCTCGTGCTGACGATCTACACGCTGATCGCTCGTCTCGTCGATCCGGGCGATCCGCGGCTGCGCCTCGTTCCAAAGCACGGGCGCACATGGCAATTCCGGATCGCGGCGCTGCTGCTCGTCGCGGGCTGGGGCGCCTTCATGATGACGCTCGTTTTCGTGCGGAAGTAAGTCGCCGCCGCACGCCATGTGAGCCCGCGCACAGGACCGGTCGCTTACGCGAAAGCCATGAGCCCCAAATCGGGGACCGGTGCTTTAATGACGGGACGACGAGCGTCCCTCGCACGACCCCGCACTCGTCGGCACGGCAGCGCCGTGCAGCCGGAACCGTGCGATGGGAGCCACTTGTGTGTCCGACATCATGATCGCCCACGCGGCGCCGCCGGCGCCATCGACCGCGCCCGAAACGCCGGCCGCCACGCCGATCCTCTCGCACGGTGCGGCGGCCGCGCTGATCGTCCCGGGCGTGTTCATCAACATCGTTCCGAAGACGACGACCCAGCCGAGTGACGACGATCTGATCTCGCTCGCGAACGCGATGATCGAGCCTGCGAACGATCCGCCGCCAAAATCCGCCTTCGACAACACGGCGATCCCGGCGGCCTACACGTACTTCTCGCAGCTCGTCGATCACGACCTCACGGGCCAAAACTCGAACGTCCTCACGGGCGCGCCGCACTTCAACAAGCGCACGGCCGCGCTCGATCTCGACGTCATCTACGGCACCGAGACCGTCGAGTCGCTCGTGGGCGATGCGCTCGATGCCATCACGCCGGCCGAGCTCGCACCGAAGCGGATGTACAGCGACGACGGCGCGTTCTTCGTCCTCGAAAAGACGGCCGACGGCCATGACGATCTGCCGCGCTTCCGCAACCCCGACGGCACCCGCGGCAACCCGATCGTGCCCGATGCGCGCAACGACGAAAACCTGATCGTCTCGCAGCTCGATCTCGCGTTCCTGAAGTCCACAACGCCGTCGCACGGGAGCTGCGGTCGCGCCAGCCGAGCCTGCACGGCAAAGCGCTCTTCTCCAAAGCGTACCGCACCGTCGTCGCCCACTATCAGTGGATCGTCATGAACGACTTCCTGCCGCGCGTCATCGCGGGGCACGATCGGAACGCCGGCCGCGCGTACGTGGAGCGCATCCGGCGCAGCGACGACCGGCGCTACACGAAGGCCGACGTCGAGCGCGGCATGCCCGCAGAATTCTCCGTCGCGGCCTATCACCTCGGCCACAGCATGGTGCGCTTCAATTACCGGTTAAACGATCTGCTCGGCCAGGACGGCAAGCCGATCCCCGAGCGCCAGGTCTTCAACGACGCCGACTCGGCGGACGACCTGCACGGGCGGCGCGGATACCCGGCGAGCGCAATCATCGCCTGGAAACACTTCGTGGATTTCGCGCACGACGCACCACACGCCGGCGACAAAGCGGTCATCCCGCAATTCGCGATGCTCCTGGATACGGGCACTCGGCCGGGCTCGCGCAGCTTCCGAACTACAGCTTCATGAACGCGGGCGATCCGCCGCCGGTGCCGATTGATCACGTGCTCGCCTATCGCAATCTCAAGCGCGGCAAGACCTTCGAGCTGCCGACGGGCCAGGACGTCGCCGCCTTCTACGATATCGTGCCGCGCCAGTTCACCATCCTCAGCAAGACGACGCAGGCTGTCGACGGCGACGACTTCGCGTACGGCTCGCCCGAGTTCGCGGTCACGCAGAAGTTCGGCTCGCACACACCCCTCTGGTACTGCATTCTCAAGGAGGCCCAAGACCGCAACGGCCCGTCGGGCAAGCACCTCGGCAAGCTCGGCCGCCGCATTCTCACGGAATGCTTCGTCGCGTTCCTGGAAGCGAGCCCTCAGTCGATCTTCGACAGCGGGTTCACCCCGTCGGCAGGCCGCTTCGGCTGCACGACCGACGGCGAATACAACCTCGCGATGCTCGTACGCTACGCCTCGGCTCAGTGACCGTGACGGAGAACGATCGTCAGACGAAGTTCGCAACCTCCTCGAACGGCAGGCGCGGCTGGCGCTCGCGCTGCCGCGACTCGTCGGCGTAGCCGAGGAGCACGAGTCAAATTGCGGCGAAGCGGCCGTCCGTAAAGAACGCGGCGTCGATCCCCGGCCGGTCGAAGCCGCCGATCGGCGCGACGTCCAGCCCGACCGCGCGCGCAGCGAGCATGAGGTACGCGCCCTGCAGCGTCGCGTTCGTGAAAGCGAACTCGCGCTGCTGCGAGGCGCGCTCGGGATCCGCGAACGACGCGCGTTTCTCCGGCGTCAACGGTCCGCGACAGCCGCTCGAGATGCTCGTGATAGCGCTGATCCGCCGCGACGATCGCAACGATCGCGCGGCACCGGTTCCGGCAGAAACGCACGCGCGGTTCGCGCCTCGGTGAACAGCGTCGCGAGTTCGCGCTCGCCGACCTCGCGCGCCCGCAGCCGCGCGAGGGTCTCCGCCGCCGGCTTATCGCCGCTCATGACGCTTCCCGCTCATTTTAAAAAGAGCTGCGCAACCGGATATCGTGCAACCGAAGCGTCTGCCGTCACGAGCGTCAGGCCTTCGCAGATCGCTTGAGCGATGAGGATACGATCGAAAGGATCGGTGTGGAGCGTCGGGAGATCGGCCGTTGCCAATGCATGTTCCACGGTCACGTCCAGTGAGCCGATTCCCTGACGTGAAAGCTGGTCCGTCACGTAACGCTGCACGGCATCGGGCAACGGCAGGCGCCCACGCTTATTCTTGATCGCGATCTCCCAAGCCGACGCGGCAGAGACGACGATATTTGCGCGCGACTTATCAAACAAGGCTCGCGTGCGCTTATCGATTCGTGGTGATCCCGCCGTCCACCAGAGCCACACGTGCGTATCGAGCAAATAGCTCACGAATAGAAAGACTTGAGAATATCGTCCGGCAACGGGTCGTCGAAATCATCGGGAACCACGAGTGTTGGATCGCTCCCGAACCCATGTCCCGTCCACGCTTCAGTTGGGTCATCGTATGGAATCAATTTGACGAGGCGCCGGCCGTTGCGGGCAACGATGATCTGCTCACCTGCGATCGCAGCGTCGACGAGCTTCGAGAGATTTGCCTTCGCCTCATAAATGTTGAAGACTCGAACACTCATTCCCGAAGAATATCGCGGATCGCCGACTTGGTCAAGTTGGTCATGCGAGCGCGCGGAACGCCGCGGCGCCAGCGTAACGCGCGGCGGGGACGAGCGCGAGCTCGATCGCCATCAGCCGGTTGTACTTCTCGACGCGGTCGCTGCGCGAGAGCGAGCCCGTCTTGATTTGGCCCGCGCTCGTCGCTACGGCGAGATCGGCGATCGTCGTGTCGCCCGTCTCACCAGAGCGATGCGAGATCACGCAGCGCATGCCCGCGCGATGTGCCATCGCGACGGCGTCGAGCGTCTCCGTGAGCGTGCCGATCTGATTGAGCTTGACGAGCAACGCGTTGCCGCACTTCTCGCGGATGCCGCGTTCGAGCCGCTCGACGTTCGTGACGAAGAGGTCGTCGCCGACGAGCTGCACGCGCTCGCCGAGCCGCTCCGTCAGCAGCCGCCAGCCGTCCCAGTCGTCTTCGCCGAGCCCGTCCTCGATCGAGACGATCGGGAACCGGCCGCAGATGTCGTCGTAGAAATCGACCATCGCCGCCGCGTCCATCCCGGGCCCGCCCGCGGTCGGATAGTACACACCGCCGCCGTAGAACTCCGCAGCCGCGCTGTCGAGCGCGATCGCGATCCCGCGGCCGGGCGTGTAACCCGCGCGCTCGATCGCGGCCACGAGCAGCTCGAGCGCCTCGTCGAGCGTATCGAGTCGCGGCGCGTAGCCGCCCTCGTCGCCGACGAGCGTCGGCTGGCCCCGCTCGTGCAAGATCTTCCCGAGCGCATGAAACGTCTCGGCGCCCGCGCGCACGGCCTCGGCGAACGTCGCCATCCCGAGCGGCACGATCATGCACTCCTGGAACTCGAGCCCGCCCGCGGCGTGCTTGCCGCCGTTGATGACGTTCATCATCGGCACGGGTAGCATCGCCGCGCTCGGGCCGCCGAGATAGCGAAACAGCGGCAGCCCGACGCTCGCCGCCGCCGCGCGCGCGACGCCGAGCGACACGCCGAGGATGGCGTTGGCGCCGGAGCTCGATTTATTGGGCGTGCCGTCGAGCTCGATAAGCGTCGCGTCGATCTCGCGCTGCGCCGTCGCATCGAGCCCCTCGATCGCGGGCCCGAGCACGTCGTTGACGGCCGCGACCGCGCGCAGCACGCCCTTCCCACCGTAGCGGCTCGAATCGCCGTCGCGCAGCTCGACCGCCTCGTGCGCGCCCGTCGACGCGCCCGACGGCACCATCGCCTCTTCGACCGCGCCGAAGCTCGTCGCGACGGAGACCGCGACCGTCGGATTGCCGCGCGAATCCAGGATCTCGCGCGCGAGGACGCTCTCGACGAGCGGCCGGCCGGCACCACGTAGCGATTCGTTCACGACCCTGCGCGTTGGCGACGTCGGAAGCGCGCTCCCCCGGAGCATGGAGGGGTCGCCCGCCCGTGGAACGCGAGCGCGCGGAGGATGCACGCACATGGGCTTTCTAGACGACTTCAGAGGCGCAGCCGACGCGATCTCGGGCGAAACCCGATCGCGGACAGAACCGGCCGCCGAACCTTCGCGGCAATTCCACGCGCCGCCGAATGACACGGCGCTCGCCGGCCGGCTCGTCGCGAGCGTCCCGGCGCTGCCGCCCGCCGAGCTCTCGTCGCTCGGCCAATCCCTCATTCACTATTTCACGAGCGAAGACGCGTTCCCAGGCGATGCGCACGACGCCGCCAAAGAGGCGAGCCTGTTCCCGGCCGACATCGCGAACGGCATGCCGGGCGCCGTTCAAGCGTTCGTGTCGTATGCGAAGAACTATCCGACGATTCTCGAGCTCGCCGCACGCGCGTTCGATCGCAAATATCCAGGTCGCCTCGGCGGCGTCGGCGGCGCGAACCCGCCGGCGACGCGTACCTCCGACCTCGAGGAAAACGAACCAAATCTCGGTCAGCGGCGGGTCTGACATGGGCTTCATGGATCAGTTTGCCAAGATGGCCGAAGGCATGGCGGGCGGCGGCGATCAGCAAGCGGCGAATGCCGCGAGCGAGCACGTCGAGAATGCGGACCCGAGCGAGACGGCGGACCATCTCGCGCAAAGCGTGCCGAACATGGATCGGGGCGCGCTCGTCTCGCTCGGCACGCAACTGCTGCACCACTTCACGTCGAACTCGTCGTTCGCCGGCAACGGCAACGACGCGGCGCACGCGGCGGGGGTCGATCCCTCCGACGTAAAGGCCGGCGACCCGGGCGCGATCCAGTCGCTGCTGCAGTACGCGAAGCAAAATCCGCAGGTGCTGCAAAGCGCGGCGAGCGCGTTCATGCAGCACAACCCGGGCGCGATCGCGTCGCTCGCGCCGGGTCTGCTGCAGGGCATCATGGGGCGCTTCGGCGGCGGTGCGGCTGCGCAGGACGAGCGCTAGTGTGCTGACCCAGTGGTCAGCACACTAGTTCGCGACCAGCCAGCGCGCCATGTCGGTGGTCGGCCGCACGAGCTCGGCGTCTTTGAACCAGATGCCGATCTCGCGCGCGGCGCTCTCGGCGGAATCGCTGCCGTGGACGAGGTTGCGGCCGATCGTCTGACCGTAATCGCCGCGGATCGAGCCAGGTGCTGACTTGATCGGGTTCGTCGCGCCGATCGTCGTGCGGCAGCCCTCGATCGCATCGGAGCCGTCGATCACCATCGCGAGCACGGGCGCGCTCGTGATGTACTCGACGAGCCCCGCGAAGAACGGCTTCCCGTCGTGCTCCTGATAATGCTCGCGGGCGAGCTCGTCGCTCACCATCATCAGCTTCATGCCTGCCAGCGTGTAGCCGCGCCGTTCGAACCGGGCAATGATCTCGCCGGAAAGCCCGCGCGCGACGGCGTCGCCCTTGCAGAGGATGAGCGTTCGTTCCATAGCCATAGCGCCGCGTAGGTTACGCGGGACCGCCGGAGGACGCCTTGCGCTTCACGATCCGCGAGCTCGCGGTCACCGAGAGCACGAACGACGATGCCGCGAAGCTGCTCGGCGACCCCGCCGCCGCGGGTTCCGTGCTCGTGACGAACTATCAGCGCGCGGGCCGCGGCCGGCGCTCGCGCGCCTGGATCGCGCCGCCCGGCTGCTCGCTGCTCTTCACGGCGATCCTGCCCGAGCCGATCGCGACCGCCGCGCTGTGGACGGTCCCGTTCTGGACGGCGCTGGGCGTCGCGAACGGCATCGAGGACGCGTGCGGCCTGCGGCTCGGGCTCCAATGGCCGAACGACCTGCTGCTCGGCGGCCGGAAATGCGCGGGCATCCTCGGCGTCTCGCGCGTGGCGGGTGACCGGACCTGGGTCGGCTGCGGCGTCGGCATCAACGTTCACCGGCCACAGACCGAGGATCCCGAGCTCGCGGCGATCGTGCCGCCGCCCGCCTTTCTCGCCGACATGATCGTGGCCGATGCCGTCGCGGCACCCGAGCGCGAGACCGTTGTGCGCGGGACGCGCGACGCGACGGCCATGCTCGCGACGCGCAAGAACGCGGTGCCGCTGCGCCGCGACATGCTCGTCGCGATCCTCGATCGCTTCGAGGCGACGCTGCACGACTTCGACGATCCGCTCGCGATCGCGCGCGCCTGGGAAACGCGCGCGAAGCTCGCCGACACGCGGTACCGCCTGGCGATCGACGGCGAGCCGGTACCGCTCGTCGCGACGGCGTTGCGGCTCGCGGACGGCGGCGCGCTCGTCGTCCGCGAGCACGCGGGCGCGGCCGAGCGCCGCATCGCGCTCGCCGATGCGCGCGTGCTACGCGGCTGAGCACCGACCGACGATCGTGAAAATTCACGACTGAACCTGTGCGCTCCAAGGCAACGTCTCGCGCGTGAAGCCGTGATCGCGCTCCCCGCGTATGTCCCGCCCCTCGCGATTGGCGACGTCGTGCCGGACGCCTCGTTCCGCGATCAGTACGATCGCGCGCGTTCGTGGAGCTCGTGGCCCGGGTCCGTGCTCGTCGTGACGTTCGTCTACACGCGATGTCCGACCATACCGCGTGTCCGCTCGTCTCCGCGAAGTTCGCCGCGCTGCAACGCCGGTTGGCCGGCACGCCCGCTCACTTGATCGAGCTAACGCTCGACCCGGTCCACGACACGCCGCTCGTCCTCCGCCGCTACGGCGCGACCCTCGGCGTCGACGAGCGGCGATGGTCGCTGCTGACCGGAACGCCACGTACGATGCGCGCCGTCGCCGAGCGATTCGACGCCGTCTCGGGCGCCGATGCCGACGCGACGAGCGCGCACTCGGACGACGTCGTCATCATCGGCGCCGACGGCCGCATCTCGGATCGCATCGGCGGCAACTCGTGGCGGCCCGAAGGCGTCGCGTCGCTCGCTTCGAATCCGTGGGAGCGGCTCGTGCTCGCGCTCGGCCAAGGCGTCGGAGCACTCTGCAGCCGCGGCGCCGCGGGCCTGCCGCTCGGGCTCGTCGTCCTACTCTTCGCAGGGCTCCTCGGAATCGGCGCCGCGATCGCGCGTCACCACGTGCGCATGCCGGGCGCGAGGTAATGCGCCTGCGACACGTAGTCGTAGACCGCGCCGGCGTACGACAGCACGGCGAGCGCGAGCGCCGCCGTCGACCATTGTCCGATGCGATCGAAGATTGCCGGCGTCGGCATCGCTCGCGCGTCCGACCGTGGCGAACGCGAACGGCACCGGCTCGGTCGCGAGATCGTTCCGAAGCCGCGTTCCGACGGCGACGACGACGAACATGACGATGCTCGCGCCCGGCTTCGCGAACGTGTAGGCGACGGAGCTCACCCAGCCGGGCGAGACCATCGTGTTGACGCCGGTCTTCGGAATGCTGAAGCCGTTGACGACGTCGGTCGAGGTCACGTAGAACGTTACGTGCGCGCCCGCCGGAACGGCGAGCTTCGACGGCTCCCACGCAAAGATGTGCCCCACGCAATACGCTTCGTACTGATTGTTCGCGATCCGGTGCAAGCCGGGACGATCGAACGGCGGCGTCGTGGAGACTTTCGCCGGATCGATGCTCTGCACGCGGCTCGGCGGCACGAAGCCGTCGACCACCGCGGCGGTCGTGATCGTCGCGAGAAAGACGACGAGCATCACGACGCCCGCGAAGAGCCAGATCTTCTCGTACTTATGGACGTGCACGCCTTACCAGCGCGACCAGAGCAGCGCGTACATGGCGAACCAGCCGACGAAGAACAAGGCGCCGATCACCGAGACGAACGTGAGCGTCGCCGGAAGCGGCTCGTCGCCGCCCTGAACATGCTTTTCCATCGAGAAAACCATAGCCGCGACCGGCGGCTCGGCACCATCGATGAAAAACGATGGACGCCGCCGGGCGACGGCCGATCAGGCGGGCGGAGACTCCCGGGAGAACTCCCACCCGAGCACGCGCGCGATCAATTCGCTGCGATTGCGGCTCCCCGTCTTCTCGACCATGCTCCGCACGTGATCTTGCACGGTCGAAGACGTGATGTAGAGCCGCGCGCCGATCTCGTCGAGATGTTCGCCATTGAGCAACAGGGCGAGCACCTGCACCTCGCGCGGCGAGATGTGGTAGCGCGCGGCCGGACCCGCCAGCGAGTTCGGCGTTTTATAGCGATCGATGTGCACGCCGATGAAGAGGCCCGTCGGCCCCGACATCGGCTGCGTTCGAACGACGAGGAACGGCACCGGTCGTGCGACGCCCGAGGCTTGCCCCTCCGCAAGCGCACCCCAGCCCCCGGTGAGATCGCGTACCGTCTCTTCGAGCAAGGCCGGTAGGCGATTCGCGATGCGCGTCTGCAAGCCCGTGATCGCGATACGCTCGCGGTCTTCGGCGTTCCACGCGAGCACGATCTGCAGATCGCGATCGAGGATGTAGAACGAGCCGTCCTCGACCGTCGCGGGCGGCGAAGCGTCGAGGCGCCCGCCGTGGCCGTGCGCGTCGTCGTCGGCCGGATGCAGCCGCAGCGCGGAGAGCCGATCCGACGTCGAGACGAGCGCGAGCGTCAGCATCCCGATCTCCGCCGAGGTGAACGAGCCGAGCTCCGCGGTCCGCAAAAGCGTGAGGATCCCGAAGGTCGACCGGTCGTCCGCGAAGAGCAGGGTCACGCCGCTCTCGAATTCGCTCAGCGGTCCGAGCGCGGCCGCGATGCGTGGGCCGGTTCGAACGTCGGCACGCTGGCGTTTGAGCTCGCCATCGAGCTTCTCGAGCGATCCGCCGCTGGCGTCGGATTCGAGAAGCTTTTCGAGATCGCCGTCGGCTTTGAGCCGGGCGAATGCCCAACGCGACGCGGGGACGACTTCCAAGATCGCGGCGATCAGCGGATGGGCGGCATCCGAGGGGGCCACCGTGTCGACGAAAACGGCCGCGTCGAACGGAGCGTGGCCGGATTCGTAGGACCGACCGCGGCGTTTCTTGGTGGCGGAGTCATCCTTCTCGATGGTATCGCTATATCGGACTCGGTAGGAATTCGCCTCCGGATCGAGTGGTCGACTTTATCACGATAGCGCCGCGCGGGACCATCGTGATAGCCTTCGGACGCGCGCATTTCGGTCCGCGCTTCCATCTCGCGCCCATCAATCTTATGAAAGCGTCGCTCGCGTGGCCCAAACCGCGTGCTTAGCCGGCATCGACCGCGACCATACTCCGCTGGTGCTACGGGCGCTTGCGAAAGCCGCACCGCATCTGCGCGCCGAGATCTCGCGATTCGACGTCGCCGAGCTGCGAGCGCTCGTCCCCGCACTGCTGATTTGCGATATCGACGGCGCGCCGACCGATCCGCTCGAGTTGCTGCGCCAAGTGCGCTTCGTCGTACCGGCTTGCGTCATCGGCGTCTACACGAAAACGGCGGAACTGCCCTGGGCGCTCGCCTGCCATCTCGCGGGAGCAAGCGGCATCTTCTTGCAGCGATCGACCGTCGACGAACTCGCCGAGGCGTTGCGAGAGACGCTGCGTGGAGGCTGCTTCACCGACCCGCGCTTCGCCGCGGTCGCCCGTGCGCCGACGTGACGCGCGAATCTCCGGTATGCACGTCACGTCGGTCGAATGGGCACGACCGAGTCAAAACACGTCTGAGGCCACCCGCCATCTCGAGAGGCACGCCCCCCGATGACGACCACCGTGATCCAACCCGGGACACCGACCCCACCCGACGCTGCGAGCGCGTCGCTCACCGACCGCGAGGTCGCTGCGATCGATGCGTATTGGCGCGCGGCGAACTATCTCTGCGTCGGCATGATCTACCTGTACGACAATCCGCTGCTCCGCGTGCCGTTGCGGGCGGATCAGGCTAAGAATCGCCTGCTCGGCCATTTCGGTTCCGATCCCGGACAGACGTTCATCTGGGCGCACCTCAATCGGCTCATCAAGAAATACGACCTCGACATGATGTACGTCGCGGGGCCGGGCCACGGTGCGCCGGCGACGCTCGCGAACGCGTATCTCGAAGGGACGTATTCCGACGTCTATCCCGACATAACGCGCGACGAGGAAGGCATGCGCCGCTTCTTCCGTCAGTTCTCGTTTCCGGGCGGGATCGGCAGCCACTGCACGCCCGAAACGCCCGGCTCGATCAACGAGGGCGGCGAGCTCGGCTACAGTCTCGCGCACGCGTTCGGCGCCGCGTTCGACAATCCGGACCTCATCGTCGCGGCGGTCGTCGGCGACGGCGAAGCGGAGACGGGCCCGCTCGCGACGTCGTGGCATTCGAACAAATTCCTCAACCCGATCCGCGACGGCGCCGTCCTGCCGATCCTGCACCTCAACGGCTACAAGATCGCCAATCCGACGATTCTCGCGCGCATCTCGCACGACGAGCTCGATCATCTGCTGCGCGGATACGGCTGGACGCCCTATTTCGTCGAAGGGTCCGATCCCGCCGTCGTTCATCGCACGATGGCGGCGACGCTCGAGCGGTGCATCGGCGAGATCCACGCGTATCAGCGAGAAGCGCGACGCACCGGCATCGCCGCACGGCCGCGCTGGCCGATGCTCGTCCTGCGAACACCGAAGGGTTGGACGGCGCCGAAAGAAGTCGACGGCCACCGGATCGAAGGGTCGTGGCGCTCACATCAGGTGCCGGTCGGCGGCGTCAAGACGAATCCTGAGCACCTCGCGATCGTCGAGCGCTGGCTGCGCAGCTACCGGCCCGAGGAGCTCTTCGACGAGGCGGGTACGCTCGTCGACGGACTCGCGGCGCTCGCACCGTCCGGTGCCCGCCGCATGAGCGCGAACCCGCACGCGAACGGCGGCGTGCTCCGCAAGCCGCTGCGCCTGCCGGACGTTCGCGCGTACGCCGTCGCTGGGGACGACCACGGCGTCACGAGCGCGTCGCCGACGGCGACGCTCGCCGCATTTCTCCGCGACACAATGCGCGCGAACATAACGAACTTCCGTGTCTTCGGGCCCGACGAGACGGCATCCAATCGCCTCGAAGCGATCTACGAGGCGAGCAAGAAAACGTGGCTGGCCGAGTATCGTCCCGAGGACGCCGACGGCGGCGAGCTCGCGACGGACGGCCGCGTGATGGAGATGCTGAGCGAGACGACGCTCGAGGGCTGGCTCGAGGGCTATCTGCTCACCGGCCGGCACGGACTCTTCGCCACCTACGAAGCGTTCGCGCACGTGATCGACTCGATGTACAACCAGCACGCGAAGTGGCTCGAGAAGTCGAAGCAGGACGTGGCGTGGCGGGCGCCCGTCTCGTCGCTCAACCTGCTCATCACGTCGCTCGTGTGGCGCCAGGATCACAACGGCTTCTCGCACGAGGATCCGGGCTTCCTCGACGTCGTCGCGAACAAGAGCGCCGAGATCACGCGGATCTATCTGCCGCCGGATGCGAACTGTCTGCTCAGCGTCGCGGACCACTGCCTGCGCAGCACCGACTACGTCAACGTGATCGTCTCGGACAAGGCGCCGCATTTGAGCTATCTCGATATCGAAGCGGCGGTGGTGCACTGCACGAAGGGCATCGGGATCTGGAACTGGGCGAGCAGCGATGCCGGAGCGGAGCCCGATGTCGTCGTCGCGAGCGCCGGCGACATTCCGACGATGGAATCGCTCGCCTCAGTCGCGATCCTGCGCGAGGCGTTTCCCGAGCTGCGCCTCCGGTACGTCAACGTGGTCGATCTGTTCCGGCTGCAGCCGAGCACGCAGCATCCGCACGGCCTGAGCGACCGGGACTTCGATAGCCTCTTCACCGTCGACAAGCCCGTGATCTTCAATTTTCACGCGTATCCGTCGCTCGTCCACAAGCTCACCTACAAACGGACGAATCACGCGAACTTCCACGTGCGCGGCTACATGGAACGCGGCAACATCAACACTCCGCTCGAGCTCGCGATCCGCAACGGCGTCGATCGCTATCATCTCACGATCGACGTGATCGATCGCGTCGTCGCGCTGCAGGCTCGCGGCGCCCATCTCAAGGAGCGCATGAAGGACGCGATCGCGGAGAGCATCCGCTATGCGCACGAGCACGGGATCGACCGGCCCGAGATCCGGAACTGGACGTGGCCCGCGATCGCCTGATGCGGGTCCTCACCGTCAACGCGGGCTCGACCTCGCTCAAGATCGAGACCTACGATCTCGACGAGCGGCTCGCGGCGCTCGCCGAACCTCCGCGGCCGGTCCATTACGCCGAGCCCGATGTGGAGCGCGCCCGCGAAACGCTCGCCGAGGCGCTCGCCGCCGCGGTGGACGTGGTGGCGCATCGGTTCGTGCGCTTGCCCGATGCGGCGCCCGCGACGGTGCCGCTCGACGCGGCGAACGTCGCTTGCATCGCCGCCGTCGGCGCCGACGATCCGTTGCACGACGCGACGGCGCTGCGCATCGTCGGCCTCGTGCGCGAACTCGCTCCCGCGAGCGTGCAGCTCGCGGTCTCGGACAGCGCCTTCCATCAGACGATGCCGGCCGCTGCCACGACATACGCGTTGCCGCGCGAGGTCGTCGGCGACCGGCTGCACCGCATCGGCTATCACGGCCTCAGCCACGAGTACGCGGCCGCGCGCGGCTGCTTTCTCGCCGGGCTCGACGTCTCGCGGAGCCGGGTCGTTACCGCGCATCTCGGCGGCGGGTCGTCGCTCTGTGCCGTACGCGACGGCGCGAGCGTCGACACGACGATGGGTTACACGCCGCTCGAAGGTCTGCCGATGGCGACGCGGAGCGGGTCGGTCGATCCGGGCTTGCTGCTGCACCTGCTTCGCACGGGCATGACGCCGGCCGCGCTCGAGGAGATGCTCGAGCGGCACTCGGGATTGCTCGGCATCTCCGGCCTCAGCAAAGACGTGCGCGAGCTCGTCGCGGCGCCCGAGCATCCACGCGCGCGCTTGGCGCTCGACGTGCTCGCGTGGCGGATCCGCGCGTCGCTTGGCGCGATGATCGCGACGCTCGGCGGCGCCGATCTCATTGTCTTCACCGGCGGCATCGGTGAGCACGCATCGACCGTCCGGGAAGCCGCGCTCGAAGGCGGCCTCGGCCTCGGCGTACGGATCGACTCGCAGCGAAACGCAACCGTCGCGGAGGGCCGCATCGATGACGGCGCGTCCGCCGTCGCCATCGCGGTCGTCCCTGCGCGCGAGGGCTGGCAGCTCGCGCGCGCCGCGGCTCGGAGCTCGTGAGATGCACCGGACCTTCCGCCAGCCATGCGGGTAGCATCACCGTGTGCAGATCGGTATCGATAGTTTCGCGGCGGCGGTAGCCGACCCGGTAGCCGGCACGGTCATCGCGCCCGCGGACCGCATCGCGAACCTCCTCGACGAGATTGCGCTCGCGGACCGCGTCGGGCTCGACGCCTTCGGGATCGGCGAGCATCACCGCGAGGAATACCTCGATTCGGCACCCGCGATTCTGCTCGCCGCGGCGGCCGCGCGCACGACGCGGATCCGTCTCGTGAGCGCCGTGACCGTGCTCAGCGCCGCCGATCCCGTCCGCGTCTTCCAGCAGTTCGCAACGATCGATCTCATCTCGCGCGGCCGCGCCGAGATCGTCGCCGGCCGCGGCTCGTTCGTCGAGGCGTATCCGCTCTTAGGACTCGATCTCCACGACTACGACGACCTCTTCGCCGAGAAACTCGATTTACTCCTAAAGCTTCGCGCGTCGCCGCGCATCACGTGGTCGGGCCGCTTCCGACCAGCGCTCGACGACCAGGCGGTGTATCCGCGGCCGCTGCAGGATCCGCTCCCGGTGTGGCTCGGCGTCGGCGGCACGCCCGCCTCGTTTGCGCGCGCGGGCGCGCTCGGCTTGCCGCTGATGATCGCGATCATCGGCGGCGACCCGCGCCAATTCCGGCCGCTCGTCGATCTCTACCGCGCGGCGGGCGCGCGCGCCGGTCACGAGCCCTCCGCACTGAAGGTCGGGCTGCACATGCTCGGCTTCGTCGGCGACACGACGGCGCAGGCCGCCGACGACTTCTATCCGGGTTACGCGAAGGCGTTCACGCAGATCGGCCGCGAGCGCGGCTGGCCGCCCGTGACGCGCGCGGCGTACGACGCGGCGCGCGGTCCACGCGGGGCGCTGCTCGTCGGCGACGCCGCCTTCGTCGCGGAAAAGATTCGCGCGGTCGACGCGGCGCTCGGCGGCGTCGCACGCATCAACTTCCAGATGACGGTCGCGACGATGTTGCACGAAAAGATGCTGCACGCAATCGAACTGCTCGGCACGCTCGTCGCCCCCGCGGTTCGCGAAGCATTCATCCGATGATCGAACACGAGCTCACGAGCGCGGACCGCGTCACGCTGATTTCGGCGCGCTCGCTCGCAGCGACGCGAGACGCGCGCGACGCGCTCGAACGGTGAGGGCCGTGCCGAGCGCCGCGAGCGCGAGACATGCGGCGAGCGGATACGCCGGAAATGCACGCGTGCACACGCCGCCCGAGCAGTGCGCCGCCGGCGAAGCAACAAATGATCGAGCCGAGCGTGCGAGACTGCGCGAGCCGGTCGCGGCGTTCGGCGCCGCGTATCGCATCGACGAGCGCGATCGTCAGGCTCTTGAGATTTGCCGTCGTCATCACGGAGTTGAACGTCCAGGCTCCGATCGTGCTGAAACTCGTCGACTGCAGCGCCGCGACGAACGCGACGATCGAGATCACCGCCTCGCCCGGAAGCCGCGTGCCGATCGCCACCAGCACCCCGAAAATCGCGAGCTCGATCGCCATGCACGTGAGGGTACTGCGAAACGTGCGCTTCGTCGGCTTCGTGCCGAGCAGCTTCGCCGCGCGACGCCGAGGCCGAACGCGAAGATCGGCGGCACGTGCTGCATCGCCTGCCCCCATTGCCCGGCCGAGCCGTCGATCGCGAAAAAGAGCACGTTCCCCGTCTGCGCGTTGGCGAAGAGGCCGTGCGTGATGAACGCGTACGCGTCGGTGTAGCCGCCGACGGCGGCATAAACGCACGCAATCCCGAGGAGCTCGCATTCCTCGCGCGCCGGCAGTCGGTCGCTCAGCGGCGGGCGCGCATCCGTTTCTCACAGCCCTCGCAGAAGTGCGAGAGCTTGTTGTCCGTATCGTAGATCGACGTCGAGAACTGCATCGCGCAGCGCATCGTCGAGCAGTGCCGCAGACCGAGCGCGTGGCCGAGCGCGTGTGTCGATTCCTTGAGCGTGCGTTGGAAGAGCGCGTTCGTATCGGTGCGCTCGCCGTAGAACTCGTTGCGCAGCCGGAAGAGCGAGACGAGCGCGATGCGCTGATCCTCGCTCGCGTCGCCGAAGACGAAGTGGTGCGAGGTCTTGTAAAGATCGTAGTCGGTGATCGCGAGCCGGACGGCGTCGGAGGCGATGCCGGAATCGGCGACGCGCGCGATCAGCGTGCTCGCGAACATCTGCTTGCGGACGCTGTTGAGGACCGCGCGCGGTACGCGTACCGCGCGCTCGACGTGCACGGCGAAGAGGAAGCGTTCTTCCAAACAAAGCGCGAGCCGCTCGAGGAGACCCGCGTCGAGCCCATTGACCGGGACGACGCTGATCAGCCCCACGCTCGACCTATACGCGCTTTTGAGGACCGAACCTGTGTGCGCCCGCGCCCGCCGCGGGGTACCGTCGGGATATGATCGTCGGCATCGGTACGGATCTCGCGGAGGTCGCACGCTACGCGTTCGAACCCGAGCCGCTCGCGTGGTTCGCACGCAAGGTCTACACCGAGGAAGAGATGACGTATGCGATGCGCTTCCGTCACCCCGCGGAGCGGCTCGCCGGCTTCTTCGCCGCAAAGGAGTCGGCGCGCAAAGCGTTCGGCCACGCGATTCCGTGGCGGCGCGTCGGCGTCTCGCACGAGCGCAGCGGCAAGCCCGTGCTCCGCTTCTTCGGTCCCTACGAGGATCTGCCGGCGTCGCGTGGCGTGACGCGCATGCACCTGACGATCACGCACACCGCGTCGATGGCCTCCGCCGTCGTCGTGCTCGAGGACGACCGATGCGCGTCGTAACCGCCGGCCAGATGCGCGACGCCGACGCCGCGGCCGTCGCGGATCGCGGCGACGTCGCGCTCATGCACGCGGCGGGCGCGGCCATCGCCGATGCGATCGTGGCCCTCGCGCCCGACGCGCGGAGCTTCGTCGCCTTCGCCGGCCCCGGTAACAACGGTGGCGACGCCTACGCCGCCTTCGCCGCGCTCGCCCCGCGGATCGACGAGCGGCTCGATGCACGGGTCTACGCGGTTCCGGTCGGCGAGAAGTCGCCCGGCCGGCGTGACGCCGAGCGCCGCGCGCATGAGTTCGGCGTGCGCACGCTGCTCTTCCCGGGCGACGAGGGCGAGGCACGCGCCGCGCTCGCGGGCGCCGACGTCGCCCTCGACGCCATGCTCGGCACGGGAGCGCGGCCCGCGCTCGACGCGCCGATGCGTGGGACCGTCGCCGCGCTCGCCGCGAGCGACACGCTCGTGCTCGCGATCGACGTGCCGACGGGCATCGACGCGACGACGGGCGCGGTCGGCGAGCATGCCGTCCGTGCGACCGCCACGATCGCCCTCGGCGCGCTCAAGATCGGCCAGCTGCTCGAGCCCGCGCGTAGCCGCGGCGGCGAGCTCTGGCTCGGCAGCCTCGATCTCGACGCCGAGCTCGCGGCGCAGGGCGGCCCGCGCTTCGAGGCTCTCGACGACGCGGGCTTCCTCGCCCTGCTGCCGCGGCGCGCGGAAGCGGGCGACAAGCGGGCCTCGGGCGCGCCCCTCGTCATCGCGGGCAGTGAGCGCTTCCCGGGCGCGGGCGTCCTCTGCTCGCGGGGAGCCGCGCGCGCCGGTGCGGGCTACGTCACGCTCGCCGCGCCGCGCGGCGCGCGGACGGCGCTGCAAGCGCACCTCGTCGAGGAGATGGTCGCCACCTACGATTCGAGCAACGTCGACGGCTCCGTCGCGGCGCTTTTGGACTTCGCGAGCAAGACGGCGGCCGTGGCGATCGGGCCCGGCTTGGCGACGGATGCCGGCATGGCGGCGATCGTGCGCGGCTTCCTCGCGCGGCTCGACCGGCCGTTCGTCGCGGACGCGAGCGCGCTTCGGATCTGCGGCGGAGCGAACGTCGACGTCCTGCGCGGGAAGCGCTGCGTCGTCACGCCGCACGACAGCGAGTTCGTCGCGCTCGACGGCGGCGGCGCGCTCGGCGACGGCGAGCGCCTCGAGCGCCTGCGTGCGTTCGTTGCGCGCACGGGAATCGTCACGCTGCTCAAGGGCAACACGACGCTCATCGACGACGGCGGCACGATCCACGTCAACGTCACGGGCACGAACGCGCTCGCGACGGCCGGCACGGGCGACGTGCTCACCGGCGTCATCGGCACGCTGCTCGCGCAGGGCCTCACCCTCGTCGACGCGGCGCGCGCCGGCGCGTACTGGCACGGTCTCGCCGGCCGCGAGGCCAAGCGCGAACGCCCGATCGGCGTGGTCGCCGGGGACGTCATCGACGCGCTCGGGCGTGCGCTCCCCGTCCGACGCCCGAGCCGGGACGCTCCGAGGGCCCGCCGGCTTTCCTAGATCGCAACGCGTAAAATCTGTAAAATTTCCGAGGATCTGACGGGTGCTACGCCGTGTACTCGCCCGATTCGTGCTCAGAAACGACGAAACCGATTGCGTAAAATTTGTAAAATGAACGTGACACGAGCTAGACTGACGTGTGGCTGAAGCTCGGAACCCGTACCGGACGGCGCCCGGCAGCACGCCTCCCGAATTGGCAGGCCGCGGCGAAGCCCTCGGTGCCGCCCACTACGCGCTCGAGATGGCCCGGTACGGCGAACCTCCGAATCCGATCGTCTTTCTCGGCTTGCGCGGTATGGGGAAGACCGCACTCCTGCGTCAGATCGTCCGTGACGCCGATGCGAGAGCTGGACTCTCCATCGTCGTCGAGGCCGATCGATCGTTACGCTTCATCGACGTCGCACGACGCCGAATCGACGAAGCGCTCGAACGGTCCGAAACGATCCCCGCGAAGCTGCGAGCCTCACTCAAACGCCTCGCCGGCGCATTGCCACGCGTATCGTACGAGCTTCCTCATGATGCCGGAGCCATCGCGATCGAAGGGCGAGACGATCCCGACGCCGAGCCGAGCGACTCGATCGAAAACGTTCTCCTGGACCTCAACGACCGTCTCCACGAGCACGGCCGGTTCCTGACGATCGCGCTCGACGAAATCCAAGAGAGCGCCCGGCTCGATCTCCTGCGCATCGTGCGCGTCGTCCATCGTACCGCCGGGACGACACGCCCCATCTTCTTCGTCGGTGCGGGCCTGCCCAACGCGGCCGACGTGCTCAAGGCCGCTCGAACGTACACCGAACGTTGGGCATACCATCGGCTCGAGCTCTTGAGTCGATTCGATCTCGCGTCCGCCGTCGATGCGCCCGCCCGAGACGTCGGCGTCCACTGGACGGAGCCGGCGCTCGACGAGCTCTACGCACGCTCCCACGGGTATCCGGTTTTCGTTCAGGCGTACGCCTCCGCGGCGTGGCGCCATCGGCGCGGCGCGGTCATCGCACTGGGTGATATGACGGCCGTCGGAATCGGCGTCCAGCGAACGCTCGACGAGAGTCTGTACGATCGGCCCTTCGCGGCGCTATCGAAGATCGAGGCGGCATATGTGCTCGCGCTTCATCGCCTCGGAGCCGGGCCGCATCGTTCGGACGAGATCGCACATGAGCTCGGGCTCGAATCGTCGGCTGCGATCGGCTCGACGCGCGCGCGTCTCATGAAAAAAGACGTGCTCTTCGCACCGACCCGGGGACTTGCGGAGTTTCGGATTCCACTGACGTCGTCGTACATCGAACGGCATCGCGCACAACTCGAGAAGCGAGCGAACCTCGGCTCGGGGCGCGGGCGGCGCTAGCGGCTCGCGTCGAAGCGCGCGCGGGCGGCTTCAACGTCGGCCTGATGCCCGAACGCCCACGCGCCGAGCGCCCCGACAGGCTCCCGCAGCGAACGGCCGAGCGCGGTGAGCTCGTAATCGACGCGCGGCGGGATCGACGGCGTGACGGTGCGCGTCACGAGCCCGTCGCGCTCGAGGCCGCGCAGCGAGAGCGTGAGCATGCGCTGCGAGATGCCGCCGATCGAGCGCTTGATCTCGCTAAAGCGGCGCGGACCGTCCGCGAGCTGCATGACGAGCAGCATGCTCCACTTATCGCCGACGCGCGAGAGAATCGCCCCGACGGCTCGGCAGTTGGACGGCATTTGCTCTGCCCAGGCAGTTCCCTCACTGTGCCTCAGTTCCACGACTGTCACTCCTTGCGCACGGCAAGCCCGTCTCGCATACTGCCTAAGGAACAAATCCATACTAAGGAAGCGTCATGAACCTGCTGCATCTCGATTCGAGCGTCACCGGTGACGAGTCCGTGACCCGGAAGCTCTCGGCGAACATCGTCGACCGCTTCGTCGCCAACGGCGACGTCCGCGTCACGTATCGCGATCTCGCTGCGAAGCCGCTCGGCCACTTCACGCTCGCGGACTTCGCCGACTCGACCGTCGTCGACGAGTTCCTCGCGACCGATATCGTCGTGATCGGCGCGCCGATGTACAACTTCTCGATCCCGAGCCAGCTGAAGGCCTGGATCGACCGCATCTACATTAAGGACAAGACGTTTCGCTACGGCGCGACCGGCCCCGAGGGGCTCTGCATCAGCAAGCGCGTCGTCGTCGGCATCGCCCGCGGCGGAGTGTACGGCGAGGACTCCGGGAACATCTCCGCCGAGCACTGCGAGAGCTACCTGAAGTACGTCTTTGGTTTTCTCGGCATCAAGGACATCGAGTTCGTGCTCGCCGAGGGCGTCGCGATGGGCCCCGATGCGAAGGCCGCCTCGATAAAGAGCGCCGACGAAGCGACCGCGGGCCTCGAAGTCACCGCCTAACCGGTGGACTCGGCCTCGCGAGCGGGTCGACGACAGGACCGCCAAGATAATCCGCCTCGAAGGCGTACGTTCCGGCGAATCGGCTCGCACGTGCGGGTCGCTGGAAGGTACTTCGTGGCGAGCGCTCCGTGGCGTGCGGAACGGTCGAGCTCGGGAGCTCGCGACGACTCGACTACCGTCTGCGAACGTCGCGATGAAGCCGGCACGACGCACCACCGTCACACGCTCGCGGGTTCACCCGCGAGCGCGCGCGTCGCAGCAAACGCGCGTGCCAGGTCCGCGAGCAGATCGGCCTCATCCTCGATGCCGACCGAGAGCCGCACGAGATCTTGCGTGATCCCGAGAGCGGTCTTCTGCTCGGGCGGCACGGAGCCGTGCGTCATCGTCCACGGGCTGCAGACGAGCGACTCGACGCCGCCGAGCGACGTCGCGAGATTGAAGATCTCGGTGCGGCGCACGAACTCGAGCGCGCGCTCCGCGCCGCCCCGCGCGCGAAACGAAACGATGCCGCCGAAGCCGCGCATTTGCTTCTTCGCGAGCTCGTGAAACGCGTGCGAGGACAAGCCAGGATAGTACACCGCCGTAACGTCTTCGCAGCCCTCGAGGAAGCTCGCGACGGCATGGGCGTTGCGCTCGTGCTCGCGCATCCGCACCGCGAGCGTTTTCGCGCCGCGTAACGTCAGGTACGCGTCCCACGGTCCCGGGACCGCGCCGACCGCGTTCTGGTGCCAGGCGATGCGCGCGTGCAGCTCGGGGTCGCGCGTGATCACGACGCCGCCGACGACGTCGCTGTGGCCGCAGAGATACTTCGTCGTCGAGTGCATGACGACGTCGGCGCCGAGCTCGAGCGGCCGCTGCAGGTACGGCGTCGCAAAGGTATTGTCGACCGCGACGACCGCGCCCGCCGGCTTCAGCGCGACGATCGCGGGGATATCGACGATGCGCAACAGCGGATTGGTCGGTGTCTCGACCCAGAGCATCTTCGTGTTGGGCCGCAGCGCCGCGCGCGTGGCCGCGAGATCGCACATGTCGATGAACGTCGTCTCGATGCCGTAGCGCGGCAGGACGTCGGCGAGGAGCCGGTACGTTCCGCCGTAGCAGTCCTCGACGGCGACGATGTGATCGCCCGCCTGCAGGAGTGAGCACGCCCCGTTGACGGCGGCCATGCCCGAGGCGTAGGCGACGGCGCGCGTGCCGCCTTCGAGATCGGCGAGCTGAGCCTCGAGCGCCGCGCGCGTCGGATTGCCCGAACGCGTGTAGTCGTAGCCCTTCGTGACGCCCACGGCCTCTTGCGTGAACGTCGAGGTCTGATAGACGGGCACGATCGTGGCGCCGGTCGCCGGGCACGGATCTTGGCCCGTTCGGATCGCGCGGGTCGCGAAGCCTCGTTCGGGTGCCACGGCAGCCCCGGTCGCGTCGGCGGCCGAGTGGTGCTGCGAGTGGCCGAAAGCATCGTTCGGCATGAGTCACACTCCCAGGTACTTCTCTTATCGAGGGTCCGGTTCAGATACGAACTCGCGAACGCGCTTCCCGCTACGGCGAACCGCCCACGTCGCGATCGTCGCCGTCCGCGCTCGCCGCGGCGGAGACCGCGGCAACGAGCGCGAGGAAGCCGGCCTCGTCGATGACGGGGATCTCGAGCGCCTCGGCGCGCGCGAGCTTCTTGCCAGCCTCCTCGCCCGCGACGACGTAGGCCGTCTTCTTGCTGACGGCGGAGCCGACTTTGCCGCCGGCGGCCACGACGAGCTCCGTCGCGGCCTCGCGCGAGAGCGACGGTAGCGTCCCCGTGATCACGAGCGTCTTGCCCGCGAGCGGGCCGACCGGTTCGCGCGGGCGCAGCGGAGCCGTGAGGTCGAGTCCGGCCGCGCGCAACCGCTCGACGACCGCGCGATTCTGCGGCCGCTCGAAGAAGAACGCGACGCTCTCGGCGATGCGCGGTCCGATGCCCTCGGTCGCGGCCATCTCCGCCGCGCTCGCGGCCATCAGCGCGTCGACGTCGCCGAAGTCGCCCGCGAGCAGCGTCGCGTTCTGGCCGCCGACGAAACGGATTCCGAGCGCGACGAGCACGCGCGCGAGCCCGCGCGACTTCGAGCCCTCGAGCGCGGCAATGACGTTGCGCGCCGAGCGCTCGGCGAACCGCGGCAGCGCCGCGAGCGCGGCGACGTCGAGGTCGTAGAGGTCGGCGACGCTGCCGACGAACCCGCGCTCGACGAGCGTCGTCGCGAGCGCGTCGCCGAGCCCCTCGACGTCCATCGCCCCGCGCGACGCCCAGTGCACGAGCCGCTCGCGCAGTTGCGCCGGGCACGCGACGTTCGTACAGTACGTGAACACGTCATCTGCCGGCCGCTCGACCTGCGAGCCGCAGACGGGACACGCCGTCGGCATTTCGTACGGTACCGAATCATCCGGCCGCTCGGCGAGCACGGGCCCCGCGACGTATGGGATCACGTCACCGGCGCGCCGCACGACGACGACGTCGCGCGCGCGGATGTCCTTGCGCGCGATGTCGTCCGCGTTGTGCAGCGTCGCCATCTTCACGGTCACGCCGCCGATCTGCACGGGCTCGAGCACGGCGTAGGGATTGAGCTTTCCGGAGCGGCTGACGTTGATCGCGATCTCGCGCAGCAGCGTCTGCTTCTCGCGCGCCCGGAACTTGAAGGCGGTCGCCCAGCGCGGATCTTTGCCCGCGTAGCCGAGCTTCGCTTGCAGCGCGAGATCGTCGACCTTGATGACGACGCCGTCGATCTCGTAGTCGAGCGCGTCGCGCTCGGTCTCCCAGCGCGCGCAGAACGCGAGGACGTCCTCGAGCGTGCCGACCGCGCGTGCGTGCTCGTTGACGACGAATCCGAGCGCGCGCAGGCGCGCGAGCAGCGCGGCCTGCGTCGTCGGCAGCTCCTCATCCGCCCAGCGCCCGATCCCGTATGCGAAGAACGACAGCGCGCGTTCCGCCGTCATCGCCGCGTCCTTCTGGCGCAGGCCGCCGGCGGCCGTGTTGCGCGGGTTCGCAAAGCGCGGCTTCCCCTCGGCGTCGCGCCGCGCGTTGAGTGCGTCGAAGGCGGTCTTCGTGAGGTAGGCTTCCCCGCGTACGTCCAGCGCCGCCGGATACGGCGCCGCGAGCTCGCGCGGTACCGTCGCGATCGTCCGGACGTTCGGGGTCACCTCCTCGCCGACGGTGCCGTCGCCGCGCGTCCCGGCCGAGCGCAGGACACCGTCCTCGTAGCGCAGCGAGATCGCGAGCCCGTCGATCTTGAGCTCGCAGACGTACGTGACGGGCGCGCCCGCGAGCTTCGCAACGCGCGCGTCGAACGCGCGCAGATCCGTCTCGTCGAAGACGTTGGAGAGCGAGAGCATCGGCTGCTCGTGGCGGTACGGCGGGAAGTCGCCGGCCGGCGCGGCGCCGACGCGCTGGGTCGGCGAGTCCGAGGTAACGAGCTCGGGATGCTCGGCTTCGAGATCGCCGAGCTCGCGCAGTAGCGCGTCATAGCGCTCGTCGGGCATTGTCGGCGCGCTGCGGACGTGATAGGCGACGCTCGCGTCGGCGAGCTCTGCGCGGAGCGCGGCGACGCGGTCGAGAGCGGATTGCGGCTCGGGGGTCGGCACGCGCATGATTGCGCGCTTCCGGAGCAAACCTCCGGCATCGTCGTGCCCGATCATTTTCGCACCGTGGGCTTCACGCTCGAACGAGATGAGATCGCCTCGCTGATCGGTCGCGCGGTCGACGGCGGCACCGTGCTCGCGTCGCCGCGCGGCGAGTATCGCGCCTGGACGCCGGGCGCCGGCGCGGAGCTCTGGGTCATGCTGCGCGTCTCGCCCGAGGGCGGCCGCGAGCTCACCGGCATGGCCCCGCACTTCGACGGCGGCGGCCGCATCGACGCGATGATCGAGGCCGTCGAACCCCATCCCGAGTTCCCGATGGAGGGCGAGCTCTATGCCTGGGCGCTCGACGGCGCGGGCGCCCACGCGCGCTATCCGTTCTCCGCGAGCGTGCCCGATTTCGCGGCGACGGCGGCGGACCTCACGTTACCCGCACGCGTCACGCTCGCGCTCGCGGGCTTCGCGCAGGAGCTCGAGTGGTGGCCCGACGACGCGGCCTATCGCGCCGACCGGGCCGCGCGGCCGACGGAGGTCGCCGAGGCGGACCTCCTGCCGATCGGCCTCTTCGGCACGGCGACCGGCAAGGCGCGCGCTCGCGCCGTCGTGACCGGCGCGGTCGTCGCGTCGGCGCTGCGAACCAATCCCGCGACGGAACGCCGCTTTCGGCACCTGCGACTCGCGACGTTCGGCGGTGAGATCGACGTCGTCGCCGATCTCGAGCTCGTGCCGGGCGACCCGGGGATCGGCGCCGTCGCCCGCGCCGACTGCTGGCTCAGCGCCCGCATCGCGGACTAGCGCGGCTCGGACTCGAACGCGCTGCGAATGCGCGTTCAGCCCATGCTCATCGGCTCGATGTTCCTCGTCACCGGCGCGATGCACTTCGTGACGCCCGGGACGTTCGCGGAGATCGTGCCGCCCGGTCTGCCCGCGCCAAAGACGCTCGTGACGATCAGCGGCCTCGCCGAGCTCCTCGGCGGGCTCGGCGTCTTCCCTGCCGCGACCCGTCGCGCCGCGGGTATCGGTCTCGTCGCGTTGCTCGTCGCCGTCTTCCCCGCGAACGTCTATATGGCGATCGCGAGCCAGAAATTCGCGGCGCTCGTGCCGGCGTGGGCGCTCTGGGCGCGGCTGCCGCTGCAGCCGCTCGCGATGTGGTGGGTCTGGCGGGCGGCGATCGTGCTGCCCGCGGCCTAGGCCACGGTAAGGCGAAGATACTCGCCGGTCACCTTCATGCCCGCCGCGAGACCGTATTCGGGCGCGTAGCCGAGATCGAGCCGGGCCTTCTCTGATCCGATCGTGGCACGGTTCTGCAAGAATCGCATCTGGCCGGGACTCGGGACGTGGACAAACTTCGGCCGGCGCGAATCGGGTATCGAGAGCGACTCCATGAGCCGGGCCGTGCTATCCGGGAATACCGCGGAAGCAATCCGCACGATCTTTCGTGCGAGGCCGGACTTTGAGAGCTTCCCGAACGCGCGGGCCGGATCGAGCGCAAAGGCCAGGAGCTTTCGGGATCTCGAGCCGGCGCGGACGATATCCGCGGGCGCGCGATACGTCGGCCCGCCGACGCCGATCTCGCCGGCGAGGCGTTCGTAGAACGCTCCCCACGTCGGTTCGTCGGGTCCGGAGATGAGGTATCGTTGGCCGATCGCGGCCGGCGCATCGGCGGATAGGATGATCGCGTGGACGACATCGTCGACGTAGACGGCATTACAGATGCCGTCGTCCGGAGCCGGCAAGACGACCGTGCCGTACCGCAATCGATCCGCGGGCTCTTCGGTCCAGCCGTGCGCCCGAGGCCCATACACGATCGTCGGCTGAAGGATCGTTCCAGGCAACCCGTCCTCGCGTACAGCGCGGAGCAGAAGCCCTTCGAGCGCCCGCTTCGTGAATGCGTACCCGCCGCCGGATCTTTCCGCGAACGTCTCCTCCGTGACGACGCCGTCGCGAGGCAGGTCGTACACGACGAAGCTACTGAGCAGCACGAGCCGCCGGCAACGATTTACCTTACAGGCATCGATGAGCGCGCGCAACGCCGCGAGATTCCAGGACTCGTCCTGCCAGTCGTACGCGCAGTGGAAGATCGTGTCGACCCCGACGAGCGCCGCTCGGACCGCGTAGGGATCGGTCAGGTCGAGGGCCCGAGGGCTTCCGCCGGCGCGCTCGACGCGTTCGGCCGAGGCGGCGTCGCGGATCGGACAGATGACGCTCATCCCTCGCGCTACGAGCGTCTCGACGAGCCTACCGCCGATGAAGCCGGTGGCTCCCGTTACGGCGACGGTCGTGCCGGCTTCGACCGCGGGCGAGCCGCTCGCCGTCTCGCCGAGGGGCATGCAATCGGGGACCATGGCCGCGGCCGCGACCAGCGACGTGCCCGACGCCGTCAGCTCGCGCTTGAGATGCCGCCCAAGCCGCATCGCGAGCGCGACGATCGTCAGGGTCGGGTTCGCGTGACCTCCCGTCGGAAAGACCGAGCTTCCGGCGATGTAGAGTCCCGTCATGCCGTGGAGTCGCAGGTCGCGATCCACGACGCCCGAGCGAGGCGAATCCGACATGCGCGTCGTCCCAGTCGGATGACAGCTGTCGATGAAGCTCTCGCCCTCGAGCCGCCGGCTCATCGTCCACGGCGCGACCCAAGCGTCTCTGAATCCGAGCCGAGCCGTCGTGGCGACGATCGCTTCGGCGAGCGCGGCCTGGGAGTCGATCTCCTGCCGACCGATCCGCCAGTCGATGCGTGCCATTGGTCGCCCGAGCGCATCGCGATGCTCGCTCAACGTGATCCGGCTCTGCGGGTCGGGCCGCTGCTCCGACGTCGCGACGAGACCGAGCGCGTCGAGCTTGCGCCTCACGTGACGCCGGGCAATGAGCGAGCGGACCGCACGGCTCACCTCCTTAGGATTGCCGACGATCGCTCGCCGGTCGAGCATGGCACGCGATCCGCCCGCGATTCTTTTTAACGCGTCGACCGGATCGTCTGCTGCGACGGTTCCCACGGGCCACGCGGCACAGTTCAGGAGTCCGTCGCGCCGTTGCCGCTCCGGAGCGAGCGCGAAGCCGTTGGTAATCACGAGGCTCGCATCCACGTCGCGGACCCGATGAGGGCCCAGGAGCGCGTAGATCTTCGCCGCATCGCGAAGATCGAACCGCACGAAGTATCCGGGCCCCTTCGGATGGTCCATGAAGTAGCGCCCGACGAGATCGTGCGCGTTGCCAATCCCCGCAGCGAGGATGCGATTGGAACACAGGAGGATGTGCGCATTCTCGATGCCGCCAGCGCAGAGGACGGTGGCACGGGCCCGGACAACCGCGCGCTTGAAGCCGTCGGTGATCTCCACCGACTCGAGATGCGCGCCCGACGCATCGGTCGTCAGATGCGTGACCGTCGCGTTGACGAGCACGCGGAGATCCGGGTTGTCGCTGGAGCGTAGTCGATGGCCGATGCGGACCGAGCCCGTCTCCTGCCACGACGCCATGCCTAAACCCGAGGCGCTGAGCTCCGGTACTGGCATCACGCCGTCTTCGCCGCGCGGCGCTTCGGCGAAATCGTACGAACCGCCGCCGAGATGCCCCGAGGCGCGGCTGAGATACGGTTCGAGCTCGTCCGGGCCGAAGGGCCAGCCCGAATTCGGAATCCAGGCGCGCGCTTCGTAGTCGATCGCGTCGAGCGGCGCCAAGCGCCCGCTCCACGTATTCGATGTTCCCCCGAGACCCCGGTCGCGACCGTTGATCAACGGCACTCCGACGTCCTCGATGGCATGATGCAAGCTGACGTCGGGCGTCGGGTCGAGCCCCCCGCTCTCGACGAGCAACACGCGCAAGCCGGATCCGCGGAGCTCCTCGGCGATCGTCCACCCCGCGGGCCCGCTACCGACGAGACACACGTCGGTCTCGATGAACCGATCGGCATCGAGCGATCGAAGATTGTCAATCAAAATGATAACCTGCAACAACTAGCACCGGGCGAACGGGGTGCGGCTTGTCTACGCGACGGAGCGAGAACCCTCTCGGGCGCGGGACTAGCCGAATGGCGCAGGCTCGGGCGCTCGGCCGCGCGTGAGCTCGATGAGCGTCGCGAAGCCACGCTCGCGTGAGGCCGGGCTCGTCGGGCCGAGCTCGAAGGCGTTGCCGAGCCAGAGGCCGTCGGCGGCCGAGCGCACGAGCGCCGCGATCGCCGGATCGATTCCGTCGTCATCGAGCCGCGCGAGCCACGCGACGTAGTGCGTCCGGAGCGGGGCGAGGAGCTGGCGATTGATCGCGACCGCCGCGAGCACGGCGCCGCCGATCTTGATCGTCCGGCTCACGATGCCGTCGCGATCCAGGCACGCTCTCAGGAAGGCGCGCGCGAAGCTCCCAGGACCCTGCTCGCGCGCGACGTTGCGCTGCAGATCGGACTCGAACTCGCGCACGGCATCCTCGATCATGGCTGCGATCAGCGAGTCCTTCGTGCCGAAATGGTGCAGCAGACCACCCTTTGAAAGGCCCACGCGCTCGGCGACCGCGTCGAGGGTAAGCCTCGAGGCACCGTCTTGGAGAACGAGCTCCGCCGCGGCGGAGAGCACGCCGCGCCGTGTCGCCTCGCCCGATCCTCGCGCCGCCATACCGCCTCCCGCCGCGCTGCGGCCGACCACTGTGAAACAACCCTTAACCGTCCGGCGGGACGGTACCCGCCTGCCCGTCGAAAGCGGCTTCCCGTGGAGAACGAACCGAACCGATGACGAGTCTCGCCCGAACTCGCGCCTCCGAACTCGATATCGAAGAGGCGGTCTCGAGCGCGACGCGCGCGTTGCTCGAGCGGCAGCAGCTCGACGGTCACTGGGTCTTCGAGCTCGAAGCCGACGCGACGATTCCAGCCGAGTACGTCATGCTCGAGCACTTCCTCGACGAGATCGACGAGCCGCTCGAGGCGAAGATCGCCGTATATCTCCGGCGCATCCAGAATCCCGACGGCGGCTGGCCGCTGTTCTACAAGGGCGACTCCGACGTCAGCACGAGCGTCAAGGCGTACTACGCGCTCAAGCTCGTCGGCGACGATCCGGCAGCACCGCACATGCTGCGCGCGCGCGACTGCATCCTCGCCCTCGGCGGGGCGGCGCGCGGCAACGTCTTCATGCGGCTCGCGCTCACGATCTTCGGCCAGACGCCGTGGCGCGCGGTTCCCGTCATGCCGGTCGAGCTCATGCTGCTCCCGCGCTGGTTTCCGTTCCACCTCGACAAGATCTCGTACTGGTCGCGCACGGTCGTCGTGCCGCTGCTCATCATGACGGCGCTGCGGGCGCGCGCGAAGAATCCGCGCGGCGTCGGCGTTCGCGAGCTCTTCGTCACGCCGCCCGAGCTCGAGCGCCACTACAATCGCGCCGCCTCGCCGTCGCCGCTCGGCCGGGGGTTCGTCGCCTTCGACCGGCTGCTCGGCATCGTCGATCCGATCGTGCCGAAGGCGATCCGCAGCCGCGCGATCGCCGCGGCCGTGAAGTTCACGACCGAACGGCTCAACGGCGAGGACGGCCTCGGCGCGATCTTCCCGGCGATGGTCAACAGCGTGATGGCGTTCACGGCGCTCGGCTACCGCAAGGACCATCCCGATCTCGTCATCGCCAAGCGCTCGGTGCGCAACCTCGTCGTCGAATCCGAGAACGAGGCGTACTGCCAGCCCTGCGTGTCGCCCGTCTGGGACACGTCGCTGACGGCGCACGCGCTGCTCGAGGCGGGCGACGCGCTGCACGAGCCGCGCGACGCGCGCACCCGCTCGGCGATCGCCGCCGCGAACGATTGGCTGCGCGACCGGCAGGTGCTCGGCGTCTTCGGTGACTGGGCCGCGCAGCGGCCCGGACTGCGGCCCGGCGGGTGGGCTTTCCAATATTGGAACGACTACTATCCCGACGTCGATGATACGGCCGTGGTCGCAATGGCGATGCACCGCGATGACCCCGTACGGTACCGCGAGGCGATCGCGCGCGCTGAGGAGTGGGTCGCGGGAATGCAGAGCCGCAACGGCGGCTGGGGCGCCTTCGACGCCGAGAACGACCACTATAAGCTCAACGAGATCCCGTTCGCCGACCACGGCGCGCTGCTCGATCCGCCGACCGAGGACGTCTCGGCGCGCTGCGTCGGCTTTCTGCTCCAGATCGGCCGCGCGCTCGACGATCCCACGGTCGCGCGCGGGATCGATTTTCTACGCGACGCACAACAGCCCGACGGCTCGTGGTACGGCCGCTGGGGCACGAACTACGTCTACGGCACGTGGTCGGTGCTCACCGCGTTCATGGCCGCGGGTGAGACGACGCGCAATTCCGCGACCGTCCGGCGCGGCGCCGCGTATCTTTTACGGATGCAGGGCGACGACGGCGGCTGGGGCGAGGACGGCGCGACGTATTTCGCGGAGCGGCGCGGCCTCTCGAAGGAATCAACGGCGAGTCAGACCGCATGGGCGCTCATCGGGCTCATGAACGCCGGCGAGGCGCACCATCCCGCGGTCGCGCGCGGCGTCAAGTTCCTGCTCGAGCGTCAGACGGCGGACGGGCTGTGGGACGAGCCGTGGTTCACGGCCGTCGGGTTTCCGCGCGTGTTTTATCTGCGCTACCACGGCTATCGCGCGTACTTTCCGGCGCTGGCCCTCGCGCGCTATCGCCGGCTCGTCGAGCTCGGCGAACCGCTCCCGGCGCTCGGCTTCTGAAGCGGCGCGCGTTCGCGGGGGCGCTCGCCGTCGCCGCGTTCGCGCTGCCGGCGCTCGCGCGCGCTGCGGTCACGCACGTCGTCGACGACGCGCCGGCGATCGGCCGCCAATCGTTCGTCTATCAGGGGCGGTGGGAACACGTCGCGGGCGCGACGGACGGCCGCTCGAACGGCACCAGCAGCCGCAGTTTCTCGAGCTTCTCGGCGGCCGCGCTCGACTTTACGGGCCGGACGATTCGGCTGTACGGCGTTGTCGGGCCGACGGGCGGCCGCGCGATCGTTGCGGTCGACGGCCACGTCATCGACCGCGATGTTTCCTTTCAGGCTCCGGCGAAGCGAACGCATCTACTGATATTTTCACGCTCCGGCCTCAGGCCAGGGCGACACCGCGTTGCGGTGGTCGTGGTCGGCACGACGGATCGTATCGGCAAGCGCAGTTTCGTGAATCTCGATGGAGCAGAGTATGATTCGTGATACCAAACCGCGTCGTGCGGGCGCCGCACTCGTCGCCACCGTCGTCGCAACCCTCGCGCTCATCAGCGCCCGCCCGGCCTCCGCGGTGGTCTACTCGGGACCGCCGAATCTCAAGCTCACCGTCGACCTCGTCACCGCCGGTTCAGGAAAGCACGGTTTCACGACGCAGAAGCTGTTCGGCTTCATGTACGGCTCGGCGATGCCGACCGAAGCGAAGCGCCTCACGCACGAGTTCGGGCCGGCGCCCGTCGGCACGTTCTTCACGCTCATGGACTTCACGGTCGCCGACGTCCTGCGCATGGTCAAACGCGACAAGGTGGCACTACCGGCGGCGAGCGAGCCGCTCGAGATGGACCGGTTCGACCAGCAACTCCGGCGTGCCGGGATCGATCCCGCCGGCAAGTACGATGTCGGCTACATGATCGAGAACCTGATCAGTCATAAGTATCACAAGGAGCTAATGCACGATCTCTACGTGCATTATCCCGCGCAGACCGTCTCGTCGTTTCACATCGTCCTGGCTCGCGTCGTGCTGGACACGAAGTCGGTTGCGCCGCTCACGGAAGAGCAGTAGCGTCATTTCCGCCCGAAGTGCCGCGTGATGAAACGCGAGCTGGTCGTCGTCGGCGTGCTCGCGGCGGCCTTCCTCGTCGAGGTCGTCGCAACGTATCCGCGGCTCGTCGACTCGAGCGGCTCGCCCGGCGCGCCGCGCGCGTCGGCACCCGCCGCCCAGGCGAGCCCTGCCGCCACGGCTCCCGCGGTCTCGGTCGCGGCGCCGGCGACGACGCTTCCCGCGAGCGACATCCCGTCGGCAGCGGCGCATACGTCGATGACCCCGCCGCTCCTCATCGACGACGCCGGGAATTCCGGCCGCTACGCCTTCCATTACGGTTCCGGCTGGGAGCACGTCAGCGGCATCGACGACGGCCGAACCTACGGCACGAGCACGCGGAGCATGCATCCGGGATCCGTCGCATCGCTGACGTTCGTCGGGACGGGGATCGTCGTCTACGGCGTGCTCGGTCCGACGGGCGGCCGGGCCTATGTCACGGTCGACGGCGCCGCGGCCAGCGGCATCGCGCACTTCTACGCGCCGCAAAAAAAGGTCGACCGCAGCGTCTTCGTCGTCGATCATCTCGCCGACGGGATCCACCATCTCGTGATCCTCGTCGCGAAGCCCGATCCCAACCGGACCTCGCATCGCTACGTCAATATCGACGGCGTCGGCGTCACGACGTGACACGCGCTGGGTAAGGGTTCGAGATGCCCGCACAGCCGATCGTCTTCGACGTCAACGAGACCGTTCTCGATATTGCCGCACTCGATCCACTCTTCGCCGACGCTTTCGGTGATAAGAGCGTCCGTCGGCTCTGGTTCGCGCAAACGCTGCAGAACGCACTCGCCGCGACGTTGTACGGCCACTACCGGCCCTTCGACCAGATGGCCCGCGCAGCGCTCGAGATGACCGCCCGCTCGCGCGGCCTGCGCCTCGACGAGGCCCGCGCGCAACGCATCCTCGGCGGCTTGATGACGCTCCCAGCGCATGGCGACGTGCGCGAGGGCCTCACGATCCTGCGTGACGCGGGCTTCCGCATGGCAGTCTTCTCGCAGTCACCCGAAGCGACGCTCGAAGCGCAGTTCAAGAACGCCGGGTTGCGCGACTTCTTCGATCACGTCATCTCGGTCGACGAGGCCGAGCACTGCAAGCCGTCGCCCAAGGCGTACGCCGTCGCGACGCACCGCCTCGAGCACGTGCGCCCGCTCCTCGTCGCCTCCCACGGCTGGGACATCGCGGGCGCGATGGCCGCGGGCTGGGACGCGGCGTTCGTCGCGCGCCACGGCGCAACGCTCAATCCGCTCGAAGCGCCGCCCGTCATCGCGGAAAACGACCTGCGCGCCGTCGCTCGCGCGATCGTTGCGCGCGACGCGACGCTCCCGTGACGCGCTAGGCTTCGATCGCCACGCGATCGCTCGAGGCGAGATCCTCGAGCGCCGCGAGATTCTCGCGCTCCATCGCGACCATCCGTTCGGCGTAATCCTCGACGACCGTGCCGCGGGCCCGCTCGTCCTTGAGGACGCGGGCGAGGTAGTGCCCGGTGAACGAGCCCTTCGTGCGGGCGATCGCCTCCGGCGTGCCGGTGGCGACGATCGTGCCGCCGCGGTCGCCGCCCTCGGGCCCGAGGTCAATCACATAATCCGCCGTCTTGATAACGTCGAGATTGTGCTCGATCGTGAGCACGGTGTTTCCCATGCCGACGAGCCGTTGCAGCACGTCGAGCAGCTTATGGATGTCGGCGAAGTGCAACCCGGTCGTCGGCTCGTCGAGCACGTAGAACGTCCGGCCCGTGGCGCGCTTCGAGAGCTCGGTCGCGAGCTTGATGCGCTGCGCCTCACCGCCCGAGAGCGTCGTCGCGGGTTGGCCCATCTTGATGTAGCCGAGGCCGACGTCGGCGATCGTCGAGAGCCGGGTCGCGATGCGCGGGATCGCCGAGAAGAACGCGGCGGCCTCGTCGACGCGCATCTCGAGGACGTCGGCGACCGACTTGCCCTTGTACTTGATCTCGAGGGTCTGCGCATTATAGCGCTTGCCCTTGCAGACCTCGCACGGGACGTAGACGTCGGGCAGGAAGTGCATCTCGATCTTGATGATGCCGTCGCCCGCGCACGCCTCGCAACGCCCGCCCTTGACGTTGAACGAGAAGCGGCCGGGGCCGTATCCGCGCAACTTCGCGTCGGGTACCATCGAGAAGAGATCGCGGATGAGGTCGAAAGCGCCCGTGTAGGTCGCGGGATTGCTGCGCGGCGTCCGGCCGATCGGCGACTGATCGATGACGACCATCTTATCGAGCTGCGCCGCGCCCGCGACCGTCCCGTACGTGCCACCTGCGGGCTGGCCGTGCAGGTGCTGATCGAGCGCCTTGACGAGCACCTCATTCACGAGCGACGACTTGCCACTCCCGCTGACGCCCGTCACCGCGGCGAACACGCCGATCGGAAACTTAACGTCCACACCTTTTAAGTTATTGGCCTTCGCGTTCTTGACGGCGAGCCAGCCGCGCGGTTCGCGGCGCGACGGCGGGATCGCGATGAACTGGCGGCCCGAGAGATAGGCAGCCGTCAGCGACTCGGGGTTGCGCATCGTCTCGGCGAGCGTCCCGACGGAGAGAATGCGGCCGCCCTCCGCGCCCGCGCCCGGGCCGATGTCGACGATCACGTCTGCCTCGCGCATCGTATCCTCGTCGTGCTCGATCACGATGAGCGTGTTGCCGAGATCGCGCAGGGTCTTGAGCGTCGCGAGGAGCCGGTCGTTGTCGCGCTGGTGCAGCCCGATCGAGGGCTCGTCGAGGATGTAGAGCACGCCGACGAGCGACGAGCCGATCTGGGTCGCGAGGCGAATGCGCTGCGACTCGCCGCCCGAGAGCGTCGTCGCGCTGCGCGAGAGGTTGAGGTAACCGAGCCCGACGTTCGTGAGGAACCCGAGCCGCGCGCGAATCTCCTTGAGGATCTGATGCGCGATGATCTCCTCACGCGGCGTCGGCTCGAACGCGCGGATGAAGGCCTCAGCCTGCTCGACCGACATCGTCGTGAACGCCGAGATGCTGGTACCCGCGACGGTGACGGCGAGCGCCTCGGGCTTGAGCCGCGCGCCCTTGCACGTTCGGCACGTCGAGGCCGACATGAACTTCTCGATCTCTTCCTTCACGTAATCCGAGGACGTCTCGCCGTGGCGGCGCTGCAGGTTCTTGATGACGCCCTCGAACTGCGCGTTGTACGTCCACGAATGACCCGTCTTGGACTCGTACGTGAATTGCTGCTTGCCGTCGATGCCGTAGAGGACCGCCTGCACGAGATCGGGCGGCATCTGATCGATCGGCGTCGTCATCTTGACGCGCCGCGATTTGAGCAGCTTCTCGACCTGCTGCAGATAGTACGGATTCATCGACGGATACTTGCCGCCGCCGAGCGCGCGCGACCACGGGACGATCGCGCCGCCCTCGATCGATTTCGAGCGGTCGGGCATGACCTTCCACGGATCGATCTCGATCTTCATGCCGAGCCCCGTGCAGTCCGGACACGCGCCGTACGGCGAGTTGAACGAGAAGAGCCGCGGCGCGAGCTCCTCGAGCGAGATGCCGCAGGCCACGCAGGCGAGCGCCTCGGAGAACGTCAGCTCGCGCGCGGCCTCGCCCGCAGGCGCGTCGCGACCGGGCTCAACGAGCACCGTCGCGATCCCGCTCGCGAGGCGCAGCGTCGTCTCGATCGAGTCGGTCAGCCGTTTGCGAACGTCCGGCTTGACGACGATGCGATCGACGACGACCTCGATCGTGTGCTTCTTCTTCTTATCGAGATCGATCTTGTCGCGCAGCTCACGCGTCTCGCCGTCGACACGGACGCGCGCGAAGCCCTCCTTCGCGACCTCCTCGAAAAGCTTGGCGTACTCGCCCTTGCGGCCCCGGATGACGGGCGCGAGAACGTTGAGCCGCGAGCCCGCCGGCAGCTCGAGGATCGTGTCGACGATCTGCTCGCTCGTCTGCGAGGCGACCGCCAGGCCGCAGTTCGGGCAATGCGGCTTGCCGATGCGCGCGAAGAGCAACCGGAGGTAATCGTAGATCTCGGTGACGGTGCCGACGGTCGAGCGCGGATTGCGCGAGGTCGACTTCTGATCGATCGAGATCGCCGGCGAGAGACCCTCGATGTAGTCGACGTCGGGCTTTTCCATCTGGCCGAGGAACTGCCGTGCGTAGCTCGAGAGCGACTCGACGTACCGCCGCTGGCCCTCGGCGTAGATCGTGTCGAAGGCGAGCGACGACTTGCCCGAGCCCGAGAGCCCGGTGATGACGATGAGCCGATTGCGCGGCAACGTCAGGTCGACGTTCTTGAGGTTGTGCTCGCGCGCGCCCTTGATGACGATCTCGTCGAGACCTCGGGCGACGGGGCCGTTCCCGGTTGTGGTCACGCGGCTAGAACCCGCCGCTCGGGCCGTTCCGTTGCGACGCGCTCGGGATCAAAAAATCCCCTTTCCCGTCGCCTTGGTGTAGTTGACCACCCAGGTGAGGAGCCCGATGCTCAGGAGAAACGCGCCGAGCGCCCGCGCCATGAAGACGCCGATATCGGTGTTGAGCTTCGGCCCGATGTCGCGGGTGATCCGCGTGCCCCGGTCGACGGAGCTGCGGATGATGAAGGAAGCGATGAACATGAGCCCTCCGATCACGACGACGGCGATCTGGACGGCAAAGGGTATCACGCAGGCGTTTTCCTCTCGATGAGCTCGCGATACTCGCCGACGACGACGAGGACCGCATAGGCGACGACGGATTGGACGACGATATCGGAGATCAGCGGCCCGAGAAAGGGAACTTCCGCGAGCTCGCTCGCGACGACCCCCATGACGGCCGCGACCACGACGATGCCGAGCGCGGTGAGCAGCGTCGGCAGCGGCGCCCGGACGGCGAGGCGCGCAGAATCGGCGCACGCCGCGATGCCGTCGCGCTCGCCGACGACGGCCGCCGGCATTGCGTAGAGTGAGAGGAACGCGTAGACGACGATCGAGATCGCGAGCGTGAACGGCGCCGCGACCGCCGCGACGAGGCCGAGCGCGAAGAGCACGACCATCGCGACGAGCACGTGCGACCCCTCGCGCGCGAAAGCGTGCGTTCCATCGGAATAGCGCGCGCGACCCGTGCGCCATGCGGCATCGGCCATCCCGGTGGTGTACGAGATCGTCACGATCGCGGCGAGGATCTGGGTCACGTCCGTGACGAGCCAACCGTAGTTCGCGGCCAGGGCGAGCGACGAGCTCGCGAACGCGGCCTCGACGACCGCCGCGAGCGCGCCGACGACGAGGCCCGGGACGACGATGCCGAGGTTGCGCGTGAGCAGAACCCATGCGCGCCCGAAGACGCCGGGCATGCTCAGACCGGCAGCGGCAACAGGAGGGCGGCGGCAGCGCCGATCGAGTCGACGACCGCCTCGGGCGCTCGTTCACCCGCGGCCACGCCCGTGCCATGCAGGTCGAGCCAAACCGCGCGCATGCCCGCGGCGTGCGCGCCCGTAACGTCCCGCTCGAAACGATCGCCGACCATCACGCACCGCTCGGGCGCCACGCCGAGGCGCCGCGCGGCAAGCAGGAAGATCTCGGGATCGGGCTTGAGTAGCCCGACGTCGTCGGCGATGAGCACGGTGTCGAACGATGCCGCGAGCCCGAGCACCTCGATCTTCTCGCGGTGCGTCTCGACGAAGCCGTTCGTGATGAGCCCGAGCTTCATGCCCGCCGCGCGCAGGCCGGCGAGCAACTCGGCAACGCCCGGCCAGAGCTCGAGCGCGCCGCGGCGGGCGTCGTCGTAGGCGATGGCGCAACGCTGCGCGAGCGCGTCGTCGTCGATGCCGACCTCGCGCAGCGCCGCCGCCCACATCTTCGCGCGTAATCCCGCGAGTGACGCCGTAAAGGCCGACGGGCTCAGCGTCTGCCAGAACTCGTCGGCCTCTCGAACGTACGCATCGAGCAGACGCTCGGCGACGACGCCGCGCTCGGGAGCCATCGTCGTCGCGACGATTCCCGCCGCACGACGATAGGCGAGGGAGTCGTCATGAAGCGTGTCGTCGAGATCGAAGAGGACGGCGGCCGGGGTCGGGTTCATCAGCGCAAACGTACCCGAAACGTCCGCACCTCGTGCGGCCCGAGCTCGAAGACGAGTGCATTTTCGAGAAGCTCGACGGGCGCCTCGAGCGGCCGCTCGAGCGCATCGATGCTCGCGACGCCGAACGCACGCGGGCCGCACGCGAGCCGAACCACGAGCGCCGCGCCGTCGCACTCGCGCACCCGGACGACGACGCCGTCGCCGTCGTCCGCGAGCTTCGTCGCGGCGACGACGGCGCGCGGGTCGCCCGAGACGAACATCGGCACGCCGGCGATCCCCGCGAAGCGCTCCCAGAGGGTCTCGAGCTCGCCCGTTGCGAGCGCCGCGAGCGGCACGTAGCCGAACGAGAGGTGCTGCTCGCCGCGGTCGGCGCTCGGATCGGGCCACGTCGGCGCGCGCAGAAGCGAGTGACCGAGCCGCGTCCGGCCGTCGCGCTCCTCGAGGCTCCAGCCGTACGTGTCGAGGGCGAGCACGGCGACGCCGCCGAGCGGCGCGTCGACCCGTGCGAAGCGCTGGCCCGGTGCCTCGAACTTCGCGCGTTCCCGGGGCGTCCGCGGCGCGGGCGGCCGCGCGACCGAGCCGTGCGGGCTTCCAAAGCGCGCGGTGCGCGCGGCGAACGTGAACTCGTTCTCCACGCGCAGGAGCCGGTGCCGCTCGGCCCACGCCACGGCGAGGTCGACGCGCAGGAACGGCTCCGTCGCGTCGAGCGACAGCCGCGCGACCGCGCGCGAGCGGCCGAACCGGTATCGAACTTCGAGCGCGCCGTCGACGACCTCGCAGCCCGTCGCTCGCAGCCGAGCCGGCCGTTTCGCGTAGCCGGCGTCGATGTTCCACGCGTCCCATGCCGCCGGCCGGTCGACGTAGAGCGCGAGCCGGTTCGCGCGCCGCACGAGGTTGGGTCCGCCGCGAACGCGCAGCTCGCGCAGCGACCCGTCCCGAGCGATCCGGGCAACGAGCGCGTCGTTGCCGAGTTCGAAGCCGCGCCCGGCGACCCGCGGCGGCACGGGCCGCGCTTCCAGCCGTGCGCGCGACGTCGGCAGCACCGACCGCGCGCTCGCGCCGACGTGCGCGACCAGCGCGTCCGCCTCGTCGTAGTCCGCGAAGGCCGCCTCGTAGGCGGGCCCGATCGCGCTGCCCGGGACGACGTCGTGCGTCTGGCCGCGCAGGACGAGCTCCCACGCGCGGGCGAGCTGGCCGCGCGCCTCATCGAGGAAGAACGGCGTCGCGCGCAACGCGTACGCCCACGCGAGCTCGCGCTCGGTCGCGCCGAGCGCCCGCTCGAGGGCCGCGGACCGAGCCTTGACGTCGTGATGCGTCGTCGCGACCCCGCGGTGCTGTTCGAGGTACAGCTCGTCGCGCCGGACCGGCAGCGCCGGATCGCACGCGACCGCCGCGAACCAGTCGCCGAGCCGCGTCCACGTCCCGTGGCTACGTGCCGCGATCAGCGCCGCATCGGTCGCGCCGCCGCCGCCATTGCCGCGGCCGACGAGCAGCAGATCGCCGCGCGCGCGGGCCGTCGCGACCCGAGCCGGCTCGAAGTCGCCTTGGATCGACCGGATCGCGGCCGCGGTCACCCGCGAGCCGTCGGGACCCTCCCACAGAAACCGCGCATACGGGAACGGCGTCGTGTCGTTCCAGGAAAGCTTCGTCGTGCCGAACGCGCCGATACCCGCGTGCCGCAACAGCGTCGGCCACGTGTTCGCGAACCCGAACGAGTCGGGCAGCCACGCGACCGTCGGCGACGTGCCGAGCCGCGCTTCGCAGAACCGGATGCCGAACGCGAGCTGCCGCAGGATCGACTCGCCCGAGAGCAGGTTCGCGTCGCATTCGACCCAGAGCGACGCGCCGCTCGCGTCGAACCGGCCGGCCCGTGCGAGCGCCGCGACGCGGGCGAAGAGCTCGGGCTCGCGCTCGGCGACCCATGCGTAGAGCTGCGGCTGACTCTGCGCGTACACGAACGCCGGGTCGAGCTCGAGCTGGCGGACCGCCGTCGCGAACGTGCGCACCGCCTTGCGCGCGGCTTCCTCATACGTCCAGAGCCAGGCGACGTCGAGATGTGAATGACCGACGAGTGCGAGCCCGCCGGCGTCCGTGCTCGCGCTCGGTACCGGTGCCAATCCGAGCGTCCCGCCGTCGCGCAGCGTCAGCTCCCGGGCGATCGGCTGCGTCTCGCGCGCCACCATCCGGCGCCAGCCCGGCCCGTCGCGCGGCGGCAGGCCGCTGGTCGGCAGGGCGCGCCGCTCCACCTCGAGCGTGACGATGCCCGCAGTATCGCCCGGGAGCTCGATCTCGCCGTGTTCTGCGTCGAAGGCGCCGGCCACGACGCCATCGACGCGCACGAGCGCACCCGTGCGCGTCGAGAACGCGATCCGGCGGCGCCTTGCCGGCGCGGGCTCGATCGGCTCCGTCGCCGAGAGCATCACCGTCGGTGCGGCTGCGTCTTCATCGAAGATGGCGAGACGGCGGCGGGTACCCGCATCCGCGCCCTTTTTCACGCCCCCGACGTCACGGTATTTTGCGGGCAGGACGCAATCGAACTCGCGCTGTCGGCCGTTCTTCGAGAGTTATTCGTATCGGCGCATCGCGCGCCGCCGAACTCCAGGAGATACATCCATGCAGTTTACCCAGCTCTTGAGCGCGACGGCGATCGTTGCCGCGCTCGCGACCGGCGCGACCGCCGCTCTCGCACAGCCGACTCCCGCTCCCGCCCCCGCCCCCGATGCCATGGGTTCCATGGCTCCCGCCACGGGATCGATGAAGTCGGGCTCGATGGGTTCGATGAAGTCGGACTCCATGGGCTCGATGAAGTCCGGCTCGATGGGCATGATGAGCGGTGACCGCTACGGCGGCCCGGCCTACCTCGGCGCCCCGGATCTCCCGGTGACGGTTGCGGTCGTGACGGCCGGCGGCGGCGCTGCCGATTTCTCGACGGCGAAGGCGCTCACCGCGATGGTTGGCCCGACGCTCACGAACGCCGAAGTCGGCAAGCTCACCCAACAGTACGGCAAAGAGAAGGTCGATTCGTTCATCGCGGTATTCAACTACGTCGTCGATGATGCCGTGGCAATCGCGACCAAGGCGGGCATCAAGCTCCCCGCCGCGTCGCCGCTCGAAGGCAAGGCGCTCGCGGGCGAGCTCGTCAAGTTCGGCTCCGCCGAGAGCACGCATGATCGCTTCTGGACGGGCGACATGCTCGACCACCTGGTCTCGCACAAGATCCACGATCAGGTCATGGACGACATCGACAAGAAGTACGGCGCGCCCGCCGACGAGAACTATCACGTCATCTCGAACCAGGCGTTCTACGACATCGCCCAGGCGCTCAGTAAGGGCTGATCGCCTCGGCGATCGTCAGGCTCGCGGCCCGCACTCACGTCGAGTGCGGGCCGTTGTGCATTCAGGGCCGGCATGCGAACGATGCCGAATCGTCGCGCGCAATGGCCAACGACGACGCCCCGACGCGGCGCGTGATCAGCGCCGAACTCGTCATCGCGACGTTCGCGCTCCTCGCGAGCGCGATTGCGAGCATCGCCACGCGAAGACAGCGGTTGTTGCTACGGGAAGGGTCCGAAGGGACTTCGGTGCTCGGTGATTCGTCCGGGAGAGACCCTCGAGATCGTCGCCGTTCCTACTGCGGTCCGCCGACACCACCCGTGACGCAGTAACCGCGCGCTGCGAAGCGTTCGGTCAGCACAACTCGGCGATCGCGATCGCACGCGCGCGCTGAGCATCGCCATCTCGCGTTCTAAGCCAGTACCTTGGCATTCGCGGTGAAGATGATAATGCCGGTCGCGCTCTTGAAGTCGCCATCATCGCTCACGATCGTGGATATTTCGGCCCGCCTCGCCTGATCGATGAAGGCGTAATCGTAGGTATCGAGCGTCGTCGATGCAAGCTGCCCGAGCAGTTCGGGCGCGAAGGTCGTCGGGAGATCGATCGCGAGGACCGTCGCGAAGCCGGCGATCTCGTTCCACGTCACGGCGACGTCTTGCGCAACGCGCTCACGCTGCGGCCGATCCGACCGGAAGCGCTTGAGCTCGGCAGAGTCGCCCAGGGTGCCACCGAGCTCCCGGAACCTCAGTCGCTCGACGACGTGCCCGAGTTCGAGTAAGCTCAAGATCGAAACGGTCACGCTCGCGCCGACGCGTTGCGTCTTCTCCAAGAACGTGAGGTACGATTGTGTACGCACCGAACTGTAGAGCGATGAGACGGCCATGATGACGTTCGTATCGAGCAAGAATCGGTCGGCCGCGACGATCCGTTCGCGACGCAGATCGACGCACTGCGCCAAGAGCTAACTTGCGAAGAGCGCGTCGAGCGATGCGGCGGCAGCCTCGTGAGCCGCTCGATACGCGGGGTCATTGTAGAACTGCCTCGCGTGATCGCGAACGCGCTCGAGGCTCGCATCGTTGACGTCCGACGTATTGACGGTGCGAACGCGTCGATCGAGCTCATCCGCGTCGAAGACGGCGTAGAGATCGCCGATCGCCGGGTTCAGGAACGCCGTCAGGACCGATTTAACATTCGCGAAATCGACGATGACGTCGGCGCCGGATTCGAGTGCGCTGCGGATCTCGCTCGCGAGCTGGCGGCCCGCGACGTCCGACATGATGTACAAGCCGAAGCGCTCGTGGAGATCGATCTTCATTGCGGGTTCCTTCTTCGCGATGGGGGCGGACGCACATTCGATGCCGGTAAGGAAAGGTCGATCAGCGTTCCCGGAAAGGCCCGTGACGACGTAGCTACGGACCACGAGCCCAATGCGAGCTTCGCGATGCCGCGGCCGCTCCAAACGTGCAATCGCGCGTTCGAGGCGAGTAGAAAATCTCGGAAGATCGCGAGCCCGAGCCCGCGTGACGTCGAACCCGTCGTGTGGCCTTCCTCGAACGCCCATGCGATCGCTCGCGCCGGGTCGATATCGACTTCGCGACGGCCGCGTGATTCGGCAAGCGAGCGCGGGATGCCGATGCCGAGGTCGACGACGCTGAGGTGCAGCTCTTGCAACTTCGCGAAGAACTGACCGCAGGCAACGATGCCAATGTCCGATCTGGCGTGCGTGAGCCCGTTGACGAAGACCTCGGCCACCGGATCGACCGCATAGGACGCCGCCGTACCGACGAGCGCGTCGGCTCGATTCGCCCATTGCGCCTCGAGAAAGGACCCGACTGAGGCGAGCTCGCTCGCGTCGAACGATTGGAGTGGGATCGTCGTCGGGCCGCCGCCCATTGCGCCGTCGTAGCCGATGGTTTGCGAGAATGGCCGCGTAAAAGTTGTGCCGGGCAGGTCGTGGACGACGAGCCGGCCGCCGCGAAGCGCGAACCGCCGCCGCAGCGCTTCGAGTGCCGCGAAACCGTACGGAGCGACGAAGCCGTCGAGATGGACGCGCACTTCGCCGCCCGCGACCGCGTCGATCACCTTTCCGAGTTGAGCGAGGCTTGGGATTCCATCCTCATTGTGGCCGAGCGAGACGCGAGGCACGTGCACGTCGCAGCACGACTGCCTCCAGTCGGTCATCCAATCACACTCCGCTGAGCTCGCGAAGCGCCTGCTGGAAGACCTTCGGCGCCTTCCCTTGGAATAGCACCGATTCGTTGCCGCCGAGCTGCTTGCGGATCTCGAGGAGCTCGTCGCGAAGTGCCGCGGCTTTCTCGAATTCGAGACTGCCGGCGGCGAGCTTCATCTGCTTCTCGATCTCGCTCGCCATCGCGAGCGCAATTTCGCGCGGCAGCTTCTCGCTCTTGAGCTTTGCCGCGGCCGTGCGGTCTTCGGCTCCCGCGACGAGATCGAGGATGTCGCGAACCTCCTTGCGGACGGACTTCGGCTCGATCCCGTAATCGGTATTGTGCTGAACCTGTTTCTCGCGCCGGCGCCGCGTCTCGCCAATCGCCTTCGCCATCGACTCCGTCACGACGTCGGCGTACATGATGACCTTGCCCTCGACGTTGCGCGCCGCGCGGCCGATCGTCTGGATCAGTGACGTGCCGCTGCGCAGGTAACCTTCCTTATCCGCATCGAGGATACCGACGAGCGAGACCTCCGGCAGATCGAGTCCCTCGCGCAGGAGATTGATCCCGACGAGCACGTCGAAGATGCCGCGCCGTAGGTCGCGCAGGATCTTGATCCGCTCGAGCGTCTCGACCTCGCTGTGCAGGTACCGGACCTTGAGCCCGTTCTCGAGCAAAAAGTCCGTGAGGTCCTCGGCCATCTTCTTCGTGAGCGTCGTGACGAGCACGCGCTCGTCGACGGCGACGCGCTTGCGGATCTCCTCCATCAGGTCGTCGACCTGATGCTTCGTCGGCCGGACCTCGATCTCGGGATCGACGAGCCCCGTCGGCCGGATGATCATCTCGGCGACCTGCGTGGACTTCGAGAGCTCGTACGTCGCGGGCGTCGCGCTGACGTACACCGCTTGATTGATATGGTCCCGAAACTCCTCGAACTGGAGCGGCCGGTTGTCCATCGCGCTCGGCAACCGAAAGCCGTGCTCGACGAGGATTTCCTTGCGCGAGCGGTCGCCCGCGTACATGCCGTGCACCTGCGGGATCGAGACGTGCGACTCGTCGACGAAAAGCAGCCAGTCCTTCGGGAAGAAGTCGAGCAGGCACGAGGGGATCGAGCCCGGCTCGCGGCCGGCGAGGTGCCGGCTGTAATTCTCGACGCCGTTGCAATAGCCGACCTCGCGCAGCATATCGAGATCGTAGCGCGTGCGCTGCTCGATGCGCTGCGCCTCGAGCAGCTTGCCCGCATCCTTGAAGTGCTTGATGCGCTCCTCGAGCTCGATCTCGATGCCCGTCACCGCGCGCCGTAGTTTCTCATCGGGCGTAATGAAGTGCTTCGCCGGGAAGATCGTGATCTGATCCTTCGACTCGACGTACTCGCCCGTGAGGATGTTCACGACGTCGATCGACTCGATCTCATCGCCGAAGAACTGGATCCGGTGAACGAGCTCTTCCTCGACGCCGACGAACTCGAGCGTGTCGCCGCGGACGCGGAACGTGCCGCGCACGAGGTTCAGATCGTTGCGGCGATACTGCATGTCGACGAGCCGGCGCAGGAAGACGTCGCGGTCGATCTCGCTGCCGACGGCGACGGGCAGCGACATTTCCATGTAGTCGGCGGGCGAGCCAAGGCCGTAGATGCACGACACCGACGCGACGATGAGCGTGTCGGGCCGCGTCAGCAGCGACTGCGTCGAGGCGTGCCGCAGGCGCTCGATCTCGTCGTTGATCGAGCTGTCCTTCTCGATGAACGTATCGGTGTGCGCGATGTACGCCTCGGGCTGATAATAATCGAAGTACGAGACGAAGAACTCGACCGCGTTCTTCGGAAAGAAGTCGCGGAACTCGGCGCAGAGCTGCGCGGCGAGCGTCTTGTTATGGCAGAGGACGAGCGTCGGCTTCTGGACGAGCTCGACGACGCGCGCCATGGCCATCGTCTTGCCCGAGCCCGTTACGCCGAGAAGCGTCTGCGCGCGGTCGCCGCGCTCGATGCCGCGGGCGAGCTTCTCGGTCGCCGCGGGCTGATCGCCGGCGAGCGAATACGGTGAGACGAGTTCGAAGCGAGCGGCCATGTGCTCCGGCACAACCCGCTGCCGAAGCGCGCGGGTTGCGACGGGTCGGCTCCGGCCGCGCGCGGAACGACCGCGGCCGATGTTTCCCGGTGCCATGATGGACGAGCAGCTCTCGATCGCGGCCGTGCTCGAGCACGCGGCGCGCTGGCATTCGCGCGTCGCCGTCGTCTCCCGGCTCGGCGACGGCACGCTGCACCGCAGCGATTACGGCACGCTCGCGGCCCGCGCCGCCGCGCTCGGGCACGCGCTGCGCGCGCTCGGCGTCGCAAGCGGCGATCGCGTCGCGACGCTCGCGTGGAACGGCCACCGACACGTGGAAGCGTACTTCGCGATTCCCGGAATCGGCGCCGTGTGCCACACGATCAATCCGCGGCTCGGCGTCGCGCAGGTCGCCGCGATCGCGCGTCATGCCGGAGATCGCGTCATCCTCGTCGATCCCGACCTCGTGCCGCTCATCGAGGCGACCGCGAACGACCTTCCGGACCTCGAACACGTCGTCGTCCTCGCCTTCGAGGCGGACATGCCGGCGACGGCGCTCGCCCGAGTCCACGCCTACGAGACGCTGCTCGCGGCGCAGCCCGGCGCGCTCGCGTGGCCCGCGCTCGACGAGCGCGCGGCGGCCGGACTCTGCTACACCTCGGGAACCACGGGCGCGCCCAAGGGCGCGCTCTACACGCACCGCTCGACGGTCCTCCACGCCCTCTCGTGCGCCCTCGCGCATCGCGCCGAGCGCGACGCGCTCGACGTCATCGCGCCGCTCGTGCCGCAGTTCCACGTCAATGCCTGGGGCTTTCCGTACGTCGCGGCGATGCTTGGGTCCAAGCTCGTTCTGCCGGGCCGGCGACTCGACGCGCGCAGCGTGTACGAGCTCATCGAAGCCGAAGGCGTTACCCTCGCGGCCGCCGTGCCGACGCTCTGGTCGCGGCTCGACGAGCACCTCAGCGAAACGGGCGATCGCGTGACGACGCTGCGGGCGCTCGCCACGGGCGGCAGCCCGATGCCGACGGCGCTGATCGCCGCCTTCGCCGCGCGCGGCGTCGAAACGCTGCAGGGCTGGGGAATGACCGAGACGAGCCCCGTCGCGACCACCGGCCGTCCTCGACCCGCGGACGCCGCCGGTCCGGACGCCGCCCGATTCCATGCGACGGCGGGCCGGCCGGTCTTCGGCATCGACGTGCGGATCGTCGATGGTGCGGGCGAGGAACTGCCCCGCGACGGCGTCGCCTGGGGCGAGCTCCACGTGCGCGGTCACTGGGTCGCGAGCGCCTATTTTCGCGACGCGGCGGCGACGGCTGCGGCGTTCACGCCCGACGGCTGGTTCCGAACGGGCGACGTCGCCACGATCGACCCGGAGGGCTACCTGCGGATCGTCGACCGGCTTAAAGATCTCATCAAGTCCGGCGGCGAGTGGATCGGCGCGAACGCGCTCGAGGCCGCCGTGCTCGGCCACCCGGCGGTCCTCGACGCCGCGGCGATCGCCGTCCCGGACGAGCACTGGGGCGAGCGGCCGCTGCTCGTGATCGTTCCGCGGCCCGGCGGCCGTCGGCCCGACCTCGCCGAGCTCCGTGCGTTCCTCGCGCCCCGCGTGCCGCCGTTCTGGCTGCCCGACGCCGTCGCGTTCGAGGCGGACCTGCCGCGCACGGCCACGGGCAAGGTTCTCAAACGCGAGCTGCGAGCGCGCTATCCGGTCATGCCCGCAGCGCCGCCGGCGGCGGCAGCGGCGCAGGCATCACCGGCTGCTCGAGCGTCGGCAGGCGAAGCGTGAAGGTCGTGCCCGCGGCCGGATGCGTCACGACGTCGAGCGTCCCGCCCGCGCGTTCGATCGCTCGCCGCGCGATGGCGAGTCCGAGCCCCGAGCCCTCGATGTCGCGCCGCGAGCCTCGGTAGAAGCGGTCGAACGCGTGCCGGGCATCGTCCTGCGACATGCCGGGACCGTCGTCCGCGACGCGCACGAGCACGCAGCCGGGGCCGGCGCCGACCGCGATCCGCACGGCGCCCGCGGTGTACTTCAGCGCGTTGTCGACGAGGTTCGTGAGCGCGTGCATGAGATCGCTCGGATCGATCGCCGCAAGCGGTCCCGGCGGCGCGTCCACGTCGATCGTCCGTGCGGGCTGCGCCTCGCCGATCGGCGCGACGACGTCGGCGACGAAGCGCGCCACGTCGATCGTCTGCGGCCGCGCCTCGTCGGCCCGCTCCCAGCGATCGAGCAGCATCAGCTTATCGATGAGCGACGCCATGAGCGCGCTCTGCCGGTCCATCGTCGCAAGGATGCGCTCGCCGTCCTCGGGCGTGCGGAGCCCGCCCTTGCGGAGGATCGCGATGAAGCCACGGACGACGGTGAGCGGCGTCCGCAGCTGGTGGCCGGCATCGGCGCTGAACTGCCGCACGGCGGCGAGCGCGCGCTCGCGCTCCGTGAACGCCCGCTCCACCTGGGCGATCGCGCCATTGAAGGCGACGGCGAGCGCCCCGAAATCCGCGCGCACGTCGGCCGCGATCGGCTCGGGCGTCAGATCGCCCGCCGCGAACCGCTCGAGGACGCGCTGCACGTCCACGAGCGGCCGGACGATCTGCGCGACGAGCGCCCGGGTCACCGCGAAGGCGATCCCAAGGGCGACGACGATCGCGAACGCGACGGGCGGGCCGTAGCTCGCAGCCGTCTCGACGAGCGCGCCGTCCGCGGGACGCACGAGCACGTTGACGCTCCCGACGCGCGCCCGGACCGGCGCGAGACCGAGCGCGGTCGCGATGCCCACGACAGGCATGCCGAAGGGACCCGCATCGCTCGACGACGGCGGCCGGCCGCCCCGGCGCCCCGAGACGGCCACGGCCGCCGTACCGTGCGCCGCCCGTGAAAGCACGGTCCGGTCGTCGCCGCGGAGGAGGATGACGACCAGGTCGCTCGGGAGGTAGATGCCCGCGACGGAGCCGCCCGCGCCGAGGGAGTCGCCGGAGGGCCGCTGCAGCGCGGCGGACACCTGGCCGAGCGTCGAGCGCTCCTCGGCCATCAGCGTGCGGGTGTACGAACGGAACGCGAGCAGGGCGCCCGCGAGGATGAGCAGGACGAGCGCGCCGCCGATCTCGAGCGTCCCGAACGTGAGGAGCCGGCGCGCGAACCGCGCGTTCACGGCTGGAGGGCGCGCATCGCGTACCCGACGCCGCGCAGCGTCTGGATCAGCTTGACGCCCTCGCCGCTGTCGAGCTTCGCGCGCAGGTATGAGACGTACGTCTCGACCGTGTTCGGCACGACGTCGCGATCGACGCCCCAGACGAGATCGAGCAGCTGCGACCGCGTGAAAACCTGCTCGGGATGCCGCACGAACGTGAGCAGCAGATCGAACTCCCGCGTCGAGAGCTCAATCCGCCGGCCGCCGCGATGCACGCTGCGCCGCGACACGTCGACGGCCAAGTCGGCGTACGAGAAGGTCTGCCGCAGCTCGAGGCGCGGCCGGCGCAGCGCGGAGTGCAGCCGCGCGACGAGCTCCTCGAGCTCGAAGGGCTTGCCGACGTAGTCGTCCGCGCCGCGGGAGAGCCCGGCGACCTTCTCCGCGGTCTCGGTCTTGGCGCTGAGCATCACGATCGGCACGTCGGTGAGCCGGCGCAGCGCGGGCAGCAGCGTGAATCCGTCGATTTCCGGCAGCATAACGTCGAGGATGATGAGCTCGGGGGACCAGAGGCGGATCGTCTCGAGGGCATCCCGGCCGTTGCCCACCGAGCGCACGGCGAAGCCGGCCTGACCGAGGCCGTATTCCAAGAGCTCGCGGATCGCCGCCTCGTCGTCGACGACCAAGATCCGGGCGCCGACGGATTCCACGCTACGTTGCACCACGTCCCGGACGATACGCACCATGGCTGGGACCGCACCGGTACGTTCCCCAGCCGGCGCGCAGACTTCGCGCCACGCGGGGGGCTGGCCCTCCGAACGCGAAGGACTCCCGTCCGCCCCTCGTCGTGAGATCTCGATCTCCCCGGAAGGTAGGACTGTGTCCGTGATCCAGAAACCGCTGCTCTTTAGCGGCAATTCCAACGTCGAGCTCGCGCGCGAGATCGCGCAGCGCATGGATACCCGGCTCGGGAACGCCCTCGTCGACAAGTTCAAGAACGAGGAATGCCGGATCGAGATCCGCGAGAACGTCCGCGGTGCCGAGGTCTTCGTGATCCAATCGGTGTGCCGAGCGCCCAACGGCAACTCGGTCAACGATTCGCTCATGGAATTGCTGATCATGATCGACGCGCTCCGGCGCGCCTCGGCCTATCGCATCTCCGCGGTCGTGCCGTACTACGGCTACGCGAAGCAGGACAAGAAAACCAAAGGCCGCGAGCCGATCACGGCCAAGCTCATTGCCAATCTCATCGAGGTCGCGGGCGCCGCGCGGCTCGTGACGCTCGATCTCCACGCCGCACAGATCCAAGGCTTTTTCGACCTCCCGGTCGACAATCTCGTCGCCGCGCCGACGCTGTGCTCGTATCTCAAGGCGCAGGGGCTCGAAGGCGACAAGATCGTCGTCGTCTCGCCCGACGCCGGCGGCGTGCCGCGCGCGGAGAACTTCGCCAAACGGCTCCACGCGTCGCTCGCGATCGTCTTCAAGCGCCGCCCCGAGCCCGACGTGTCGGAAGTGACGGAGATCGTCGGCGACGTTCATGGTAAGATCGCTGTCGTCGTCGACGACATGATCTCGACCGGCGGCACGCTGGCAAAGGCCGCCGAAGCGCTCATCAAGCGCGGCGCGACCCAGGTGTACACGTGCGCCACGCACGGGATCTTCGCCGGCGACGCGATCCGCGTCCTCACGGAATCGCCGATCGAACAGATCATCGTCACGAATACGCTGCCCAACGCCGAGTCGATGCTCGGCCCAAAATTCAAGGTGCTCTCGATCGCGCAGATTCTCGCCGACGCGATCAAGCGGATCACCGCGAACCGCTCGGTCTCCGAGCTCTTCACCAAGGATGACGAAGGGCTCGACACGATTCCGACGATCGCGATGCCCGACGTGCTTGCCCCCGCCTCGGCGATCGGATAGAAAGCGACCTTCATGCCTACCACCGACACCCAGCTCGACGTGAGGCTGCGCACGCGCACCGGCACGACCGCGGCTCAAGCGCTCCGCGCCGCCGGCCGGATTCCCGCAAATCTCTTCGGGCACGGCGTCGGGGCGACCGCGCTCGACATCGACGCTAAGAGCTTCGACGCCATGTTGCATGGCGCGGGTACGAACGCGCTGCTCACGATCACGATCGAGGGCGGCGACCGCGATACCGTGCTCGTGCGCGAGGTCCAGCGCGACCCGATCACTCGCCGCGTGCTCCATGCCGACCTCCAGCGCGTGCGCGCGTCCGAGGAGATCGAGGCGTCGCTCCCGGTCGTCGCGATGGGCGTCCCCACCGGCGTCAAGAACGACGGCGGGGTGCTCGACGTGGTCCTGCATGCTATCGACGTCCGCGGCCCCGCCAATGCCCTGCCCGAGCAGCTCGAGGTTCCCGTCGACAAGCTCGGCGTGCACGACAAGATCCTCGCGGGCGACCTCAAGCTGCCGCGCGGGCTCTCGCTCGTCACCGCGGCCGACCTCGTCGTGATGACGGTCGAGCCCTCGAAGGTCGCGCAGCAGGCGGCCGAGGACGAGGTCACGCTCGCCGAGCAAGCCGCCGAGGCCGCCGCGCTGGAGACGGCTGCCGAGCCCATCGAGGGCGAACCGGGCCAGGCCGACGCGGCCGAGGGCGACGCCCGTGCGTCGGCCGAGGAGAAAGGCTAGCTGCCCGGCACCCGCATCGTCGCCGGGCTCGGAAACCCGGGCCCGGCATACGAGCGGACGCGGCACAACGTCGGTTTTCGGGTCGTCGACGAGCTCGCTCGTCGCTTCGGAGCCGAGCACTTTAAGAAAAAGGACGGCGCCGCGCTCGCGCACGTGGCCGCGCGGGCCGTCGTCCTCGTCAAGCCGCTCACGTTCATGAACGAGAGCGGCGGCCCGCTCGGTAGCGCCGCGACCTGGTGGAAGACGGCACCCGCCGACGTCCTCGTCGTCAGCGATGATCTCGACCTGCCCTTCGGCCGGCTTCGCATGCGGATCGACGGCTCGAGCGGCGGTCACAACGGGCTAAAATCGATCATCGCTCGGCTCGGATCGGGGTTTCCGAGGCTGCGGATCGGGATCGGCCGTGGCCGCGACACGATCGATTACGTGCTCGGCGACTTCTCGGTGGCCGAGGAACGCGCGTTACCCGCCGTCGTCGCCGCCTGCGCCGATGCCGTCGAGCTCTGGCTCGCCGGCGACGTCGCCCGCGCGATCGAGTCGGTCAACGGCCGGCGCGACCTCGTCCTCGAGCCCTAGCCGCTCACCGGGGGCACGGGTCGGCGCGGTGCTGGATGGCGGCGATGCGCGTCCCGAGCGGCGGGCCGCTCAGGAAATACGACCGAGCGAAGCGGCTGGGACAGACCTGCACGAGCGTCGCGTCGCCGATTCGAACGAACGCCCGAACGGCCCCCGCCCGGTCGTGCGTAAGCGCGACCGCATACGCGTCGGCGCGCACTTCGAGATACCGTGAGTAGCCGTTATAGACCGGCACGAAGGCAAGCCCGACGACCCCGAGCACGGCGAGCACGAGCGGCAAGCGAACCAGCGCGTCGTCATCGCGCCGGAACGGTACCCGATCCGAGACGGCGACGGCGATCGCCGTCGCGACGATGAAGAGACCGGTCCAGCAAAACGACAGCCGGAAGTCGTCGCCGTGCACGTCGTGGCCGAATTCGCGGGCCGCGAGGAAGAGGATCTCCGGCTGGGTGCCCTCGCGTAAGAGCGCGTCGCCGAGCACGATCCGCTTGGTGGGACCGAAGCCCGAGATGTCGGCGACGAAGGACCGCGAGCGCCGCGAGTAATCCGCACGATAGAGCGGCGCGCCGTCGAGACCCGCGCGATGGGCGAGCGCGTCGAGCGGGCCGCGCATGCGCGAATGTCCGAGCGGAACGATACGATTGAAGAGCGGCGCGACGACGATCGGTTCGACGATCGCGAGGCCGAGCGTCGCAAAGGCGAGCCCGGCGATGGTGTAGAGATACCACAGCTTCGTGCGGGCGACGAGCGTGAAGATCACCGCGACCACGAGGCCGACCACGATCGCGTCGATCGCACCGGCGACCGCGACGTCGCGCGCGAAGCCGAGCCCGGACTCGCTCGAGACGCCGAATGCGAGCCCGACGCGGTAGCGCGCATACGCGATCGGAACCGCCGCGAGCGACGCGACCGCGCTCACGAGGGCGCCGAACGCGAAGCGTTCGAGCGGCGCCCAGCCGACGGAACGACGCACGGCGCGACGCAACGCCGCGCCGAGACCGCTCGCCCACGTGAAGAAGAGCGCGGCGATCTGCACGACGGCCCACGCAAAAAAGAGCGGTTGGGCATACGACGTGCGATGCGCCGCAACGCGTTGGCGATGCGGATCCACGAGACGGGCGGCAGGCTCGGCGAGCAACGTCGCCGCCGGGACGCGCGAGACGACCGGCCGAACGGGCCGGTCGTTCGTCGCCGCGCCTACCGGTACCGCGACGAACGTCATGGCAACCAAGGCGAGCGACCGGATCGCGATACGCGTGTGCTGTGAGTGCGGCGTGCTACGGCCGAGGGAGAGCGGCGAACGTCATCGCCTGTCGGTTTGCCCTCGGCATCGCAGCGGCCCTACCGGCGCGCATCGCGCCGTGCTGCTTCTAATTCAGATAGCGCGACCGGACGCGCTCGAGCTGCGTCTTATTTGAGACCTTTTTGCCGGACGCATCGAGCACGTCGACCTCGAGATCGGGATACTCTTCTTCGAAACGAACGCGCTTCCAATCGGCCACCGTGAAGCTCTGACGCGCCATCCGCACGAACCGATCCGCGTAACTCGGAACGCGTTTGCTTCCAGAAGCGTCACCGCGCGGACGGATCGTAACGTCGAACCCCTCTTTTTCCCGGATCTCTTGCGCAATCTTCATAATACTCGCCATGCACGCTTCTTCGCACGCGTTCGTAATTAAGCCTCGTTCGAACGCTGCCTTATTTCACTTTCTCGCTTACGACGTAATTCGACCGGATTGGTAACTACTATATAACGCGGACATTCGGGACCGTTGGGTTCGTTACAATAACCTCGGACGCAGCTCGCGCCCGCCCGAACGAAGAGCGCCGGAGCTGCGCGCTTCGCCAGCCGCAGCATCTCAAACGCCATCGCGCGGATCTCCCATTGCGCGTTATTACAGGTGCGCAGCGTAAAGAAATCCAGCAGCGCCCGTGCATTCGCGCTCACCACGATCTGCGTTTCCGCCGCGTTGGGCAACGCGAAGCGGACGTCTTCGGCAGGTACGCCGCGAGCGAGCGCCCGAGCGTAAAAGGCCGCGATCTCGCCCATGACCACGCGATACTCATCGGCGACGATCGGGTCGCGGGCAACGGTCGGCGGCACGATATAGTCGAACACGCCGCCTTCGAGCGCAATATAGCGCTGGCTCTTCTGCTCGAACGACATATGTCGGTGGCGTACGAGCTGGTGCGTCAGCGAGCGCGACACCCCGCTGATGCCGTAGACGAAGAGCGTGTGTTCGAACGTCGAGAGATGACCCGCGTCGCGGACGCGATCGATCATCTTCGCGATACCGTCGCGTGTCCAATCCTCGTCGATCGTCGTGACGTCGCGTGGACTGTAACAATTACGGGCGGCGGTCGCGACCGCGCGCTCGGGCTCGGGCGAGTGGGAGAGTAGCGTGACGGTCAAGCCCATCCCGCTCCGCTTCCCGCGCCGCCCGGGCCGGTCCCGCCCCCGGAATTACCGCGGCGGCAAGGGGCGGGCCGGGTTCCCGACGACGCGTTCGCCAGGGGGCACGTCACGCAGGACGACCGTTCCGGCGCCCGTCATCGCGCGCTCGCCCACCGTGACCGGCGCGACGAGCGAGGTGTTGGAGCCGATGAACGCATCGGCGCCGATCGTCGTGCGGTGCTTCTGCACGCCGTCGTAATTGCACGTGATCGTTCCGGCACCGACGTTGGCACGCTCGCCGAGTCGTGCGTCACCGAGATAGGCGAGGTGCGCGGCTTTGACGCCCGGCCCAAGTGTCGACGTCTTGACCTCGACGAAGTTTCCGATACGCACGGCCGTGCCGATCTCCGACCCGGCGCGAACGTGCGCGTACGGCCCGACGACCGCGAAGTCGCCGATCGCGCTGTCAACGACGACGCTGTCGGCGACGGTGACGTGGGTGCCGATGACGGCGCGCTCGAGGCGAACGTTGGGACCAATCTCGCTCTGGGCGGCGACCCGCGAGCCGCCGCCGATCGACGTATTCGGCCGAATCGTCACGTCGGCATCGAGCTGAAGCCCGGGCTCGAGGTAGGTCGTATGCGGATCGACGATCGTGACGCCCGCGCGCATGTGCAGTTCGCAGAGCCGCCGATTGAGCGCGCGCGATGCCGCCGCGAGCTCGACGCGATCGTTCACGCCGAGCACGCTCGTCGCGTCGTCCGCGAGCACGGGCGTGACGTGATGGCCGGCGCGCACGAAGCCGTCGATCGTATCGGTAAGGTAGAATTCGCGTTGCGCGTTATCGTCACGCAACTCGCCGACCGCGACGCGAATCTTCCGGTCGTCGAAGGCATAGAGGCCGGCGTTCATCTCGTCGATCGCGAGCTCTTTCGGCGTCGCGTCGCGCGCCTCGACGATGCGCCGGACCCGTTCCCCGTCGCGCACGATACGGCCGAAGCTCGATGGGAGCGGCATGCGAACGGTCACCATCGCAAGGCTCCCCGCGCACGCGGCGATCGCGCGACCGATGACGCCCGCGTCGACGAGCGGCATGTCCCCGTTGACGACGACGACGGTCGCACGGTCGCGCTCGGGCAACGCGCCGAGCGCGACGGAAACCGCATGGCCCGTGCCGAGCTGCGGCACCTGCAGCACCGCCCGGACCGCCGGCCGGCCGGCATCGGCCGCCACGGCGGCGACGTGCGGCTCGAGCTCGGGGCTCGCGACGACGACGATCTCCTCGATGCCCGCGTCGGCGAGCGCCCGGACGACGTGCCAGAGCATCGGCTTCCCGCAGAGCTCGTGCATGACTTTGGGTCGTTCGCCGCGCATCCGCTTCCCGCGGCCCGCCGCGAGCACGATCGCCCGAACGTCGCTCATGCGGCCTCCCGGCGCCACGCCTCGAGCTCGGCGTTCGTCGGAACCCCGAGCCGTTTGGCGGCGACACGGAGCCGCTCGCGAACCAGATCGCGCCCGAGCAACCCCATCGACTCGAAGAGCGGCACCGATTGCGCGCTCCCCGTGATCGCGACGTAGAACGGCCGCGAGAGATCGCGGAGCTTGACGCCCAGGACGTCCGCCGCGCGCCGGATCGCCGCCTCGACGGCGGCCGCGTCGAACGTTGGACTCGCGTCGAGCAGGACTTGCACGAGGCCGATCGCGTGGCGGACCGTCGCGGCATCGAGCTTCCCCGCGACCAGTAGATCCGAGCTCGGGTCGAGCCGCCCCGAGAAGAAGAATGCGACGAGGGGACCGAGATCCGAGAGCCGCTCGATCCGCTTCTGCGCAAGCGCGACGATGCGCTCGAGATAGCCGGGATCGCCGGCCCACGTCCGGATGCGTTCGAGCAACGCGGCCGGATCGAGCCGTTCGCGCAGATAGCGCGCGTTGAGCCAATCGAGCTTCGCGACGTCGAAGACCGGACCGCCGAGCGAGATATGCTCGAGCTCGAAGCGCTCGACGAGCGTCGCCAGCTCCATCATCTCCTCGCCGTCGACCGGCGGCACGATGAAGAGCCCGAGAAAGTTCAGAACCGCTTCGGGCAGATAGCCCATGCGCTCGTAAAACAGGATGCCGGTCGGATTCTTGCGTTTGCTGAGCTTGGACCGATCGGCGTTGCGTAGGAGCGGAAGATGGCCGAGCTTCGGCATCTCCCATCCGAAGGCGCGATAGAGCAAGAAATGCTTCGGAGCCGAACTGATCCACTCTTCGCCGCGGAAAACGTGCGTGATCCCCATGAGATGATCGTCGACCACGTTGGCGAGATGGTACGTCGGCCAGCCGTCGCTCTTCACGAGCACCTGCATGTCGACGGTCGACCACTCGAACTCGATCGGTCCGCGGAGTAGATCGTCGATTGCGACGACGCCTTCGCGCGGAACGCGGAGCCGCACCACGAACGGTGTGCCGCTCCGCTCGAGCTCGACGATCGTCTCCTGCGTGAGTCCGAGACATCGGCCGTCGTATGCGGGCGGGAGTTGGGCTGCGCGCTGCTCGGCGCGCATCGTCTCGAGCCGCTCGGGCGTGCAGAAACATCGGAACGCGTGCCCGCCGTCGAGCAGCACGCGCGCGTAGATCTCGTACAGGTCGAGCCGGTCGCTCTGACGGTACGGACCGCACGCACCACCAACGTCGGGACCCTCGTCCCATGCGAGGCCGAGCCAGCGCAACGAGCGCAGGATCGCGAGCTCGGAGTCGGCTGTGCTTCGCGTGCGGTCCGTATCCTCGATCCGCAGGACGAATTCGCCGCCGGCCCGTTTCGTAAAACAGTAATTGACGAGCGCGACGTAGGCCGTGCCGACGTGCGGGTCGCCGGTCGGTGAGGGCGCGACGCGCGTCCGAACGGTCATCGCGGCGACGACGCCGGTGCGGGCGACGGCGACGGCGTGAGCTCGTCCGGCGCCGGGACGACGACCGCGAAGCGCATGCCGCGCTCGTAGACGACGTTCGTCCCGTCGCGACCGGCACCGACGAGCACGCTCCCGCGATGCGTCCCGACTTGGCCGGGCGACCGCAGGCCCGTCTCGGCATCCGGTAACGCGACGACGATCGCGGGTCCGTTCGCCGGATGCAGCGCCGTCACGGAAATGGCGAGCGACCCGGCGTTGCGGCCGTGGCCCGTCCGAACCGCGTCGACCACGCCGTCACCGAGCGTGCCCGCGGGCACCGTCCGGCCGGCGATCGTCACCGTTTCGGTCGTCTCGAAGTTGAAGCGCTGACCCCGAACCGCATCCTGCGATGAGAGGCGGTCGTCGAGCCGAACGCGCACGTCGCTGCCGCCGGTCCCGACGGAGAAGCTCTGCGCCGACGCGGCCGAGATCAGGACGCCGGCGAGCACGACGGCGATGGGTCCGACCAGCCTCACGGTTGCGATGTGCTCGGCGAGCCCAGCGCCGGCTGCACGGGATCGGGCGTTGCGCCGCCGACGAGCGGCGCCTCGGTGAGTCGCGGCCGGACGGTCACGACGCGAAACGCCGCGCCCGGATCGAGCACGAGATCCCCGGCGCGGGTCGAGATCGCCGCCGGAACGACGAACGGCGGGACCGGCACGACGAACGGAAACACGTGCTTCGTCGCATAGCGACCGTTGAGGCCGTGCCGATCGATGTCGACCGAGATTCGCCGCCCGTCCGCGAGATCGAGCTCGTCCGTCTGAAGGGTGATCGTCCCGTCGTGACCGCGACGAGCGTGCTCGACGGAGGCGATGCGGCCCATGCCGGGCGTTCCGTTCGGTACCACGACGATCCCGAGTGTGACCTGCGACGTCGTCCGAAAACTGAACCGCTCGCCGACGGCCGCGGTCGCCGTCGTGAGCGGCGTCGCGAGCGCCACGGGGATCGAGAGCCCCGGAGGGACATCGAGCGGCGCCATCAGAGCTGCAAAACTCCGACCGCACCGCCGATCGTCATCGATCGAATGGCATCGAGTGAAAGTGCCAGCTCCGGCTTATAGCGGTCGCCGTATTGCGCGAGCGCGACCTCGAACGGCGCCATCTCACGGACCGTCGCACGGTATTTCGCCACGCCGAACGGCACGTTCGGCGTATGCCAGAGCTCGATCGACTGCAGCCGCGATTCGGGCGCGTACGAGGCCGCGACGCGGGTCGTCTCGTGCGTCTCACCCGCGACGCGAACGACGTCCCGCGTAACGGATTCGATCGTGAGCGGCTGCGAATCGTACACGTACGACGCGTCGAGCAAGCGTAGGCGCGCGTCCTGCGGCGACTGCGTTTGGCCGCCCTCCACGTCGGCCCAGCGCGTCAACATGTTGCCGCTCTTGGCGACGCTCGCGAGCACGCGATACTCAGTGATGAGCGTTCCGAAATGCGAGGCCCGCAGATACGTCTTGCGCGTCGTGTTCGGATTGCACGCGCCGCTCGCCTGACCGATCTGCGTCTCGATATACGGGATTGCTTCGCCGGTCTGGGTCGCCTCGGACCCGAACCCGAACTGCTTGCCGTACAGGACGCCGCTACCGAGGGTCAGTCGCAGCCACTGGCCGTCGCCCGGCTTGGGGAGCGACGAGAAGAGATCGAGCTGCGTCGTTCGGGTGCCGACGAGCGCGGCCGCTGCGGCGCGAAACGGCAACCCGAGGGCCAGACCGACGCCAAGCGAGCCGATGAACGTTCCGCGCTTCATGTTTGTCCTCCATGAGAAACCATCATAGCCAGCGCCGAATCGATGTCGCTCGCGGACATTTGACCGAGCCGGATTGCACGTATGATGCCCGACCGGTCGATGAAGACGGTTTCCGGAATCTTCTCCGTGCCGTACGTCGCCGAGAATTGACCGGCGTCGAGCGCGATCGGATATTGAAACCCCAGTTGCTTCGCAAACGCGAGCGCCGTGGCTTCGCCCTCCTGCTCGTCGACGCCGAGGAACGCGACGTGGTCGCCGTATGCCCGGTATGCATCGACGAGGACGCGCGCTTCGCGGCGACACGACGCACACCACGACGCAAAGACGTTCACGACGATCGGCTTGCCGTGGAACTGGTCGAGCGTCAGCGTGCCGCCGCCCGGGCGGTCGAGAAGAAATGCGGGCGCCGCGGCCCCGACGATCGCCCCCGTACCAATCGTCGGATTTCGCGGCGACGCGACGACCGGGCTCGCAAAGGCGAGCGCGAGTACGACCGAGCAGGCGCCCGCGGCGAGCGTCCTATCGCTTCGCAAACGCCCGCACCGCATCAACGAAAGCATCGAACGCCGAGCGATGCAGCGTGTGCCCATGACCCTCGAACGTCCGCAACGTCACGTTGGGCCCGCCGTGCTCGCGCACGAACGTTTGATCGTCGGTGGACATCACGGATTGCTCGCCGGCTCCGAGGATCAGCAGCGGCACGGGGTACGCGGCGACCGTCTGACGCACGTCCCACGCGCCGGCATCGGCACGATTGTCACGCTCGAGCGCCTCGAGCGTCCCGATGCGTAGCGGCATCATCGCGTGCACTTTCCCGGCAACGTCGTCGCGATTGGCGCCGTCGAACATGGCGCGGATCGCAGCCTCTTTCTCCTGAGGTGCGAGGCCGAGCGGCTCGCGGAGATCCGTTACGTACTCATCCGTAAAGCCGCCCGGCAGAACGCGAATCATCGGATCGATCGCGACGACGTGCGGCGGCTTCATCGCGCGGCCGGCGAGCAACGCCACGGCACCGCCCCACGAATGTCCGATCAGCACGTCGACGGGCCCGGGCAACGTCGCCGCGACGTCGCGAACGTCGGCGACGGAACGCTCGAGCGACATCGGGCCGTCGCTTGCGTCGCTATCGCCGTGACCGCGCTGATCGAACGCAAACACCCGAAACTCCGAACCGACGCGATCGCCGAAGCGCTTCCAATCGCGCCGCGAGCTCGCAATGCCGTGAACGCAGAGCACGACCGGACCGCTCGTTCCCCACTGCTGCAACGTGGTCTGGCGACCGTCGTCGAGGCGAACGGCGCGTTCGTCGGTGGTCATCATGCGCGAAAAGCTCCTGCTGCGAAGTGGCGTTGGGATGCGGACGTCGGCAAACGTTACCCAGGGGCGAATGGGAAGCAACGCGGGCCGATGCCGACAACGACGAAAGCACCGTCGTCCGCCGGAACGGACGAGCGGTGCTTTCGGGAGCTTGCGAGCTTAGGTCTTGTCCGAGTGCATCTGCACCTTGGATGCGGTCGCCGTCTTCACGGTCAGCGCCTTGGAGCCGGCCGGGAACCCGTTGTACTTGAGGATGTACGACACGATCGCAACGTACTGATTCGGCTTGAGCGAGGCCGGAGCGTTCAGCGGCATCTGCTGCGAGATGAACGTGTACATGTCGCCGACGCTGAGGTGTGTGTTCTTCGCGAGCGTGTTGAGCGTGGCGCCCGAGAGCGCCGGCCCGACGCCGCCTTCGAGGTTCGCGCCGTGGCAGGACGAGCAATTGGTCGCATAATCCTTGCTACCGGCAGCCGCTTGCGTCGCGCTATAGATCGCGACGCCCTTCGCAGACGAAGCGGTCGCGGTCGCGGCGCTGGACTTCGAGGCCGCGAGTCCCGTCCCCACGAGAGCGATGGTAGCCGCCACCGCGACGACCTTTAACCGAGTGTCTGCGAACATGAGTACTCCTAGTGAACGGCTTCGACTTGCTTGTGAAGCTCGTCGAGATCTTCGACGGTATTTAGCGTAACGGCGTCGCTGACTTTTTCGTCGTCAATCTTGGACGAACCGCGCATCGTCGCGCCGAGCTCGCTCGAATGTTTATAGCCGAGGATCGCCCTGTTGTGCTTCTCGATCGCCGACGCGTCGAGCTTGGAGCCGGCCTGCTCTTTGACGTACTTCTCGAACGCCATGTACGTGGGATGCTTGTCCTTGACGAACTGCATCGTCTTCGAACGGTCGAGGCCGAGCGCATCGAGCGTCATCTGATCGAGTCCCTGGCCGCACTCGTCGTAACCCGACGGGAGCATATCGTGCGAGCCGAGCGTGAGCTTCGTCCAGAGGCGCGGCAGGTGCACAACGCCGAGCGGGCCGGCCGTGCCGGAGCTGATGAGCGGAACGACTTTGGTAGCCAAGGTTGAATCCTCCAGGAAAGTGATTATGCGGCGTCGTGGCCACGGCGCGATGCGAAGGTAAGCTCGGCGATGCCCGACTTATCGAGCTCACCGATCCCGAGTTCGATCATGCGATCGTACTGCTTCGCGGTCGCGTCTGCGAGGGGAATCGCAAGCCCCGCTTCGTGACCGAGTTCGGCCGCGATGTGAGAATCCTTTGCGGCGTGCGCCGCAGAGAAATACGTTTCATGATCGCGATTCTGCATGTCTTCGCCGTCGGTCTCGAGCACGCGCGAATTGGCGCCCGTCTGCGAAAACACTTTGCGCAGCATCGGCAGATCGAGCCCGAGCGCATCCCCGATTCCGAGCCCCTCGGCCAGTCCCGCCGTGTTGATATTCATCACCATGTTCAGGAGCGCTTTCACCTGTGCGGCGGAGCCCGGCTTCCCGGTGTAGGTGAGCGACTTGCTCATCGCCTCGAGCAGCGGCCTCGTCTGCTCGAAGACCTTCTCGTCACCGGCGACGATGAGGTAGAGCGAGCCATCGCGCGCCTGCGTGATGGAGGACGCCATGAGCGTCTCGAGCGCGTGCGCACCCGCCTTCGCCGCGGCCTGCTCCGCCCTGATGTGCACGGCGGGCGTTAGCGTCGCGCAGTTCACGAAGATCTTGCCCGTCGCGTTCGTGAGCAGCGTGTCGCCCGACTCCGCGAAGATTGCGTCCATCGCCTTGTCGTCGGTAACGACCGTGATGATGACGTCGGCGGATGCCGTGACGTCGGCGAGCGACGTCGCGACCTTCGCGCCCGTCTCGGCCGCCGACTTTTTCGCGGATTCCGCATAGACATCGTAGACGGTCTTGACGTCGTAGCCGCAATCCTTGAGACGCATCGCCATGTTCGCGCCCATTCGGCCGACGCCGACGAAGGAGACGGTGGGCTTCGGATCGTTCGCCATGGTCCTCTTTCGTGCTATTGGATGGCGGCGTCGATCCCGGGCTTGTAGAGCTTGACGCCGTTCGCGGTCAGAATCTTCGACAGTTGCGTCTTATTGTTCGCAATGACGGCGTTGAGCTTGTCGTGCAAGGCGGTGTCTCCTTCACGGACGCCCATCGACATCGGGAACGCATACTGCTCGGGCGATCCCTGCGAGCGCGAGTTCGGCACGCCGACGACGGCGAGCTTCGGCTCCTTCATGAGATACGCGCCGACGGCCGGCTCCCACGTAATTCCGACGTTGATGCGGCCGCTCACGATCGCATCGAGCATCTCCGCTGACGACGCGCTCGTGTCGTCGGTCGAGTCGAACGCTTTGGCGTGTAAGATGAGCGTCCGGATTTTTAGGCCGTCCTCAGCGGGCGTATCGGCTTCGAAACCGATCGTCAGGTTCTTGAGGATCGGCGAGTCGAGCGACGTGATGTCGTAATGCTTGGACTTGGGATAGATAAAGACGTATGACGAGATATAGTAGGGCGAGGTCGTCAGCGTGTTGGTCGAGGCGTACGGCACATCCATGACGACGTCGCACTTCTTCTTATCCAGGTTTTCCGTGACGAACTGGTCGAACCCGCCGGGGCCGCGCTGCGTCGCCCACGTGTAGACGAGCTTGCGGCCCATCGCCTTCGCGACGTACGCAGCGACCTTATTCTCGAAGCCGCCGCCCGCGCGATTCGAGAACGGCAGATACGAGGGATCCTCGCAGACGCGCAGATCGGCGGCATGCGCCCCGGCGGGGGCGAGGAACGCGGCCGCGAAGGCGGCCGTCAGCAGATATCGGACGAGTCGTGAGCGCATGCGTACCACCTCTGGGTGACAAAGAAAGACCCCGCTCCACTCTCGCGAGTGAAGCGGGGGCCGGTTGAGGCGAACCGCGAGGCTAGGAGCCTACTACGAGTTCGTCGTCGGCAGCGCGAAGACCATCAGGTCACCGCCGAGCTGCGTGTAGTGACCGAGGTCCAGAGCCGCGTTGACGGCGCCGAGACCGGCGGTCGGGTTCGTCAGACCGGCAGCGAGCCCGAGGGCCGCCCAGCCGCCGACGCCGGAGAAGATCGCCACGTACTGCTTCCCGTTGTGCGTGTACGTGATCGGGTTGCCGATGATGCCCGACGGGGTGTGGTACTGCCACAGCTGCTTGCCCGTCTTCGTGTCGACGGCGCGGAACCAGCCTTCCATCGTGCCGTAGAACGCCACGCCACCAGCGGTGGTCGTCACGCCGCTCCACGCCGGGAAGTTCGTCTTGTCAGACCAGACGATCTCGCCCTTATTGGGATCCCAACCGATGACCGCACCGCGGTTGCCGCCCAGGCCCGGGTACATCTTCACGATGGCGCCGACGTACGGGAAGCCCGACTTGTACTGAACCGCGAACGCCTTGTAGTCCATGCAATTGTGGTTGGTCGGGACGATGAACAGGCCGCTGTTGGGATCGAACGCCGCGGGCTGCTGGTCCTTGGAACCCATCGCCGCCGGGCAGATGCCCGTGACGTTGACGCCGGCCTTGGGGGTCTTGTCGGCAACGACGTTGGGACGGCCGGTCTGCATGTTGATGTCCGTCGCCCAGTTGACGGCGGGATCGAACTTCTTGGCGAGAAGCAGCTTTCCGGTCGTACGATCGAGCTCGTAGGCGAAACCGTTGCGATCGAAGTGAACGAGCGCCTTGACCGGCTGATCGTTGACCTTGATGTCGGCGAGGATCATCTCGTTGACGCCGTCATAGTCCCACGCGTCGTGCGGGGTCATCTGATAGGCCCACTTCGCTTGGCCCGTGTCGGGGTTGCGCGAGAAAATGGTCATCGACCACTTGTTGTCGCCGGGACGCTGCGACGGGTTCCACGTGCCGGGGTTGCCCGTGCCGTAATACAGCGAGTCGGTCTCAGGATCGTAGGCGAACCAGCCCCACGTCGTTCCGCCGCCGACCTTCCACTGGTCGCCTTTCCAGGTCGAGATGCCCGCGTTGTGAGGACCGTTGAAGCTCGCCGGGATCAGGACGTCCTTATCCGGGCCTTCGCTGTACGCTCGCCAGGCCTTGGCGCCCGTATTGAGGTTGTAGGCGGTCAGGAAGCCACGGACGCCGTACTCGCCGCCGGAAACGCCGACGATGACTTTGTCCTTGACCACGAGCGGCGCCGCAGTGAGCGTTTGGCCCATCTCGGCATCGGAGTTCTTCTTGTTCCACGCCACGGTGCCGTTGGAGGCATTGAGCGCGATGACGTGGCCGTCGAGCGCGTCGACGATGATCTTGCCGTCGCCATAGGCGACGCCACGATTCACGAGGTCGCAGCACGCGACCGAGACCGCGAACGGATCCTGCTTCGGCGTGTACTCCCATTTCGTGTGGTAGTCGTTGAGGTCGACCGCGAAAACGTGGTTCGGGTAGGCCGATTCGAAGTACATCGTGTCGCCGACGACGAGGGGCTGGCCCTCGTGACCGCGCGTCGCGCCGGTCGACATGGACCATGCCGACTGAAGGTCCTTCGCATTGTCCGTTGTGATCTGATTGAGCGAAGAATAACGAGTGTTTGCGTAGTTGCCGGCCGGCATCACCCAGTCGGCGGAATTTTTGGACATCTCGCTCAGCGAGACTTTTTCCTGAGCCGTACCAACCTGCCACACGCCGGCCACGCCGAGCGCGAGCGCGACGGTGGCTGCCGAGACAACAGCGAGTTTCTTCATGCAACACCCTCACGACCGAGATCGGCGCCCAAAGGAAAGCGCGCGCACCATCGATCCATGGTAAGGGTACCCGCTCGAAGGGAAGTTCCGTAATCCCCCGGGAGACGTACGTGGAAATTGCCTCTATCCGGCGCCTGGTCCAACCGGAAAGCATCTCCGCGTCGTCAAAGATTGCAGGCAACTCGAAAGGACGACGCTCGAACCCTATGCTCTCGCTCGATCCGGCGGATGTCTCGGAGGACATCATCCCCCTGGCGGTCGTCACCGATCTCGATGAGGCCGGCATGCGGCTCCTCGAGGTCGACGGCGGACGATTCGTGCTCGGGGCATTCGCGACGTCGCTGCATGACGCGAAGCGGATTTTGGAGAACCGAACGGTCCGCGTCCTGCTCATCGGGTCGCTCGCGGGCGACGAACCCTTCGAGGGAGCCGATCTCACGTTCGTCCGAGATGCCAAGGACCGACGGCCGGACATCGCGATCGTCCTGCATCGCCGGACGCTCGACCCGATTCACGTCCGGGCGGCGCTCAAGGCCGGCGTCGACGGCTACTGCCTCGCGACGACCCCGGGCCGCCGGCTCACGCAGGCGCTCGAGGCCGTCGCGATCGGGGCGACGTGGCTCGATCCCGATGCAGCCCGGGCCGCGTTCTCGCGCAATCGCCTCCGGCCGGTCGGGGAATTGCCGCGCCTCTCGCCTCGCGAGCGAGAGATTCTCAGTCTGCTAACCGACGGCTGCTCTAATGAGGAGATCGCCGATCAGCTCGACTGCGCCGCCGCGACCGTCAAGACGCATCTGCTGCACCTCTTTCGGAAGCTCGGCGTTCGCGATCGCGTCAGCGCCGCCGTCTGGGCACTCCGCAACAACGTCGCGTAGCGCGGCGCGAGCGGGCCGCTGATCCTCGTCGTCGCCGACGGGACGCTTCACGGCGCGGCCGGGCTTCCAACCTGCGGCGGGCGACATCGCGACGACCGGCCCGCGGCCCGAGCACCTCGAGCTCGCGCAGCTGACGGGGCCGCGACTGACCCTCGCGGCCGGCTCGCTCGCCGACATCGGCAGTGTCTCGGTCGCCACCGGGATGCTCGGAACGAGCACGAGCTGCCGCTCGCGACCGCGTCGCTGGACCGGACGCAGACCGTGTCGCTGCGGATCGGCATCCCGTTCGGCGCCGCGCCTCACGGCGATACGTCCGGCGACGCGAGCGCGAGCTCGTCCCGGTCGTGCCAGGCCGTGAGATCCGGCGGCTCGAGTGCGAGCCCAAAGCGCCGAAACGCGACGACGAGCCCGAGCGCGGTCGCGGCGAGGACGCCCGCGATCAACCACGCGCCGATGCGTGCCACGGCGAGCATCGGGGCGAGCAGCGGCGGCGCGCCCGGGACGCCGCCGCGCGCGGCAGCGAGCGCGAAGCCGAGCAGGACTGGCCCCGGCAGAAACGCCGCCGCCGACCGCAGCAGCTCGACGAGGGCGAACGTGGGCCCGAGTTGCTTCAACGGCACGCCGAAGGCCGCGAGGAACAGGCTCGGCGAGACCGTCGCGCCGGCGCCGAGCCCAAGGAGCGCCGCGCCGACCTCGACCGACACGGACCCAGACTCAAACGCGCCCGCGCCGAGGACCGCTGAGCCGAGCGCGAGCGCCAGCATGCCGCCGAGGGCGACGAGCGACACGAACGCCGACGCGAACAGCGCCCGGAAGACGAGTGCCGCGACCGCCGCACCGGCGACGGCGGGCCAGAGCTCGAGCCCGGCCGCGAGCGCCGGCGTGCCGCGGCCCTGTGTCAGGAGCGTCTCGACGAGCTCGAGGAGCGCGACGAACGCGGCGCCGGAGATCATGGCGCACGCGAGGCCGAGCACCGGCAGCGACGTCGAGAGCGGCTTCACGGGCACGAACGGATCGTCGCTGCGGTACTGCTGCACGAGCAGCGCGCCGAGCGAACCGAGCCCGAGCGCCGCACATGCCCACCCGACGGGCGCCTCCGGGCCAGCCTCGAGCACGACGCTTCCGTAGAATGCGAGCGCCGTGCCGGCGACCGCGAGCGCTACGCCGACCGTATCGACCGGCCGATCCGGCTCCTTCGGTGGCGTCGGAGCGACGACGAGCCGACCGAGCCCGACGTTCACCGCGCCCGCGAGCGCGACGACGCCGTAGAACCTCCGCCACGCGTCGAGATGCGCGACCGCGCCGCCGATGAGCGGCCCGAGCGTCGTCGCACCGAAGAAGCCGACCAGGAAGATCGCCCCCGTGACCGCCAGCTTCGGCACCGGGAAGTCCCGGACGATCGAGGGCGTCGCGACGACGAGCAGCGTCCCGGTCGCGAGCCCGCAGAGCGCGGCACCCGCGACGAAGATCCCGACGTTCGGCGCGAGGGCGTCGACGACGGCGCCGAGCACGAAGGCCGTCTGGCAGGCGGCAAAGAGCCGCGCGCGCTCGAAGCGCACGCTGAGATCGGCAGCGAGGACGGCACCGAGCGCATAGCCGCCGTCCGCCATGGCGCCCGCAAGCGCGAGATCGCCGCGCTCGACCCCGAAACCCGTCGCGATCGCCGGCTCGAGGAGCGCGAGCGCCGTGCTGACGACGAGCTGGGGGCAGAGTGCGAGCAGCACGAGCGCGGCGTTCGCGGCGTACGAGCCGCGAAGCGGCGTCATGGGCGGGCTTCGATGTCGAGTCCGATGTCGAGCGCCCGAACGCTGTGCGTGAGCGCGCCGACCGAGATGACGTCGGGCCGCGCGGCCGCGTACGCGCCGACCGTCGCGAGGGTCACCCCGCCGGAGACCTCGACGACGAGCCGCCCGCCCGTCCGCGCGACCGCCTCGGCCACGTCGGCGGGCGAGAAGTTATCGAGGAGCACGACGTCGGCGCCGCCCATGGCGAGCACCTCGTCGAGCTGCGCGAGCGAGTCGACCTCGATCTCGATGCGGACGAGGTGGCCCGCCCGTGCGCGCGCACCGCGCAACGCCGGGCCGATGCCGCCCGCGAGCGCGACGTGGTTGTCCTTCACGAGCACGGCATCGTCGAGCCGGAAGCGGTGGTTCGCGCCGCCGCCCGCCCGCACCGCGTACTTCTGGATCGCGCGCAGCCCGGGCAGCGTCTTGCGCGTCTCACAGATCGCCGTCTCCGCGCAGGCGGCGGCGACCGCCGCGACATAGGCGGCGGTTGCCGTCGCGATGCCGCTGAGGTGCGAGAGGAGGTTGAGCGCGGTGCGCTCGCCGCCGAGCAGCGCGCGTGCATCGGCATCGACGGTCGCGAGCAACGCGCCCGCCGCGAAGCGGTCGCCGTCCGCGACCTTCGCCTCGACGAGCGCTCGGGGGTCGAGCGCCGCGAAGGTCTCGGCTACGAGCCCGATGCCCGCGAGCGTGCCCGCTTCGCGGGCGACGAAACTGCCGCGCGCGCGCAGGCCGGCCGGGATCGTCGCCTCCGATGTGAGATCGCCGCCGAGACCGAAATCCTCGCGGAGCGCAGCCTCGACGAGCGGCCGGACGAGAAAGCTCGGCAGCTCGACGGGCGGCGCGCTCACGGCGACCGCTCGGGCTTGCCGAGCACGGCGAACGACCGGTGCCGCTCGCCGTCGACCGGTTCGGGGAAGTCGCTGCGAAAATGTCCGCCGCGCGATTCGTTGCGGCCGAGCGCCGCGCGCGCGACGAGGGAGCCAACGAGCGCCGCGTCTCGGAACTCCTCGTCGCCGGGCGTCGCCGCGAGCGCGGCGAGCTCGTGCGCCGCGCGCTCGAGGCCGGCTCTCTCGCGCACCACGCCGACGTTCGCGTACATGACGTCGCGCAACGCGAGCCAGTCGCTCGGCGAGGCGGCCGTGCCGCCGTCGACCCTCGGAACGTCGAGCGGCTCGCCGTGCGGGAGCGCGGCCGTGTGCGCGCGGACGTCGCGTGCGATCCGCTCGGGGTAGACGACCGATTCGAGCAACGAGTTGCTCGCGAGCCGATTCGCGCCGTGGACACCCGTGGCCGCGACCTCACCGCACGCGTAGAGCCCACGCACGCTCGTGCGGCCGTGGAGGTCGACCGCAATGCCGCCCATGTGGTAGTGTGCCGCAGGTACGATCGGGATGAAGTCGAGGCGCGGATCGATCCCGTAGGCGCGACAACTCGCGAAGACCGTCGGAAAACGCGTCTCCAGCTCGCCCGCGAGTGCGCGCGCATCGAGGTACGCGGGCCGGCCGGCCGCGCGCTGCGCGAACACCACCCGGGCGACGACGTCGCGCGGCGCGAGCTCGAGCGGCGGATCGCCCGCGCGAAGCGGTTCGCCCGCGGCGTCGACGAGCCGCGCTCCCTCGCCGCGGAGCGCCTCCGTCACGAGCGGGAGCGGGTCGGCCGGCACGTCGAGCGCGGTCGGATGGAACTGCACGAACTCGAGATCGGCGAGCCGAGCGCCCGCGCGGGCGGCGATCGCGATCCCGCTACCGCGCGACGCGGCCGGATTGGTCGTGTAGCGGTAGAGGCCGCCGAGACCGCCCGTCGCGAGCACGACGACCGGCGCCGCGAGCACCGCGCGCTCGCCGTCGCGCCGAATGGCCACGCCCGCCACGCGTGCCGCCGCGTCGTAGAGGAGATCGAGCGCTCGCGCGCGGGCGATCACGACGATCGACGGCCGCTCGGCGACGGCGAGCGCGACCGCGCGAACGAGCTCGGCGCCCGTGGCGTCGCCGCCGGCGCGCAGGATTCGCCGCCGCGAATGCGCCGCCTCGCGGCCGAGCGCGTAGTCGCCCACGCCACCCGCGCGATCGAAATGCACGCCGAGCTCGACGATCCGCTCGATCGCGTGCGGCGCGTCCGCCGCGAGGCTCGTCGCCACGCGTGACGTCACGAGCCCTGCGCCCGCCGCGACCGTATCGGCCGCGTGCAGCGCGGGGGAATCGTCGGCGCCCATCGCGGCCGCGATCCCGCCCTGCGCCCACGCCGAGGATGTCATCTCGCCGAGCGCAGCGTGCGAAACGAGTGCAACGCGCGCGGGGGCGAGCTCGAGTGCCGTCAGCATGCCCGCGACGCCGCCGCCGACGACGATCGCGTCGTAGTGCTCGGCGCTCATCGCCGGTCCGGCCCGATCGCCGTCATCCGGTCGACGGCCGCACGCGCCCGAACGGCGATCGCGGGATCGATCTCGATCGCGGGCGACATCGTCTCGAGCGCGCGCAGGATCTTCGGCAACGTGATCCGCCGCATGTGCGGACAGATGTTGCAGGGCTGCGTAAACTCGATCTCCGGAAACGCGTCGAGCACGTTGCTCGCCATCGAGCATTCCGTGATCATCGCGACGCGCGCCGGCTTCTCACGCGCGAGGTATCCCAACATCGCCGTCGTCGAGCCGACGAAGTCGGCGGCGCGCAGGACGTCCTGCGGACACTCCGGATGCGCGAGCACTGCGATGCCCGGCTGGCCAACGCGCACTTCGGCGATTTGTTCAGCGGTGAACCGTTCATGCACCTCGCAGCTGCCGCCCCAGGTCACGAGCTCGACGGTCGTGAGCCGCTGCACGTACGCCGCGAGAAACCGGTCGGGGATGAAGATCACCTTCGGCACGCCGAGCGACTCGACGACGCTCACCGCGTTTGCGGAGGTGCAGCAGACGTCGGTTTCCGCCTTGACCGCGGCGGACGTGTTGACGTAGGTGACGACCGGCACGCCCGGATGCGCGGCGCGCAACGCGCGCACGTCCGCGGGCGTGATCGACTCGGCGAGCGAGCAGCCCGCCGCCGCATCGGGGATGAGGACCGTCTTGTCCGGGTTGACGAGCTTCGCCGTCTCGGCCATGAAGTGCACGCCGCACATCACGATGACGTCGGCGTCGGTCTTGGCCGCCTCACGCGCGAGCCCGAGCGAATCGCCGACGACGTCGGCGACGCAGCGGTAGATCTCGGCCGTCTGATAATGATGCGCGAGCACGACGGCGTTGCGCTCGGCCTTGAGCGCCTCGATGCGCGCGACGTAGGGCGCGAAGAGCTCCCATTCGGCTCGCGGCACCGTCCGTGCGACGCGAGCGTAGAGATGCTCGGTCGCGGCGGCGGTGGCCGCGTCGTAGGGGAGTTCGAAGCGCTCGGGCATGGCGATCATGACATCCGTTCTGATGCTCCCGTGCCCGCCGAAGTTTCGATGCATTGTTCGACGAATTGATGAAACGATCGTTTCAAGAACGCGGCGACGGCGCGGCGCTTGCGGCGAGCCGTGCGATGCGCTCGCGATCGCGCGCGGCGACGGCGATCCCGCGCGTGGCGAGGATGCCGAACGCGGTCGCGCAGAGCGCGCACGCGGCGAACGTGACGAGCAACGCCCACGCCCCGCGTGCCGCCGCGGCCGCGGTGAGGAGCCAGAAGATCGCGCCGCAGAGCGCGCTCCCGACCGCGACGAAGCCGAGCCGCGCGATCTCCGAGGCGACGGCGAGCGTGCCGCGATGCGGCGCTTCGCGCGCGATGTGATCGACGTACCGCCGGCGATAGGCGAAATACTTATCGAGGAAGTGATCGCGGAACCCGGACATCGCCGAACCCTTCGCTTTACGGAGGGGCGCTCCGCCGCGCGCGCCGTACCAGGCTCCGTGGCACAACCTGGGTACCTGCGGCACGCGACCGTCGCCGGCGATCGCGTCGTCTTCGTCTGCGAAGACGACCTCTGGTCCGTGGAACGCTCGGGCGGCATCGCGCGGCGGCTGACGGCTGGCGCGGGCGAGATCTCGACACCGCGCCTGAGCCCGGACGGGACGACGATCGCGTTCGTCACGCGCGACGAGGGCGGCCCCGAGGTCGCGACGATGCCGGCAGGCGGCGGCCCCGTCCGGCGGCTCACGCATCTCGGCGCGGACGCCTGCATCGTCTCGGGCTGGACGCCGGACGGCGGCGCCGTCCTGTTCTGCTCTGATGCCCACAGCCCGTTCTCGCGCGAGACGCACGGCTACCGCGTCGCCGCGGGCGGCACGCCCGAGCAACTGCGCCTCGGCCACGCGCGCTCGCTCGCCCAGCATCCCGACGGCCGGCTCGCGATCGGCCGCAACGCCGACGATCCCGCGCGCTGGAAGCGCTATCGCGGCGGCACCGCGGGCGACCTCTGGCTCGACCGCACGGGCGACGGGACCTTCGCGCGGCTCGTCACACTGCCGGGCAATCTCGTCTGGCCGATGTGGGCCGCCGATCGCGTGTACTTCCTCTCCGACCACGAGGGCGTCGGCAACCTCTACTCCGTCGACGCCGCGGGCGCGGGCCTGCGCCGGCACACGCACGAGACCGCGTACTACGTTCGCTTCCCGTCGACGGACGGGCGGACGATCGCCTTCACGGCGGGCGCGCGGCTCGGACTGCTCGACGTTGCGACGGACATCGTGAGCTATCCGGCCATCGACGTCCCCTCGAGCGCGCCGCAGCTCGAGCGTCGCTTCGTCGATCTCGACGAGGATCTCGAGGACTTCGAACCGAGCCCGGGCGGCACGGCGCTGGCGCTCGTCTCGCGCGGCCGCGCCTTCACGATGCCGCTCTGGGAGGAAGCGCCCGTCGCGCACGGTGTCGGGAGCCGCGTCCGCTATCGCCTGGCGCGGTGGCTCCATGACGGCAGCCGCTTCGCCTGCGTCTCGGACGAGGGCGGCGCCGAACGGCTGGAGATCCGCGCCGCCGACGGCGGCGAGCCGCGCGCGATCGCGGGCGATCTCGGGCGCATCGTCGAGCTCGCCGTCTCGCCGACGGCCGACGTCGCCGCGCTCGCGAACCACCGCCACGAGCTGCTCTTCGTGGATCTCGAGACCGGCACGGTACGGACGATCGATCGCAGCGCCGCGGGCGCCGTCGCCGATCTCGCGTTCTCGCCGGACGGCCGCTACGTCGCCTACGTCGCGGCCTCGGAGCGCGCCGGCGGCGCGCCACCCTCGCAGGACGCGACGATCGTGCGGATCGCGAAGGTCAAGTCCGGTACCGTCTGCGACGTTACCGAGGCGTTGCGCTCCGATCGCTCGCCCGCATGGGATCCCGAGGGAAAGTACCTCTACTTCATCTCGTCGCGCGACTTCAATCCCGTCTACGACGCGCTGCAGTTCGACCTGAGCTTCCCGCAGGCGTCGCGGCCGTTTCTCCTGACGCTGCGCGCCGACGTCGCCGATCCGTTTCTGCCGCTCCCGGCGACGATCCATCGCGATCGTAAGGACGAGGACGACGACGACAAGGACAAGGGTCCGGTCAAGGTCCGAATCGACTTCGAGGGCATCGCGGGCCGGTTGCTCGGCTTTCCCGTCGACGAGGGCGAATACGGCCGAATCGCCGCGGCGCGCGGCCGCGCGATCTTCGGCATCGGGCCGGTGCGCGGCATCAAGCCGCAGGACGCGCGCTCGGACGACGACGACGAGCCGGGCACCCTTCTCGCCTACGATTTCGAGCAGCAGCGCGTCGCGACGCTCGCGCGCGACGCCGGCGACTTCGTGCTCGGCGCCGATGGCCGGACGCTCGTCTACGAGTCCCATGGCCGGCTGCGCGCGATCGACGCGCTCGCGGACCTTCCGGAGGACGACGGCGACGAGCCGAAGGTCGCGCCGGAAGCGGGCCGGCGCAGCGGCTGGCTCGACCTGAGCCGCGCGAGCGTGCTCGTCGAACCGCGCGACGAGTGGGCGCAGATGTTCGACGAGGCCTGGCGGCTCGAGCGCGAGCAGTTCTGGGATCCGCAGATGTCCGGGGTCGATTGGGATCTCGTCCACGACCGCTACGCGCGGCTGCTGCCGCTCGTTCGTACGCGCGCCGAGCTCTCCGATCTCATGTGGGAGATGCTCGGGGAGCTCGGGACCTCGCACGCCTACGAGATCGGCGGCGATCGTCGGCGGCCGCCCGATTATCGTCGCGGCTTCCTCGGCGCCGAGTTCGAGCCGGCGGAGGACGGGGTCACGATCACGGCGATCCTGCGCGGCGACTCGTGGAACCGCGACGCCGATTCGCCGCTCGCCGCGCCGGGCCTCGACGTGCGTGTCGGCGACCGGATCGTCGCGATCGGCGGCCGGCCGCTGACGCCCGAGGCGGGCCCCGATCAGCTCCTGCTCAACACCGCGGGCCGCGATGTCGCGCTGACGATCGCGCGCGGCAAGGATCGGCGGCGGATCGTCGTGCGGGCGCTCGCGGACGAGCGGATGCTGCGCTACCGCGCCTGGGTCGCCGCCAACCGCAAGCTCGTTCACGAGCGCTCGGGCGGCCGCGTCGGCTACCTCCACATCCCGGACATGGGTCCATGGGGATTCTCGGAATTCCACCGCGGCTACCTCACGGAGTTCGACCGCGGCGGGCTGGTGGTGGACGTGCGCTATAACCGGGGCGGGAACGTCTCGTCGCTCCTGCTCGCCAAGCTCGCGCGCAAGCGGATCGGCTACGACGTCTCGCGCTTCAACCCGCCCGAGCCCTATCCCAAGGAATCCGTCGGCGGCCCGATGGTCGCGCTCACGAACCAGTTCGCGGGCTCCGACGGCGACATCTTCAGCCACGCCTTCAAGGCCTACAGGCTCGGGCCGCTCGTCGGCAAACGCACGTGGGGCGGCGTCATCGGGATCGATCCGTATCACCGGCTCGTCGACGGCACGCTCACGACGCAGCCCGAGTTCTCGTTCTGGTTCTCGGACGTCGGCTGGGGCGTCGAGAACTACGGTACGGACCCCGACGTCGACGTCGACATCGCGCCCCACGACGTTCGGAGCGGCCATGATCCGCAACTCGAGCGCGCCCTCGAAATGCTCGCCGAGGCAGCGGCGACTCAGCCGGCGCCGCCGGTTTTCGACGGCCGGCCGCGACTGACGCTCCCGGCCGAGCTCGCGCCTCGGCCATGAGGCTACGGGCCGCCCTCGCGCTCGCCGCGGTCGTCGGGCTCGCGCCGGCCCCGCCGGCCGTGGCGGCGCGGCTCCCCGACGTGCGCGAGCTCGTCGCGCGCAACGAGATCGCCGCGGGCGCTTCGCTGCGCCCTGCGAACGAGCGCGAGACCTGGAGCGTGCGCCTCGACGGGCTCGCGGGAAACCTCGTCGTCACGCGGCGCGACGCCGACGTCCGCAGCGACCTCGCCCTGGGACCGTTCACGGAGCGCTGGGGCGCGATGCGGGACGCCGGCTGGCGCCAGGACGCCAACGGCCGCACCACCGCGGAACCCGTGCCGCCGCCGGCGCCGGCCGGGGTCGACGGCGTCGTCGGTCGCGTCCGGCGGCCGCTCGACGCCTACACGGTGACGACGCGCTTGGGCGACGGGCGCGAGAACCGCGTCTTCTACGACGCCCGGTCGTTCCTGATCGTTCGCGTCGAGCGGCTCGAGCGCGGCCGGCTCGTTTGGACCGACTACGACGACTTCCGGACCGGCCGGAGCGGTCGCACGCGGCCGTGGCACTACGTGGGCGGCGACGACGCGAGCGGGCCGACCTACGAGTATCGTCTCGTGCGCGACGAGACGCGGCTCGCGATCGCGCCGGCCGATGTCGCGCCGCCCGCCGACCGCCCCTTCGTCGACTTTCCGGCCGGTCGGGACGTCGCACGGCTCCCGGCGCGGATCGTCGACGGCCGCGTCTTCGTGCGACTCACGATCGCCGGCCGAGCACTCGACTTTCTCGTCGACACGGGCTCGAGCTCGCTCGCGCTCGCGAGCGACGTCGCGCGTGACCTCGGGCTGATGGCATACGGCCGCACGACGCTCACCGCAGCCGGGACGGTCGCGACCCGCCGCGTGATCGCGCGGACGGTCGAGGCGGGGCCGCTCGTGATGCACGACGTCGTGATGCGGACGATCGCACCGGACGAGCGGCCGGGCGACGTGAAGATCGCGGGACTGCTCGGCTTCGATTTCCTCTCCGCCGTCGGGCTACGGATCGACTACGACGGCGGCACGGTCGACGCATACCGGCCGGGCACGCTCGCTCCGCCGAGCGACGCGTACGCGCTCGACGTGCGCATTTCGGGCGCGGTCCCGCTCGTCGCAGCGCGCGTCGACGACTCGCCGAGCGACAGCTTCATCCTCGACAGCGGCGCCGCGTTCTCGGTCGTGCTCTTCCAGCGCTTCGCGAGGAATCATCCGGGCGCGCTGCCGCGGGCCCTCGACGGCGACGTGCAGGTCGGCGACGGAGTCGACGGTGAGATGGCGTACCGCACGCTGCGCGCGAGCGACCTCGCGCTCGGGCCGCTGGACTTTCCGCAGATCGCAAGCGTCGAGGCGATCGCGCCGCGGGCGTTCGGGCTCGTGGGGATCGACGGTCTCGTCGGCAGCGAGGTGCTCCGGCGCTTCACGGTGTTCGCCGATTATGCGAGCGCGAAGGTCTGGCTCGTCCCCGGCGCCAGGACGACCGTGCGCCAGGCCGATTGACGCTCCCGCCGACTCCTGCTAGGATATGCGAGCCGAAGCAGGATGGGAGACCATCCTCACCGGGCGCCGCTCGGCTCCCCGGTCGCACGTACAGGATCGACGGTAGGTCCGCGAACGTGGGAAGCTTGGCTTCGCCGCGTTTTTTTTATCGGAGAGAGTTGCCATAGCACGACCACTACGCATCAACGATCAGATCCGCATCCGCCAGGTGCGCGTCATCGACGACGACAGCGCCCAGCTCGGCGTGATGCCGACGGAAAACGCCCTTGCGCTCGCGCGCCAGAAGGGACTCGATCTGATCGAGGTGTCGCCGACGGCCATGCCGCCGGTGTGTCGCATCAGCGACTATGGTCGGCTCAAGTACGAGCAGTCCAAGAAAGACAAGGACGCTCGTAAGAAGCAGAAAAACTGGGAGCTCAAGGAAGTCAAGCTCCGGCCCAAGATCGAGACCCACGACTACGAGACCAAGGCCCGCATGGCCGAACGGTTGCTGCTCGACGGCGGCAAGGTCAAGGTCACGATCATGTTTCGCGGCCGCGAGATCACGTACACGAGCTTCGGCAAGCGCCTGCTCGACCGGATGGCCGTCGACATGACCCCGATCGCCACCGTCGAGCGCGACGCGAAGCTCGAGGGGAAGAACATGTTCATGATCCTCGCGCCGCGCGCGGTTCCGACGGGCCCGCCCAGGTTCACGAAGCCGAACGATCCGCCGGTCGCGATCGTGGACGAACCCGATGACGATCTCGACGACGACGAGAACGATGGTGCGGAGCCCGCGGCCACGCCGTCGGCCTCGACCCCGCCTGACGCCCCGCCCGAGAGCGTATCGTCGAACGGCTCGCCGTCCGCGGCCGTGCCGACCGACGACGCCACCGAGCAACTTCCCACCCCGCCACCGGTAGCAGCCGGTGCCGCCGACGACGGGCCGCCCGTCCCCGGCGACCTCGAAGGAGTCTCCACCCGTGCCTAAGATCCGAACGCATCGCGGGACCGCGAAGCGCGTCAAGGTGAGCTCGACCGGCAAGGTCTCGCATCGCCATCAATTCAGCGGCTGCGGCCACATCCTCAGCAAGAAGTCCAAGAAGCGAAAGCGCCACTTTCGTAAGGACCAGCCCGTTTTCGCCGGCGATCTGAAGCGCTTCGCGCCGCAGATCCCGTACCTGCTGTAGGAGCGGCCCGTGGCACGTATCAAGCGCGGCGTCATGAAAATGAAGCATCGCCGCAAGGTCATGAAGCTCGTCAAGGGCTTTCGCGCGGCTCGCCGGCGCAACTACCGCGTCGCCAACGAGGCGTTGCTTCACTCCCTGAGCTATGCGTTTCGCGATCGGCGCGTCCGCAAGCGCGACTTTCGCTCGCTTTGGATCAGCCGAATCAACGCGGCCGCCCGGCGTGAGGGAATGTCATATTCGCGTTTGATCGACGGACTCAAGAAGAGCGGCGTCTCACTCAATCGAAAAGCACTCGCCGATCTCGCCGTCTCCGACCGCGCCGCGTTCGATGCACTTCTCGCGATGGCGAAAGCAACGCTCGACGGCACCTCGAGTCAGCCGGCGGCATAGCCTCCACCCCCGAAAGGTCCGCGTATGGCGTCTCAGACAGTTGGAGCCGCGAACACCAAGAAGCTAAACTATCCCGTCGCAATCGCGCTCGCGGTCATCCACATCGGAGCGCTCGGGATCTTTCTCCCGATGTTCTTCTCGTGGTCGGCCGTCTGGGTCGCACTCGGGTTGTACGTCCTGACGGGGATGGGCGTCACGCTGGTGTTTCATCGGCTGTTGACGCATCGCAGCATGGTCGTACCGAAGTGGTTCGAGTACGTCCTAACCGTCATCGGCACGCTCTCGCTGCAGGGCGGGCCGATCGAGTGGGTCGCGCAGCATCGGGCGCACCATGCGCACGCCGACGCCGACGGTGATCCGCACGACACGCACCATGGCATGCCATGGGCGCATTTCGAGTGGCTCTTCCGCTCGAACAAGGATCGCGTCACGCAGCCCGAGTGGCAGCGCTGGGCCCCTGATCTCCTGAAGGACCCCGTACACCGCGCGATCGAGCAGTACAACGTCTGGATGCAGGTGGTTCTCGCCGTGGCCCTCTTCGCGATCGGCGGCTGGTCGTGGGTCATTTGGGGCGTCTTCGCGCGGCTCGCGTTCACGTACCATTGCACGTGGCTCGTCAATAGCGCCTCACACGCCGTCGGATACCGCACGTACACGACGACCGACAAGTCGACGAACAACTGGTGGGTCGCGCTGCTCACCTTCGGTGAAGGCTGGCACAACAACCACCATGCGTTTCCGTTCTCGGCTCGCCACGGGCTCCGTTGGTACGAAGTCGATACCACCTACTACATGATCGAATTCATGAAGCGGATCGGTCTCGCCAAGAACCTCAAGCTCCCGACCCCCGAGATGATGGAGCGCTTAGCCGTCAAATCGTCGGCCCCCGTCATCACGACCCGCGCTTCCTAGCGGCGAGCCGACCAGCTCAACCGGACCGCGGGTTGCCCGCCGTGGCGAACGCACGCCGCCCCCGCCTCCCCGGAACAGATAAGCGTTGGCAGCGTGTGTCCGCGGCGCCCCGCTTACCAGCCCCGTGAGGGAGCCGCGGATGCGCGCCGCCGACGCGGCGCGCACGACGAACCACGTGTCGCGATCACCGCGGACGAGGGGCGAGCGTCGTTACCCCGGGCGGCGGCGGACGACGAGGTCCGCCGCCGTCGTGACGCTCCGGAACGTCACGTCGCTCGCGACGACCGCTCCGCCGATGCGCAATTCGCGCAGGGCCGCGAAGAGTCGGCCCGAGCCGAGCTCGCCGAGGTAGAAGGCGTCGTCCGCGTCGTTCGCCGCATCGAAGGCCGCCGCGACGTCGAGCGCGAGCCGCGCGCCGTGCGTGAGGGCGTCACGAACGCCGGCCGTCGCGGGCGCGTCGTCGCTCGTGAGCTCGGCTGGACGTTCGCTCGCAAGCATGAGGCTGTAGTCCAAGGCCGCGGCGCTCGCCAGCAACTCTGCCCGCGACGGTCCGCTCCGCCGGACGGACGCCTTCGCAGCCTCGATGAGAAATCGCTGAAGCTCGACGACGGCGGCCGGTGCGAGCGTCATGCGCGCAGCGCCCAGGCGAGCGCAATCTGCGTCTTGGCATCGCGCAGCTCGTCGCGCTCGACGAGCGCCCAGGCCTCCGCAAGCGACCACGTGCGGACCTCGAACGCTTCGTCGTCGTCGGGCTGCGCGTTGCCCGGCAGCAGGCCATCCGCGACGAAGAAGTGGATCCGCTCCTGACAAAACCCGGGCGTCGGATACATGCTGAAGAGCGCGCGGAGCGATGCAGCGCGGTAGCCGGTCTCCTCGGCGAGCTCGCGGCGCGCCGTCTCGAGCGGCGTCTCGCCCGGATCGATCATGCCGGCGGGCGCCTCCCAGAGCTCCTCGCCGACGGCGTGCCGGTACTGACGGACGAGGACGATCGTCGAAGGCGTCGGCCGCGCGATGACGCACGCACCTCCGCCGTGTTCGACGACCTCGACCGCACGGGTCTCGCCGCCGCGCGGCCTATCGATCTCGTCGACGCGCAGGTTGACGACGCGGCCGCTGTAAATGCGCTCGGAGCGGTGGGTCGTCATAGCGATCCGCGGCGAGCGGCGGCATCCGGCGCAATGCGCGCCAGGAGCTCGACGACGATGCCGATCTCGAAGGCCACGACGGCGGCGCCGAGCGACCAGCGCGCGGGCGATGCCGTAAAGGCGATCGCGGCCGCGATCGCGGCGAGGAAGGCCGCGTCGCGCGCAGCGTGGATGCGCGCGGCCGGGCCGCCCGCCCGGAAATTCTGCCGGAACGCGTAGAGCACGACCATCGCGACGACGCCGAGCACGGAAACCGCAACACCGTGAAAGCTCGAGATCTCGACGAGCAATGCGTTGCCGCCGACCAGAACGGCGCCCGCCATCACGAGCAGGGCGGCGATCTCGATCCCTCGGCCGTTCACGTCGATTCTCCCGCGGTACCCACGCTATGGTGTCGTTCGCCGCGCCGAGCTTTCCCTTGCGGCGGCGAACGACGGGACGATGCCCCGCGTGCTTGGACTCCACTCGACCGTATTCGACGACGTGCGCGCGCTGCGCACGAGCGCCGGTCGCCGGGAACGCGACCGCTACGCGATCGAGGGGCCGACGCTGCTCGCCGACGCCCTCGCCGCGGGCCTCGAGCCCGAACTCGTGCTCGCGACGGAGGCCGCGTTCGCGCGGCTGCCGGCAGATCTCGCGCGACGCGTCGAGGACCGCACGGCGCTTGCCGCCGAGCGGGCGTTTGCGCGCGTCTCCGAGCTCGAGACGCCCCCCGGGATTCTCGCCGTCCTGCCGCGCCGGTTCGCCGCGCTCGACGAGCTTCTGCGAAGCGGTGAGCCGGCGCTCGTGCTCTCGGGCGTCGCCGATCCCGGGAATGCCGGAACGCTGATCCGCACGGCCGAGATCTTCGGGATCACGCGGATCGTCGCCGCGCGGGGCGGCGTCGAGCCGCACAATCCTAAGCTCGTGCGCGCGGCCATGGGCGCGACGTTTCGCGTCGCCCTCGCGGTCGCCGATCCGGCCGAGCTCGCGGTGGCCGCGCGGGCGGCGGGCTACACGTTCGTCGCGACCGCGACGGAGGGAACGCCGCTGCCGACCGTCCACTTTCCGCGCCGCGCGCTCCTCGCCGTCGGGAACGAACGGCGCGGCGTCGCCGGCTGGTATCCCGAGCACGATCTGGCGGTCGCGATTCCGCAGCTCGGCGGGGGCGAGAGCCTCAACGCGGCGATCGCCGGCGGAATCGTTCTCTACGTGTTTTCGCAACAATTCGTCGATACGCTCGGAGGGCCCGAAAACGGCGCAAACCCTTGAAGTGTCAAGACTATGCGACCGAAACCCCGGGTGTTATACTCGCTGCAGTCCCGGGGAATTGAGGGGCTGCGACACACGAACGCAAGCGAAGGGACACGTCGAAGATGCGCACCAGCGATCGCCTCTGGAAACTGTTCACGACCACCGGCTCCGTCTACGCATACCTGATCTACCGCCAGAATCAAGCCCCCGCAAGCGGCTAGCGCGAGCGACGTCGCAAGAATCTCGAGCGCCCGACCGAACCGGTCGGGCGTTCGCATTTCTCGAGCCAGGAGCAATCACCCGATCGACACCCTGACACCCACGCTCGACGCGCTCGCGGAACGGCTTCGCGCCGCTCTCGCCGACGCCGCGGAGCCCGCCGCGCTCGACGCCGTGCGCGTCCGCTTTCTCGGCCGCAGCGGCGAGATCACGGCGATCCGCCGCACGATCGGCACGTTGCCGCATGCCGAGCGGCCGGCGGCGGGCGCGCGCATCAACGAGGCCGTCGCCGGCTACGAGACGCTCTTCGACGGGCGCGCGGCCGAGCTCGAGAACGCGTCGCTCGCGGGCGAGCTCGCGGCTCGCATCGACGTCACGCTCCCGGGCGCACCCGCCGTCGCGGGCTCGCGGCACCCCATCGGACGCGCGCTCGACGACATCTGCGGCTACTTCGCGCGCCGCGGCTTCGCGGTCGTCACCGGGCCCGAACTCGAGACCGAGTACTACAATTTCGACGCGCTCAACATCCCGCCGGACCACCCGGCGCGGGAGGGGCTCGACTCGTTCTACCTGCGGCCCGGGCTGCTGCTGCGCACGCACACCTCGCCGATGCAGGTCCGCACGATGGAGGCGACCGCGCCGCCGATCGCAGTCGTCGTGCCGGGCAAGGTCTACCGCCGCGACGCGATCGATGCGCGCCACTCGCCCGTCTTCACCCAGGTCGAAGGGCTGCTCGTGGCGCCCGGCATCCACCTCGGCCACCTGCGCGGCATGTTGACGGGGCTCTTCCGGGAGCTCTTCGGGCCGGGCCAGGCCGTGCGTTTCCGGCCGTCGTTCTTCCCGTTCACCGAGCCGAGCGCGGAGGTCGATACGACCTGCCCCGGCTGCGGCGGGGCCGGCTGCAAGACGTGCGGCGGCTCCGGCTGGATCGAAATCGGCGGCTCGGGCATGGTCCATCCCGCCGTGCTCCGCGAGGTCGGCTACGATCCGGACGCCGTCACCGGCTGGGCCTTCGGTGTCGGCGCGGAGCGCATCGCGATGGTGCGCCACGGCATCGACGACATCCGCGTCCTCTTCGAGAACGACCCGCGCGTGCTCGCGGCGCTGGCCTGACCGTGTCTCCCGGAGCGCCCGTCCGATGAAACTCCCGATCGCGTGGCTGCGCGACTATCTCGATCTCGGCGACGCCACGGCGGAGGAGCTCGCCGCGCGGCTCGCGCTCGCGGGCTTCCCGGTCGATGCGATCGAACGGCGGCCCGAGCTCACGCGCGTCGTCGTCGGCCGTCTCACCGCCGTCGAGAAGCATCCCAACGCCGACCGGCTCGCCGTCTGCACGGTCGACGTCGGCGGCGAGGCGCCCCTCACGATCGCGACCGCCGCGACTAACGTCGCGGTCGGCGACGTCGTCCCCGTCGCGCGGATCGGGGCGCGGCTCGTCGGCATGGAGATCGCGCCGCGGAAGATGCGCGGGATCGCCTCGGAGGGCATGCTCTGCTCGGCCGCCGAGATCGGGCTGCCGGGCGACTGGTTCGAGGATGGCATCCTGCAACTCGAGCGCGACGCGCCGCCGGGCGCGGACGCCGTCGCCCGCTACGGCCTGGGCGACGCCGTGCTCGACGTCGAGATCACGGCGAACCGGCCCGACGCGATGTCGGTGCTCGGTCTCGCGCGCGAGCTCGGCGCGGCGCTCGGCCGGCCCGTGCGCGAACCGGCGACGGCCCGGTCGCGGCCCGATGTCGGCCTCACCCCGGCGGACGCGGTCGTGCTCAGAAGCCCGGACGCCCCGCGCTTCGTCGCGCAGCGCATCGCGGCGATCCCGGGCGGCCCGGCGCCCTTCCCGATGCGCCTCCGGCTCGCGCTCGCTGACCAGCGGCCGATCGACGCGATCGTCGACGTCACGAACTTCGTGATGCTCGAGGGCGGTCAGCCGTTGCACGCCTACGACGCCGACGCCCTCGCGGGCGGCCTCGTCGTCCGGGACGCGCTGCCCGGCGAGATGGTTACGACGCTCGACGGCGGCGAACGGGCCCTCGACGCCCGGTACCTCGTCGTCGCGGATGCCGCCGGCATCGCGTGCGTCGCGGGGCTCATGGGTGCCGCGCGGACCGAAGTCCGGCCGCAGACGCGCGCGATCGTGCTCGAATCCGCCACGTTCTTAGGGCCGCGGATCCGGCGCGCGAGCGTCGCGCTCGGCCTGCGCACCGAAGCGTCGTCGCGCCATGAGAAGACGCTCCCAGGCGCGCTCGCGCGCTGGGGCGCTGCGCGCGCGGCCGTGCTCTTCGAGGGACTCGGCGCCGAGATCTCGGCGCCGGTGCTCGTCGGGTCGCCCGTCGAGGAGCCCGCGCCGGTCCGGCTCCCGCTCGCCCGGATCGCCGGACTGCTCGGCATCGAGGTCGCCGCGGACGAGGCGCTCGCGGCATTGGGCGCGCTCGGGTTCTCAGCCGACCTCGAGGGCGACGTACTCGTCGCGACGCCGCCCGGCTGGCGCGGCGACGTCCGGCTGCCCGAAGACGTCGTCGAGGAGATCGCCCGCGTCGTCGGCTACGACCGCATTCCGGCCGTCATGCCGCCCGTGCTGCCGCACGCGATCTCGAGCGCGGCGTACGAGCGCGAGCGCCGCGTCGCGGACGTCTTGGCCGCGCGCGGCTATCGCGAGAACGTCTCGCTCGCGCTCGTCTCGGGCGGCGCAGCCACCGCATACGCGCGCGCCGGAATCGCGCTGCCGAGCGCGCCCGTCGAGATCGGCAACCCGCTCTCGGACGAGCAGCGCTACCTGCGGTTCTCGCTCGTCCCAGGGCTGCTCGCGAACGCGGAGCGCCATGCCGCGGAGGTTCCGTTCCGCAGCTTCGAGCTCGGCCACGTCTTCGAACACGTGCCGGACGCCAACCCGAGCGAGCGCGGCGAGGCGACGTGGCTGCTGGTGACGGCGGCCGTCGACGAGCCGGACTGGCGCGACGGGGGGTTCGCGCTCTTCGCGGGAGAGTCGGTAGCGATCGTCCGGGCGCTCTGCGGCCGGACCCCCGACGCCGTCCGGGCGACCGAGCCCGGCCTGCATCCCGGGAAGACCGCGGCGCTCGTCCTCGACGGCCGAACGGTCACGACGATCGGCGCGCTCGATCCGCGGCTCGGAGCGGCGCTCGGGACCGGCCGCCGCGCGTACGTCGGCCGGCTCGTGCTTGCGCAGCTGCCGCCGCGCGTAACGCCAGCCTACGTTGCCGGCTCGCGCTATCCGGCGATCACGCGCGACCTCGCCGTCGTCGTCGCCCAGGGCCTCGAGGCGGCAGCGCTCGTTGCGGCCGCACGCGAGGCGCAGACGCCGTTGCTCGCGAGCGTGCGCGTCGTCGATGAGTACCGCGGTGCGCAGCTACCGCCTGACGCGAAGGGGCTCACCGTCCGGCTCGTCCTGCAGCGCTCCGATGCGACGCTCACGGATGCCGACGCGGAAGCGGGCGTCCGCGCGGTGCTCGACGCGCTCGCCGCCCGCTGTAGCGCGCGTCTTCGGACGTGAACCTCCTCGGCTGGCCCGATCTCGGCATCGCGGTCGTCATGGCGTTCGCGGCGCTGCGCGGCTTCAAGCGCGGGCTGGTCCGCGAGCTCACGGGGCTCGTCGCGATCGGGTTCGCCTTCGCGGCCGCCTTCCATTACCCCGGAACGTTCGACGGGCTCATCGGCGGCGTGCACGTCTCGCCCGGCGCCGAACACGTCGTCGGCACGCTCTTCTACGCGGCGCTCGCCTACGCGATCGTGCTCGCGCTCGGGAGCGTGCTGACGCGCGCGACGAAGCTCCCGGGCGTCAACCTGGGGAACGCCGCGCTCGGCGCGCTTGCAGGCGCCGCCAAAGCGACGGTCTTCCTCTGGGCGCTGCTCTACGTCGCGCTGTTCTTCCCGCTCGGCGACGCGGTTCGCGGCGACCTTCACCGCGCGCCGCTCGTCGGCTGGCTCGAACTTCCCAACGGGCGCCTCGACGACTCGCTCCGGGACTCGCTCCCGCCCGTCGTACGCCCCTTCGTCGGCTACCTCTTCGATGCGCATCACGTCTGAGCCGGGTGGCTCGGCCGACGGCGCCCGCGGCCGCGCTAGCCGCGATCGAAGCCCGGATGCGCGTCGCGCAAAGCGGCGATCAGCTTCCGCGCGCCCAGATCGACGGGACGTCCGTCGAGACGACCGCGCCGGCCGAACGCATCGAACGCCAGGGCCGTCCGACCCGCGCCGCCGCTGAAGCGGAGTAGCCAGCGGCAATCGAAGGGCACATCCCCGGCGACGAACTGCGGCCGGCTCGCGCGGGCGGCCGCGACGAGCCGCGCGACGACCGCTGGCTCGGTGAACGCGGCGCGTTCGAGCTCCGGAAACGCGGCGAGCGACTCCGGCGTCACGCGCGTCCGCGTCGCGATCCGGTCGGGCAGGTGCTCGACCTCGATGCGAGCCGTGCCCGGGCCGACGACGTCGACCTCGGCGTCAGCCATAGCGCCCGCTCCCACCGCGGCGGCGAGCGCAACCGCGCCGCCCGTGAACGTACCTCGTCTCATCTTCCACGCGACCCTCCGGAACGATCGTCGCGACGAACGCGCGCGCGCCTAGTGCCGTCGCTTACGCTCGGCCCGCGAGCGCCGGCTCCTCGAGGACGCGCGTGCCCGCCATGACGCCAGCGGCGACGTCGCCCGCATAGCCGCGCCGCTCGAGCTCCTCGGCGAGCGCCGCGAGCCCCGCCCGGACGTCGGTGGGGGCGAGGTCGCCCATCGTGCCCATCCGCAGGAGGCGCCCGGCGAGCTCGAGCTGGCCGCCGCCGAAGGTCATCCCGTACTCCGTGCGCAGCGCCGTCCGAATCTCCGCGGCATTCTGGCCGGCGGGAACCTCAAGCGCGACGACCGTGACCGAGTGCGCGCCCGGCCGCGAGAAGACCGCGATGCCCGCGGCCTCCGCGAACGCGCGGATCGCGGCCGCATAGCGGGCGTGACGCTCGTGTGCGGCCGCGGCGCCCGCCGCGTGATAGCGCTCGAGGGCGACGTCGAGCGCGAAGCCGACGGAAACGGGCGGCGTCCACGGCGTCTGGCCCGCGGCGGCTGACTCGCGCGCCCGGCCGAGATCGAGGTCGAACCGGGCGCAGCGGGCTTTCGCGGTGCGCTCCCATGCCCGCGCGCTCACGGCGACCATCGCCATCCCGGGCGGCACGGCGAGCGCCTTCTGCGAGGCGGTCACCACGACGTCGAAGCCCCAGTCGTCCATTGCGAAGGCCGAGGCGCCGAGCCCGCTGACGCTATCGACGATCACGAGCGGGTCGCGGCGGCCGATCGCGCGCGCGAGCGCGGCCATGTCGTTCTGCACGCCCGTCGAGGTCTCGTTGTGGGTGAGCAGGATGCCCGCGAAGGGCACCGCGTCCGGACGCGCCAGCCGCTCAGCGAGCGCGGCCGGATCGACCGCGGCGCCGAGCGGCGTCTCGAGGATTTCGACGTCGAGCCCGAAGGCGCGCGCGATCGCGGCGAGCCGCCGGCCGAAGACGCCCACCGGGCACGCGAGCACGCGGTCGCCCGGCGAGAACATGCTCGCGACCGCAGCTTCGAGACCGCCCGTGCCCGAGGAGCCGAGCGTGACAATCTCGGCGGCCGTGCCGAAGATCGGCCGCATCCCGGCGGCGATCCGGCCGAGCACGGCCGCGTACTCCGGGCCGCGGTGATCGACCATCGGCCGCGCCATCGCCGCGAGCACCTCGGGCGCGCACGTCACGGGCCCGGGGATGAAGAGCAACTCGCTGCGCGCCATGACCGTCATGCTACCAAATCCGAGGCTGCGGGACGAGGCGGGCGCGGCCCCGGCGGCGCAGGCCGCGGGATGCCGCTGCGCATCGAGACCTGCCCAAACTGCAACCATCCCGCACGCACGCACCGGCCGCTCGAACCCAATCGCGACGCTCACTGCGACGAACGCGACGGGACGGCGCCGTGCGCCTGTCCGCTCGACCGCGCGGCCGTCGGGCTCGCGATCGGCATGGCCGCATCGCTCGTGAAGTACGGCTGACCCGCCGCGTCGTACGTCGCCGCATGGCCAAACACGATCGGATTCGGCTCACCGCGCTCACCTCGGGCGGCGGTTGAGCGAGTAAAGTCGGCTCGGCCGACCTCGCGCAGGTCCTGCGCGGATTGCCTCAGCCCACGGATCCCCGCGTCCTCGTCGGTTTCGCCGGCAGCGACGACGCGGGCGTCTTCCTAATCGCCCCTGATCTCGCGCTCGTGCAGACCGTCGACTTCTTCACGCCGATCGTCGACGACCCGTACGACTTCGGCCGGATCGCCGCGGCGAACGCCCTTTCCGATATCTATGCGATGGGCGGGACGCCGATCTGCGCGCTCAACGTGGCGGCCTTCCCGATGGAGACGTGTGGCCCGGCCGTGCTCGCGAACATCCTGCGCGGCGGTGCCGACGTCGCCCGTGAGGCGGGCGTCTCCATCCTCGGCGGCCACACCATCAAGGACGAGGAGCCGAAGTACGGGATGGCGGTGACCGGGACGATCCATCCGAGTGCCATCGTGACGAACGCGGGCGCGCGCCCGGGGGACGCGCTCGTGCTCACGAAGCCGCTCGGCACGGGCGTGCTCGGCAGCGCCCTCAAGCGCAATTCCGTCTCGGCCGCCGAGATCGCGGACGCCGTGACGGCGATGACGACGCTCAACGCTGCGGCGTCGCGGGCGATGGTCGCGGCGGGCGCGAGCGCCGCGACCGACGTGACAGGCTTCGGGCTGCTCGGCCACGCGGGCGAGCTCGCGCGCGCGAGCGGCGTGGCGCTGCGGCTCGCCGCCGGGAACGTCCCGGTGTTTCCGCTTGCGCGGACGCTCGCGGCGCGCGGCATCGTGCCGGGCGGATCGCGGGCGAACGCGATCGAGCACGCGCGCTTCACGCGTTTCGACGTTGCGGTTCCGGCGGAGATCCGGATCCTGCTCAGCGACGCGCAGACGAGCGGCGGGCTCCTGATCGCGATCGGGCCGGCGGGCCTACCGCGGCTGCTCGCCGAGCTCGAAAGGAGCGGCACGCTCGCGGCCGTCATCGGCGGCGCCGAAGCCGGGCAGGGGATCATCGTCGAGGCCTGAGCGCGCGGCGACACGCGGCGGCGGCGCGAGCATCATCGCCGCGACGCCCGCGACGATCACCGCCGCGCCGATTCCGAGCCGGGCGTTGAAGGCCTCGTGCAGCACGCCGACGCCGATCGCGAGCGAGACGAGCGGGTTCACGTACGAGTACGTCGAGGCGAGCGTGGTCGGTACGTTCGTCATCAGCCACAGGAACGCGCTGAAGCCGATGAGGCTCCCAAAGACGATGAGGTACCCGAGCGCACCGAGTGCGGGCGGCGTGAACGCGGCGCGCGTGAGGTGCTCACCCGTCGCGAACGCGACGCCGCTCGCGACGACGGCGGCGACGAGCATTTGCATCGCGCTCGTCTGCACGAGATCGCGGCCGCGCAGCCGGCGCTGCAGCATCGAGCCGAACGCCCAGGCGACCGACGCCGCGACGCCGAGTCCGACCGAGCCGAGCGGCAAGTGCTGGCCACCGCTCGGCGAGACGAGGTAGATCATGCCGGCGAGTCCGATCCCGAGCCCGAGCGCGCCGAGGCGCGACAGCCGCTCGCGATACAGGAGCGCGCCGAACGCGGCCATCCAGAGCGGCGAAAGCGCGAAGAAGAGCGAGCCGACTCCGCTCGGCAAGCGCTCGAGAGCGAAAGCGAACACGCCGTTGCTCGCGACGAGCAGCAACGTTCCGACGATTCCCGCATCGCGCCACTCGCGCGGCGGCGGCAGCGCCGTACCGCGGAAACGGCACCAGACCCACAGCAGCGAGCCCGCCGTTGCGAACCGCATCGCAACGAACGCGAACGGCGGCAACGATTCGACGCCAACGCGGATCGCGGGCGCAGTCGACCCCCAGAGCACGTAGACGAGCCCGAGGGCAACCGCGACGGCGAGCCGTCGCGGTGCCGGCGCGCCCGCGGCCGCGACGGTCAGTTCTTGCGCGTCGAGGTGCTGACGACGGCGCGCGGCCGACCGGGCCGCTTCGTCCGCGGCCGCCCAATCGGGACGACGTTGGAGCGGCGCGGCTCATCGCCGAGCAAGACCGGCGTGATGATCCGCTTGCCGAACGCCTGGAGGAAGACCTCGGAGACCTCCTCCACCGGCACGAACTCCATCGTCTCGCGAACCTCCTCGGGCACGTCCTCGAGATCGACCTCGTTGCGCACCGGCAAGAGGATCTTCGAGATCCCGGCGCGCTTCGCGCCGAGCACCTTCTCCTTGAGGCCGCCGATCGGGAGGACCTGACCCGTCAGGGTGATTTCGCCCGTCATCGCGAGATTCGAGTCGACCTTCGTGCCGGTGACGAGCGACGCGATCGACGTTGCGAGCGCGATGCCGGCCGAGGGCCCGTCTTTGGGAACGGCGCCAGCTGGGACATGCACGTGGATGTCGTGCTTCGTGAAGTAGTCTTCGGGAAGCCCGAGTTCGGCGCTGCGCGAGCGCAAGAACGAGACGGCAGCCTGCGCTGACTCCTTCATGACGTCGCCGAGCTGACCCGTGAGCACGAGCTTGCCCGAGCCCGGCATCGCGGTCGACTCGATGAACATGATGTCGCCGCCGACCGGCGTCCACGCGAGGCCCGTCGTCACGCCGACGGCGGCCGTGCGCTTCTTGACCTCGTTGTAGAACCGCTGCCGCGAAAGATAGTCCGGGACGTTCTCCGGCTTCACGCGCGCCTTGTAGCGCGGCGCCTCGGCGATTCTTCGTGCGACCTTGCGGAAGATCGTGCCGATCTCGCGATCGAGGTTGCGGACGCCCGCCTCGCGCGTATAATCGTTGATCACCGTCCGGAGCGCCGGATCATTGATCTGGACCTGCGTCTCGCGCAGGCCGTTGGCCTCGCGCTGCTTCTTCACGAGATAGCGCTTCGCGATCTGCATCTTCTCGAGCTCCGTGTAACCCGAGAGTTGGATGATCTCCATCCGATCGCGCAGCGGCCCGCTGATCGTCGAGAGGTCATTCGCGGTGCAGACGAAGAGCACTTGCGAGAGATCGAAGGGCAGGTCGAGGTAATGGTCGCGGAACGAGTTGTTCTGCGCCGGGTCGAGCACCTCGAGCAGCGCCGACTGCGGATCGCCGCGATAGTCGGAGCCGACCTTGTCGATCTCGTCGATCATCATGACCGGATTGCGCGTGCCCGCGTCACGGAGCGCGCGAACGATCGTGCCCGGCATCGCGCCGATGTACGTCCGGCGATGGCCGCGGATCTCGGCCTCGTCGCGCACGCCGCCGACGGAGAGTCGCACGAACTTGCGGCCCATGGCGCGCGCGATCGACTGCCCGAGCGACGTCTTGCCGACGCCCGGCGGCCCGACGAAACACAGGATCGGGCCCGTCAGCTTCTTCTTGAGCTTGCCGACCGCGAGATACTCGATGATACGGTCCTTGACTTTTTCGAGGCCGTAATGGTCCTCGTCGAGGACCTCTCGCGCCTGCGCGATATCGATCGCGTCGGTCGTCGCGACGCCCCACGGCAGCTGGACCATCCAATCGAGGTACGTGCGAATCACCGAGTACTCGGGGCTCGCCTGCGGCACTTTCGATAGGCGGTCGAGCTCGCGGTCCGCTGCCTTCTTGACGTCCTCGGGCAGGCCGGCCTCGTCGAGTTTCTTGCGCAGCTCGTTCGTCTCGGCTTGCATGGGATCGGTCTCGCCGAGCTCTTCTTGAATCGCCCGCAGTTGCTGGCGCAGATAGAACTCGCGCTGATTCTTCTCCATCTCGCGCTGAATGTCGGACTGGATCTTATGGCCGAGTTCGACGACCTCGAGCTCGCGCGTCAGCAGGACCGTGAGCTTGCGCATCCGCTTTTCGGTGTTGCGCTCCTCGAGCAGCAGCTGCCGATCGGCCGTGTCCAGACGCATCGAACTCGCGACGAAGTACGTCAGCAGGTTCGAGTCCGAGATGTTGTTGACTTCCATCTCCATCTCGCGCGGCGCCTGGGGCAGGAAGCCGATGAGCTTCGAGAAGAGCGTCCCGAGATTGCGATGCATCGCGACGAGTTCTTCGGACTCGCGCGTGACGTCGGGCAACTCGGTGTAGGTCGTCGCGAGATACGGCGAGGTCGAGGTGAACTCGTCGGCCCGGAAGACGCCGTTGCCGCCGACGATGCAGCGGATCGTGCCGTCGGGGACCTTGATCATGCGCTGGATCGTGCCGATGGTGCCGATCCGCCGAACGTCGTCGGGACCAGGATCCTCGGTGTCCTTGTCCTTGAGCGCGACGAGGCCGATCTGACGGCCGTCGCGGAGCGCTTCCTCGACGAGGGCGATGCCGGGCTTCTTGACGACGGCGAGCGGGATGACCGTGTTCGGGAACAGGACGGCGTCCTGCAGCGGCAGGATGCCGAGGATGTCCGGAGCCACGGCCGGCTTCTCGGATTTTTCTTTCATGCGGGCGGCCATCAAACGGGGATCCTTCTCACGGTCATGCGGATTTCAGTACGCGACGTCGGCAGGTAGAAGTGGTCGGAACACGGGAGCGCGATCGTGAGCATCCCGTCTCGATACGACGCCGTCGCATCGTCATAGGCAACGGCGACCGGCAATTCGATCTGCTTCGCGAACTCGCCGTAGGCGATCTCCTTCAGGAGCACCGAGCCGCGCTGGGCACGGGCGCGGTCGAGCCGGCGGCCCATGATGTGCAAGCGGCGCGCTTCGATCACGACGCGCAGTTCGCTCGTCTCGGTGCCGGCGATCTCGACGTCGACGTACAGCGTCTCGCCGTCGGCGGAGAGAAACACGTCGGCGTTGGGCTCGAAGCCCGCTCGCGACCGCCTCGCGACGGCGGCGAACTCGACGAAGAAATCCTCATTCATGGTTAGCACTCACCTCGACACTCTGCCAGCCGGGTTGGTTCCGCCTCGGACTATTGCGATGCGAAGAGATTCATCTCCACGTCGACCCGCATCTCGCTCGATTGTACTCCGCGATACACCCCCCGGACCGGACTGACGTCGCGATAGTCGCGGCCGTACGCGATCCGGACGAAGCGATTGTCGATGGCGAGGTCGTTCGTGGGATCGAAGCCGACCCAGCCGTGGGGCGGGAGATACGCCTCGACCCACGCGTGTGAGGCCTCCGCCCCGAGCACGGGTGACTCGCCGCGAAAGATGTAGCCCGAGACGTAGCGCGCCGGGATGCCGACCCTGCGCAGCGAGGAGAGCATGACGTGCGCGTAATCCTGACAGACGCCGCGCCGCTCGCGCAACGCCTCGGCCACCTTGGTGCGGACGGTCGTCGCGCTCGTATCGTAGGTGAACGCGCCGTGCACCTCGCGCCGCAGGTTCTCGCACCATGCGCCGAGGTCGTCGCCCGGCCGCCCGACGTTGTCGAGAAACGCGTCGAGCTCGGGGGTCGTGCAGACGTACGTGCTCGCGTGCAGGTAATCGTAGAACGCGAGATCGTCGATCTGGGCCGCGAGCGCGGCGCGGGTCGCGTTCTCCGGCGGCAGGCTCGGCGGCATGAGCGTCACGACGTCGGAGTGCGCCGAGATCGTGAGCTCCGCGTGCGGCGGCATGATCGAAAAGTGCTGGACGTCGTTTCCGAAGCGGTCCCGGTACGCGTGGCTCTTCGTGCCGGGCGAGAGCTCGAGGGCGTACCGCGAGCAGAACTGGACGCCGTCGCTGCGCGGCTGGAGATGCACGACCGTGTAGCTCTGATCGACGGGGGCGGCGTACCGATACGTCGTGCGGTGATCGATCGTGAATTCCATCAGCTCGTCACCGGGAGGCGAGGGAAGTACGCCGCCTCGATCTCGCCCGAGAGCGCCTCGTACTCCGAGGCGAGCTCGAGCGCGAGGCGCCGCAGATCGCCGACGACGATCTCGTCGATGCCCGTAAAGTCGAAGCGCGCGCGCATACGGCCGGAGCGCCGCTCCGGCGCCGTCCGCCAGGAGTGCTCGGGCGTGCCCGAGATGCGATGCAGCGCGCCATCGAGGGCGTGCGTCGCGAACCGCATCGAGCGCGGACATTCGCCGGCGAGCAGCATGAACTCCACGACGTCGCGCGGCTCGGGCGAGGTGTGCGACTGCTGCGCGAACGGCACGCTCGCGCAGCACATCTCGAGCAGCCGCTGCGATTCGGGCCACGGCTCACCCGCGACGTCGACCGAGGCGAGGATCCGCGACGTGAGATACGCGCGCTCGAGATAGCGGCCGGCCTGGAGGAAGTTCCAGCCCTGGCCGTGGTTGAGCGTCGCGTCGCTGATGCCGGCAAAACCCTGCGCGACATCGCGAACGTGGTGCAAGAACGCCGAAGGCGCGCGCAGCACGGTCCCGGGATCCTGATCCTCGACGTAGAGGTACAGGACGTTGATCGATTCCCAGACCTCGCTCGTGAGCTCGGAGCGGATGCCGAGCGCATTGGACCGCGCGATCCGAATCCCCGAGACGATCGAGCTCGGGTTGCTCGGATCGAAGGCGATGTGCCGGATAGCGGCGGCCGCGGCTTTGCCGCCCGCGGGCAGGGACGAGCCCGGCGCGAAGCCGATCGCCTCCATGACCGACGACCACATCGCCTCGCCGCGGCCGTCGCGCTGACCGTAGAGATCGACCGAGCGCACGTACGTGACCTCGAGCGACCGCGCGAGCGTCTCCGCGCGCTCCACGTTGCGGCCAAGCCAATACAAGAAGTCTGCGAGGCGGCTCAGCATGCGCTCATCCCTGCTGCACCCACGTGTCCTTGCTGCCGCCGCCCTGCGACGAGTTCACGACGAGCGAGCCCGGCTTCAGCGCGACGCGCGTGAGCGCCGCGGGCGGCACCGTGACCTCGCGGCCGTAGAGCGCGAAGGGCCGCAGATCGACGCGACGACCCTCGATGTTGCGATCGACGAGCGTCGGTGCCGAGGAGATCTGCACGACGGGCTGCGCGATGAAGTCGCGCGGCCGCGCGCGGATCGAATCCGCGAACTTCTCGCGCTCCTCGACCGTCGCGAAGGGCCCCATCAGCATGCCGTAGCCGCCCGAGCCGTTGGTATCCTTGACGACGAGCTCGTGCAGGTTCGCGAGGACGTGGGAGCGCTGCGCGGCATCCGTGCAATCGTAGGTCGGCACGTTGCGCAGCAGCGGCTCCTCGCCGAGATAATAGCGAATCATCTCCGGTACGTAGCGATAGATCGCTTTATCGTCGCCGACGCCCGCGCCCGGGGCGTTCGCGATCGCGACGTTGCCCGAGCGATACGCGTTCATCAGCCCGGTGACGCCGAGCGTCGAGCCTTCGATGAAGTAGAGCGGATCGAGCCAGTCGTCGTCGATCCGGCGGTAGATGACGTCGACGCGTGCGAGCCCCTCGGTCGTCTTCACGTACACGACGTTGTCGACGACGATGAGATCGGTGCCCTCGACGAGCTCAACGCCCATCCGGCGCGCGAGGAGCGTGTGCTCGAAGTACGCGGAGTTGTACATCCCGGGCGTGAGGACGACGACGTTGGGCCGATCGATGTCGCGCGGCGCCGCATAGCGCAGCACGTCCAGGAGCCGGCTCGGATAATCGTCGACCGGCTGGACGGCGTAATCGTAGAACAGCCGCGGCAGACCGCGCTTCACGACGTCGCGATTTTCGAGCACGTACGAGATACCGGAGGGCACGCGGCAGTTGTCCTCGAGCACGAGAAACTCGCCGTCGGGCGCACGGATCAGATCGATCCCGGAGACGTGGATATAGATGTCGCGCGGCACCGTAACGCCGACCATCTCGCGCAAATAGTTCTTCGAGGAGTAGACGACGTCGTAGGGCATGCGCCGCTCGCGTAGGATCCGCTGCGCGTGATAGACGTCGCCGATAAACGCGTTGATCGCGCGCACCCGCTGCGCGATGCCGGCTTCGATCGTCGACCATTCGGCAGCGGTGATGATCCGCGGAATGACGTCGAAGGGAAAGACGCGCTCGGTTCCGGCCGTATCCGCGTAGACGGTGAAGGTGACGCCGCGCTCGAGCAGCGACACGTCGATCGAGGCGACGCGGCTGCGCAGCTCCTCGACGCCCATCCGGCCAAGGGTCTCGGCGAGCGCCGCATAATGCGCGCGCGGCCGGCCGTCCGGGAGGTACATCTCGTCGTAGTGGCCGGCGGTCGCCGCGATCGGCCGAGAGTCGAGCATGCATTTCGCTTCGGGACGCGGCGGCGGCTTCTCTGCGGCCAGACGGTCAACGCGCGAAAACGGACGAGCCGGGTACGCTCGTGGGCATGGCCTCACCAACCGCTCGTCCGGTCTTCGTGCTCGCCTTCGAGATTGGCGTGGCAGCCGGGCTGCGCAGCGCGACCGCCCCGGCCGCCATCCTGTGCGCGACGCGCTCGACGTACGCCCGTGCCGCCTGCATCGCGGCGGGCGGCGAGCTCGTCGCCGACAAGCTGCCGTTCGTCCCCGCGCGCACGAGCCCGGCTGCCCTCGCCGTGCGGCTCGGCTCCGGCGGCTGGTCCGGCCGAATGCTCGCGCTCGCTCGCAACGGGTCCGCGACCGCCGGCATCATCGCCGGAATCGCGGGGGCGCTCGTCGGATCGTACGGCGGTGAAGCGATTCGCGGTCGGCTCGTGGCGGCTGGCTTTCCCGATCCGCTCGTCGCGATCGCCGAGGATGCGGCGACGGTCGGCATCGCTTGGGACGCGCTGCGGATCTAGTGCTCACTTTCGTAGTTCCGCGTAGGAATGGGTTGGTTTATAGCATTATGAACGGTTGCTTTGCGCCACTCAAAGGGGGCGGCGTCGACGTTGTAGATCTTGACGAAACGATCGATGGCGTCTCGCACTTGGTCAGGCGAAGTGAAGCTTACGCCTTTCAACGCTCTGCGACTGAGGATGCTGAACCAACATTCAACCTGGTTGAGCCATGACGAGTAGGTGGGCGTAAAGTGGAAGTGGACGTTTGGGTGGCGTTCCAACCAGCGATCGTACTTGGGTTTGTGTGTGTTGAGGTTGTCGAGGATAACGTGAATCTCGCGGCCGGCGTATTCGGCGATGACCTGGTTCATGAAGTCCAGGAATTCTCGCCGACGGCGACGCCCATAGTGCCCCGTCTTTACGAGACCCGTTACGACGTTGAGCGCCGCAAAGAGGGTCGTCGTCCCGTGACGCTTGTAGCAGTGTGAGAACCCCGTGAGCGCTTTGCCGTTGGGCAGTCCAATCCAGCCCTGCGCGCGTTCAAGAGCCTGGATCGATGGCTTTTCGTCAACGCTCAAAACAACCGCGTTCTCGGGTGGATGAAGATAGAGCCCTACGACATCGGCAGCCTTCTCGGCAAATTGCGGATCAGTCGAGATGCACCAACTGCGTCGACGTTGCAACGCAATGTTGCGGTGACGAAGAACGCGCCAGACATGGGCGGCACTGACGTCCTCGAGTGCCGCGGCGAGCAGATCGCCGGTCCAGGTCGCGAACCCCTCAGGCGGCGATGTATCGAGCATCGCCAGAATTCGCGTCTCTACGTCGGCTTCATATTTTCGCGGCGGTCCTGGTCGCGCGGCATCGCGCAAACCGCCAAGCCGAGCCTTCGCGAAACGAGAGCGCCATTTACTCACCGTCGCTTCGCGTGTTCCCAATTCCGTCGCTATCTGCTGATTCGTTTTACCGGCGTCAGCCGCGATGACAATCGCCGCACGGTCCACCAAGCGTTGTTCGGAAGAACTCGCCCGAACGATGCGCCGCAGTTCGCGGCGCTCATCGTCCGTCATGGTAATCATCGTAGCGATGCGACTCATGGTTTATTATAGCATAAATACGGTTATTTGTGCCACTAAGCACTAGTGTGCTGACCCAGAAGTTCGCTTACGAAATCTCGCTCGTCTTTTTGGCCGGCTCGTCGTCGCTTTTCGGTCACAACGCTACGCGTTGCTCCCTCATCGCTCCTCGATCCGACCAAAATCCTTCGCGATCTTCCGCAAGGACTTCTGGGTCAGCACACTAGCGGCCGATCGGCGAAGCCACGGCGAACGGCGTCCCGCCGTGGTCGTGACGGATGCCCTCCCCGAGCGTGCGCGCCGCGGCGCGTTCGGACCCGAGGATGACGCGGCGCTCCTCGCCGTTATCGTAGCCCGCGTCGAAGTGCAGCGCTCCGCGCATGCGCACTGCGGGGTCGACCGTCGCGTGATCGAGCTCGTGACCGAGGCCGAGCGCGGGCGACTGCGTCGTCCCGTCGGCGAGCCGGAGGGCGCTGTGCGGATCCCAGTAGACGCGACGCGTCGCGGGATCGAAGCGATCGTTTCCGTCGTGCACGAGCGAGAGCGACAGCGGCCGGCTTGCATGCTCCGCGCGCTCGATGACGTCGCGCATGCCGGGGTCGCGCGAAAGATAGGCGGTCGCAGCATCGTAGTCGCGCTCGGCCGCACGCGGCACCGAGAGCGCGCCGTGCGGGCCGAGAGCGGAACGGAGACCGAGCACCGTCGCGGACATGGATCACCTCCAAAGCGTAGCCCGCTTCCATCGCGACGCCGCTCGGCTCGGCAAGCCCGAACTTCGTTCCGTCGTGCGTGCGCATCGCCCGGATGCGCGTTGTCCACACCGTTCACATGCCAGGCTGTGAATGGCACGCGCTGTGCAGAACGCAAGCCATGGGCAACGCGCATCTCGCGCGCTTTGCGCGCGTTCATGGCGACGATCGGACTCACCGCGCCGGCCGTCGCACCCGCGGCGGCGGCGAAGACCGACACGGTGTTTCGCGGCATCATCACGCACGTCACCGGCGACGATCTCGAGGTGCGCAATCAAACGGGTCAGACCGTCGGTGTCGCGCTGGTCTCCAAGGCGCTCCACGTCTTCGAATCCGACCGCTCGACCGTCGCGCTCAACGGGCTGCCTCCCGGCCAGGACATCAAGGTCATCGACGACCGGACAGTTCTCTTGGTCGCGCACGGCATCAAGAACGAGCGACTCGATGCGGCGTGCGGTTCGCGCCGCATCGAGTCGCATCGATGGTCACGCCTTCGGCGATTCTTTCTTGCGGTGGGCGATCAGCGCGAGGGTATCCGCGGCGGTGAGCCGCCCGATCGCGCTCGTACTGTACGTGGCGCTCTCGATCGAGCCGTCGGGCCGAACGATGAAATCGGCCGGGTGCAGGAACGGCAGTTCATCGTCGTGGGCGTAGAAGCTCCCGAGGATCCGGGCCACGTCTTCTGCGACGAGACCGTAGCCGACGGGATAGGCGATGGCCTCGGCGTCGATCATCTTCTTCGCATCGGCCTCCGGGTCGACCGACGCGACGACGACGCCGATGCCCGCCTCCTCGAACTCCGAGCGGTGCTTTTGAAAATCAGCCAACTGCTGATGGCAGAACGGTCACCACTCGCCGCGATAGATGAGGAAAACCGACCACGTGCCGGGCGCCGGCACGGTCGTCTTCGGGCCGCCGACCGTCTCGAACGAAACCTGCGGCATGACGTCGCCGCTATCGAGCGGCGTGGATCTTTCGATGCGAGGCATGTGGCTGAGCCTCCTCGAGCTCGCCCGCGCTCTACCCGATGACACGACTGCCCATGCTGGCGCCGGGTGCGATCAGCCGCGCGTCCGCAGTCGGACGCCGCGTCGAAGCGCGATCGCGGTCGCGCGGGCGATGAGCGCGCGCCGCCGCCGCCGGCGGCGAACGCCGAGCCGCCCGAGTAGCACGGCGATCGTGTCGAGGGCGTCGACGACGACGTCGGCTTCGCTCGCGAAGTAGCGGCTCGCCTCGCTGCTCGCCGAGTCCGCGAGCCGCTGCTGATCCCGCCCCAGGTCGGGCAGTTCGGCGAGCGGCGTGCCGGTGCGCAGAACGGCGGCGAAGGCGGCGATCGTCATCTCGACGTCACCCGCGAAGGTCGCGACGTCGGGCTTCGAGGCAACCCGCGACCCGGAGAGCGCCTCGAGCCGGATCCCGCAGAGCACGAAGCGGTGCGCCGCCGCGACGATCCCGGCAAAGAGGTCGACCGTGTCACCGTGGCCCGGCTCGCCGCGCATGCGCGCGACCGAGGCCTCCGCGTTGCTGCGCGCGAGCCGCGCCGCGAGCCGAATCTCGCCGAGCCGCGGATCGCGCGCCTCGGCATCGCTCGCGGAACGCGCGAGAATCGCGCGCCAGTACCGGACGTAGGCGTCGAGCAGCGTCGCGACCACCGCCGGCGCGAGCCGTCGCTCCCACGTCGGCCAAAGCGCGTAGAAGCCGAGCCCGAGCGCGCCGCCCGCGAGCGTCGCGACGGACCGCTCCGCGAGCGTCACGCCGGGCGCCTGCCCGATGTACGTCAGCAGCACGGCCACGACGAGCGTCACGCTCGCCGTGAGGGCGCCGTAGTGCGACCGTCCGAGCGAACGCGTCGCGAACACCCCGAGGAACACGAGCGCGATCCGGCCGAGCTCGCTGCCGCCGAAGGCGAGATCGAGCGGAAAGGCGATCGCGATCCCGACGAGCGTTCCGCCGACGCGCAGCAGTCCGCGCGCGAAAGTTTCGGTGAAGTCCGGCCGCAGGACGAGCGCCGCGGTCATCGGGATCCAGTAGCCGCGCGGGATCGCGAAGCCGCGTTCGATCGCCTCGGCGAGCGCGACGCAGACGGCGAGCCGGAGCGCGTGCCGCAGCGCCGTCGACTCGAGCGTCACGTTCGCGCGTAGCGTCGCGAGCGCGCTTCGCACCGGCGGCACCGGCAGCCGCAGCGCGCTCCGGGTACGCGCCAGCGTGCCCCGAGCGCGGAGCTCGCCGAGCGCGCGGTCCGCGGCGCGCAGTTGACCCGCGAGCGCGTCGAGCGCCCGTAGCGCCGCCGCATGGAGCGGCACGCGATCCGCACCTGCGACCGCGGCGAGCCGCTCGCGCGCGCGACCCATTCGCGCGAGCTCGTCGTCGGAGGCGCCCGCCGCGGCCGTGGCGACCAGATCGGCGGCGATGCGCTCGCACGCCTCCCCCGCGGCCGCGAGCGCTTCGTCGAGCGGGCCCGCCGGCTTGCCGGCCGACAGTGCCGCGTCGCTCGCCCACGTCCGGAGCGTCACGAGCTCGATTCGCAGCCGTTCGGCGAGATCGAGCAACGTCCGCAGCGGCTCGTCGCCCGTTCCACGCGCGCGGCCGAACGCCGCGAGGGTCGCCTCGGCATCCGCGAGCGGCGCGCTCAGCGGCGGAATCACGTCGCCAGCCGGCTGCCGCGCGAGCTCCGCGAGATGCGCATACGCGCGCGCGAGCGCCCGCTGCTGCGGCGTCGCGTGCGACGGCACGGCGAGCGCCGAGAAGAGCATCGTGATCGCGCCGCCGCCGAGAACGAGGAGGGCGATGCCGGCGGCGTGCGCGGGATCGAGCGGCGTCCGGCCCAGCACGATGAAGACCACCAGGCTCACGATGCCGACCGTCGTCGCATCGGGGCCGAGGCAGACGGCGAGCCCGGCCGCAAACGCCCACGCCGCGACGGCCGGAATGGCGAGCCACGGGACGGCGCCGCTCGCCGAGCCGATTCCGGCCGCGAGCGAGACGGCGATCGCCGCGAACGCGATCCGCATGAGCCGCAGCCGCACGGCGACCGCCGCGTCGGCGAAGCTCGTGTTGAGCGCGCCCACGGCGAGCACGACGGCCACGATCGGACCGCCGAGCGCCCGGCCGAGCGCGAGCGCGGTCGCGACCGCCGCGGCGTCGCGCAACGCGACGCGCTTCGAAATCAGGGACCGGTCGAACTGGAGCAACTTGGCGACGAGCGGGTGGGGCACCGCTCCGGCCGACACCGGTACGCCGCCGAGCGGTTGCGTCAGCGGCGACGCGCGGCGAAGACGCAGTCCGCGCCGGCGTCAGTCCGAGGCGTGATAGCGCCCGCTCGCGCTCACGCCGTAACCGAAGCCGCAGCCGCCTCGCTGCACGATCGTGAGCTGCGCCCCGTAGAAAGCGAACGTGAGGCGACAATCGTTCTTCGCGTCGACGAACGTCGCGCGGGCGCCGCTCGGCACGAGACGCCCGGCAATCGAGCCGCTGTTGAGATCGGGATTCGGGCGAAGCGCATCGAGCGTGAAGTCGAGCGCGCCGTGCGGAGCGCGGCGCAGGCTCAGCCTGCGTAGCGCAACGCCGCGATAGGTCGCCGTGGTACCGGCTGGTCCCGAGCCCACGTAAATCCCGGCCTGAGGCGTCGAAGCCGCGCCCAGCGGATCGAGCGCCGTCGTGAAACGCTCGCGTTCGAAGGTCACGGGCGTCGTATCGCCCCACACCGCCGTCGCAGGCATCGTCGCAACGACCGGGCCATCGGTTGCCGCGAGCACGAGCGAGGTCGCCCGGGCGCGCACGGCGCGCCCCGAGCCATAGACGTCGCCGTCGATCCAGCGCAGCCGCGTCGCCGCGGCTTCCCCCGGCCCCAGATCGAACGGAAGCACGACGGGGCCCGGGTGCATGAACCGCGCTCCGGCGACCGCACCCTTCGCGGTGGTGACGCCGCCCGCGCCGCGCATCGAGAGCTCGGCGACGGGCGACAGCTCGCAGGCGGCCTGGCCGGTGTTGGTCACGATCGCGAACGCACCACTATGCGACATCCCGGTGAAGACCGGTGCGCCGACGCCTTCGACGCGCAACGCGAGCTGCGCGGCCGCGCACGGCGGCGTCGCGGCCGAGACGGGCGGCGGTAGGAGCACGAGCCACGCGCCGATGCCGACGATCGGAAGCAGGGCCATCGTTATTTGGCGAAACGCGGAAAAGCTCACCCTCCCGGAACGCACGATCGCGGCACGAGGTAACGTGGTTCGGTAAGAGCAGGGTGAGAAGTCACAGCCGGAGGCAATCGCCGCCCGTCAGCGTGCGGCGCCCCGATAACGACCGGCGACGCTCGCCCGGAGCGGCAGTCCGCAGCCGCCGGTCTGCGCGATCGAAATGACCGGGCCGTCGAATGCGAAGCGAAGCCGGCAATCCAGCATGCGATCGACGAAGATCGTGTCAAGGCCGCCCGCGTCCGGCGCGACGAGCTCGATGACGAACCGGCTCTCGGCATGGCTGCCGAATCGACGCGTAAGCCGCCCGGAGGCGCGACCGTCGGCACCGCGCACGACGTACGTCCCGGGACCGGACGCGCGTGCGGACGGCGCCGCATTCGACGCAACGACCGTTTCCTACCACGGATCGAGAAACGACGCGCCGGAGCGCGCGATATCGCGTGTATCACGGGTCACGACGGTCAGATCGTACGCGAGCGCGGTCGCGGCGAGCAGCGCGTCGATGACCGGCAGCGGCTGGGCCCTCTGCTCGGCGCTGAGCCGACCCCAACGTTCTGCAATCGTCCGGTCGATCGCGATGATCCGCGAGCCGAAGCGAGCCGGCAGCTCGTCGACGAGCCAGTGCGTCAGACGCTTGCGACGGTCGCCATCCTCGACGCGCTCGACGCCCTTGCGGATCTCGCCGAGCGAGAGCACGCTCAGGAAGAGTGAGTCTTCCGAAACGCCGCCGAACCACCGCAGCACGTTCGGCGCCGGAGATCGACGGACGGCTTCCCAGAGGACGTTCGTATCGAGCAGATACATGCCGTCAGTCGATATCCACCGGCCGTTCGTCGTTCGCCGGTCGAGCGAGCACGACGTCCCACTCCGAATCCTGCAGCTCGGCGAGCGGCGATCGCTTCATGAACGCGAGGAATGTGTCATCGCGCGGTCGCGTGAGCTTCGCATAGAGCGGCGCCGAGACGACGACGACCGCATCCTTCCCGCGGCGGGTGATGCGTTGCGGCACACCGGTCGTCGCCGCGCGTTCTACGACCTCGCTCAGACGAGCCTTGGCGTCTTGAAGCGCCCACGTATCAGACTTCGATCGCACGACGAGCCTCCGAACTAGTTCGACTAGTCCGCAGAATGTCAAAATATTCGGCCTCAGTCAAGTCGATAGAAAGAGCCTCGCATCGCTGCGAGGCTCTTCTCTCGGTCCGGTAGCGTCTACCACCGATGCATTTCGTGGCGGTGCGCGGTGCTGGGCAAGGCGCCCGCGGGCAAAGTGTGCGAATGCACATGAGCCCGTGGGCAACGCAGCCCAGCGCCGCGCGCCGTCACGAAATTACATCATGTCGTAGCCGCCGCCCATGCCGCCCATCCCGCCGCCGCCGTTCATGCCGCCATCGGCCTTCTTGGGCTCCGGCTTATCGGCGATGAGGGTCTCGGTCGTCAGGATCAGCGAGCCGATCGACGCCGCGTTCTGGAGCGCCGAGCGCGTGACTTTGAACGGCTCGACGATGCCCGCCGCAACCATGTCGACGATCTCGCCCGACATCGCATCGAAGCCCTGACCCGGGGCCGCGAGCTTGACGCGGTTCACTTCCACGGAGCCTTCGAAGCCGGCGTTGGTCGCGATCTGACGCAACGGCTCTTCGAGGGCGCGCTTGATGATGTCCACGCCGATCTTCTCGTCCGCCGCGGTGTGCGCAGCGCCGTTGCTGGCATCGGCCTTGTAGTTCTCGAGCGCCTTGAGGGCGTGCACGAGGGAACTGCCGCCGCCGGGGATCATGCCTTCCTGAACGGCCGCGCGGGTCGCCGAGAGGGCATCTTCGATGCGGTGCTTCTTCTCTTTGAGCTCGGTCTCGGTCGCGGCACCCACCTGGATGACGGCGACGCCCCCCGAGAGCTTCGCGAGACGCTCCTGGAGCTTTTCCTTATCGAAATCGCTGTCGGTCTCGTCGATCTGCCGCTTGATCATCTCGATGCGGCCCTTGATCGCGTCCGGGCTGCCCTTGCCGTCGACGATCGTCGTCTCTTCCTTCGTGATCTTCACGGTCTTCGCCTGACCGAGGAGATCCGGCGTGACCTTGTCGAGCTTGAGGCCGAGCTCTTCGCTGATGACCGTCGCGCCCGTGAGGGTCGCGATGTCCTTGAGCATCTCTTTGCGGCGGTCGCCGAAGCCCGGCGCCTTGACGGCGACGGTCGTGAACGTACCGCGGAGCTTGTTGACGACGAGCGTCGCGAGGGCTTCGCCCTCGACGTCCTCGGCGATGAGCACGAGCGGCTTCTGGACCTGGACGATCTTCTCGAGCAACGGCAGGATGTCGGCGATCGCCGAGATCTTGCGCTCCGTCACGAGGATGTACGGATCGGTCAGCGTCGCTTCCATGCGCTCGCTGTCGGTGACCATGTACGGCGAGATGTAGCCCTTGTCGAACTGCATGCCGTCCTTGGTCTCGACCTTGGTGTCCGAGCTCTTGGACTCTTCGACCGTGATGACGCCGTCCTTGCCGACGGCCTGCATCGCCTCGGAGATCAGTCCGCCGATCTCCTTGTCGTTGGCGGAGATGGAGGCGACCTGCGCGATCTTCTCGGGCGTGTCGACCTTCTGCGCCATCTTTTCCATCTCGCCGACGGCGATCTTGACAGCCTTGTCGATGCCGCGCTTGATCAGCAACGGGTTGCTGCCGGCCGTGACATTGCGGAGGCCTTCGCGAATGATGGCCTGCGCGAGCACGGTCGCGGTCGTCGTGCCGTCGCCCGCGATGTCGTTCGTCTTGGAAGCGACTTCCTTGACGAGCTGCGCGCCCATGTTCTCGAACGTGTTGGGGAGTTCGATCTCCTTGGCGATCGTGACGCCGTCGTTCGTGATCGTCGGCGAGCCGAATTTCTTGTCGAGGACGACGTTGCGCCCCTTGGGCCCGAGGGTCACCTTGACGGCATCCGCGAGGATGTTGGCGCCGCGCTCGAGCGAACGACGAGCGTTCTCGTCGAAAATAAGTTCTTTAGCAGCCATTGTAGTTTACTTCACTCCCGCCGGAACTTTGGAATCGGAGAACACGGCCAGGACGTCCTTTTCCGAGATAATCAGGTACTCTTTACCTTCGATCTTGATCTCGGAGCCGCTGTACTTCGAATAGATGATCTTATCGCCGACCTTGACGTCCATGGCAAGCTTGGTGCCATTGTCGAGCGTGCGGCCGGAGCCGATCGCGAGGACCGAACCCTCCTGGGGCTTTTCCTTTGCGGTGTCGGGCAGAAAAACGCCGCCGGCGCTCTTGTCAGCCTGCTCGACATGCTCGACGACCAGACGATCGCCCAAGGGCTTCAAATTCACGGATGTGCCTCCAACACGGCTTATAGACTTAGCACTCGTGGCAGGGTACTGCCAGCACGGACGATGTTAGCAGAGGCACCGGGAGACTGCAACCCCGATCTTCCCCGACCGGCAACCTCAGTCGAGGGGCTCGAGACCGATCGCGCTCGGGCGTAGCGCGCGCAGGCACATCACCGCCGCGATCGCCATGCCGAGCCACGTGCAGGCCTTCACGGCGATCAAAAACGGGATCGCCGGAAACGAGCGCCAGTCCGAAGAGGCGTCGGCGATCCAGACGACCGATGCGTTGACCCCGGGCTCAGCCGTCACGTGGATGGCCGGGACGGCCGGAAAATCGAGCCGCCCATGGACGATCGCGAAGGTGGCGAAGAGGGCGCTCGCGAGCCCGGTCACGAGCGACGCCTTGCCGGCCGCGAAGCGTCCCCCGTGCGACCGATTGACCGCGAAGACCGTCGCCCATGCGACGGCGGCGCAGAGCAGGATGTCGGCGAGGTCGGGCTTGCGCGGCCAGCCGTGGTCGACGTTCACGAGCGACGGAAACGGGATGACGAGCAGCGCGAGCGCGAGCGAACCGTCGATCCAGCGCCGCGATGGGCGAAGGTAGACGAGCGCCGGGACGAGCGCGACGACGATCTGCGGAACGTGCACGAACGTTCCGCCGAGCACCGCGCACGTCGCGGGAAGCAGCACGGCGGCGCCGGTCCGCACGGCGCGCTCGCGATGGAGCGCGACCGCCGTGATCGCCGCGAGCGCCGTGAGCGCGTACCAGAGCGCCCCGATCCGAGGCGCGAGCGACGCGGACGCGCCGAGCGCGTGGGCGAGCCACGTCGTGCTGTACTGGTACGGCTGCCGGACCTCGGCCGCCGCGTGAATCGGCAGCGTCGTCGCGTACATCCGCCAGAGGTCGGGTCCGAACGCCGCCACGGAGGCGGCGACGAGGACGGCGACGCCGATCGCGAGCGGTACGCGCGTCCTCGGGGCGACGAGGAAGTAGCGACGATCGCCGTGGCCGCGGCGTGCGGCTCGACGAGGGCGATGAGGAGCCCGAGGGCGGCGACGCGGAGCCGGTCGACGCGCAGCGCCCATGTCGCGACGGCGATCCCGGCGATCGCGATCGGGGCGACCTGGCCGAGGTGCAGCGAGAACAGCTCCACGACGAGGAAGACGGCGGCGACCGCGAGGGCGACCGGGATGCGACTCGAGCGTGCGACGGCGACGCTCGTTACGGCACCGGTACCAGGATCGCGAGCGCCATCGCCGCGGCCGCCACGCGGAAGGGCCTGTTGCCGAGGACCCAAAGCGGCAGAAAATCGAACGGCGGCAGTGGTGAGGGGACGGCGATCTCGAGCCGCGCGCGCGAATTCTGCTGTTCCCGCTCGAAGAGCGGCTCGTAGAGATAGGGATCGGCTCGATCGTGCGCGACCACTTCGCCCGCAGCGTAGAACGCTCGAAAATCGGACAGGTCGGGCGTGTGCGACCAGACGCGGATCTCGTGCACATTAACGAGCACGGCGAGGATCGCCGCGAGCACGTCGGCGGCGGACGACACCCGGATTCGAGTCCGGAGCGGCGTCACGCCGCGCGGACCGCGGCCTCGAACGTCGATAGCCTCGCGGGACTCACGCTCCGATGAGACGTGCGAACGGCTCGACGACCCGCTGGTTCAAATAGATCAGAGGCGCGTCGACGTGGAACCCCGGCTCATTGTGGAGGATGGCGAAGCCCGAGAGCGCGATCGCCGTGAGCAGTGCGAACGTCCGCAGCGTCCGGCTTGCCGCGGTCTGGAAGAGCGGCGCGAGCAGCGTGAACGTCGCGATTGCCGTGAGCACGAACGCGATCGCGTCGTGAACCGGGTTGCCCGCCGCCGAGCGCGTGGCGAAATTCGACACGCCGTCGATGACGAAGAACAGCGAGATCCCGATCGCATAGCTTGCGGCGCAGATCGTCGCGAACCAGAACGCCCGAAGAAGCGGCGACCGCGAGCGGCGGTAGCCGCTCCGGTCGAGAACGACGTTCGGAAGCGTCCCCTCGGGATGCGGGCGATTGACGGAACCCGCCTGCCTCACCGTCGAACGTCTCCGCGATGCAACAGCGGGCGTTGCCGGTCGGCGCGATCTTGACGGCGGGCGCCGCGGCCGGCGTGGTCGGCGCGATCACGATCGACGCCTATCTGCTCGCGACCGTCGTCGGCGCGTTCCACGCGACGACCCCCGGCGGGTTCTATCGCTACGTCGCCTCGGGCGCCCTCGGCCGCGCGGCGTACGTCGATCCGAATGCCGTGTGGCTCGGCGTGCTCTTCCATACGCTCATCAGTATCGGCTGGGGAATCGGCTACGCGTACGCCGCCGCCGTCACCGTTCAGATTCGCACGCGACCGCTGACCTCGGGCATCGTCTTCGGCATCGGCGTGATGATCATGATGCAGTTCATGGAGGTCGCGGCCAACATCTATCAGCTCCCCAACAGCTTCTCGCTCGGGAATCTGTTCATCGCCCACGTCGCCTTCTTCGGGCTGCCGATCGCCTACACGGTCGACCGGCTCTGGCGGCCGCAGCGGCGCGCCGCCCGGTGATCGCGGAGCTCACCGTCGATCTCGGCGCGCTCGTCCGCAACGTCGCGGCCATGCGCGCCGTCGCGGGACGGGCGGGCTACGGTGCCGTCGTGAAGGCGAACGCCTATGGCCACGGGCTCGCCGAGACCGCGCAGGCGCTCGCACCGGTCGTCGACGGCTTCTGCGTGTACCGGCCGGACGAGGCGACGGCGCTGCGCGACGCGGCCGTCGCGACGCCGATCCTCATCCTCGGACCGGTCGAAGCGCACGAGCTCGACGCCGTGCAGGCGGCGGACGCGGCGCTCGCGCTCTGGAGCACCGGCGGCTTTCGGCGCGACGCCGTGCGCGCCGCCGCGCGACGCGGCCGGCGGCTCCGGGTGCACGCGAAGATCGATACGGGCGTCGCGCGACTCGGCATCCCGGCCGTGGCCGCGGCGGCGGCCCTCGCGGCCGACCTCGCCGACCCCGGCATCGCGCTCGAGGGCGTCTTCACCCACCTCGCGGCCGCCGAGGAGCTCGCCTCGGCGTTCACGGCGCTCCAGCTCGCGCGCTTCGCGGCCGCGACGGCACCGCACGCCGCCGCGCTCGCGGCCCGCGGCGTGCTCCGCCATGCGGCGGCGTCGGCGGCGGCGATTCTGTACCCCGAGTCACGCCTGGACCTCGTGCGCGCCGGCATCGCGACGTATGGGATCTGGCCGTCGCCGGCGACGCAGCTCGCCGCGGCAGAGAGCCTCGTCCTCGAGCCTGCGCTCGCCTGGACCACCTCGCTCGTCGTCGTCCGGGACGTGGCCGCGGGCGAGCCGGTCGGCTACGGCTGCAGCTATCGCACCGAGCGCGACTCGCGGATTGGCGTCCTGCCGATCGGCTACGCCGAAGGGTTGCCGCGCGCGCTCGGCAACGCGGGCAACGCACTCGTGGGCGGCCGAAGCGTGCCGTTCATCGGCCGCGTCTGCATGAACATGGCGTTCCTCGACGTCACGGACGTGCCGGGCGCGGCGCCGGGCGGCCGCGTGACGCTCGTGGGCAGCGACGGCGACGTCGCCCAAGACGCGAACGAGCTCGCGGCGGCCGCGGGGACCATCGGGTACGAGCTCCTCGCGCGGCTCCCGGCCGCGATCCCGCGGCGCTACGCGCGCTCGACGGCTGCCGCGACGACGGCCGCGAGCGCGTCCGTGAGGTCGAGCGTCCCCTCGTAGAGAGCACGGCCGATGACGGCCGTGTCGACGTTGCCCGGCGTCCCGCGCATGAGATCGAGGAGATCCGCGATCGTTCGCGCGCCGCCGCTCGCCGTCACGCGCATCGTCCCGAGCGCGGCGACCGAGCGCAGTGCCGCGAGATCGTAGCCCGTCCCGGCGCCGTCGCGCGCGATCTCGGTGAAGACGATCCGCTCGATGCCCCAGCCCGCGAGCTCGCGCACGAACGCGTCGCGATCGCGACCCGCGTCACCCCGCCAGCCGCGGATCGCGACGGCCGCCCCGCGCGCGTCGACGCCCGCGATGGCCCGCGGTCCGAGCTCCGTCGCGAGCTCGCGGCCGAGCGCCGGGTTTTCGGCGAGCACCGTCCCGAGCACGATCGCCGCGGCGCCCGCGCCGAGCCGCTCGCGCACGGCGGCGAGATCCCGGATGCCGCCGCCGGTCTGGACCGGCACGTCGACCGCGGCGCAAATCGCGCGGAGCGCGGCGAGGTTGCCGCCCGTGCCAAACGCGCCGTCGAGATCGACGACGTGCAAGCGCCGCGCGCCCGCGGCGACGAACGTGCGCGCGCGCTCGGCGGGGTCGCCGTCGTAGCGTGTCTCGCGTGCCGGGTCGCCGCGGAGCAGCCGCACGCACCGGCCGTCGCGCAGATCGATCGCCGGAACGATCGTCATGCGGCGAGCGCGATGAAGTTGTCGAGGAGACGCGCCCCCGTGCGCTGGCTCTTCTCGGGATGAAACTGCGTCGCCATCACGTTGTCGCGCGCGACGATCGCGGCGAAGCGCTCGCCGTGCTCGCATGCGGCGAGCGTCGCGGCATCGACGGGCGCGCGATAGCTGTGCAGAAAATACGCGTAATCGTTCGCGCCGAGCCCCGCGACGAACGGGTGCGCCGCGAGGAGCTCGAGCGCGTTCCAGCCCATGTGCGGCACGCGCGGCGCGTGCTCGAAGCGCGACACGGCGCCGGGGAGCAGCCCGAGCCCGGCGTGCGTGCCGTGCTCATCGCCCGAGTCATAGAGGATCTGCATGCCGACGCAGATGCCGAGGAACGGCTTCCCGGCCGCGACGAGCGCGCGGATGGCGCCGTCGAGGCCGCGCTCGCGCAACGCCGCCATCGTCGTCCCGAACGCGCCGTCGCCGGGCAGGACCGCGGCCGGCGCCGCGACGACCGCGGCCGGATCGTCCGTGACGACGACGTCCGCGCCGCGCCGCCGCAGCGCCGCGAGCAGCGAGCCGAGGTTTCCGCCGCCGTAATCGACGACCGCAATCACGCCGGGCGCTCGGCGAGCGGCACGTACGGCCGCTGCGTCGGGCCGACGTAGAGCTGGCGCGGCCGCGTGATGCGCTGCTCGGGATCCTCGATCATCTCTTTCCAGTGCGCGAGCCAGCCCGCGGTACGCGCGAGCGCGAAGACCGCGGTGAACATGTTGATCGGGATCCCGAGCGCCCGCATGATGAGCCCGGAATAGAAGTCGACGTTGGGGTAGAGCTTGCGCGAGACGAAATAGTCGTCCGCGAGTGCGACGCCCTCGAGTTCCTTGGCGAGCTCGAAGACCGGGTCGCGCGCGGCGCCCGTCTCGACGAGCAGCCGCTCGTAGATTCCGCGCAGCACCTTCGCGCGTGGGTCGTAGCTCTTGTAGATCCGGTGCCCGAAACCCATGAGCCGGAACGGGTCCCCCTTGTCTTTCGCGCGCCGGATGACGTCGGGCAGCCCGTCGACCGTGCCGATGTCGATGAGCATTTGCAGCGCCGCCTCGTTCGCGCCGCCGTGCAGCGAGCCCCAGAGCGACGAGATGCCAGCCGCGATGCAGGCGAACGGGTTCGCGCGGCTCGAGCCGACCGTTCGCACGGTCGACGTCGAGGCGTTCTGCTCGTGATCGGCCTGCACGATCAGTAGCGTGTTCATGGCACGCGCGTGCAGCTCTGAGCCGACGTAGGGTTCGGCCGGGACGGAGAACATCATGTGCAGGAAGTTCTCGCAGTAGCCGAGCCCGTTGCTCGGATACACGAACGGCTGACCGATGGAATACTTGTGCGCGGCCGCGGCGATCGTCGGCAGCTTCGAGACGAGCCGCCGGATCGAGACCTTGCGCGACTCCGGATCGAAAACGTCGATCGCATCGGGATAGAAGGCCGAGAGCGCGCCGACCACGCCGAGCACGATTGCCATCGGATGCGCGTCGCGCCGAAAGCCGTTGTAGAAGCTGAGCACCTGCTCGTGCAGCATCGTGTGATGCGTGATCTCGAACGAAAACTCGTCGAACTGCGCGGACGAGGGCAGCTCGCCGTTGATGAGGAGGTGCGCGACCTCGAGATACGAGCTGCGCTCGACGAGCTCGTCGATGGGATAGCCCCGGTAGAGCAGCACGCCCGCGTCGCCGTCGACGTAGGTGATGGCGCTGCGGCAGCTCGCGACGCTGCCGTATCCCGGATCGAAGGCGAGCAGACCGTGCCCGGGATAGAGCTGCTGCATGTCGAGCGCGTTCGCGCCGATCGTGGCCTCGAGCACCGGCAGCGACGCGACCGTCGCGCCGCCGCTGTCGCAGATGCCGTATGCGGATTCGCCCGCCATGTTAGTGTCCCACTAGGCGAGCACGCCCTTCGTCGAGGGCACGGCGTCGTCGCCCGTGCGCGTCTTGGCCTGCGCGAACGAGCGCGCGAACGCCTTGAACGACGCTTCGCAGAGGTGGTGGCCGTTGGTGCCCGCCATGCGGATGAGGTGCACGCAGAAGCGTCCGTTCTCGCTTAACGAGTGAAAGAAATGCGGCAGCATCTCGGTCTTGAGATCGCCGAGATCCTCGACGCGATACGCCACGTCGTAGTTGCTCCAGCCGCGCCCGGAGAGGTCGACGCTCCCGAGCACGAGCGCGTCGTCGAGCGGCACGCTCGCCGAGCCGAAGCGTACGATCCCGCGCTTCTCGCCGAGCGCCGCGTAGATCGCCTGGCCGAGCGCGATCGCCACGTCCTCGACGAGGTGGTGATTGTCCATGCCGTCGCCCGTCGCGCGAACCGTCAGGCCGCTGCCGGAGTGGCGCGCGAACGCATCGAGCATGTGATCGAGGAACTTTACGTCCGTAACGATCTCGGTCGGACCACCGTCGAGGTCGAGCGCGAGCTCGATCGACGTCTCCTTCGTCCTCCGCGAGATCGTGGCGCGGCGCGGCGCGTGCGTCGTCATCGGGTGATCGCTCCTTCGGGCTGGCCGCCGCGGCGGTCCAGGGGAATCCACGGGCGCGCGCCCTCGCCGACGTACGTCGAGCCCGGTCGCGGGCCGCGCGCGCGCCCCAGGTCTTCGAGGACGTGGGCCGTCCATCCGGCGATGCGCGCGCAGGCGAACACGCACGCGAAGGCATCCGCCGCGAAGCCGAGCGCGTCGAGTAGCGCCGCGGCGTAGAGATCGACCGTCGCGTGGCGCTCGGTCGCGGCGTCCTCGAGCGCGCGCGCGACGGCGTACGTCTTGCCGACGCCCTCGCCAACGAGCTCGCGCGTCACCGCTTCGATCGGCGCAGCGCGCGGATCGCGCGTCCGATAGAACGGATGGTCGAAGCCCGGCAGCGGAGCGCCCGCGGCGAGGTCGTCCGCGGCCGCGCGCGCTCCGCCGCTGGCAGGCCCGAGCGCGCGCAGGTGCGCGAGCACGCGCGCGGCGGCGCCGCCGTGGGTCGCCGCGGGCAGCGTCGCGAGCGCGGCGCAGGTCGCGCCGTAGAGATCCGCGCCGTCGCCCGAGGCGGCGAGCGCGGCGGTCGTCGAGGGACCGATGCCGTGTTCGGCGAGCGCCATGAGATACACGTCGAGCGCGCGCTCGGCGGCGGGCTCGGGCGCACGGCCGGTCCGCATGTAGAGCAGGTTCGCGGCCGTGCCGAGATTGGGCAGGGGCGCGATCGGCGCGAGCCCGCGGCGCAGACGATCCCAGTTCGCGACGATCGTCGGGACCTTCGCGACGAGCCCGATCGCAGCACGCGGCGTGAGCGGGTGGGCGCCGTCCTCGAGCCGCTGCGCCGAGAACGCCAGCGCCGAGACCGCGGTGCGCAGGACGTCGGTCGGCGCGGCGTCCTTCGGAGCCGCGGTCAACACCGCGAGCGCGGGCGGCGGCAGCGCGCGATTGGCCGCGAGCCGCACGACGAGATCGGCGAGCTGCGTGCGCGTCGGCAGCGCGCCGAAGAGCAGGAGATAGGCGATCTCTTCGAAGGAGCCGCCCGCGATCGCCGTCGCGACGTCGTAGCCGCGATAGGCCAGCGTCCCGGCGAAGGCATCGAGTTCCGCGAGCGCGGTCCGCGCTCGCGAGGGCGCCACATCGCGGTCCGCATCCATCGCGCGCAGATTCGCATCCGGTCCGCCGACTCTTCTCCGCACCTCACTGCCGCGTTGCCCGCACGTTCGCGCGGGGAACGATCGGAGCAGCACGACCGATGGAGCAGCAGCATGGCCGAAGAGCGCGACGCCGACCTTCCCTCGACCCTCGAGCGCTCGCCGAAGAAGGCGCAGGACACCTATGCCGAGACGCTCGCGAGCGCGGAGAAGACCTACGGCGGCGATGAGGCCGCCGCGCATCGCGTCGCATGGGGCGCCGTGAAGCACGAGTTCGAGAAAGTCGGCGACCACTGGGAAGCCAAAGCCGAAGCCGGCCCGTCAGACTCGCGCAGCAAGGGCTCAACGAGCGACAAGCTCGCTGGCAAGGGCGAGACGCACGGCGGCGTCGACGTCGAGGGCCACACCCGCGACGAGCTGATCGAGCGCGCGAAGGCCGCGGGCGTGACGGCGACGTCGCACATGACGAAGGACGAGCTCGGCGACGCGATCTCGAAGAGCGGCGGCTGACGGCTCGTCAGCCGTCGGCGATCGTCTCGGGCTCGATCGGGAGCAGTTCCGCGACGTACGCAACGGCCCGTTGCGCGCGCCCGATCGCGAGCTCCGCTTCGGGTGCGAAGAATTTCAAGCCTGGCACGCCACCACCGCTTGCGTCGGGATAGCGAGTCGTCACGTAAAAAGGATCGAGCGCGCTGACGTCCCCGAGCGCTTCGGCAGCACCCGGCCGTTCGCGAGCGAGTTCTCCGACGAGCTTAAAAATCTCGTGGGTGCGGGGCCGATCGCCGACGAGCCAAACGAGCGCGCCCTTGAGGGCCTTCTCCACGGCCTGCTGGCACGCGAAGCAAGCCAGATCGTACCGCAGGCCGTCGGCGAGATAGCGCGCAGCATCGAGATCGCGTTCCGCTTGCGCGAACCAGTTTCTGGCGAGCTCAAGGGGATGCTGTTGCATCGATCCACATGCCCTCGCGGCGTGCCTGGGCAACGAAGTTCCGCTCGATGACGAGTCGCTCGAACTCGGCCAGCTCGTAGACGATGAGATCGCAAGGCACGTCGAGATCGAGCCGCCGCACAATCTTTGCGTAGCGTGCGCCCGGGTCGCCATGTGCCGGCAAGGTCGTGACGACCATGACGTCCAGATCGGACTCGGGGCCGACGTGGCCCGTCGCATACGAACCAAACACGAGCGCGCCGACGAACTCTGTGTTGCCCGCAATCGACGCGCGCAAGCGCGCGACGGCGGCGTCCAGGAGCGCGCGGCGGGCGGCGGCACGCTCGTGCCACCATGCCGGGTACGGGACCGCGCTCCAGTCCGTCATCGGACCGAGTGTATCACGGCCAGTGGGCGATCAGTCGTTGAGCTTGCCGAGCGCCTTTGTCACGTCGGTGACGTTCGCGTAGTCGTCCTCGTCGATATTCTCGAGCGCATCGACAACCTCGCTCGGCGCCTTCTCGGACTTCGTCGTCGTCCCGAGGCCCTTGCGCGTGATCGGGTAGCTCATGCTCTTGAGGTACTTGTGGACTTCGATCGGATTGATAGTGGCCATGCCGCGACCGTACCGGTTCGGGAAAGGTCGGTGCGGCTCACAATACGCCGCTCGGCGCCGCCCTCAGAGTCGGCCCGCGAGCGCTGCGCCGCGGTCGAGCGCCGCGTGGACGAGCCGCTCGACGAGCGCGTCGTAGCCGATCCCCGCTGCGGCGCAGCCGTCGGGCAGCAGGCTCGTGGGCGTGAGCCCGGGCAGCGAATTGATCTCGAGCACGAACGGCCGGCCCGCGGCCGTCACGATGAAGTCGGTCCGCGAATAATCGCGCAGGCCGATGAGCCGGTGCACGGAGAGCGCGAGGGTCTGCATCCGGTGAGCGAGATCGTGATCGATCCGCGCGGGCGCCTCGTGGACGCTGCCACTCGGCATGTACTTCGCGTCGTAGTCGTAGAACTCGCGCCCTTGCGGCAGGATCTCGACGACGGGGAGTGCCTGCTCGAAGAACACGCCGCACGTGAATTCGCGGCCCGGTATGAACTCCTCAGCGAGCACGCTCGAGCGGACGGCGGACATCGCGATCATCGCCTGCGACCATTCCTCATGCGTGCGCACGAAGCTCACGCCCGCGCTCGAGCCCTCATTGCGCGGCTTGACGACGAGCGGCAGGTTGAGCGATCCCGGCAGCAGCGGCAGCGTCCCGCCATCGAAGTCGAACGTGTCCCAGGCGGGCGTCGGCAGCCCCTCGGCGGCGATCAGTTTTTTCGTTACGTGCTTGTCCATTGCAAGCGACGACGCGCGCACGGCGCTGCCCGTGTAGGGAATGTTCAGGTACTCGAGGATCGCCTGGATCGTGCCGTCCTCGCCGCCGGGCCCGTGCAGCGCAATGAACACGGCATCGGGTGCGAGCTCGCGCATCGCGTCGATGAAGCGCGCGTCGAAATCGAGCTGCTGCGCAGCGTAGCCGAGCCGCTCGAGCGCCGCGAGCACGCCGCGCCCCGTCTCGATCGAGACCTCGCGCTCGCTGCTCGAGCCGCCCATCACGACGGCGATCCGGCCGCGCATCAGACGAACTCGCCGACGAAGTGAACTTCGAGCTCGAGCTCGACGCCCGTGCGCTCGGCAACCGTCCGGCGCACGCGTGCGAGCAGCGCCGCGACGTCGGCCGCCGTCGCGTCCGCCGCGTTGACGACGAAGTTCGCATGCACCTCGGAGACCATCGCGCCGCCCTCGCGCCAGCCCTTGGCGCCGACGGCTTCGATCAGCCGGCCCGCGCGGTCGCCCGGCGGATTGCGAAAGCACGAGCCCGCGCTCGGCTGCTGCAGCGGCTGCGTCGCCTTGCGCCGCACGAGCCGCGCCTGCGTCCGCGCGCGCACCGCCGCCGTCTCGCCCCGCGCGAAGCGCAGCTCGGCGCGCGCAACGACGGCATCGCGCGCGAGCGTGCTGCTGCGATAGAAGTACTGCGGCGTGCACGCGTGCGGCTGCGGCCGGGTCGGCGTTTGCACCCAGACGGCGCGCACGAAATCGCCGACCTCGCGATCGGTGCCGGCGTTCATCCGAAGCACGCCGCCGAGCAGGCCGGGAATGCCCGCGAGCGCATCGATGCCGTCCGCGCCCGCGGCCGCGGCGCGCGCCACGAGCTGCGGAACCGAGGCCGACCCGCCCGCGCAGACGACGACGGCATCGTCGTCCGTCGTCACGTCGATCGCCGTGAAGTCGCCGCCGAGGCGCAGCACGAGCCCGCGCATTCCGCCGTCGCCGACGAGCAGATTCGAGCCCGCGCCCAGTACGAACCACGGCAGGCTGCGCGCGAAGGCGAGCGCGAGCACCGCCGCGAGCTCGGCCTCGGAATCCACGGCGAGCAGCGCGTCCGCCGGGCCGCCGATCTTCCACGACGTCAGCGGCGCGAGCGGCTCGCCGAAGCGCGCGCGCTCGCCGAGAATCGCCGCGAGCGCATCGCAGTCGCCGGGCGTCAGGACGCTCATCGCGCGGCCACGGGGTCGGCGATGCGCCCGGCGAGCTCGTGGGCGGCGGCCGTGATCGAACCCGCGCCGAGCATCAGCACGAGGGCGCCCGGCGGCGCTTCCGCGACGAGTCGCGCCGCGAGCTCGTCGACACGCGCGTAGGAGACGTCGGCGCCGAGCGCGGCGAGCGGCGTGCCGATCGTGCGCGCGTCGACGCCGGGCAACGGGTCTTCTGAGGCGGCGTAGACGTCCGTGAGCAAGACGCGGTCCGCTCCGGCGAGCGCGCGCGCGAACTCGACGCCGAGATACTGCGTGCGCGTGTAGCGATGCGGCTGGAACGCGACGACGAGCGGCCCCGTGTGCGCGGCACGGGCGGCCGCGACGGTGGCGGCAACGGCCGTCGGATGGTGCGCGTAGTCGTCGACGATCGTCATCCGATCGGAGCGCGCGACGATCTCGAAGCGCCGCCGCACGCCGCGGAAGCCGGCGAGCGCGCGCGCGATCGTCGCGAATGACACGCCGAGCTCGAGGCCGATCGCGATCGCCGGCAGGGCGTCGAGCACGTTGATCGCCCCGGGTACGGTGAGGGCGACCTGGCCGAGCGGCACGCCGTCGACCACCACGTCGAAACGCGAGCCGAACGCCGCGTAGCGGGGCGCGACGGCGCGGACGCCGGCATCCTCGGCGAAGCCGAAGGTCCGCGTCCTCGCCGCCCGCGGCCGCCGGGCGAGCGTCGCCGCGCGCGCGTCGTCGATGCCGAACCAGGCGGCGCCGCGCGCGGGCAGCCGGTCCGTGAAGCGCTCGAAATCTTCGACGAGCCGCGGCAACTCCGCGTCGCAGGCGATGTGGTCGTTCTCGATGTTCGTGACGACGGCGAGCTCCGGCCGCAGCCCGAGAAACGAACCGTCGGATTCGTCGGCCTCGCTCAAGAACCACGGCCCGTCGCCGTTACGGGCGTTCGTCGCGGTATCGACGAGCTCGCCGCCGACGACGACGGTTGGATCGATGCCGCCCGCTTCCAGCACGGTCGCCACCATCGCGGTCGTCGTGGTCTTGCCGTGCGTGCCGGAAATCGCGATGCCGCGGCTCCGCGCCATGAGTCGCGCGAGCAGCTCGCCGCGATGGAGGACGGGCAAGCCACGCTCGCGTGCCGCGGTGAGCTCGGGATTGCCGGGGGCGATCGCCGTGCTGACGACGACCTCGCGGACCCCCGCCAGATGGTTCGCGCCGTGGCCGACGCCGATGCGCGCGCCCTCGCGCTCGAGCTGGTCCACGAGCGTCGTGCGCCGATCGGTCGACCCCGAGACGGTCTCGCCGCGCGCGAGCAGGATGCGCGCGAGAGCCGACATCCCGATGCCGCTGATGCCGATGAAGTGCGTTCCCGTCGCAGGCGTCACGTCCGACCATTTTTCGGAGCTCGCCAGGCCTTCACCCGTGCGGCGATGGCGCGGCCGGGATCGGTCGCCGCGCGATTCGCCGCCGCCGTGCGCATCGCCGCGAGCGTCGCGGGCTCGAGCGCGCGGACGACCTCGGCCCGCAGCCGCGCGGCGTCGAGCTCGGCGTCGGCGACGACGTGCGCCGCGCCGCCCGAGGCGAAGGCCTCGGCGTTGTGGCGCTGGTGGTCCGCCGTCGCAAAGGGATAGGGCACGAGCAACGCCGGCGCGGCGGTCGCCGCGAGCTCGCCGAGGGTCGAGGCTCCGGCGCGCGCGACGACGAGGTCGGCGGCGGCGTAGGCGGGCTGCGGGTCGTCGAGGTAGCCGAGCACGCGAACGTCGTCGCGCCCCGCGAGCCGCGCGGCGAGCTCCCCGCGGTCGCGCGTGCCCGCGAGCACGACGAAGCCGACGTCCGGAACCCCGCCCGCCTCGAGCATCCCCGCCGTCGCCTCGTTGAGCGAACGGGCACCCTGACTGCCACCCATCACGAGGACCATCGATCGCTCGGGCGGCACGCCGAGCGCAGCGCGCGCGGCCGCCGGCCGGCGCGGCGCGCGCAGGGCCGCACGGACGGGCATCCCGACGACGTGCTCGCGCGGTCGCAGCGCGCGGCCGTTCGGCGGGTGCGCGAGCCAGAGCTCGTCCACGAGTGGGGCGAGGAGCCGGTTCGCGAGCCCCGCGACGGCGTTGGGTTCCAAAAGCGCGATCCGGGCGCGCGAGCGGCGGGCGAAGCGAAGCAACCGGAGCGCCGCCACGACCGGAAGCGCGACGTAGCCGCCCGTCGCGATCAGGACGTCCGGCCGCTCGCGGCCCAACAGCCGGCAGGCCTGCGCGATCCCGCGGACGTTCGTCGCGACGGTCGCCGCAAGCGCCCCCGGCTCGCGGCGCACGAGCGGCGCCGCCGCGACGGTCGCGAAACGGACGCCGGCCTTGGGCACGATCGTCGCCTCGAGGCCACCCAGCGAGCCGACATAGAGCGCCGCGACGTCGCCGAGCGAGCGGTCGTCGTGCAGCGCCTCGAGGATCGCGAGGGCGGGATAGACGTGCCCGCCGGTGCCGCCGCCGGCGACGACGACCCGCAGCGACGGCCGGGCTACGAGCGCACCGCCCGCTGTGCGACGAACGCGACCTCGCTCGCGACGACGGGCTCGGGCAGCACGGTCGTCGCGTCGGACATCCGGCGGTGGCAGCCGACGTTGACGATGAGCGCGCAGGCGACGAGCGACGTGACGAGCGACGAGCCACCGAACGAGACGAAGGGCAGCGGCACCCCCGTCACGGGCCACGACGCCGACACGACGCCGAGGTTGACGAAGGCTTGGATGACGACGATCGCCATGCAGCCGATCGCGAGCAAGAATCCGAAGCGATCGGGCGCGGCGAGCGCAATGCGCACCGACCGAAACGCGAGCGTCACGAAGAGCGCGACGAGCGCGGCGATGCCGATGAAGCCGAGCTCTTCGCCGACGACCGCGCCGATGAAGTCGGTGTGCGCCTCGGGCAGCCAGAAGTATTTCTGCCGAGAAAAGCCGAGCCCCACGCCGTGCCAGCCGCCGGTCCCGAGGGCGAGCAGCGACTGGACGATGTGGAAGCCCTTGTCTTGCGGATCGCGCCACGGATCGACGAACGCCGTGATCCGCGCCCACTTGTAAGCGTCATGGCGCACGAGCACGAGCGCGGGCGGGACGACGCAGGCAACCACGAGCGCCAGGTGCGCGAGGCGAGCGCCCGCGACGAAGAGCAGCGTCCCGGCGACGAGGGCGAGCAGGCTCGCGGTCCCCATGTCGGGCTGCTTGAGCACGAGCACCGCGACGACGGCGACCACGATGCAGAGCGGCACGAGACCGTTCGAAAACGACCGGATCTTCTCGCCCTTGTACGACAGCGCCGCCGCCAGGTACAGGACGAGCGCGAGCTTGGCGAATTCGGAAGGCTCGAACTGCACGGGGCCGATGCCGATCCAGCGGCTCGCGCCGCCCGCCGTCTTGCCGACGTGCGGGATCAGGACGGCCACGAGCGCGAGCACGGTCGCGACGAGCAGCGAAAAGCCGAGCGGCTGGAGTTTCCGGTAGTCGATCCGATACGCGCCGTACGCGAGGACGCTCGCGACGACGAGCCACGCCGCCTGCCGCTCGAGATAATAGAGCGCGTTGCCGTGATGGTAGGCGACGGCCGAGGCGCTCGACGCGCTGAAGACCATCACCAGGCCGAAGGCGACGAGCGTCGCGATCGTCCCGACGAGAATGGTGTCCGGCTCGGCGCGGCGCGGGCGCTCAGTCACGCGCGGCGACCATCGCCCGGGCGGCGAGCGCGAAGGCGTTCCCGCGCTCCTCGGCCGAGCCGAACATGTCGAATGACGCGCAGCCGGGCGAGAGCAGCACGACATCGCCCGGCTCCGCGAGGCGGCTCGCCGCCGCGACGGCCTCGTCCATCGAGCCGGCCCGCGTCGCCGTCGCCGGATCGACGACCGCCGCGAGCGCGTCCGCTGCCTCGCCGATGAGGACGACGGCCTTCGCCCGCACGCGCAGCGCCGCGCCGAGCGCGCCGAAATCCGTGCCCTTCGCCTTGCCGCCGACGATGGCGACGATCGGCACGCCGAACGATTCCAGCGCCGCGATGACGGAGCCCGGATTCGTGGACTTCGAGTCGTCGACGAACCGCACGCCGTCGCGTTCGGCGACCGTCTGCAACCGGTGCGGGAGCGGCTCGAACGTCGCGACGCCGCGCCGGAGCGCCTCGGGATCGAGCCCGGCCGCGAGGCCGATGCCGAGCGCCGCGAGGACGTTGCTGACGTTGTGCCGCCCGAGCAGCGGGATCTCCGCGACCGGCATGACGACGATCGGCCGCGGATCGCCCGTTGGTGGCTCGAAGACGATCTGCTCCTGCCGCACGTAGAGCGCCGCGCCGCGCTGCGGCGCGAGCGAGTACCACATCGTCCGCGCACGCAGCCGCTTCGCGCCCTCGTCGAGGTGCAGCGACGCCACGACCGGGTCGTCGAGGTTCCCGATGAACGTGTCGGTCGGGCCCTGGTTCGCGAAGATCCGGAACTTCGCTTCGCCGTACTCGTCCATCGAGTGATACCGGTCGAGGTGATCGGGCGAGACGTTGAGGATCGTCGCAATGCGCGGCTTGAACGAGCGGATCGATTCGAGCTGGAACGACGAGACCTCGGCGATCACCCACTCGTCGGCCGCCGCGACGGCCGTCTCGCCGATGAGCGCGTTGCCGATGTTGCCGCCGACGCGCACGTGCCCGCCCGCCGCGCGAAAGAGCGCGCCGACGAGCGCCGTCGTCGTCGTCTTGCCCTTGGTGCCCGTCACCGCGACGAGCGGCGCCTTGGAGATGCGGTACGCGACCTCGATCTCGGAGTACACCGGGATCCGCGCGGCCTGCACGAGCCGCACGAGTTCGCTCGTGAGTGGGACGCCGGGCGAGACGACGCAGGCCGTGAGCGACCCGAGGACCGCTTGCAGCTCGCTCGGCGGCACGAAACGCGCGCCCGCGTGCGTCACGTGCTCGATCGTGCCCGCGATGCGCTCGCGCGGCCCCTCGTCCGTGGCGTAGACGCTCGCGCCGCGACGAAGCAGCACGTCGCAGCTCGCCCGGCCGCTGCGGCCGAGACCGATGACGAGCGCCCACTCGCCGCGTTCGAATCCTGCGCTCATCGCGCGATCGCCACGCCGACGATCGAGAGCAGCGCCGAGGCGGTCCAAAAGCGCGTCGTAACCTTGGTCTCGGGCCAGCCCCCGAGCTCGAAATGATGGTGGAGCGGGCTCATCCGAAAGATCCGTTTCCGCGTACGCTTGAAGTAGGCGACCTGAATGATGACCGAGAGCGCCTCGGCCGCGAAGACGCCGCCGACGATCGGCAGCAAGAGGATATTTCCTGTCAGAACGGCGCTTCCCGCGAGCACGGCGCCGAGCGTGAGCGAGCCGACGTCGCCCATGAAGACGCGCGCGGGGTGGCGATTATACCAAAGAAAGCCGAGCACGGCCGCGGCGAGCGCCGCGTCGACGTACGCGACTCCGTGGATGCCGATCTGCCAGCCGAGCCAGCCGAACACCGCGAGCGGCGGCAGGATCGTGCCGCTCGCGAGGCCGTCGAGGCCGTCGGTGAGGTTCACGGCGTGCGTCGTGCCGAGCAGCGCCAGCAGCGCGAGCGCATACCACAGGGGGTGCGGCACACGGACCGTCGTCGCGCCCAGGCGCAGCACCGCGTCGTGTGCCGCGGGCGGCAGCGCGCCGCGCGCGAGCGCGAGGAACACGACACCGACGAGCAGCGTGAGCGCGAACTTCGCGCGCGCGCCGAGCCCCCTGTTCCGCGCCTTGCGGATCGAGAGGAGATCGTCGTACGCGCCGATCGCGCCGCAGCCGAGGCCGAGCACGGCGAGCGCGATGCCGACGTGGCTCTGGAGCTCCGCGAGCGGCAGCACGAGCACGAGCCCCACGAGGAAGAGCACGCCGCCCATCGTCGGCGTCCCGGACTTGACGGCGTGCGTCTTGGGCGCGTCCTCGTAGGCATGCTGCCCAAGCGCGAGCCGGCGCAGCCAAGCAATCGTCGGCCCGCCGAGCGCGAGCGTCACGAGCAGGACGACGCCGAAGCACTCCGCGAGCGCCGCGTCATCGTTCACGACCGTACCAATCGCGGGGCGTCGGCCGTGCGGCGCGCGAGCACGACGATCGGCGTCTGCTCGTCGCCGTTGCCGTGCGGATTCGGCCGCAGCGCGCGGGCGATCGCGGCCCGGTCGACGCCGGCCGAGGCGCCGAGCACGTTGACGATCCCGAGATCGTTCGCATCGACGACGACCGCGTGCGCGCCGCACGCCTTTGCGATCGCGGCCGCCACGCCGCCCGGATCGCGCGGTCCGAGCACGATCATGCGATCGAACGGCGGCAGCGTGCCCGTGTAGCCGTCGATCGCGGCGATCGTCTCGCCGAGCACGCGGTAGAAGCCGCCGCGGAGACCGACGAGCCGGCCGAGAACCTGCGCGAGCGCCGCGAGCACCACCTTGGGCGCGCCGACGTCGTCGATGACGAGCTGCAGCGACTCCGGCTGATTGACGGTCGCGAGCGCTCCGGCGCGCGCGGCGAGGGCGTTCGCGAGCGGGCTCGGCCGGACGGTCTGCGCATCGACGATCCGGCTCTGCGCGATCGCGACGGCGGTCTCCGAGACCGCGACGACGTCGTCCGGGCCCGCGATGCCGCGCACGGCGGTCGCCACGAGGGCGGGCAGATCGGCGTCGCGGCCGATCAGCGCGATCCGCACGGGGATCGCCGCGAGCGCGTAGTCCAGCGGCGCGCGGCGCGCGCGCGGCGTCGACCGCCCAGCAACCATCGGATCGCCCGCGACGTCAGCCACCGGTGGCCCCGGCCTCGCGCAGCCCCGCGACGATCTCCTCGAGCCGGTACCGTCGCGAGCCCTTGAAGAGCACGACGTCGCCCGGCCGAACGTTCGCGCGCAGCCAGGCGAGCGCGGCCGCGTTGTCGGCGAACGGCACGACGTTCTCGGGGGCGAGCCCGCCGTCGCGCGCGCCGCGCGCGAGGTCGCCCGCGAAGTCTCCGCCGACGAGCAACGTCGTGAGCCCGGCGCGCGCGGCGGCGGCACCGACGCGGACGTGGTGATCGGCGGATTCCGGGCCGACCTCGGCCATGCTCGCGATGACGGCGATCCGGCGCGCCGCGGGCTCAGCCGCGAACGAGGCGAGCGTGGCGAGCGTGCCCGCGGGCGAGGCGTTGTAGGCGTCGTAGATCGCAGCCGCCGCGCCGAGCTCGACGCGTTCGTAACGCCCGGCCGGCAGCACGAGCCCGGCGAGCGCCGCCGCGATCCGCCCCGGTGCGAGCCCGAGTGCGAGCGCGCCCGCCGCAGCCGCCGCGACGTTGCGCCGGTTGTGGTCGCCCGGCACGCCGACCGTCACGTCGAACGTTTCGGTCGCGCCGGCGCGCTCGATCGCGAGCCGCTCGCGGTCGAGCAATCGCACGACCGCGTCCGCGCTCGTCGCGGGCGCGGTCTCGGCATCGAGCGCGAACCACGTGACCGGCCGCCCGAGCGTACCCGCGCGCTCGCGTGAGACGGCATCCGCGGCGCCGAGCACGGGTGCCGCGCCCGTCGCGAAGATCGCCCACTTCGTGTCGGCGAGCCGCTGCGGCGACCCCATGATCTCGAGGTGCGCCTCGCCGACGTTCGTGAGGATCGCGACGTCGGGCCGCGCCGCGCGCGCGAGCGGCTCGATCTCCCCGAAATGCCGCGCGCCGAGCTCCGCGACGACGTACCGGGCGCCCTCGGGCACCGCGAGCAGCAGCTTCGCGACGCCGAGCTCGTTGTTCTCGTTGCCGAGCGCCGCCGCGACGCGGCCGGGGGCCTCGGTCTCGAGCAGCATCGCGAGCAGCGCGCGCGTCGTGGTCTTCCCGGCGCTCCCCGTGACGGCGGCGAGCGCGACGCGCGACTGCGACCGGGCGAGCGCCCCGAGGGCGAGGTACGCCTGCGCCGTATCGGCGACGACGAAGGCGGGCGTCCCCGGCGGCACGGCCTCGGGTCGGGAGACGACCACGCCGCTCGCCCCCGCCGCGAGCGCCGCCGCGACGTGCTCGTGGCCGTCGAAACGCGCGCCGCGCAGGGCGACGAAGAGGGCGCCCGGCCGAATCGCGCGGGTGTCGGTTGCGATCTCCACGCGCTTCGGCAGGCGCCCGGCGTCGCTCGCGCGTGCCCCGGTCGCGCGCGCGATCTCGGCGGTCGGAACGTTCATGCGGGCGCGCCGGCATGGGCGGCCGCGCGCGCGGCGAGCGCGGTGCGCGCGACGGCGCGATCGTCGAACGCGAGCGTCCGCGTCCCGACGAGCTGGTAGGTCTCGTGGCCCTTGCCCGCGATCACGACGACGTCGCCCGGCCGCGCGCCCGCGATCGCGGCGCCGATCGCCGTCGCGCGATCGAGCTCGATCGTCGCGCGCACGGGGGCCGTCATGCCTGCGACGATTTCGGCCGCGATCGTCTCCGGCGATTCCGAACGCGGATTGTCCGTCGTGACCGTCACCCGGTCGGCGAGCTCCGCCGCGATCCGGCCCATCTCGGGGCGCTTCCCCCGGTCGCGATCGCCCCCGCAGCCGAAGACGACGCGAACTTCGCCCGTCGTCGTCTCGCGCGCCGTCGCGAGCACGCTCGCGAGAGCATCCGGCGTGTGCGCGTAGTCGATGAGCACCGAGACGCCGTCGCCCGCGACGCGTTCCATCCGGCCGGGCACGGCCGCCGCCGTCGCGAGCGCGGCGAGCGCCACGGCGTCCGCCACGCCGCAGCGTCGCGCGATCGCGAGCGCGCAGAGGGCGTTTGCGACGTTGAAGCGGCCGGGCAGCGGCAGCATCGCGCGGGCGCCATCGACGGTGAAGGCGCTCTCGCCCGCGCCGAGCGTGACGCCCGTCGCGCGCACGCCAGCGCCCGGGGCGAAGCCGTAGGTCGTTACGGCGACGCCCGCGGCCGCGAGCTCCGCGGCCCAGGCGGCGCCGAGCGCGTCATCGGCGTTGAGGACGGCCGCGGGCGCGCGCTCGAAGAGCCGCCGCTTCGTCGCCGCGTAGGTCGCGAAGTCGCCGTGGAAATCGAGGTGATCGCGCGTGACGTTCGTGAGCGCCGCGATCGAGAAAGCCACGTCGTCGACGCGCGCGAGCGCGAGCGCGTGCGAGCTGACCTCCATCGCGACGGCGGCGGCGCCCGCGTCGCGCAATTCCGCGAGCAGCGCGTGGAGATCGTGGGCGAGCGGCGTCGTCAGCGCGACGTCGCGCCGGTCGCCCGCGAACGCCACGCCGAGCGTCCCGATGACGCCGCACGGCTGCCCCGCCGCCGTCAGAATGCCCGCGACGAGGTGCGTGACCGTCGTCTTCCCGTTCGTACCGGTGACGCCGATCGCGCGCAGCGCCCGCGACGGCTGACCGTAGAAGGCCGCCGCCAGGCGCGACAGCGCGGCATGCGTGTCCGCGACGACGATCCGCGGACCCGCGACGTCGCCCGCGACGCGATCGACGACGACCGCGGCGGCGCCCGCCGCGAGCGCGGCCGCCGCGTACGCGTGGCCATCGAGGCTGGCACCGCGCAGCGCGACGAAGAGCGCGCCCGGTCGCACGCGCCGCGAATCGACGACGATCGCGTCGATTTCGCGGTCGGGGTCACCCGTGAGCGTGCCGCCGGCCGTCGCGGCCGCGAGGTCGCCGAGGGTCGTGGCGCGCGTGCGGGACGTCATGTGCTCGGCTTCGACGCGGCGGCGGGAACCGACTTCGCGACGGCGATCGGCGCGCGGGCGGGCTCGATGCCCGCGTGCATCATCACGATCTTCGCGAGCTTCGCGAAGGCGGGCGCGGCGACCGTGCCGCCGTAGATCGACCCGCGCGGCCGCGTGATCTTCACGAGGATGACGAAGCGCGGCGACGTCGCCGGCACCATCCCAATGAACGAGGCGACATAGGCTCCGGCCTGATAGTAGCCGTTCTCCGCGATCTCCGCCGTCCCGGTCTTGCCCGCGGTCGTGTAGCCCGGGACCTCGGCGACGCCGCGGCCCGTGCCGTGCGTGACGACGTCGCGCAGGTAGCCGCGCAGCAGCGCCGCGGTCCGCGGCGTGAGGACGCGTCGCACGACGATCGGGTGCGTGCGCGACACGACGGCGCCCGTGCTGTCGAGCGTCGCGAAGACGATGCGCGGGCGCATGAGTAGGCCGCCGTTGGCGATCGCGCAGTACGCACGCGCCATCGCGAGCGGCGTCGTCGCGATGCCCTGGCCGAAGGCGATCGTGGGCAGCGAGCTCGCGCTCCAGTCGGCAACGGGGAGCAGGATGCCTGGACTTTCGCCCGGCAGCTCGACGTCCGTCGGCTCGCCGAAGCCGAAGCGCCGGATGCCGCGATCGAGCACGCGCTTGCCGATCGCGAGGCCGACCTCGGCAGCACCGACGTTGTGCGAGTAGGCGACGATCTGCGCGAGCGATTCGGTCCCGAGCGCGGAGGCCATCATGCCGTCGTCCGCGTTCCGGATCACGCGGCCGCCGACGCTCAGCGCGTCGACTGCGGCAAAGCGCTGGTCCGGCGTGACAATGCCGCTGTCGAGCGCCGTCCCGATCGTGACGAGCTTGAAGGTCGAGCCGGGTTCGTACACGTCGGTGACGGCGCGATCGCGCCGCTGGTCCGCGGTCGAATGGCGATAGTCGCGGAGGTCGTAGTCCGGCGCGTTCGCGAGCGCAAGGATCTCGCCTGAATTCGGATCCATCACGATCGCCGAGCCGTCCTGCGCGTGCCACCGGGCGACCGTCTCGCGGAGCACCTGCTCGGTCGCGAACTGCAGGTACGAATCGAGCGTGAGGACGAGCGAGCGGCCGGGCTTGGCCGCGACGACGACGTGCGGCTGGGCGAACGGCAACGCGCGGCCGAACTCGTCGCCCTCGAGCGTCATCCGGCCGGGTTCGCCGCGCAGGGTCGTGTCGAACGCCGACTCCAAGCCGTCGAGGCCGTTCTCGTCGAACCCGGTGAAGCCGAGGACCGTCGAGGCGAGCCGGCCCGAGGGTGCGAACCGGACGCCCGTCTCCTCCGGGACGATGCTCACGCCCGGCAGCGCGAGCTTTGCGAGGGCGGCCGCGCGCTCGCGCGAGATCTTGTGCTCGACTTGCACGTAGGCGTCGTGGCGCTGCAGGAGCGCGAGCACGTCCGCCGCCGTCGGTTCACCGCCGAGCGCGCGAGCGAGCGCGGCGGCGGTCGCCTTGGGCTCCGTGACGTCGCTCGTCGTGACGTAGACGCTCTGCGAGGGCAGCGACCGCACGAGCACGCCGCCGTCGCGGTCATAGATCGCGCCGCGTAGCGCCGCGAAGTCATCGGTCGTGACGTGCTGCTCGTAGGCGCGCAGCGCGAGCTTCGGCCCGTCCCGGATCTGGACGATCCAATAGCGCGCGCCGACGTAGAGCGCGAAGGCGAGCAGCAGGTAGAAGATCGCCTTCGCACGGGCGGCGCTCGTGCGGGCCAGGGCGCCCGCCGGCCGCCCACGGGGTCGCGTCAATGCAACCAGCCCAGGAGCGCGAAGCCGGTGCGCTTCGGCGCGGGATCCTCGGGCAACGCGACCTGCTCGAAGCGCTGGGACTGGACCATGTGCAGCGTCGCGGCGTCGCGCGCGAGCCGCTCGCGCGACTCGAGCCGCGCGATGCGGTCGTCCAAGAGCGCCGTGTCCGCCATGAGCGTCGCGCGATCGGCGTTCGCATGCCCGATGGCATACTGCAGCCGCGTCACGTTGGCGAGCAGCGCGAGGTACACGACGATCGCGACCGTGACGACCGCGAGCGCCGCGAAGATGCGCGCGACGGCGCGACGGCGCAGGCGCGTGGCCGTGGCGCGGCGGCGGGCGACGGCGCCCCGGCCGGCGCGCGTGCCGACACGTGGCGTGACGAGCGCGGGTTCGGAGTCGCCCGCAGGCTCGGGCACGGGCATGGCGATCATGGCAGGCGCTCCGCGATCCGGAGCTTCGCGCTGCGCGCGCGGGGATTGACCCCGAGCTCCTCGTCGCCGGGAAGGAGTGGCTTCTTGGTCACGACGCGCATGCGGGCGTCCTCGCGGAAGCCGTGCTTCACGATGCGGTCCTCGAGTGAGTGGAAGGTGATGACGGCGATCCGGCCGCCCGGCGCGACCCGCTCGATCGCGGCGTCGAGGCCGCGCCGCAGCGCTCCGAGCTCGTCGTTGACGACGATTCGCAGCGCCTGGAACGTGCGGGTCGCCGGGTGCGTGCGCTCGCGCCGGCCCGGCACGTGGACGGCTCCCGAGACGAGCCGCGCGAGTTCGAGCGTCCGCTCGGGCGGCCGGCCCGCGTCGCGCGCGACGACGATCGCGCGCGCGATCCGCCGGGCGGCGCGCTCCTCGCCGAACTCGAAGATGGCGTCGGCGAGCTCGCGTTCGTCGACGTCGGCGAGGTACTCGGCGGCGCTGCGGCCCGAGCTCGGGTCCATCCGCATGTCGAGTTGGCCGTCACGCGCGAACGAGAAGCCGCGCTCCGCGCGGTCGAGCTGCATCGACGAGACGCCGACGTCGAAGAGGACGCCGTCGACGCGCGCGAGGCCGAGCTCGTCGAGCCCGGCGGCGAGCTCGCCGAAATCGCGGCGCACGAGGTCGATCCGGCCGGCGAGGTCGGGCGGCACGACGACGGTCGGGTCGCGATCGAAGGCGACGACGCGGCCGCCCGCCGCCACGAGCGCACGCGTGTGGCCGCCGGCCCCGAACGTCGCATCGACGTAGGCGCCGCCGGGGTGCGGCGCGAGCGCGGCGACGGCTTCGGTGAGCAGGACGGATCGGTGCGGCGCGTCGTCATCGTTAATAGAGCCCGAGCTCCGTCATGAAGGTCCCGGCGTCGGCGGCCGATGGTGAGAACGTGGCGAGCCGCTCCTTGGCCCAGATCTCGACGCGCGTCAGCGATCCGATCGAAACGGCCTCGCGGTCGATGCCGGCATACGCCCGCAGCGCCGGCGGCAACACGAGGCGGCCCTGCGCATCACACGAGACCTCATCGGAGTGGGCGAAAAGATGACGTACGAATTGCCGATAGCGCTCGTCCTTGACGGGCGCGGCCTCGAGGCGCTCGCAGAACGACTCCCACGTGGCAAGCGGATAGAGCGCGAGGCACGGCTCGGGCTCCGCGATCGTCACGACGAATCCCGGGCCGAGGCGTTCGCGGAACCGGGCGGGCACGACGAGCCGGCCCTTGTCGTCAAGAGCATGCTCGGCTCGACCCGTGAACCGCGGCACATCCCGCAACAGGGAAGACCCTCCACTCCGCCCCACCGGGCACCACTTTTCCCCACTATAGCCCGCGGGACCGGCGCTGGCAACGGGTCAACGTCAAGCTGGCGTAATCGGAATTGGGGGACGGAGGCGGCTCGCTCCGACCGCCGAAGCGGAGCCGCAACGTGAGGCTACTCGTCGGGGCGCTCTTGCTCGGAACGCTCTTGGGATGTGGCGGTGGCGGCTTCGTGCCCGGCGGCCCGCATGCGCTGGCACCGGGCTCGCTCGCGGTGCTCGTCGCGACCGACGCGCGCGCCTCCGGCATCTCGCCGAAGCTCGTGCGCGCGATGATCGATGCCGAGTCGCACGGCGATCCGAGCGCGATCAGCCGCGCGGGCGCGCGCGGGCTCATGCAGCTGATGCCGGGAACCGCGGCAACGTACGGGGTCGCCGACGCCTTCGACCCGAGCGAGAACGTCTCGGGCGGCTGCCGCTACATGCGCGATCTGCTCGAGCGCTACCATCACGATGTTCCGCTCGCGCTCGCGGCGTACAACGCGGGCCCGGGCGCCGTCGACGCAGCGCACGGCGTGCCGCGCTTCGCCGAAACGCGGGCCTACGTCGCCCGAATCACGGCGTCGATGCGCGCGGACAACGGCTAGCACGCGTGGCGGTGATCGCTCCGACACGCGTCGCACCGTTCGCGCCGAAGCTGCGCCTGCCGGGGCTGCCGCTGCTCGATGCGTACATCCTGCGCGAGGTCGCCGCGCCCTTTGCCTTCGCGTTCGGCGCGTACCTGACGTTCTGGTTCTTCAACGTCTTCTTTCTGGCCGCCGACTACATCATCAACGCGCACGCGCCGATCTTCCTCGTGCTGCGCTTCCTCGTGCTCCGCGTGCCGCAGTCGACGCCGCTCGCGTTCCCGTTCGCGTGCCTCTTCGCGTCGCTCATGGGCTTCGGCCGGCTCGCGCAAGATAACGAGATCACGGCGCTTCGCACGTCCGGCGTGCGATTCGCGCGCATCGCGCTGACGCCGCTGCTGCTCGGGCTCGCGATGTTCGGCGCGTCGTACTACATCAACGAGACCGTCGCACCAAAATCGATCGAGCTCTCGACGCGCACGTTCTATCAGATCGTCTATCACACCGCGCAGCTGCCGATCGTACCGGAGTTCTTCCGCAAGGACGACACGACGGGCGACGTCTTCTACGTCTCGAACGTCGAGGCCGATCGGCATACGATGCGCGGCGTGATGATCTTCAAGGGCGCGACGCGCGGCCCGTTCCGGACCGTCGTCGACGCGCAACGCGCCTTCGTCGACGGCGACGTGCTCCATCTGCTCGACGCCCGCATCACGACCTTCAAGCAGGGCGGCGAAGTCGAGGTCGCGGCGCCGGCCCACGACGTCTCGATCGGTTTGCCGGTCGGGGAAACGCTCAACGAGTTCCTCAACACAACAACGAGCGATCCCTATTCCGTGAACTCGAAGGGGCTGCGGACGCAAATCAAGGCAATGGCCGCGACGGGCCAGGGCGGCGCGGCCCTCGACACGCTCAAGATGACGCTCGCGCAGAAGCTCGCGCAGCCGTTCTCGGCGTTCGTAAGCGTCCTCATCGCGCTGCCGCTCGCGGCCTCGGCCGGGAAGCGCGGCCGAAGTCTCGGGAAGGGGCTCGGCGTCTCGCTCTCGATTCTCCTCCTGTTCATCTACTTCGTGCTCACCGCGGTCTTCGCGGCGCTCGGGAAGAACGCGGCGCTCAATCCGTACCTCGCGGCTTGGATGCCGAACCTCATCATCGGCGGAGCCGGAGCATTCATGTTTTGGCGCATCGAACACTGATACGATGTCGCGGCCTTCGCCGCCGCATCACCGCCCTCGTCGCGATCTTTTCGGTCTCCTTATACAGCGGGCCGGTTCTCGCGTTGTCCGGCGCGGTCGCGACGATGCCCGAACTCGACCCGTCGGTTGCGGCGCTCATGCGCGATCGCGGCGTCTGCGGCTACAAGCCGACGAAGGTCGCGGCGTTACCCGCGACCGCGACGACGCCCGTGCGCTCGTTCAGCTCCGCGACCGGCGGCGCGTTCGTCGTGCGCACGCACGCGCCGAACCTTGCAGCACGCGTGCTCGGCCCGGCGACGCCGGGCCCGGCGCTCCCGAGCCCCACCGCCGTCGACGAGCCGCTCGCGGCCGCGACGCCCAACGCCGCCGTCGGCACGCTGATCGTGCGTGCGCTCGCGAACGAGCCGTCGCGCGTCGCGCAGACCGTCCCCGGCGCCCAGCTGCCGACGACGGCGCCGCAGCCCGGCGCGGACACGGGCGAGACGCCGGTCCCGACCCCGCCGAACCTGCCGACCCCGACCCCGAACCCCAGCGCCTCGCCAACGTTCATTCCGATCCCGCCCGTCCCGCCGATCGGCCCGCAGACGCTGCTCGTCCCGACGCCGCTCCCGACGGGCACCGCCTCGCCGACGCCCTATCCGCTCCCGACCCCGACGCCGACGGCCACGGCGGGCGGGCCGATCTTTCTCACGCGGCCCGCGGGCACGCCGACGCCGTTGCCGCCGAAGGTGCCGTATCAGTACGTCACGCCGAGCCCGGGTCCGGGCGGCGTCACGGACGCGGGAGGGGCCGCGGCCGCGACCCCGGCCGCGGCCCCCGCGGCGAGCGCCTCGCCGCTCGGAGCGCCCGGCTCGGGCGCGACGCCGATCCCGGTCACGGCCGCCCCGGCCGCCGGCACGCTGCTCGGGCCCGACGCCGCGCGCCCGAGCGCCTCACCCGCCGGCCTGGCCGCGTCGCCCGCACCGAGCGCGTCGCTCCCGCCCGGCGCCGCGGCAGCGGGCGTCGCGCCGAGCCCGACCCGAACGCTCGGACCGAACGAGATCGTCACGATCGCCGACCGGTTGACGGGCTCGAGCGACAAGAGCCAGCCCTCCGACCTCATCGGCAACGTTCACGTCTTCTTCTCGGACGGCCAGATCGTGGGCGACCGCGCGCACTTCGACGGCGAGCACACGATCTCGGTCTCGGGCCATACGTACATCGTCAACCGCGTCTCCGACGCGATCCTGTACGCCGAGCGGATCGACTTCGACACGCAGACCAAGCGCGCGACGCTCATCGGCGGCTCGGGCGAGACGGTCGAGGGCGTGCAGCAGGGCAAGCTCTATTTCTCCGCCCAGCGGCTGACGACGAACGAGTACGGCGTCGCGCACGGCGAGCGCGCGTCGTTCACGACGTGCGCGCATCCGCACGCGGGCTACCACATCGAGGCGCGTTCGATCGACGTGATGCCGGGCGACCGGCTCATCGCGCGCAAGGCGGTCATCTTCCTCGGCCCGACGGCTGTCTTCTACATCCCGACGCTCGTGATTCCGCTGCGCGAGTACGCTGACGAGCGACGTCAGGCGACGTTCCTGCCCGTGATCGGCTACGATCAGGTCGACGGGTTCTTCATCAAGGCGCGCATCGGCTTCGCGCCCTCGCCGACCTATTACGGCTACTACCGCGTCGAATATTTCACGAAGCGCGGGCTCGGGCTCGGCTACGTCGCCTTCGCGGGCTCGAAGACCGGCCGCCGTTATGTAACGGTCGACGCGTACACGATCAACGACCGCATCCAAGGCGGCCGGCAGACGAACTTCTCACTCCAGGAAGTCGAGAACTTCAACCGTCGCCTGCGCTCGCTCGTCGGCGTGCAATATCAGGGCGACTACGGCCCCAACATCAACCTGCCCGCGAGCCTCAACGTCACGGGCTCGGTGATCCGGCAAGGTAACGCGAGCACCGAAAACCTCACGTTCACGCGCTTCCTACAAGGCAATCTCTCCGACAACCTCAACGTCGGGCTCGTCGATTCGATCAACGTCACAAAGACGCTCAATCAGCAAATCAATCTCGCCTACACGAAATTCAACAGCCCGATCGTCTCCTCGAATACGCTGCACATCAACACGAACACGCACCTCTTCTCGAAGTTCGCCGACTACAACCTCACCTACGACAAGACCGATTACTCGAGCAACCCGTTCGGCTTCAACAAGGAGCCGGAGCTCCAGATCCTGCCGCACATCAATTACGGGAACTTCCGCTTCGGACCGCAGCTGCAGCTCACGGCGGGCGAGTACTCGGAGCCGCAGAATCACTTCGCGACGCAGCGCGTGCAGGGCGTCCTCAACGAGACCGCCTACGCGAAAGTCTTCCACAGCAGCGACTTCACCGCGAACTACACGATCGCGCAGGACTACTACGGCACGGGCGACCTCAAGGGTTTCGAGTCGCAGAACGCGACGCTCACGACGCCGATCGGCAACCACGTCGTCAACGCGCTCACCTACAACGAGCAGCATCCCTTCGGCCCGAGCGACGTGCCGTTCCAATTGCTGGACCGGCTCTCGAGCGGCCAGCATTCCGCCCAGGAAGTCATCCGCGTCTTCAACCGCGACATCTACTCGTTCTCGCTCTCGGACGGCACGAACTTCGCACGCCAGGCGCAGCCGGTGAGCTATCAGTTCGGCATCCGGCCGTCGCTGCGCTCGTACGTCGTGCTCGGCGGCTTCTACACGCCGGGGCCGGGGCAAGGGTTCGGGCTTACGAACATCCAGGCGATCACGCCGTTCGGGCTCGCGACGACGCTCGAGCTCACGACCAACGTCGACTGGCACAACCACGGGCGGCTCGAGAACAAGAACATCTACCTCACGCGCACGATCGCGGACTGCTACAACGTTCAGTTCGCGTACAATCAGGACCTCAAGTCCTTTACCTTCAACGTGTCGATTCTCGCGTTCCCGGGCCAGTCGGCCGGCTTCGGCTTCGGCGGCACGCAACAGCCCTCGGGCATCCTGCCGCAGAACTTCGCGTTTTAAGGCACCTCGGTATCTCTCGTGTCTCGATGGCCGACGCGGTGCTACGGGTAGTTGTCGATCTCGCCGCCGAGGATCTGCGCCGACATGTCGGAGGGCGGGCCGCCCGAACCCGTGTCGGGCGTCTTGATGATCTGCTGCTGCGAGCCGACGAGCGTGTCGACGATCGCCTGATTGTACGAGACGTCCTGACCCGCGCCGAACCCGAGCGAATCGAGCACCGTGTATTGGCCCGCCGCGTTCTGCGCGATCGTGAAGAAGTTGAACGACCACGTCGTCGTCTGCTGGCCGGGCGTCGTCGCGGCGGGACCGTTGACGGGCGTGATGTTCGTCGGGCACGGATTCGTCGCGACCTTGGGATTGGCGAGCTGCAGCCGGTCGAAGATCAGCGTGAACTCGTTGCCCTGGACGTTGCCGCCGGTCGCCGCGCTATTGGGGTTGAACGTCGTGAGCGACGCGCTGATCGGCACGACCTGTGGGTTGAGCGAGTTCGAGACGCCCGGCGTCAGCAGGTACTGCAGCAGGATCGGAAACGTCGTTGCGGCGCCGTAGCTCGTCGTGCCGACGTTGAACGAATACGTGTAATCGGTGAAGGTCGACGCGTAGACGTTCGGGTAGGGCGTCCCACCGCCGCACGCGTCGATGACGACCGCGTAGTCGTATTTCGTAAAGTCGAGCTTGCCGACGGTTCGGAAGCGAACCAGGATGTGGCCGGCGAGGTTCGCATTGGTCGAAGACGGTGACGGTGTGATCTGGCGGCCGCAGCCCGCGACCAGGACGGTGGTCGCGCAGGCGAGCGAGGCGAGGGCGACGGTACGGAGCATGGGAACCTCGTTCTTGCCGTTCGCGGCGGCGATTGCGGGCGCGATTGCGATGGCGCTGGCCTTTCCGAAGGTCGCGCTGCCGGTGCTCGCGCCGCTCGGCGCGGTCGGCGTGTTCTGGGCGTGGTTTGGAGTCGCTCCGATGCGTGCCTTCTGGATCGGCTGGGCCGCGGGGACCGCCTACTTCGCGATCTCGTTTTCGTGGTTCGCCGAGTCCGTCGGAGCGCTCGTCGCGCCGTTCGGATTCGCGCTGGTCCTGCTGCCCGCGCTCATCGACGGGTTCCTCGGATTCGCGCTCGCGGGCTTCCTCGTGGCGTCGCTCGCCCGCCGCTCATCGAGTGCTTACGTGCCGGCCGCGGCAGCGGCGGCGTTCGTGTGCACGGAATGGTTTCGTGCCGAAGGAATCGGCGAGCTCGCCGTGCCGTTCGCGAACCTCGGCTACAGTCAGGTGGCGACGCCGCTCGCCGCGTTCGCGCCGTTCGTCGGCACGTACGGCATCACGTTCGCGGTCTGCGTCATCGGCGCGTATGGTGCCTGGGCGCTCCGCACGGGCGTCGCCGGGCCGACGCTCGTGGCGTGGGTGGCGACGGCCGGGCTCGCCGGGCTCGCGCTCGCGGGCCGGCCGACCCGGCACCTGCCCGCTCCGACCTTTCGCGTCGCGGCGATCCAGGGCAACATCGCCCAGTCGGTCAAGTTCCGACCCGAGGCGTTCCCGGAGGCCGTCGACCGCTATACGGCGCTGACGCTCCGTGCGGCGGCGTTCCGGCCGCGGCTGGTCGTGTGGCCCGAGACGGTCATCCCGGCCGAGCTCGATCGGCTCCCGGCGGTCTCCGCGCGCTTCGGCGCGCTCGCGCGCCGCATCGGCGCGACGCTCGTCGTCGGGACGCTCGAGACGGCGCCGGAAAACGGCGCCTACAACGCGCTCTACGTCTACGGTCCGAGCGGCACGCTCGCGCACGTCTACCGCAAGCGGCTGCTCGTGCCGTTCGCGGAGCATCTGCCGTATCCGTGGCTCTTCGCGAGCTTGCCGTGGGCGCACGAGGTCTCGCATCTCGAGCCCGGCGACGGGCCGGGCCTCTTCGAGGCGGGCGGCGTGCGCATCGCGCCCGCGATCTGCTGGGAAGCCGACTTCAGCGCGCTCGTCGCAGGCGACGTTCGTGCCGGCGCACAGACGCTCGCGATCTCGACGGACGACGCCTGGTTCGGCACGACCGCGGGGCCGTATGCGCACGTCGAGATCGCGCGGATGCGCGCGCTCGAGACCGGCCGGTGGGTCGTGCGGGCCGCCTCGACCGGCGTGAGCGCGATCATCGAGCCCGGCGGCCGCTACCAGACGAGCGCGCCCGTCGGCGCCGCGGCGATCGTGACCGGCCGGATCGGGCCGCCCGCGCCCGCGCCGTATCCGGCGTATGGCCCGCGCGCCGTCGTCGCCGCCCTCGCGCTCGTCTACGTCGCCGGGCTCGCGCTACCGCGAGGCGCGGCGCGCTCGCGACGAACGAGCCCGCCGTGAAGTACGTCGTGTGGTTCGTCGTCGTGCTCGCGCTCGGCGGGATCGGCTACGGCGTCTGGAAGGCGGGCGAAGGCGACGTGCCGCCGCCGTCGGGATCACCGCAGATCGTCTTCAAGGGCGGCAAGATCTTCGGCCGGCGCATCACCACGCGCTCGTGGTCGGCGGACTACGACCGGATCGTCAGCAACGGCGATCAGACCGTCCTCGACGTGCTCGGCGTCAAGAACGGGCTCGTCTACCGCAACGGAAAGCCGTACCTCGCGGTGCGCGCCACACACCTGACCGTCAATGCCGTTTCGCACGACTTCAGCGCGCTCGGGCCGCTGCGCATCTCGACGCTCGGCCCCGGCCCCAAGCGGACGATCGAAACGGACTCGGCGACGTGGAACAACGCGACGCAGACGATGCTCTTCGATCGCCCGACGACGATCTCGAGCGGATTGCCCGGCGAGCCGACGCTGCGGCTCGCCCGAGCGGTCTTCAACGTGAAGACGGGCCAGCTCGATATTGGCGCGCTCTCGTCGGCACCCGAACGGTTATGACTTCTCGGTCTTCTCCGCGTTGGCCGCGGCCGTCTCGGCGAGCGAGCGCTTTGCCTCGGCGATGAGCTGCTTGACCTTTTGGCCGCCCTTGTGACCGATCTGCTCGTAAAAGCCCGAGCCGTACTTGTCCTTGACGACCCGGCCGCCTTTCTGGCCGATCGTCTCGTAGAATTGCGCCCCATGACGCTCGCGCGTTGCCTGGCCGCCCTTGCGGCCGATTGCCTCGTAAAAGCCAGGCCCATACCGCTCGCGAACGGTATCGCCACCCTTTTTCCCGGCTTCGCGAACGGACATCTCGCGTGACGGTTGCACGGCGGCATCCTTCTCGGACTCGTTCGACATCGGCATACCCTCGGCTCCGCATCCCTGCGGAGCAGCTTTGGTAAGGCCGCTCGTACCCAGGGCAAATAGCGCTAAATCGACATGATACGAACGCTGATCCTCGGTGCCGCCGTCTATGACGGCGAGCATCCCCTGCCGCGGCCGGTCGACGTCGCGATCGTCGACGACCGCGTCGCGCTGATCGGCTCGCTCGCGGAGCGCGAGGCGCACGAGCGTATCGACGGGACCGGGCTCGCGCTCGCGCCCGGCTTCATCGACGGCCACGCGCACTCCGACGAGCTGTGGCTCGCGGACGGCCGCTGTGTCGGCAAGATCGCCCAGGGCGTCACGACGGAGATCGGCGGGAACTGCGGCACCTCGCCCGCACCGCTGCTCGGCGACGCCGCGAGCCGAGCGCGCGAGCTCGCCGCGCTCGTCGGCGTCGACGCCGGCTGGCGCGATCTCGACGAGTTCTTCGGCGCCGTGCAGCGCGGCGGGATCGCGCTCAACGTTGCGACGCTCGTCGGTCTCGGGACCGTTCGGCGCTGCGTGCGCGGCGACGCCGCCGGCCGGCTCGAGCCCGAGGAGCTGCGCCGCGCGACGGATCTCGTCCGAGCGACGGTCGAGATGGGTGCCCTCGGCGTCTCGAGCGGCCTCGAGTACGTCCCCTCGAAATTCGCGGACACGGCCGAGCTCGTCGCGCTCGCGCGCGCCGCCGCGGCGGCCGGCGCCCCCCGTTACGCGACGCATCTGCGCAGCGAGGGCGACGCGCTGCTCGAGGCGGTCGACGAGGCGCTCGAGATCGGCCGCGCCGCCGACGTCGCCGTCCGCCTCTCGCACCACAAGGCCGCGGGCCGCAAGAATTGGGGGAAGGTGGATCGGACGCTCGACCGCATCGCCCGGGCCCGCGCGCGCGGTGAAGCGGTCGACGCCGACGCGTATCCGTACGTGGCGCTCCAGACCGACCTCGAGACGCTGCTGCCCGCCGACGCGCAAGAAGGCGGCCGCGAGGCGACGCTTGCGCGACTTGCCGATCCGGAGACCGCGGCGGCGCTCGCGCTGCGGCTCAAGCTCGACCGCACCGACCTCGAGTGGTCGCAGATCGTGATCGCGAGCGTCGGCGGTGAGCGCAACGCCGAGCTCGCGGGCATGCGGCTCGACGCGATCGCCGAGCGCTGGCGCGTCTCGCCGCCGCGCGCGGCGCTGCGGCTCCTGCTCGAGGAGCGGCTCGTCGTCGAGGCGCTCGTCTTCGCGATGGCCGAGGACGACGTCGCGACCGTGCTCTCCGCGGACTTCGTTTCCGTGGCGAGCGACGCGTCGGCACGGGCGATCGACGGTCCGACCGCGCGCGGCGTCCCGCACCCGCGCACGTTCGGGACGTTTCCCCGCATCTTCGGACGCTTCGTGCGCGGCCGCCGCACGCTTGAGCTCGGCGAGGCGATCCGGCGCATGACGTCGCTCCCGGCGACCGCCTTCGGGCTCGCGGAGCGCGGCCGTATCGCCACCGGCGCCTACGCCGACCTCGTCCTCTTCGATCCGCCGACGATCGTCGATACGGCGACCTACGACCGGCCCTTCGCGTATCCGCTCGGGATCGCCGGGGTCTGGGTCAATGGCACGCGCGTGATGCGCGACGGCGTCGCAACGGGCGCCCGGCCGGGCCGCGTGCTGCGCGGCGGCCGCTCGAGCCCGTGACCCTCGAGGAGCTCGCCGCGAAGCAGCGTGCCGGGCTGCTCGGCGACGGCAAGCGCTCGAGCGTCGGCCGTGGCGCCGAGATCTACGGCCCGGGCGACTCCGCCGCCACGATCTACGTGGCGGAAGTCGGCCGGGTGAAGCTGGTCCGCGCGAGCTTCGGCGGCTCGGAGTCCATCGTCGGCATCCACAATCCCGGCGAATTCTTCGGCGAACTCGAATGGCTCGCGGGCGATCGCGAGCGGGCGGGGAGCGCGGTCGCGCTCGATCCGGGCGAGATCTGGGCGATCCCGGCGACGGCGTTCGAGCGCCGGCTCGGCGCCGACGCCGCGTTTGCGGCCGCCTTCGCCCGCGGGGCAAGCCGGCGGCTCACGGCGCTCGAACGCGAGATGACCGAGCTCGCTGGAAAGAGCGTCCCGGGCCGGCTCGTCGACCTGCTCGGCCGGCTCGCCGTCGATCACGGGATCGATGAGGCCGGCGGCACCGTGCGCATCGACGTGAGCCTCACGCATCAGGACCTCGCCGACCTCATCGGGACGAGCCGCGAGACGCTCACGAAGGAGCTCAGCGTGCTTGCCGACGTGGGCCTGCTCCGGGTCTCACCCCGGTGCGTCACCCTGCTGCAGCCGCGCGCCTTTCCGTTCAGCCGCCGGCGCGAGTGACCGCGTCGCCGCGCGCTCGGCGAGATCGTCCCACACCTCGCGCACGCCGATCTCGAGCTCGGCGATGGTGCCATCGTTGAGGATCGTGTAGTCCGCGAGCTCGATCGCGCGCTCCGGATCGATCTGCGCGCGCATGCGGCGCCGGATCTCGGGCGGCTCGAGACCGGTTCGTTCGGCGGTCCGCTCGAGCCGGAGCTCCTCTTCGGCGACGACGACGACGGTGGCGTCGCACTGCCGGGCGAAACCGCTCTCGAAGAGCAGCGGCACATCGTGCACGACGACCGCGTCGGCCGGCGCCGCGCGCTCGAGGACGATGGCGAGGGCGCGTACCGCGGGGTGCACGATCGCCTCGAGCGCCGCGCGCTCGCCTGGATCGGTGAAGACGATCTTCGCGAGCCGGCCGCGATCGAGCGCACCATCGCGGATCGTCTCCGGCCAACGCTCCGCGACGGCCGCGAAGGCGGGCGTGCCGGGTTCGACGACCGCGCGCGCGGCGGCGTCGGCGTCGATCACGATCGCGCCGAGCGCCGCGAACGCCCGAGCGACCGACGTCTTGCCCGCGCCGATGCCGCCCGTGAGACCCACTCGTAACCGCACCACGACGTCATGCCCGTGCGCGACGGTGACGAAAAACGACCCGGCATCGCTGCCGGGTCGCTGGCGTTACTCGGCCGCGAGCTCCGCGATCGGCGGCAGGTCGCCGTCGACGCCATACGCCGCATACTCCTCCGGAGAGACGTCGGCGACGTGCTGGATGGAGCCCGTGATGCGGCGGGTCTGGTGGTTGATGGTCAGCAATGTGACCTCGACCTCCTGGCCCGGGCTGTATTGGAGCGCCGGATCGAACTCGCCCTTGGGGATCATCGCGAGCACGCCCGGGATGATCTCGACGAGCAGGTAATTCGGCGTGACCTTCACGACCTGCGCGAGGAGCCGCTGACCCTCGAGCAGCTTGTCGGCATGCTCGATCCACGGATCGGGCAGCGCGTGCTTGAGCGAGAGCGAGACCTTCTTGGCCTCCGGGTCGAACTTCATCACCTCGACCTGCACGACATCGCCGATCTTCACGACCTCCGACGGATGCTTGATCCGGGCGTACGAGAGCTCGCTGTTGTGGATGAGGCCGTCGATGCCGCCGAGGTCGACGAACGCGCCGAACTCCGCGAGCCGGACGACCATGCCCTCGCGGATCTGACCGACCGCGAGCGTGCCGAGCAACTCGACCTTCTTGGCGTTGAGCTCTTCCTCGAGGACGAGCCGCTGCGAGAGGACGACGCGGTGACGCTTATGGTCGAGGTCGATGACCTTGAGCCGCAGGTGCTTGCCGACGAGCTCGTCGAGGTTGCCGACCGGCTGACGCCGGATCTGCGACGCCGGGACGAAGCCGCGCATGCCGAGGTCGACGAGGACGCCGCCCTTGACGACCTGCGTGACCGTCGCCTCGATGACTTCGTCGTTCTCGTGCGCCGCGATGACCTTCTCCCAGGTCTTGAGCGCGCGGGCGCGACGCTCGCTCAGGAAGAGCGTGCCCTCGTCGTCGATCCGGTGGATCATGACTTCGAGCTTGTCGCCGACGACGAGTTCCTTGGGCTCGATCGCGAGCGAGAGCTCGCGGAAGCTCAGGAAGCCCTCGGACTTGCCGCCGATGTCGACGAGTAGCTCGTCCTGGTACTTCGCGACGATGACGCCGGTGAGCACCTGGCCCTCGTCGAGGACCTTGAGGCTCTCCTCGTACATGCGCTGCTCGAGCGCGAGCTGATCTTCTTCTTCTTCGACGGGCATGGCGACGGCCGCACCGGCGCTGGGCTCGGCATGGCCGGCGGCCTGCGCGTCGTCGGCGGCGGCGGCGGTCGGCCCGGCCGAAGCCTCGTGCATCGCGGGGTTCGCTGCGCCGTCGATGAGCTCGTCGGCGGGGTGGTCGATCTCAGTGGTGGTGGTGATAAGAGTCCCTTTCACGCGTGCGCCGGCTCGAAGCGTCCGGTCGCACTCCCGCGCGCGAGGCGCAGTTCCCGGCGGTCCGGGCGACGATGGGTGATGATGAAGAACTATCCCCGCTGACAGGCTCGGCACCACCAGGTACCGCGCTGGGCGAGGACGGTTCGGACGATCGGTGCGGTGCACCGGGAACAGGCGAGGCCGTCGCGGCCGTACACTTCGAGGACGTTTTGGAACCCGCCCCGGAGGCCGTCGGCGTCGACGTAATCGTCGACGCTCGTACCTCGCATCTCGATCGCGCGCCGGAGCACGTCGATGATCGCTCGATGGAGCCGCTTCCGCGCCGGACCCGTGAGGGTTCCGGCGGGACGGGTCGGACGGATCCGAGCTTCCCAAAGCGCTTCGCAGACGTAGATGTTTCCGAGTCCCGCCACCCGGCGCTGGTCGAGGAGAAACGCCTTGATCGGCGTCGTTCGTCCGGCCAGTATGCTCGAGAAGCGCTCGAGTGAGAATTCGCTCGAGAGCGGCTCGGGCCCGAGTTCCGCAGTCCAATTTCCTTCCGGTTCGACCAGGCGCATCCTGCCGAAGCGCCGGACGTCGGCGAAGCACAGCCGCGAGTCGTCCGTGAACGACAACGCGACATTGGTGTAGGGTTCGAGATTCGCGGCCGGCGCCGGCTGGACGATCAGCCGCCCGGTCATCCGGAGATGAACGACGAGCGACCGGCCCGATGCCAGCGCCATGACCACGAACTTGGCGCGCCGCCCGACCGCGACGATGCGGTCTCCGGAGAGCTCTGCCGCGAACCGCAGGGGTTCGGGCCCGACCACCGTCGGACGCAGGACCTCCACCGACTCGACCGTTTTACCGACGACCGCATTCGCGAGACCGCGTGCAATCGTTTCGACCTCGGGGAGTTCGGGCACGCCAGGCCACTCAACTGGGGCCGGATGCGAAAGGTTGCGTCAGCGCATCGACCGCAGTGAGTCGGGCAGCGAGAGCATCGTGCCGGCGGCGATGCCGTCGCGCGCGGCCTCGCCGCCAGCGAGCTCGATGACAAAGCGGCCTTTGCCCCGCCGGCGAGCGAGGTTGGCGACCGGGGTCTGCAGCGTTGCCGCCGGCACGTTCGCGGCGACCGTCATAACCCGGCCGTCCGGCGCGATCCAGATCATGTCGAGCGGCGTCACGGTGTTCTTCATCCAGAATTCCCACGACTCGGCCGCCGGGAAGACGAAGATCATGCCTGCGTCGCGATGCAGCGCCGTGACGCACATCAGGCCGAGATCGCGGTTGGCCTCGTCTTGCGCGACGGCGAGCGTCAGCGTCGTCTTCGGGGCGCCGACCTGCAGCGTTGGGAGCGCCGTCGCCCCGACTTCGGAGGAAACTGCGGCGTTGGAACCCGCGAGGATTGCGGTGGGCAGCCGCGGGTTCGCGCATGTCAGCGTGGCAGCTTTGGCGGCGCCCGCGGTTCCAAAGCCGGCCACCCCACCGACGGCGAGCACCACGAAGGCGAGAAAACTTGCGAGCACGGCCATGGCTTAGCAACGGCACGCGGCGGCACACGTTTCGCCTCGCAGACGACGACGGTCACGGCCCGGCGCAGGCGCGTCGAGCAGCTCGAAGCTGGGCAAGGTCGGCCGTCATCCGGCCTCGCCGACGACGTGCTCCCGAACGGATCGAGTGCTTAGGCCTCGAGGAGCTCGACGTCGTACCACGTGCGGCCGGCTTTGAGCGTCACCTCGAGCGGCACGTCGAGCGTCACGGCGCCCGCCATCTCGGCGCGGACGAGCTTCGCGGTCGCGGCGAGATCGCGCGCGGCGACCTCGAGGATCAGCTCGTCGTGGATCTGCAGGAGGATCTGCGCGTCGAGCCCCGCGCTGCCGAGCGCGGCGTCGAGCCGCACCATTGCGAGCTTCATGAGGTCGGCCGCGCTGCCTTGCATCGGCGCGTTCGTCGCCTCGCGTTCGGCCGCCGAGCGCAGCGGAAAATTCCGCGAGCGCAAATCCGGCATGTAGCGCCTTCGGCCGAGGACCGTCTCGACGTAGCCGTGCTCGCGGCCGAACTCGAGATTACGATCGATCCAGCCCCGAACCTCGGGGAAGCGCGCGAAGTACGCGTCGGTCATGGCCCGCGCTTCCATGCGATCGATCTCCAAGCGCTGCGCGAGTCCAAACTCCGACATGCCGTAGAGCAGGCCGAAGTTCACCGACTTCGCGATGCGGCGTTGATTCAGCGTCGGGCGTTCGGCGTCGTTGACGATCCCGAAGATGCCGCGCGCCGTGACGTCGTGGATGTCGTCGCCGCGCCGGAACGCCGCGCGCATCGCCGCATCGCCGGAAAGATGCGCCATAATCCTCAGCTCGATCTGCGAGTAATCCGCCGCGAGCAGCATGCGCGTCTCGTCCGGCGCGACGAAGGCGTGGCGGATCCGGCGGCCGAGTTCGGTCCGCACCGGAACGTTCTGCAAGTTCGGACTCGTCGACGAGAGGCGACCCGTGGCTGTCGTCGTCTGATTGAAGACGGTGCGCAGGCGGCCGTCGGGCGAGAGCACCTTCGGAATCACGTCGACGTAGGTGTTCTTGAGCTTCGTGACTTCGCGATACTCCAGGACGTCGGCGACGATCTCGTGCTCGCGGGCGAGCGACTGCAGCACCTCGATCCCCGTGGCCCAGCCCGTCTTCGTACGGCCGCCGCTGGGCAGGCCGAGCCGTTCGAAGAGCACGCCGCCGAGCTGCTGCGGCGAGCCGATGTTGAACGGCTCGCCGCCCGCGAGCTCGTAGATCCGCTCCTGCAGCCGCACGATCGAGCCGTCGATCTCACCGGATAACGCTTCGAGCGCGCCCGCGTCGACCGCGATCCCGGCGGCTTCGAGCCGCGCGAGCGCGAGCACGAGGGGCCGCTCGACGTCCTCGTAGAGCGCGAGCTGATCGCGTTCGACGAGCTTCGCGCGCAGCAACGGCACCAGCCGCAGCACGGCATCCGCGTGCGCCGCCGCATCGGCGGGCAACCGCAATTCGAGATACTCGCCCGCCGCATCGTCGAGGTTCGCGTACGACCGCGCGGGGCTCAGCAGATGCGCCGCGATCATCGTGTCGTCGGCGAGCGCGGCGTCGGGGAACGGCATGAAGCCGCGCGCTCGCAGGAACGCAATCGTGCCCTTCGCGTCGTGGATCGCGAGCGGCGTGCCGCTTGCGAGCAGGGCGCGCAGGGCGTCGGCGACCTCGGACCGCTCGAGCGCCGCGGGCCGAAAGGCGAAACCCGCTTCGGGCGACGTCGAGATACCGAGTTCGTCCTCGCCGCGCCGCGCGATCGCGACGACCGGCGCACCAATCGTCTCCTCGATCTCGGCTGCGAGCTTCACGAACTCGGGCGGGTCCGTCGAGGGCACGTACGTCCGGTAGGTCCCACGCGCGAGCTCCACGTCGTCCGCCGCGATCTTGATCGCGTCGTTCGCGGCGACCGGTAATCTCGCGAGCAGCGACTTGAACTCGAGGTCGCGGTACAGCACGTAGAGGTCGTGCGGCGCGGGCTGCGCGTAGGCGGCGGCGTCCCAATCCAGCGTCACGGGCAGATCGCGGTGGATCATCGAGACGTCGCGGCAACGCCGCGCCGTCTCGCCGTGCTCGACGATCAAGCCCTGAAGCTTCGGCGTCCCCGCGAGCTTGGGATCGGCGAGCAGCGCGTCGAGCGAACCCGCCGCCTTGACGAGCTTGATCGCTGTCTTCTCGCCGACGCCCGGGATGCCGGGCAGATTGTCGGACGGATCGCCCTTGAGGCCGCGGTAGTCCGGTAACTGCTTGGGATCGAGATCGAAGCGCGCGCGCACGGCGTCCACGTCGTAACGCTTGAGCTCGCCGATGCGCGTGCGCACGAGCACCCGCGTGTGCTCGTCGACGACTTGGAGCAGATCGTTGTCGCCCGTGACGACGATCGTCTCGGCGCCCTGCGCCTCGGCCTGCGCCGCGAGCGTCGCGATGACGTCGTCGGCCTCCTCACCCTCGACCTCGGCGACGGGAATGCCATACACCTCGAGGATGCGCCGCACGAGCGCGAACTGCGAGCGCAGGTCGTCCGGCATCGTCTCGCGCTGCGCCTTATACGCCTGGAACATCGCGACGCGCGCCGCGGGCAACCCGCGATCGAAGCACGCGACGACGTGCGTCGGCGCCTCGTCCGCGATGAGCTTCGTGAGCGTCGTCGTGAAGACGTAGGCCGCCTCGATGCGCATGCCGCGCGTCGTCGTGAGCGGCCGATCGACCATCGCGAAGAACGCCGCGTAGACCAAGCCGTACGTGTCGAGCAGCATCAGCCGCCGGCCGCTCGCCGCGCCGTTCACTTGACGTCGAAGCTTACGGACGCGGAGCCGACGTCGCCGTTCTCGGCGATGCGCAGCAAAGCGAAGACGTAGTGGCCGCGCGCGCTCGGCGCGATCGCGTCGACCGTCGCGCCCGCCGCGTGCGAGACGTCCCAGCTCGCGACGGGCGGCGCGGCCGCGACGAGCGCGGGCGCCTCCGCGCCGGAGCGCCGCGGCCGCTCGGCCGCGAAGATGTCCGAGGCCTTCGAGCCGGCCGGCGCCACGTAGGCGTGCCACTGCGCATCGGCAGCCGCCGTCGTCTGCAGGCTCGTCGTGCCGCCGCTCATCACGGCCGCCGCGTCGTCGAAGTCGGCCGACCCGCTCGCGCGGCCGAGCGTGATCCGCGCGACGATCGTCGCGCCGCCGGGCGGCGTGCCGTCGGCGATGGTCGCATGGATCGCCTCACCCGGCGCATAGCTCGCATGGTCGAGCGAGACGCGCGTCGCGAGCGCGCGGCCGGGGCCGTCGATTGCGACCGGCGTCGATGCCAAGACGATTGCGCCGTCGCGCACGACGCCCGCGGCGACGGTGACGCCGCCCTGCGGATCGGCGAGCGCGAACGACGAGCTCGCCGCGCCGCCCGCGAGCGGGACCGTCCGCGCGGCGTACGTCCGCACACCCCCGAGCGCGAGCAGCGCGTCGCCCCTCGCGCCTGCCGCCTCGACGCGCGCCGCGATGGTCCCGGTCGGCGGGGCGTGGGGGGGCTGCGTCGTGAGCGCGATGCCCGCGTCGGCTCCCCGCGGCGGCCGCGTTCCGAGCGCCTGCGGCTCCACGAGCACGGCCGAGGCGTCCGCGACCGGAACGCCGCCGGCGGTCGCCGTCGCGAGAGCGAGGTTGGAGCCGAGCTCGGGCCGCGCGAAGACGAGCCGGCCGCGACCGCGAGCGTCGAGCGTGAGCGAGCGCGTCTGTGCGGATGCGCCGTGCGTGAGCCGGACGCCGACGGCAAGCCCGGCCGCGGGCGAGCCGTCGCTCGGATCGAACCCGCGGACGTCGAAGACGATCGGCTGCCCGACGTCGGACTCGTCGGCCTCGGGCTCGATCGAGAGCGCGAGCGGGCCGTTCGGCACGACGGCGCGTGCGCTCGACGTGGCACCGCGCGTCGACGCCGAGATGCCGTAGGTCGAATCGAGCCCATCGGTCGGCGCGGGCACGGAGACGCGCGCGCGGCCGTCCGCATCGGTTCGCAGGGTGCGGTCCACGACGAGCGTCGTACCCCACCGGCGCGCGCCGTCGGAGACGCCCGGCGGCACGACGTGCGGCGTCCGCACCACGCGCACGACGACGGAGACGCCGGCGGCGGCCGCCCCATTGCGCTTCGCGACGACGGCGATCGGGACGTCCGCGTCGGCCTTGCACGGACACGGCGGCGCGATGGCGAGCGCGACGTCGCTCGCCGCGTCGACGTGAACCGTCGCGCCGCCGACGCCGCCCGGCACGCTCGCGAGCACGCTGAAATCGCCCGCGTCCGTTCCGGCCGGGACGTCGAAGGACCCCGAGAACGCCCCGGCAGCGTCGAGCTGCGCACCCGTCGCCGCAAGCGTGCGGCCCGTGCCGACGAGCGAGACGCGAACCTCACCCGTCGCGCGGCGGTAGGTGCCGCCGATGCGCCGCCGCGCGAAACCTGCGAAGCGCACGGCGCCGCCCGCGCGGACGTCCGCCGCGTCGAGCCGCAGCGCCACGACGGTCGCGGGCGGCGGCGGCTGCGGGAGGATCGAGAGGAACGCGCGCGCCGGCCCGACCGTCGCGAGCGCGAAGGTCGGCCGCCCCGCGCCCCGCCACACCGTGAGACCGCCCGCGCCGCTCGTCTGCCGCACGAGATGCGAGCCGACGAGAAAATCGATCGGGGCACGGGCGAGCCCGGTGCCGGAATGCAGATCGGCGCTCCACAGCGTCAGCCCGTTCGGGCTCGCGATCGAGACGAGGCCGACGTGGCTGCGGTTCACCCAGACCTGCTGCCGCGCCGCACCACGCCGCGCTTCGACGACGAAGAATCCCTCGCGCCCCCCGAGCGGCACGGGAACATCATTCGTCACGAAGCGGTAGCCCGGCGGCGGCGAGAACCGCCAGCGCACGACCGCGCTGCGGTGCGCCGTCTCGATCGGCCGCGCGAGCGAGCTCGGGCCCGCGACGATGACGTCGGCCGGGTCGACGGCGTACGCCGCGAAGTCCACCGGGGCACCGGAATAGGTGTCGAGCCGGATGACGGTCGGCTTCCACGGCACATACGAATCGCGCGCGAAGAGCGCGAAATAGGCGTCCCACTGATGCTGATCGAGCAGCGGCCGCGCCGCGTGCGCCGGGCTCGCCATCCCCGCTGCGAGCGCGACGCCGAGCAGCAGCGCCCCGAGCCGCACGCTAGTGCGGCGAATCGTACGCGAGGGTGCCGGCGGCATCGCGCGGGACGCGGAAGGCGATCGTGTAGGCGTGGGACTGACCTCGCTCGAGGGTGACGCGCGCGTTGCTCACGCCCGCGACGACGGGCGCTCCCGCATCGAAGGCGAGATAGCGCCGCAGCGTGGTATCGACGTATACGAACCGCTCGACACGCGGCTCGACCGGTGCGTCGGTGAGGTTCGTATACGTCAGCGTGATGAGATAGTACGCGTCGCGCGGCTTGGCCCCGTCGTCCGGAGCGGCGTACTCGGCGAGCGAATCGATCGCGATGCCGGGTCCCGGCGTGACGGTCGCCGCGACGGCCACCGGCTTCGGAGCATCGCGACAGCCCGCGAGCGACACGAACGCGACGAGCGCGACGAACGTCCTCACCGGCCGCGACTTCCACGATACGCGCAGGCATCCCCCGCGCAACTGGGTAAGCGCGTTCGAGTGAACCCGGAATCCGAGGCGTCCCCGAACTGCGATGCCTGCGGGACGGGCGATGCGGCGCTGGCCGCGCGCTCGACCCGCGATCTCGCCAAGACGTTCGTCGTCGTCGTCGCATGCGCCGCGTGTCGCATCCCCTTCGTCGTTCTGTCGCGCAACTAGGTGATCGCCACTGGAACCGTCGTCGCGAGCAACGTCGCGGTCGCCCCGCTGCCCGAGCGACACGCGGTGTACGTCGTCGCGATCAACGGCCGCGGCCAAGTCGTCGCAGTCAAGCCCGACGTGAGCTCTCACGATCGCGCCTTCGACGCGCTCACATACGGCAACGCGCTGCAGGCCTTCATCCGCACGCCCGACGGTCAGGCGATCCCCGGGACGTACGCGCTCGAGTACGAGCTCGCGCCCGGCACCGAGAGCGTCCGGCGCTCCGTGCGACTGCTGCACGCGGGCGGCGTCGACGCAAACGCCCTCGGCGCCGTCGTGCGCATGCGCAGCGAGGCGGAGCGGAAAGCCCATGGCCATCGCTGATCTCGCGCTCGCAGGCGATCCGCTCGCCCTCCTCACGCGCACGAAGCACGCCACCGCGTTCGCGCCGGGCCCGTTGCCGGCGCTGGCGCTGCGGCGCATCGTCGACGCGGGCCGGTTCGCGCCGTCGCTTTATAACACGGAGCCGGTGCGATTCGTCGTGATCCGCGAGCGTGATTCGTACGAGAAATTCCGTGCCGGCTGCAATAAGTCGCGCGACACGTTCATGAAGATGCGCGGCCTCTTCGCGAAGATGAATAAGCGCCTGAACGAGCCCGCGTTCGTGAAGGGGCTCGAGCGGCAGAAGTCCGGGCCGACGTTACCGGAGCACGGCTACGCGATCGTCGTGCTGCAGGACGATCGCTTGAGCGAGTCCGCGGAGGCGGCGTCGTGCGCGCTGATGGCGATGCAGCTCGAGGCGACCGCGCTCGGTCTCGCGAGCGCGTTCACGAGCTGGTCGCGCGGGCTCGCGTTCCAGAAGCCAATGGTGAAGTTCCTCGACGTTCCCGACGGCTACAAGATCTTCACGAGCCTCGTTGTCGGCAATCCGGTGACGCCGCTCGCAGCTGCGATCAAGACGCGACGGCCATTCGACGATGCCGTCGCGTGGCGGTAAGGGCGGCAAGCCGCCCAAGACGCCCGGCGAGTTCGACGTGATGAAGTGGTGGCTGCAGAGCCGCGACGGCGTCGACGAGGCTCAAGATCGCGACATGGCGCGCAGCTGCACGTCGAAGGCGACCTATGGCAGCGAGACTGAAGCACGCGCGCACATCGCGATGAACGGCATGGCGGGTGCGCTCTTCACGTACCGCTGCGCATACTGCGAGTTTTGGCACCTCACGAAGCGCCGCACGTAATCTTCGCGAATCAGTACGCGAGCGCGGCGGTCTTGCGCAGCGTGCGCTCGTCGATGATGATGCGGTACATGAAGTCGGCAACGTCGGCGCGCGAGATCTCCTTGCCGTGCTCCGGCGTGAAGCGGTCGTTCGCGCGATAGAGTCCCGTGCGCGAGCCGTCGGTGAGCCGCATCGGTCGCACGATCGTGTACACGAGATTCGAGCGCTCGATCTCCTTCTCGCCGAGCTTCATGTCGGCGAGGACGCGGCCGAGCATCAGCGGCAGCACGACCCGGCGTGCGAGAAAGCCCATGTTCGGATCGTCGTCGACGCCGGCCGACGTGATCGCGATGAGCCGCGTGACCTCGGACTTGTGCATCGCCGTGATGATGTTGCGGAAGCCGACGGAGTACACGTCGGTCGCGCCGCCGCCGTCGGAACCGAGCGCGGAGAAGACGACGTCGCAGCCGCCGATCGTCGCGTCGACCGCCTGCTGATCGCGCACGTCCCCCTCGATGACGCCGATCGCCCCGAGATCGCGCGGCAGCTTCCGCCGGTCCCGCACCAAGAGCTTGACGTGATCCCCGTTCTCGCGGGCGATGGCGATGAGCCACCGTCCGACGCCGCCCGTGCCACCGATGATCGCGACTCGCATGATCGATTACTTCCCGCTCGTGTCGCGTTGAAGCCCGCCGACCGGCGGTCGCCTCGACGCCGACCCGGCGGCAACGTCGCTTCGGAACGCACGGGATTTGCGAGCACTCGACGCCAAAGCCTCGCCGCCATGCGCATTGCTCGCTATCGCCACGGCAGCTCGATCCATCTCGGCGTCCTCGTCGACGACGAACACGTCGCGCCATTCGCGAGCGGTATCGCCGATTTGCAGGCGTATCTCGCGCTCTCGCCCGGCGGCCGCGCGTCGCTCGGGATGGGCAAACCCGAGCCGCTCGCCGAGGTGCAGCTGCTCGCACCGGTCGTTCCCCAAAAAAACGTCATCTGCGTCGGCAAGAATTATGCCGATCACGCGGCGGAGATCGCGAAGGCCGGCGGCATCGCCGTCGAGGAAGCCGACGTGCCGACGTTCTTCACGAAGCCGCCAACCTCGATTGCCGGCCCCGGCGCGACGCTGCACCTCAGCCGGAAGGTCTCGCAGCAGTACGATTGGGAAGCCGAGCTCGCGGTCGTCATCGGCAAGCGCTGCTGCGACGTCGCCGATGCCGACGCGCTCGACGTCGTGTTCGGCTACACGTGCCTCAACGATCTCACCGCGCGCGATCTGCAGAAGCGCCACAAGCAGTGGTTCAAGGGCAAGTCGCTCGATGACACGTGCCCGATCGGCCCGTGGATCGTCACCGCCGACGAGATTCCGGACCCGCAATCGCTCGCAATACAACTACGCGTCGACGGCGTCGAGAAACAGTCGTCGAACACACGTAAGATGATCTTCGACGTCCGTCAGATCATCGGCTCGCTCACCGCGGGCCTCACACTCGAACCGGGCGACGTCATAGCGACCGGTACTCCCGACGGCGTCGGCATCGGTCGCAGGCCGCCCGAGTTTCTCGAACACGACATGACCGTCGAAGTCGAGATCGAGAAGATCGGGACGCTCCAGAATCGGATCGCGATGAGTTAACGAGGTCGCCACGTTCATCGTCGTCGGAACGGCTCCGGAACGTTCCCCAGCCAGCACGAGCCGAAGCCGGACCCCTTCGAGCAGCGACGCACGGGCGGCATCGATCGTATCGCCGCGATCGACGGAACCTAGTGTAGGTCACCGCAAGTCCTGGTTTTTATGAGCGCTTGCCGGGTTAAGCTTGAGCACTTGGCGAGCGCGCTTGACCTTATCGAGGATATCGCAGGAGGTGGCGGTCCAGATAAACGGTTTTGGATCCCGGTTGTGGTCCGCGATGTAAGCCTCGATAGCCGAAACCAAATTCTCAACGCTGCGGAAGACGCCGCGTCGAATGGCCT